>Ga0180221_1000039_pt1 | contig 303994 bp, 258 predicted proteins | sample eDN5th37CKraftMG_FD_151339 | JGI IMG/M metagenome (GOLD analysis project Ga0180221, IMG submission 151339) | Enriched Miracle-Growth compost microbial communities from Emeryville, California, USA - eDNA 5th pass 37_C Kraft MG (version 2) (version 2) ... | reverse complement strand
CCCCAGGTGGTCGTTGTGCACGAAGTACACCGTGCCGTTGCCGGCGACCACCGCCCCCAGCCCGGACCCCAGCCAGACGTAGCTCTTCCAGCCCGATGGGCCGTATTCGGCAATGAGCTGGTCGCCGCTGTAGATGAAGCGCACCGCTCCACCAGGACCGATCTTACCGACCCGCTGGTCCTGCGCGTTGTAGAGCAGCGACAGTGTCTGCGTCGTGCCATTGGCCGTGGTCGTGATGCTGGTGAGCCGGTTGAAGGCGTCGTAGCCATAGCGCTGCTCGATGCCGGGTTGCTCCTTCGCCACGCTGCGATTGCCTCGTGCATCGTACTGGTAATCCGTGCGCATGCCGGTGAGCGCGACAGCGCTGAGTAGCCGGTTGCTGGCGGCATCGATGGTGTAGTCGGTTTCCCCGCCCGGCACGGTGAGGCGGTTCCGGTTGCCGTTGGCGTCGTAGTACCAGCGCCAGCCGTTGCGCGTTTCCTGCGACACCCGTCCCAACGCATCGTACGCGTAGTTGCGGTTCTGCGTCGCATCGACGTCGTTCGCGATCGACGTGATCTGGTCGGCCATGTCGTGTCCGTAGGTCAGGCTTTGTGCCACCGTCGCGGCCGTGCTGGCCCGCAGGGTGGTGATGCGGCCCTCGGCATCGTAGCCCACGCTGCGCTGCAGGCCGTTGCCATAGAGCCATTCGCTGGCCGCGCCGAAGGGCTGGTAGCGGAAGCCACTGGCAGCAGTGGTCGTGGCGCCACCCGCCGTAACCGTGACGGCGGACAGCTTCCCGTAGCCGTAGGCGTAGCCCACGCTCACCCCGCTGGGATAGCCGATGCCCGTTACGCGCCCCATGGCGTCATAGCTGTAGCCGGTAACGTTCTGGGTGTTCTGCATGGCGTCCGTGCGGCTCGACAGCCACCCTTCCGGCGTATAGGCGAAATTGGTCCAGCTATGTATGGTGCCTCCGGCGGCGCCCGTCATGCGGCACAACCGGCCCTTGCCGTTGGTGCAACTGTCGTAGCTGTAGGTGCGGACTTCCTGGCCATTGCCCACCGAAGCAATACGCCCCAGTGCATCGTAGGCAAAAGTAAGCGTACTGCCGTCGTTGCGGGTTAGCCCCGTTCGCAGCCCCCCGGTGTCATAGACGTAGCTGGTCGTGCCGGTATCGGGACTGACCAGTGTCCAGAGCTGGCCGAAGCCGTCATAGGTATAGGCCGTAACTTTGCCGCGCGGATCGGTCACTTGAGTAAGGCGGTCGGCGCCATCGTAGGCATAGTACGTCACGCCCGAAGCCGCATCGGTCGATTTCGCGATGCGGTTGAAAGCGTCGTACTCCAGGGTCGTCGTCCGTTGCAGTGCATCGGTGACCTTGATGACATTGCCTTCCGCGTCATAGGTATAGCTGGCTATCACATGGCCCGCGCTATCGCGGCGCGCCATCACCCGACCCAGCTCGTCGTAGTCCGTACTCGACGTTTCGGTAACTACCGGGGGCGGGGGCGGAGCATTGCCCCTGACATCGACGCTGGCCATTACCAGGCCGTCGCTCTTGAGAGAAAAACGGGAGCCGTTGGTGCTGATCCAAGATGCCGATTGCAGGCCATTCTGTGACCGCGCGAACAATTGGGGTGAACTGCCGTCCAGGCCGGACACCCAGACCTCGGACGTGCTGCTGTTCGAATTCCAACTCAGGTTGGAGGTGCACGTCACGGAACCGGAGGGAATGTCGCACGGATTGGGGTTGGCGCCGACCGAACCGGACAGCACCTTGATGGCCACATTGGGCGTCGTGGCACCGAACCAGGCGACGGTATCCTGCACCATGCGCCACTGGAAGTTGTAGGTGCCCCCAGCCGTCGGAGCCTTGATGGTGAAGGTGATGGTCACGGTCTGACCATAGGCCACGGTGGTCGGCAGCAAGACGCGCCCCATGCCCCACGTAGTGTTGTCGCCGGGATTTTGCGAACCCAGCCTGAAAAGGTTCGAGCTGTCCCATGGGGTAGTACCGGTATTCTTCAATTGGATACTGACGGTTTGCGTCGTACCCGCAACCATCACCGCGGGCACCGTCTGGCTGACGAACTGCGAATCGAGCGCCGGCGGCTGCGGAGGAGCAGGCGGATCGCCGCCCGGATCGCAGGTGACGCAAACGGCCGAGGGCGACGTGTTTGCCGGCGCCTTCGGCTTGCCAACCTCCTGCCAGGCGAAACCCATGCCAGTCCACGCGAGCAAGAGCCATAAGCAGACCAGGCGCCTCATCCACAGCCACCCCGGCGGAGAGCGACGGTCCCCGGCGACTTCTCTCTCGGACTTCGAAAGTGCTTGCATCCTTGTCCCCTGTAGACCACTGATCCAGCGGCCGTCACGCATGCATTGGACTTGTTCTGTTCGGCGGTGTAGCGCCGACGCCACGTCATCTCGTCAAGGCACCGTCCCGCGCGGTGGTTCGACGAAAGCCCGCTGCTTCTTGACCGAAACCGGCAAGGACATGGCGTTGTAGGCGTACACCGTCTGGGCGAACGTGCCGCCGGCTTCGGGCTCGTATTCGGAGACCAGGCGGCCGGCGCCGTCGTACTGATAGCCGTGGTATTGCCCGTCCGGCCGGGTCTCCTTGGCTAGGCGGCCGAACGCGTCGTATTCGTAGTAGGTGTGCTGCGTGCTGCCGTTGCGGAAGGTCTGCTCATCGATGACCCGTCCACGCGCGTCGTAGATGAAAGCGTGCTTGTCGCCATTCGGCCCGGTGATGTCCCCAGGCAAGCCGAGCCCGTTGTAATTGCCGTAGGTAGTGGTTTGTCCAAAGCTGTTCCTGGTGCTGAGCAGATCGCCGGTTTGCGAGTAGGTGGCGACCAGCGCGTCGCCGTTGCCGGGCAGCGGGCCGTCGATGGTCATCGAGGACACCAGGCCGTTGGGCCAGGTCGCATAGGTGTAAGTCGTGGTACGCACCTGCCCCGCACTGGCCGGCACCTTGTCGGAAAGGTTCTTTACGGTCACCAAGGCCAGACGGTTGTCGCCGCCGTAGACGTAGGTCGTTTCATGGTCCCCAGCCAGGGTTTCCTTGACTACGCGGTTGTAGTCGTCCCATGCATAACTGGTGGTGCGCCGCTGGGCGGGATCGGCATTGGCGTTTTCCACCAGTTGCAGCAGCTGGCCCTTGGCGTTGAAGGTATAATTGGTAACCCGCCCAAGGAAATCCGTCGAGCTGGACAGGTAGCCGTTGCTGTCGTACTGGCGGTTCTTGGCGGCAGCGGCACAGTGAGCGGACGCCTTCTCGCTGATCGATAACTGGTTGCCTTTGATGTCGAATGCGTAGTCGGTCACCTTGCCGAGCGGATTGGTCACCCCGGTGATCGAGATATTGCCCCCCGTATCGAGTGTGTAGGCAAACTGGTAGCGTTCCACTCCGCCGGCAAGCTTCGTTTCGATAGCGCGGCCGTCGGCGTTGTAACTGATCCAGGAAAACCGCGCGTCATTGATGGTCTTGCCCGTCAACGCCGTTTGAAACCGGCTGTCTTCGTAGTGATATACGATGCGGGTAGGCATGATGCCTGGCTGTATCGTACCGATCAGCAGGGCCACCATGGATTGAATCGGCGGAGTTGGCGGCGCCGGTGGCGGATCGTCCTGGCCAGGATCGAGGGGTGGCAACATCATGGGCCTCATACCGGTTGTGGCCGGCTGAGCACGAACCGCACTGGACGCAGACACCGATAGTGTCTTGTAGGTATATTGATAACTGTCACCAGCAGGATCAGTAACCCGGGTTAGAAGCCCGTTTACCCAGGTAAAGTCAACATGACGTCCGGAGGTATGCGTCACCCGGGTCAGATAGTGGCTGCCGTCGTACTGGAACGTCCAACCAATGCCTTGCTGGTTCTTGATGCTCGATGGAAAGCCGGCCGCGTCATAGACCTCCACGGTACGGTCTTCGCTGTAAAGCACATAGGTGCTGCCGGACTTGAGGATCTTGGCAATCGGTGAAGCCTTGTCCTCATACCAGCCGGGTGCTGGCGAGGCGGCATAGTTGAACTTGATCTTGCGACCGTCGGGACGCTGGGCCCATATGGGTTTGCCTGCCGGGTCGCAAGTGCTATTGCCGGGCCGGGGATAGCATGGGGAAGTCGGATCGTCCGTGGTGAACAGCAGCTTGAAATCGTAGTCGCTCAGCCAACGCCGACCGAAGATGCCAATACCGTTCCAGTAGTAGTTGTAGGTCCGGGTAAGGGAAAGCGCCATGTCACCAGCACCAGCAAAGTCGGTCTCCGGCGAGACCTCATTGCCGGTGGCAAGAACCACTGGGTCACCCAGCTCGACCGGTGCTCCGGTTTGATCGCACCGAGTCCCTTGATAAGCGCTGCGCTGGGTAGTGGCATCTCCCCTATTGATGGCGATTCCACCGCCACCAATACCCCCGATTGGGTCGCGCCCTCCATATCCCCCACCGGAGCCACCGCCTGAAAAATCGCAGCCGACAAAAGTGTCGCCGTTCCATACTTCGGCTCCGCCGTGACATCCCGGCCGGTTCGCCGTCACGTTCACTGCCTCTTCCGCCATCGACGGCGTCGATTCGGCCCACAGCAACAGGACGGTTGCAGCCGCCAGAAAATACTTGAACATTCCTAGTTCCCCTGCTTTTCCATCCACTGGATTCCCAGCAGCTGTTCAACTCTAAAAGGGCCCAGCGCAGGGCATATATAGGAAATTTTCCTATGCATGCCCCGATAATGCCTGCCCTCCCAACCCATTCCGGACCTCTATGCACGGCGAATACAAGATGCCCGGCGGCAAGCTGGTCGTGGTCGACCTCGACGTGCGCGACGGCCGGCTCGCCCATGTGCGCCTGAGCGGCGACTTCTTCCTCGAACCCGACGAGGCGCTGCGCGCGATCGACCGCGCGCTGGAAGGCCAGCCCGCCGACACCGGCGAGCACGCGCTGGCGGAGGCCGTCCGCCGCGGCCTGCCGGCGGACACGCTGATGTACGGCATCTCGCCCGAGGCCGTCGCGGTGGCGGTGCACCGCGCGCTGCGGCCGGAGACGGCCTGATGCGCACGCACTGGCGCGACCACGGGTGGCAGCTGATCCACGACGCGCCGCAGCCGCCGCTGCTGCACATGGCGCTGGACGAGGCGCTCACCGACGAGGTGGCCGCCGGCCGCCGCCCGCCCACGCTGCGCGTGTGGGAATGGGCCTCGCCCGCGGTGGTGATCGGCCGCTTCCAGTCGCTGCGCAACGAGGTGGACGGCGAGGCCGCGCGCCGGCACGGCATCGAGGTGGTGCGGCGGATCAGCGGCGGCGGCGCGATGTTCATCGAGCCGGGCAACACCATCACCTACTCCATCTACGCGCCGGCTTCGCTGGTCGAGGGCCTGTCCTTCCAGGAGTCCTACGCGCTGATGGACGCCTGGGTGATCGCGGCGCTGGGCGAGCTGGGCATCCGCGCCTGGTACCAGCCGCTCAACGACATCGCCTCGGACGCCGGCAAGATCGGCGGCGCCGCGCAGACCCGCCGCGGCGGCGCGGTGCTGCACCACGTCACCATGGCCTACGACATCGACGCGGCGAAGATGCTGGAGGTGCTGCGCATCGGCCGCGAGAAGCTGTCCGACAAGGGCACGCGGAGCGCCGCCAAGCGCGTGGACCCGCTGCGCAGCCAGACCGGCCTGCCGCGCGAGGCGGTGATCGCGCGCATGGTCGACACCTTCCGCCGCCGCCACGGGCTGGCCGACGACGCGCTGCGCCCCGGCGAGCTGGCTCGCGCGCAGGCGCTGGCGCAGCACAAGTTCGGCACCGCGCCCTGGCTCGCGGACGTGCCCTGAGCCGTCGTCCTGTGGATCAGCGGGTCGCCGCGGCCCGCGGCGCGCGGAACTGCGGCCACGCGGCGCGCAGCACGCCGAGGCCGGTACCCAGGAACAGCACGGCCCGCCCCGCGCCGAACAGCAGGTCGAGCCAGCCCCACCCGCTCCACGCGATGAGCCCGGCGGCGAGCAGCACGCCCGCGTTGCCGAGCACGTCGTTGCGCGAGCACAGCCAGACCGAGCGCATGTTGACGTCGTCGTCGCGGTAGCGCGTCAGCAGCCACAGGCAGGTCGCGTTGGCCGCCAGCGCGAGGCCGGCGGCGACCAGCATGACCGGCGGCAGCGGTGGACCGCCCGCCACCAGCCGGTGCAGCGCCTGCGCCAGCACGCCGAGCGCGAACGCCAGCTGGATGCCGCCCTTGACCAGCGCCGCCGCGGCACGGGCGCGCAGCGCGCGCCCGGCCACGACCAGGCTGAGGCCGTACACCAGCGCGTCGCCGAGGCTGTCCAGCGAGTCGCCCTGCAGCGCGGTCGAGCGGGCCAGCCAGCCGGCGGCGTATTCGCCGGCGAAGATGGCCGCGTTGATCGCCAGCACCAGCCACAGCACGCGGCGGTGGTCCGGCGATCTGCGCGCCAGTCGCGCGCCGGTGAATTCGCAGCCGCAGCAGCCCATGCGTCGATTGATCGCCTTCGCGGAGGCTGGCAGGCTAAGGCCCGTAGCCGCTACGGAGTCAACGCCATGCGGATCAGCGAGCTGGCGCGCGCCGCCGGCTGCCACCTCGAGACCGTCCGCTACTACGAGCGCATCGGGCTGCTGCCGCGGCCGCTGCGCTCGGGCGCGGGCTACCGTTCCTATGGGCCGCGCGACGTGGAGCGCCTGCGCTTCATCGTGCGCAGCCGCGCGCTCGGCTTCGGCCTGGACGAGATCCGCGGCCTGCTGCGCCTGGCCGCGGCCGGGGACCTGCCGTGCGGCGAGGCGGACGAGCTGGCGCGGACGCACCTGGCCCAGGTCGAGGCGAAGCGCCGCGAGCTGGACGCGATGGCCGCCGAGCTGCGCGGCATGCTCGACGCCTGCCGCCACGGCACCACCGCGACCTGCACCATCCTGCGCGCGCTGGCCGAGCGGGGGTGATGCGGCCGGTTGTACGGGCGCAGCACGGCCTCCCGTGACAGCGCGCGGCCCATGCCCCTGCCGGGCCTGCGCTCGTCATTCCGGCGCAGGCCGGAGGCGCTTTTCAACAGCCGAAGGGCTGGTCATCCGGTGACGACACGGCCCGAACAGGCGGTATCGCTACTGGATTCCAGCTCGCGCTGGAACGACGGCTAAAAACCGCCGCCTCGAGAAGCTGGAAACCAGAGAGACTCTCAGCGCAGCAGCGGCAGGATGTGCTCGCGGCTGAGCCGCGCGATCGGCAGCCCGCCGGGCGCGGCGGGATCGATCCAGCGCAGCTCGGCGATCTCGGCCTGCGCGCGGATCTCGCCGCGCACCTGCACCTCGTAGACCTCGGCCTCGACCACGTGGCCGCGCTCGTTCGCCGCCGGCGCGCTGGCGCGGCACAGGAAGCGCGCCGAGCCGGGCAGCAGCTCGCAGCCCAGCTCCTCGCGCAGCTCGCGCGCCAGCGTGGCGAGGTCGTCGGCGTCGCCCGGATCGCGCTTGCCGCCGGGCTGCTGGAACACTTCGGCGCCGCGCTTGCGCACCAGCAGCGAGCGGCCCGCGCCGTCGCGGATCACCGCGGCGACGATGCGGATGCGCGGCGCGGCGTCCGGCGCGCTCACAGCCGGGTGTACGACCACGACTGCATGCGCCCGTCCCTGTACGGCATCACGCCATGGAACGGGCGCGGGTCGGCGTCGAACACCAGCGGCAGGAAGTGGCGGTCGCCCTCCCACATCGGCAGCTCCATCAGCCGGTCGCGCGGCACCCATTCCAGCGTGCCCTCGTGGTTGCCCGCGTGCGGCTCGCCGCTGAAGCCGTCGATCAGGAAGACGAAGCCCAGCCAGTCCTCGCCGTGCTTGCCGAAGCCGGGCCAGTTGAGCGTGCCGCGCAGGCGCATCGCCTCGCACTCGATGCCGGCTTCCTCGCGGATCTCGCGGCGCATGCAGGCGGCGATGTCCTCGCCCGGCTCCATCTTGCCGCCCAGGCCGTTGTACTTGCCCAGGTGCTGGTCGTCCGCCCGCGCGTTGCGGTGGATCATCAGCACCCGCGCGCGGTCGGGCGAGAGCACGTATCCCAGCGTGGCGACGATCGGCGTGTAGGGCATGGCGCGGCGGCCGGCAAAAGACGCAAGTGTAGCGGACGGCCCCTCCGCTGAACGTTTCCCGCGGCCGCCCTTGCGCGGGCCGGCGGCGGGCGGCGACCATCGGCACATGCCGATGCGTTCCCTGCCACCGACCGTCCGACGCCTGCGCCGGCTGCTGCCGCTCGCGCTGGCCGTCCTCGTCGCCGCCTGCTTCCATCCGGCGCGCGCGGTGGAGACGGAGGAGCGCAGCTTCGACGGGCAGACCTTCCGCGTGGTCGGCGTGGACCTGAAGCGCCAGCCGCTGGGCCTGTACTGGCGCGACCCGGACACCGGCCGCCCCTTCGGCGACATCGAGACGCTGCGCCAGTGGGGCGAGGCGCACGGCCGGCGGCTGCTGTTCGCCGCCAACGCCGGCATCTACGACCACCGCACCGCGCCACTGGGCCTGTACGTGGAGAACGGCAAGGTGCTGGTGCCGCTCAACCTCGCGCACGGCAACCCGGCGGCGGGCAACTTCTCGCTGCGGCCCAACGGCGTGTTCTCGATCTATCCGGACGGCCGCGCCGCGGTGCGCACCAGCGAGGCGTTCAAGGCCGACGGCAGGCCGGCGCAGTGGGCCACGCAGTCGGGGCCGATGCTGGTGATCGACGGCCAGCTCAACAACGCCTTCGTGGGCGACTCGGACAGCCTGAAGTGGCGCAGCGGCGTGTGCGCGCAGACGCCGACCCGGGTGGTGTTCGCGGTGAGCGAGGCGCCGGTGAACTTCCACACCTTCGCGCGGCTGTTCCGCGACGCCCTGCACTGCCGCGACGCGCTCTACCTGGACGGCACCATCTCGCAGTTCTACCTCGACGGCGACGGCTACGCCGGCGCTCCCGCCTTCATGGTCAAGCCCTACGCGGGCATCTTCGCGGTCTTCGCCCCCCAATGACGCCACGCTACCGTTTCCGCTTCCGGCGCGCCCTGCTGCTGGGCCTGCTCGCGCTCGTGCTGATCGTCCTCGCCGCCGGCTGGTACCTGCTGGCCGGCAGCCGCGCCCGGCTCGACGGCGAGCTGCGCACGGCCGCGCTCGCCGCGCCGGTGAGCGTGGAGCGCGACGCGCTGGGCAGCGCCACCCTCACCGCGGAGAGCCGCGACGACCTCACCTGGGCGCTGGGCTTCGTGCACGCGCAGGAGCGCTACTTCGCGATGGACCTGATGCGCCGGCTGGCCGCCGGCGAGCTGGCCGAGCTGGTCGGCCCGGCCGCGCTGGACGCCGACCTCAACCACCGCCGCCACCGTCTGCGCGCGGTGGCCGAGGCCGCCTACGCGCAGCTGCCGCCGGAGCAGAAGCGCGTGCTGGACCGCTACCGCGACGGCGTCAACGCCGGCCTCGCCGCGCTGCACCTGAAGCCGTGGGAGTACTTCCTGCTCGGCACGCAGCCGCGGCCGTGGCGCTCGGAGGACAGCTTCCTGGTGATCGCCGCGATGTACCTGGACCTCAACGGCGACGGCCGCAACGAGCGCGAGCTGCGCGTGGCGCAGCTGCGCGCCACGCTGCCGGGGCCGCTGGTGGACTTCCTGCTCGCGCCCGACCCGGACTGGGAAGCGCCGCTGCTCGGCCAGCCCTCGCACCCGCCGGTGGTGCCGGGCGCCGACGTGCTCGACCTGCGCGCCGCGCCGCCCGCGCGGGCGGCCGGCGGCCTCGCCGCCGCGCTCGCGCCGGCGCTGGACGCGCGCATGCCCGGCAGCAACAACTTCGCGGTGGCCGGCAACCTCACCGAGACCGGCGCGGCGATGCTCGCCAACGACATGCACCTGGGCCTGCGCGTGCCCGACATCTGGTTCCGCGCGCGGCTGCGCTATCCCGACCCGGCCGCGCCGAGCGGCCGCCGCGACGCGGTGGGCGTCACCCTGCCCGGCACGCCGGCGCTGGTGGTCGGCTCCAACGGCCAGGTCGCCTGGGGCTTCACCAACAGCTACGGCGACTGGCTGGACTGGGTGCGCGTGCAGCGCGACCCGGCGGACGCCTCGCGCTACAAGGTGCCGGAAGGCTGGGCGACGATCGGGCGCCACGAGGAGCGCATCCGCGTCAAGGGCCAGCCCGACCACGTGCTGACGGTGGAAGACACGCGCTGGGGCCCGATCCTCGCCAAGGACGCCGACGGCACGCCGCTCGCGCTGGCCTGGATCGGCGACCTGCCGCGCGCCTACAACCTGGGCGTGATGCAGCTGGAGCACGTCGCCAGCGCCGCCGACGCGCTCGACCTTGCCCCGTCGATGGGCATGCCGCCGCAGAACCTGCTGGCCGCCGACGCCGCCGGCCACGTCGGCTGGACCGTCACCGGCAACAGCGTGCCGCTGCGCGCGGGCTTCGACCCGCAGCTGCCGGCCGACTGGTCGCGCCCCGGCACCGGCTGGCAGGGCTGGGCCGACGCCGCGCAGCGCCCGCGCGTGCTCGATCCCGCCGACGGCCGGCTGTGGACGGCGAACAACCGCACCGTGGACGGCCCGGCGCTGGCGCTGCTCGGCAACGGCGGCCACGACCTCGGCGCGCGCGCGCAGCAGATCCGCGACGACCTGCGCGCCCGCGCCAGCTTCACCCCGGGCAGCCTGCTCGACGTGCAGCTGGACAACCGCGCGCCGTTCCTGCTCCGCTGGCAGCGCCTGCTGCAGGACACCCTGGCCGGCGCGAACGACCCGGCACTGCAGCAGCTGCGCCAGCTCACCGCCGCCTGGCGCAACCGCGCCGCGCCGGACGGCGTGGACTACCGGCTGGTGCGCGCCTTCCGCGCGAACGTGCACGCCGCCGTGCTGGCGCCCTTCGTGGCGCGCGCGAAGGCGCGCTTCGCCGATTTCGCCTGGCCGCGCGGCGCCGACCCGGAAGCCGCGGTGTGGACGCTGCTGCGCGACCGCCCGGCCTGGCTGCTCGACCCGAAGTACCAGGACTGGAACGCGCTGCTGCTGGCCGCCGCGCGGCAGGTCGTGGACGAGCTCGGCAGCCAGCCGGGCGGCCTGTCCGCGCGCACCTGGGGCGAGGTCAACCACGCCGGCATCCGCCATCCGCTTTCGCGCGCGCTGCCCGGCTTCGCCGGCCGCCTGCTCGACATGCCCGACCAGCCGCTGCCGGGCGACGCCGACATGCCGCGCGTGGCCGCGCCCGGCTTCGGCGCCTCCGAGCGGCTGGACGTGAGCCCCGGCCACGAGGCCGAGGGCATCCTGGAGATGCCCGGCGGGCAGAGCGACAACCCGCTCTCGCCGTTCTACGGCGCCGGCCACGACGACTGGGTGGAAGGCCGCCCCACGCCGCTGCTGCCGGGGCCGGCGAAGTACACGCTGACGCTGGCGCCGCCGGCCCGCTGAGCCGGCCGGCACGGCGCCGGGAACCTTTGCCGCGGCCGCTGCTTCCGACCGGCAAACGGGGAGGAACGCGCCATGCCGGAACACGCACGCCACGCTGTCCGACGCGGAGCTGGTCGGCCTGGCCCGCCTTCCCGGTCGCCTGCTGGTCGCTGGGCACCGCCGCCGACCTGGCCGGCCTGTACTGTACTGGGGCGAAGCCACCGGGCGGCTGTGGTCGCCGTGGGCAGGCCTGCCGCGCAGGCGCCGGCCGACCTCGCGCGCACGGCGGCGGCCCGCTGACCCGGCCTGTCGATCCGGCGGCCCGCCGTTCGTCGTGTCCACGAGAGCGGCGGAAAACCCGCCCGCCTCGTCCACGCGAACGGGAGAGACGACGATGCGCTGCATGGTGATGGTCAGGGCCACCGCGGATTCCGAGGCCGGGGCGATGCCGAGCGAGCGGCTGCTGGCCGCGATGACACGCTTCAACGAGGAGCTGGCGCAGGCCGGCGTGCTGCTCGCCGGCGAGGGCCTGCAGCCCAGCGCGCGCGGCAAGCGCGTGCGCTTCGGCGCCGACGGCGGGCGCACGGTGGTGGACGGTCCGTTCGCCGAGACCCGCGAGCTGGTGGCCGGCTTCTGGCTGTGGCAGGTGCGCTCGATGGACGAGGCGGTGGAATGGGTGCGCCGCTGCCCGGCGCCGTTCGACGGCGCGTGCGAGATCGAGATCCGCCCGCTGTTCGAGGCGGAGGATTTCGGCGCGGCGCTGTCGCCGGAACTGCGCGCCGCGGAGGAACGCCTGCGCGCCGGCGCGGCCGGCCGCCACTGATGCGCGCGCCTTGTGGCCGCCGGCGCGGCATGCTGTGATCGGCCCCATGCGCGGAGCCGACACGCACAAGGCCATCGAGACCGTCTGGCGGCTGGAATCGCCGCGCCTGATCGGCGCGCTGGTGCGCGTGGTGCGCGACCTGGACCTGGCCGAGGAACTGGCGCAGGACGCGCTGGTGGCGGCGCTGGAGCGCTGGCCGGTGGACGGCGTGCCCGACAACCCCGGCGCCTGGCTGATGACCGCCGCGCGCCACCGCGGCATCGACCAGCTGCGCCGGCGCAAGCTGATCGAGCGCAAGCACGCCGTGCTCGGCGCGGACCCCGACGGCGAGGCCTTCGCCATGCCCGACCTCGACGCCCTCGACGACGACATCGGCGACGACCTGCTGCGGCTGATCTTCGCCGCCTGCCACCCGGCGCTGTCGCCCGAGGCGCAGGTCGCGCTCACCCTGCGCCTGCTCGGCGGGCTGAGCACGGCCGAGATCGCGCGCGCCTTCCTGCAGAGCGAGCCCACCGTGGCGCAGCGCATCGTGCGCGCCAAGCGCACGCTGGCGGAGAAGGGCGTGGCGTTCGAGGTGCCGCGCGGCGAGGAGCGCGCCGCCCGGCTGCCCGCGGTGCTCGGCACGCTCTACCTGATCTTCAACGAGGGCTACGCCGCCACCGCCGGCGAGGACCTGCTGCGCCCCGCGCTGTGCGAGGAGGCGCTGCGGCTGGCGCGCACGCTGGCCGCGCTGATGCCGCGCGAGGCGGAGGCGCAGGGCCTGCTCGCGCTGCTGGAGCTGCAGGCCTCGCGCCAGCGCGCGCGCACCGACGCCGACGGCCGCCCGGTGCTGCTGCCGGAGCAGAACCGCGCGCTGTGGGACCGCCTGGCGATACGGCGCGGGCTGGACGCGCTGGCCCGCGCGGAACGGCTGGGCGGCGCGCTGGGCCCCTACGCGCTGCAGGCCGCCATCGCCGCCTGCCACGCCCGCGCGCGCCGGTACGGCGACACCGACTGGCCGCGCATCGCCGCGCTCTACGCGCTGCTCGCGCGCGTCGCGCCCTCGCCGGTGGTGGAGCTCAACCGCGCGGTCGCCGTGGCCGTGGCCGAGGGGCCCGCCGCCGGCCTGGCCGTGGTCGAGGCCCTGCGCGGCGAGCCGGCACTGGCGCACTACCACCTGCTGCCGGCGGTGCGCGGCGACCTGCTGGACAAGCTCGGCCGCCACGCCGAGGCCGGCGCCGAGTTCGAGCGCGCGGCGGCGCTGGCCGGCAACGCGCGCGAGCGGCAGCTGATGCTGGAACGCGCCGCCCGCTGCCGCCCGGGCGCGGCGGGCTGACCGCCCGGTGCGCCCGGCTTCCGCGCCGACGCGGGGGTATCGCGGCCCCGCGCCCCACTCCGCCAGGCCTCACCGGCGCGGACCGCCGCCCACTCCCCGCTCCCCGAAGCCGGCACGCCTTCGCTTTTCCCGGCCCGCGCGCAGTCGGCTCCTGGCGAGGCATGGGGGAGACCGTGAAAAGGCTCTTATCATCGCCCCTGCGCCGCTCCGTCCCAGTTCACCGGCCGGCAGCGACAATCGCCGCCGCGCTTCCTCCACCCTGTCCAGGGCATGCAAAAGAAACCGATCTTCTTCGACCCCACCGGCCGGCGCGCCAGCCACGTCTCGCGGCTGGGCCTGGCGATCGCCGTGGTCAGCACGCTGTTCGCGCTGGCCTGCGCGGCGAGCCTGTTCGTGGCGCCGAACCTGGACACGCTGCGGCTGGGCCGGCACGGCCACGGCCTGCACGCGCTGGCCGGGGTGAAGGCGGCCGCGCCGCAGTTGCTCAAGCCCGCCGAGAAGCTGGCCGCGGAAGTGCGCGCCAGGCAGAAGCAGCTGCATCCGCCGCGCCAGCCGGCCGCGCGCAGCGCGCCGGCGCGCACGCCGCCGCCCTCGCTGGACCGCCCGGCCGACCGCCCGCTGGCGATCGGCTTCTACGTCAACTGGGACGACAACAGCTACCCGGCGCTCAAGCGCGCGCTGCCCTCGCTGGACTGGGTGATCCCCTCCTGGCTGAGCGTGAGCGGCCCGGACATGGCGCTGCACGAGAACATCGACAGCCGCGCGCTGGAGCTGATCCGCCGCGCGAAGCCCTCCGCGCCGATCCTGCCGCTGCTGCAGAACGCGGCGAACGCGCAATGGGACGGCGCCGGCCTGGCGCGCCTGCTGGCCGACCCCGCGCGCCGGCGCGCGCGCATCAGCGAGATCGTCGGCTTCCTCGCCGCGCACCGCTTCCAGGGCGTCACGGTGGACTTCGAGGAACTGCCCGCCGGCGCGCAGAAGGATCTCAAGGCGTTCCTGTCCGAGCTGTCCGACGCCTTCGCGCCGCACGGCTGGGGCATCGTGCTGTCGGTGCCGTTCGACGATCCCGACTGGGACTACAAGGGCTGCGCCGACCTGGCCGACTTCGAGCTGCTGATGGCCTACGACCAGCACTGGGCCGGCAAGGACCCGGGCAGCATCGCCGGCCAGGACTGGTTCGAGCAGACGCTGGACAGGCGCATGAAGGAGCTGGACCCGGACCAGACCATCGTCGCGCTGGGCAGCTACGGCTACGACTGGGCGCAGGGCAAGGCCGCCGAGGCGCTGACCTTCCAGGACGCGATGGACCGCGCCAGCGACGCGCAGGCCGGGATCGACTTCGACGGCGACAGCGGCAACCCGCACTACTCCTACAGCGAGGACGACGGCACCGTGCACCAGGTGTGGTTCCTCGACGGCGTCACCGCCTACAACCAGATCCACGCCGCCGACGCCTACAGGCCGTGGGGCTACGCCGTGTGGCGGCTGGGCTCGGAGGACCCCTCGGTGTGGTCGCTGTTCGGCCGCCCCTACGGCGCGCCGGCGCCGGACGGCCTGCGCACGATCGGCCAGGGCGAGGACATCGACATCGAGGGCCAGGGCGAGATCCTGCAGATCGCCAGCGCGCCCTCGCCCGGCGCGCGCACGCTGGAAGTGGACAAGGACGACGGCAGCATCGACGACGAGCGCTACACCGCGCTGCCCAGCTCCTACGTGATCCAGCGCGTGGGCACCGCGCCGCGCAAGATCGCGCTCACCTTCGACGACGGCCCCGACCCGGAGTGGACGCCGCAGATCCTGGACATCCTCAAGGCCAGGCACGTGCCGGCCACCTTCTTCATCATCGGCGAGAACGCCGAGATGTCGCCGGGGCTGGTGCAGCGCGAGGTGGCCGAGGGCCACGACGTCGGCAACCACAGCTTCACCCACCCGAACATGGGCGACATCCCGCCCGGCATCGTGGCGCTGGAGCTCAACGCCACCCAGCGGCTGTTCGAGGCGCTCACCGGCCGCTCGATGCGGCTGTTCCGCGCGCCCTACTTCGGCGACGCCGAGCCCACCACCGCCGACGAGCTGGTGCCGATCCGGATCGCGCAGAAGATGGGCTACATCGCGGTGGGCCTGCACATCGACCCGGACGACTGGCAGCGCCTGCCCGCCGACCAGGTGGTGGACAGCGTGCTCAGCCAGGTCGCGCACCAGAGCCCCGACCGGCAGAGCCGCGTGGTGCTGCTGCACGACGGCGGCGGCGAGCGCTCGCAGACGGTGGCGGCGCTGCCGCGCATCATCGACGGGCTGCGCGCGCAGGGCTACCAGTTCGTCACCGTGTCGGAGCTGGCCGGGCTCACCCGCGACCAGGGCATGCCGCCGCTGCCGCCCGGCTCGCTGGCGCGCTGGGCCGACCGCTCGGTGTTCCTCACCCTGGGCTGGTTCGGCCACTTCCTGCGCGGGCTGTTCCTCGCCGCGGTGTGCCTGGGCGTGGCGCGCCTGCTGGTCCTCGGCGGGCTGGCCGCGATCAACTGGTTCCGCGACCGCCGCCGCAGGCCGGCGGCGATGGCGGACGAGCCGCTGGTGTCGGTGCTGATCCCCGCCTACAACGAGGAGAAGGTGATCGCCAGCTCGATCCGCCGCATCCTCAAGAGCCGCCACGTGCGCCTGGAGGTGATCGTGGTGGACGACGGCTCCACCGACGCCACCGCGCAGGTGGTGCGCGACGCCTACGCGAACGAGCCGCGCGTGCGGCTCATCCGCATCCCCAACGGCGGCAAGGCCAACGCGGTGAACACCGCGCTGCGCGCCTCGAAGGGCGAGGTGATCGTGGCGCTGGACGCCGACACCCAGTTCGAGCCGGACACCATCGCGCGGCTGGTGCGCTGGTTCGCCGACCCCAAGGTCGGCGCGGTGGCCGGCAACGCCAAGGTCGGCAACCGCGTCAACCTCATCACGATGTGGCAGGCGCTGGAATACGTCACCGCGCAGAACCTGGAGCGCCGCGCGCTGGCCGCGCTCGGCACCATCACCGTGGTGCCCGGCGCGGTGGGCGCGTGGCGGCGCGCGGCGCTGGAATGGCTCGGCGGCTTCCCCGGCGACACCCTGGCCGAGGACCAGGACCTCACCATCGCCGTGCAGAAGGCCGGCTACACCGCGCTGTTCGACAGCGCCGCGGTGGCCTGGACCGAAGCGCCCGACACCGCGCGCGGCCTGGCGCGCCAGCGCTTCCGCTGGGCCTACGGCACGCTGCAGTGCCTGTGGAAGCACCGCGGCGCCACCTTCAACCCGCGCTACGGCGCGCTGGGCCTGGTGGCGTTGCCGCAGGTGTGGCTGTTCCAGATCGTGTTCTCGGTGGTGTCGCCGCTGGTGGACCTGCTGATGCTGTGGCAGCTCGTCTCCACCGGCATCGACTACCTGCAGCACCGCGGCCAGTTCAACTACGACAACCTGGTGAAGATGGGCGTGTTCTACGCCGTGTTCATGGCGGTGGACCTCGCTGCCGGCGTGCTCGCCTTCGCCATGGAGAAGCGCGAGAAGTGGAGCCTGCTGTGGTGGCTGGTGCTGCAGCGCTTCGGCTACCGCCAGCTGATGTACTACGTGGTGGTGCGCTCGGTGTGGACGGCCCTGCGCGGCCCGTCGGTGGGCTGGGGCAAGCAGGAGCGCAAGGCGACGGTGAAGGCGGGCGAGGAAGGCTAGCCGCCATCCGCGCTTCGCGCCCCCGTCGTGAGGCCGGTATCGCCGCAGCGCGAGCGCGAAGGCGGTCGTGCAGGCCAGGCCCGGCACGAGACCGAGGCCGATCCCCACAGCGCGCCGGCGTCGCCGCCAAACAGGCGGCCGACGAAGAAACCGATCAAAAGAACAAGGGCAATGGCAGGCAGCCCATGCCGCTTTCTCCCGGGCTGGCAACGCAGGGGAACGGAGGACTCGGCACCCGGCCGCTTCCGCCGGCCCGGCCGGGACGACCCTTGGCTTCGGACAGGCCCCACGGTAGCCTGATCCGGATCGCCGGCCCGCGCCCGCGGGCATCGGCCGGCCACGGGCACTTCGGCCGGCACGGATCAACCCTTCTGCGCGAACTCCATGATGCCCCAGACAGCACTGCGCGAACGCATCGTCTACATCCTCGTCGCCCTCCTGCTCATCGCCACCCTCGGCATCGGCGCGCTCATCCCGCCCGGCTACACGGTCTGGTGCCTGTATTTCCTCGGCGTCGCGCTGACCCTGTTCCAGTCGCAGCCCTCGGTGCCCCTCTCCACGGCCGCCTTCGCCACGGCGCTGCTCGCCCTGGGCACGCAGCTTTCGCCGCCCAGCGGCGAACCCGTCGTCATCATGTTCAACCGCGGCGTCGGCGCCGTCGCCATCTGGGTCGTCGCCTTCGTCGTGAACATGGCCATCCGGGCGCGCCGCAACGCCGAGCGCCTGCTGTGGCTGCAGCAGGGCGAGAACGCGCTGGCCAGCGCGCTGGCCGGCGAGCAGACGCCCGAATCGCTGGCCACCAACGCCGTGCGCTGCCTGTGCCAGCAGCTCGACGCCGAAGTCGGCGCGCTGTACCGGCTCGAAGGCGGCCGCCTGCTGCTGGCCGGCGGCGTGGCCCTCGACGACAGCCAGCCGCGCGAGCTGCGGCACGACGCCGGCCAGCTCGGCGAGACGCTGCAGCTCGGCAAGGTGCGCCGCGTGGCCGCCCTGCCGTCCGACCACCTGCCGGTAACCTCCGCGCTCGGTCGCAGCGCTCCGGCCGAACTGCTGCTGGCGCCGGTCGTCGCCGACGGCGTGCCGCTGGGCGCGCTGGAGCTGGGCCGCCTGCAGCGCGCCGACCGCGACGGGCAGGACCTGACCCTGCTCGAGCAATCCAGCGAGATCGTCGGCATCGCCCTGCGTACCGCGCTGCTGCGCCAGCACCAGACGGAATTGCTGGAGGAAACCCGCCGGCAGCGCGAGGAACTGCAGGCGCAGCAGGAGGAGCTGCGCGTCGCCAACGAGGAGCTGGAGGAGCAGAGCCGCGCGCTCCAGCACTCCCAGGCCAGCCTCGAAACCCAGCAGGCCGAGCTGGAGCAGACCAACGTGCGGCTGGAGGAACGCACCCGGGAGCTGGAAGGCCAGAAGCAGGCGCTGCTCAAGGCGCAGTCGGAACTGGTGCGCAACGCCCGCGCGCTGGAGGCCGCCAGCCGCTACAAGTCCGAATTCCTGGCGAACATGTCGCACGAGCTGCGCACGCCGCTGAACAGCTCGCTGATCCTGTCCCGGCTGCTGGCCGACAACAAGGACGGCAACCTGTCCGAGGAGCAGGTGAAGTACGCCCGGGCGATCCACGATTCCAACAGCGACCTGCTTTCGCTGATCAACGACATCCTCGACCTGTCCAAGATCGAGGCCGGGCACATCGAGCTGGCCGACGACGCGGTGGCGCTGCCCGCGGTGCTGCAGCGCCTGCGCGAGACCTTCGACCCGCTGGCGCGCCAGAAGGGCCTGGCCTTCGCTGCCGAGATCGCGCCGGGCGCGCCCGCGGAGATGGTCGGTGACGCGCAGCGGCTGCTGCAGATCCTGAAGAACCTGATCGCCAACGCGCTCAAGTTCACCGAGGCCGGCCGGGTCTCGCTTCGCCGTGCGCGATACCGGCATCGGCATTGCGCCGGACCAGCTGGCCGTCATCTTCGAGGCGTTCCGGCAGGCCGACGGCAGCACCAGCCGCAAGTTCGGCGGCACCGGCCTGGGCCTCTCCATCTTGCGCGACCTGGCACGGCGGATGGGCGGCGACATCACGGTCGAGAGCGAGCCCGGGCGCGGCAGCTGCTTCACGCTGGAACTGCCGCTCGACGGCGCGCCGGAAGCCGCCGCGGTGCCCGCTCCGGTGACCCTGCCCGCCACGCTCGAACCGGCGCCCGCGGCGGTGCCCGTCGCCCCCCGTCCCGGCCGCCGCCGCGAAGGCGCCGTCCACGCCACCCGTGCCCGACGACCGCGAGACGCTCACCCGCCCCGGCCGGCTGATCCTGGCGGTGGAGGACGACACCCGCTTCGCCGCCGCGCTGACGCAGCTCGCCCACGAGCTGGATTTCGACTGCCTGGTGGCGGGCACCGCGGAGGACGCCCTGCGGCTGGCCAGGGAATTCCTGCCCAGCGGCATCCTGCTCGACATCGCGCTGCCCGACGTCTCCGGCCTGAGCGTGCTGGAGCGCCTCAAGCGCGATCCGCTCACCCGCCACATCCCGGTACACGTGGTTTCCGCGGTGGAGCGCACGCAGGTGGCGCTGGAGCTGGGCGCGGTGGGCTACGCGCTCAAGCCGGCCACCCGCGAGATGCTGGTGGACGCGATCCGGCAGCTCGAGGAGCGCCACCGCCGCGTCATGCGCCGGCTCCTGATCGTCGAGGACGATCGCCAGCTACGCGAGAGCCTCACCGTGCTGCTCGCCCGCGACGAGCTGGAGATCATCACCGCCGGCAGCGTCGACGAGGCGCTGGAGCACCTGTCCGGCTCGACCTTCGACTGCATGGTCACCGACCTCGGCCTGCCGGACGGCAGCGGCTTCGAGCTGCTCGAACGGATGGCCGGCAGCGACACGCTGTCGTTCCCGCCGGTGATCGTCTACACCGGCCGCTCGCTCTCGCGCGACGAGGAGCAGCGCCTGCGGCGCTATTCCAAGTCGATCATCATCAAGGGCGCGCGCTCGCCGGAGCGCCTGCTGGACGAGGTCACGCTGTTCCTGCACAGCGTGGAGTCCTCGCTGCCCACCGACCAGCAGCGCCTGCTGGCCCAGGCGCGCCAGCGCGACGCGATGCTCGACGGGCGCACCTTCCTGCTGGCCGAAGACGACGTGCGCAACATCTTCGCGCTGTCCAGCGTGCTCGAACCCCTCGGCGTGCGCCTGGAGATCGCCCGCAACGGCCGCGAGGCGATCGAGCGGCTGGAGCGGCGCGAGGTGGACCTGGTGCTGATGGACATCATGATGCCCGAGATGGACGGCCTGGCTGCCATGCGGCACATCCGCACGAAGCCGAAATGGGCCGACCTGCCCATCATCGCGCTCACCGCCAAGGCGATGGCCGACGACCGCGAGCACTGCATCCGCGCCGGCGCCAACGACTACATCGCCAAGCCCATCGACGTGGACAAGCTCGTCTCGCTGTGCCGCGTGTGGTGCCCGAAGTGACGGACGACGCGCCGAACGAGCTGTTCGACCTGGAGATCAGGCTGCTGCTCGAGGCGGTCTACCTGCGCTACCACCACGACTTCCGCGACTACGCGCTGAGCTCGATGCGCCGGCGCATGCGCCACGCGATGGCGCGCTTCGGCTGCGAGCGCCTGAGCGACCTGCAGCACCGCCTGCTGCACGAGCCGGGGCTGTTCGCGCAGGCGCTGCAGTATTTCACCGTGCAGGTCTCGGACATGTTCCGCGACCCGCTCTATTTCCAGGCGCTGCGCGAGCACGCGGTGCCGGTGCTGCGCACCTACCCGTCGATCAAGCTCTGGATCGCCGGCTGCAGCACGGGCGAGGAGGTGTGGTCCCTGGCCATCCTGCTCGCCGAGGAGGGCCTGCTCGAACGGTCGCTGATCTACGCCACCGACATCAACCCCGAGTCGCTGCGCATCGCGGAGGCCGGCGCCTTCGCGCTGGACCGCGTGGCGCAGTTCAGCCGCAACTACCTCGCGGCGGGCGGCCGCGCCTCGCTGTCGGACTACTACACCTCCGGCTACGGCGGCGTGGTGTTCGACCGCCGGCTCAAGCGGCAGATCGTGTTCGCCGACCACAGCCTGGCCACCGACCAGGTGTTCTCCGAGGTCCACCTGGTCTCGTGCCGCAACGTGCTCATCTACTTCAACCGCGAGTTGCAGGACCGCGCGGTGGGGCTGTTCCGCGACGCGCTGGTGCACCGCGGCTTCCTGGGGCTCGGCAGCAAGGAATCCCTGCAGCTGGGCCCGCACGCGACGGAGTTCGAGCCCTGCGTCCCGGAGCAGCGGCTGTACCGCAAGGTGGCCGCGTGAGGCGCCGGGTGGACCTGCGGCGCGAGATCGACGCCGTGGTGATGGGCGCCTCGGCCGGCGGGGTGCACGCCCTGCAGGCGGTGCTTTCCAGCCTCTCCGCCGATTTCGCGCCGCCGGTACTCGTGGTGCTGCACCTGCCGAGCGGACGGCCGAGCCGGCTGCCCGAACTGTTCGCCCCGCACTGCGCGCGGCCGGTGTGCGAGGCGTACGACAAGCAGCCGCTGGAGCCCGGCACGGTGGTCTTCGCGCCGCCCGACTACCACCTGCTTGTCGAGGACCGCGGCCATCTGGCATTGTCCGTGGACGAGCCGGTACTGTATTCGCGTCCGGCGGTCGACTTCCTGTTCGATTCGGCAGCGGCCGCCTTCACGCACCGCCTGCTGGCCATCCTGCTCACCGGGGCGAGCGCGGACGGCAGCGAGGGGATCGCCGCCGTGCGGCGGGCGGGTGGCGTGGCCTGGGTCCAGGATCCGTCCGATGCGGCCTCCGAACTCATGCCATCTTCCGCGCTCGCGCTGGCGGGCGCCGACGAAGTACTGACCCTGAACAAGATATGCGAGCGACTGGCGGCTTATTGACGGAGACCCTTTCTGTCGATGCGAGTACCCAGGAGGGGGAGGCGAAAGGGGAGCAAGGACGGGAACGAGTCCACCTGCTGATCGTGGACGACGTGCCACAGAACCTGGTGGCGATGGAGGCCCTGCTGCGCCGGGACGGGGTCGACGTGCTCAAGGCCGGCTCCGGCGCCCAGGCGCTCGAACTGCTGCTCGAACACGACGTGGCGCTGGCGCTGCTCGACGTGCAGATGCCCGAGATGGACGGCTTCATGCTGGCCGAGCTGATGCGCGGCTCGCAGCGCACGCGGCACGTGCCGATCATCTTCCTGACCGCCTCGCCCAGCGATCCGCTACGTTCCTTCAAGGGCTACGACAGCGGCGCGGTCGACTTCCTGCACAAGCCGATCGACCCGCGGGTGATCCAGAGCAAGGTCAACGTCTTCATCGAGCTGCGCCAGCAGCGCCAGCTGCTGCGCGCGCGCAACGAGAAGCTGGAGCAGGCGCTCAAGCTCAACGAAACCATGATCGCCGTGCTCACCCACGACCTGCGCACGCCGCTGACGGTGATCACCCTGTGCACGGACAAGCTGCGCACGGAAATGGACGATCCCGGCCTGCTGTCCACCACCCTGCTGCTGGATGCCAGCGCGCACCGGATGTCGCGGATGGTGCAGCAGCTGCTGGACTTCTCGAAGATCCGCTCCGACGTGCTGCGCATGGACCTGCGCGAGGGCGACCTGGCCAGCATCGCCGCGCTGGTCGTCTCCGAGGTGCGCCAGGGCCATCCGGACCGGCAGATCGACTGCATCGGCAAGGGCGTCCTGCGCGGCGTCTTCGACCCGGACCGCCTGGCGCAGGTGCTGTCGAACCTGATCGGCAACGCCGTGATCCACGGCGAGCCGGGGCCCGTCACCGTGGAGCTGGACGGCTGCCAGCCCGACTGGCTGCGGATGACGGTGAGCAACCGCGGGCGGATCCCCGACAAGCTGCTGCCGCGCATCTTCGAGCCCTTCAAGGGCGCCGAGAAGCCGGGCAGCGGCCTGGGGCTGGGCCTCTACATCGTCGACCAGTTCATCCGCGCGCACGGCGGCGAGGTCACCGCCGGCAACACCGCCACGGGGGCGCGCTTCGAGGCCGTGCTGCCCCGCCGCTGCGCCGCCGGGGAAGCGGCGGTCTAGCCTAAGAACCCAGCAGGCGCTCGCACACCGCCCGGTACAGCCCCGGCAGCCGCTCCAGATCGTCCACCGCCACGCACTCGTCCACCTTGTGGATGGTGGCGTTGACCGGCCCCAGCTCCACCACCTCGGCGCCGAGCGGGGCGATGAAGCGGCCGTCCGAGGTGCCGCCGCCGGTGCTCTGCTCCGGCTCGGCGCCGCACAGTTCGCGGCACGCCGCGACCACCGTCTCGCGCAGGCGGCCGCCGGGCGGGGTGAGGAAGGGCTCGCCGGAGAGGTTCCACTCCAGTGCGTACTCGAGGCCGTGCCTGGCCAGGATCGCCTCGGTGCGCGCGCGCAGCCCGTCGGCGGTGCTGGCGGTGCAGTAGCGGAAGTTGATCAGCGCGGTCAGCTCGCCGGGGATCACGTTGGTCGCGCCGGTGCCGGCGTTGAGGTTGGAGACCTGGAACGAGGTCGGCGGGAAGTCGGCGTTGCCCCGGTCCCAGCGCTCGGCGGCCAGCTCCGCCAGCGCGGGCGCGAAGGCGTGGATGGGGTTCCTCGCCTTCTCCGGATAGGCCACGTGGCCCTGCACGCCGTGCACGACCAGCGTGCCCGACAGCGAGCCGCGCCGGCCCACGCGGATCAGGTCGCCCAGCTTCTCCCTCGACGACGGCTCGCCCACCACGCACCAGTCGATGCGCTCGCCGGTGGCGCGGAAGTGCTCGGCCACGCGGCGCACGCCGTCGAGGTTGGCCGGGCCTTCCTCGTCGCTGGTCAGCAGCAGGCCGACGCGGCCGGGATGGCCGGGATGCGCCGCCACGAAGGTTTCCAGCGCGACGACCATCGCCGCCACCGAGCCCTTCATGTCGGCGGCGCCGCGGCCGTAAAGACGGCCGTCGCGGATCGCGGGCTCGAACGGCGGGCTCCGCCAGGCCGCTTCCGGCCCGCTCGGCACCACGTCGGTGTGGCCGAGGAAGGCCAGCGTCGGGCCGCCCGCGCCGTGCGTGGCCCAGAGGTTGTCCACCTCGCCGTAGCGCAGCCGCTCGATGCGGAAGCCGGCCCGCTCCAGCAGCGCGGCGAGCAGTGCCTGGCAGCCGGCGTCCTCGGGCGTCACCGAGCGGCGGCGGATCAGCTCGACGGCCAGTTGCAGCACCGGCGACATGGCGGCGGCCGGCGACGGGTTCGATGCGGTTTCGGCGTTCATCCGGCGAGCATACCCCGCGTCCGCGCCGGCGTGCCAAGGGCGCGGCCGATTACTTGACCGAGTCAAGCAATCGGCCTAGCGTGGAACGCCCGCCCGCCAGGAGGATGCCCCGATGAGCCAGGCCGTGCCGGCGAGCCACGCCGAGGCGCTGCGCCGCTTCAACCGCTTCTACACGCGGCGCATCGGCGTGCTCGACGAGGGGCTGCTGGACAGCCCCTACACCCTGACCCAGGCGCGCGTGCTGTACGAGCTGGCCCAGCGCGGCCAGGCCGCGGCCAGCGAGATCGGCCAGGCGCTGGGGCTGGACGCCGGCTACCTGAGCCGCATCCTGCGCGGCTTCGCGGCGCAGGGCCTGCTGGCGCGCAAGCCCGCGCCGGACGACCGCCGCCGCACGATGCTGAGCCTCACCGCCGCCGGCCGGCGCGCCTTCGCGCGACTCGACCGGCGCTCCCGGGCGCAGGCCACCGCGCTGCTGGCCGGGCTGGCGCCCGCCGCGCGCCGCCGCCTGCTCGGCAGCCTGCGCAGCGTCCAGCGCCTGCTCGCCCCGGACGAGGCCCCGGCGGGCCGCGTCGTGATCCGCACCCACCGCCCCGGCGACCTGGGCTGGGCGATCCAGCGCCACGGCGAGCTGTATGCCGAGGAATACGGCTGGAACGCCGAGTTCGAGGCGCTGGTCGCCACCCTGTTCGCGCGCTTCGCCAGCGCGCACGATCCCGCCGCCGAGCGCTGCTGGATCGCCGAGCTCGACGGCGAGCGCGCCGGCTGCGTGTTCGTGGCGCGCGGCGAGGACGACCCGGCGGTGGCGCAGCTGCGCTGCCTGCTGGTCGACCCCGCCGCGCGCGGGCACGGCATCGGCCGGCGGCTGGTCGAGCAGTGCATCGCCTTCGCGCGCGCGGCGGGCTACCCGAGGATCCGGCTGTGGACCAACGACGTGCTGGTCGCCGCCCGCCGCATCTACCAGGCCGCCGGCTTCGGGCTGGTGCGCGAGTACCCCCACCACAGCTTCGGCGCGGACCTGGTGGGCCAGGTCTGGGAGCGGCCGCTCTGAGAGCCTGTTCACGATCCACCGTTGGTCCGGCTATTCCCTCTCCGTCATTCCTGCGGAAGCAGGACAAAAGCGAGCAAAGCGAGCGTTGAACAGCCGAAGGCTGGTGACCTGAGTATGGAACTTGTAGCCAATCAGGCAGTGAGTCCGGGGTTGATGGTATCGGGTTTCGACCAGTTCCGGCGAACGCTCGCCGGGGGTTTGTAACCATGGGCGCTGTGCGGCCGCTGCTCGTTGTAGAACTGCCGCCAGCGTTCGATCAGTACCTTCGCCTCGGCGCGGCTGCGGAACCATTCGCGGTTCAGCAGCTCGTCCCGCAGCTTGCCGTTGAAGCTCTCGACGAAGCCGTTCTGCCAGGGGCTGCCCGGCGCGATGAACGCCGGGCCGATCGCCGCGTCGCGCAGCCAGCGCATCACCTTGGCCGCCGTGAACTCGGCGCCGTTGTCGGAGCGGACAAAGGCCGGCTTGCCGTAAAGCCGCATCAGTCGCGACAGCGTCAGGACCACGTCTTGTGCCCGCAGGCTGGCCCCGACCTCGATGGCCAGGCATTCCCGGGTGTATTCGTCGATCACGCACAGCATCTTCAGCGAGCGCCCGTCGACCATCTGGTCGTGGACGAAGTCGTAGCTCCAGACCGCATTCGGGCGCACCGCGCCCGGCAGACGGATGTCGTTGCCGGAACGACGGCGACGCGGTCGTCGGCGGGGAATGTTCAAACCCAGTTGGCGCCACAGGCGCCGCACCCGGGCTTCGCCCAGGTCCAGCCAGGCCGCCATCCGGCGATACCCGAACCGCGGCACCTTCGGCGACGCGGCCAGCAGCCGCTCGGCCACCGCCTGGTCCTTGGCGGCCTGGCGCGGGGCGTAGCTGGCAATGCGGCGGCTCAGGCCCAGGTATCGAAGGGCCTTGCGCTGCGAGAGACCCCGACGGACCAGCATCTGGACCGTGTCGCGTCGTTCCGACGGGGTCGTCATTTTTTTCGGACGATCTCCTTCATCCCGTCGATGACCAGCATCTGCTCGGCGACCAACCGCTTGAGCCGGGCGTTCTCGGACTCGAGGTCCTTGAGCCGGCGGGCATCTGGAACGTCAAGGCCGCCGAACTTGTTGCGCCATCGGAAAAAGGTCTGCTCGGTAACGTTGTGCTTCTTGCACAAGGCCTTGATCGACATGGCGCCGATCTCGGCCTCGCGCAGGATGCCGATGATCTGCTCGTCGGTGAATCGCTTCTTCATGGAGCTCTCCTTCCTGTCGAGGGTAGAGAACTCACCAGCCAACTGGCTACACGATCCGTCTCAGGTCACTGGCCCCACAGGGGCGAGCGCAGCGAGTCACCCAGTGGCTTTCCCTCGAAAAGCCAACGCCGCTGGATCTTAAGCTTTCGCCGGGATGACGCTTCCAGGGGGATACTTGGAGATCGTGAACAGGCTCTGAGAGCCGGTCAGCCGGCGATGGCCACGCCGAGCAGGTGGCCGACCAGGTAGGTGATGAGGCTGGCGGCCAGGGTGATGCCGAGCTGGCGCGCGATGGAGAACGCCAGGCCGCGGCCGGTGAACAGCGAGGTGCCCAGCGCGATCAGCACCAGGCCCAACGCGGTGGAGGCCGCGCTGGCGAGCAGCGCCGTCCGGCCGCCGAGCAGGAAGTACGGCGCCACCGGGAACAGCGCGCCGAAGGCGAACAGGCAGAACGAGGAGGCCGAGGCCTTCCACGCCGAGCCGCCGAGGTCCTCCGGGTCCACGCCCAGGTCCTCGCGCACCATGGTGTCCAGCGCGGCGCGCGGCGTCTCCAGCAGGTGCCGCGCCAGCGCGTCGGCGGCGGCCGGCTCCAGCCCCTTCTCGCGGTAGCTGCGCGCCAGGTACTGCTGGCCGTCCTCCGGCGCCACCGCGAGGCGCTCGGCGCGCTCGGTGATCTGCGCCTGGTAGAACTCGCGCGAGCTGTTCACCGACAGCCACTCGCCCAGCGCCATCGAGCAGGCGCCGGCGACCAGCCCGGCCAGGCCGGCCAGCAGCACCGCGTGGTCGCCGGTGGCGGCGCCGGCCATGCCCATCACCAGGCTGGCGTTGGAGACCAGGCCGTCGTTGGCGCCGAGCACCGCGGCGCGCAGGGTGTTGCCGCTCTGCGCGGCGTGGCGGCCACGCGGCACCGGCAGCGGTACCGCCTCGCCGGCGAAGTGGTTGCGCTGCCCCTCGCGGTCCACCGGGGTGGCGAGGTGGTCGGCGTGCTCCAGCCGCACCACCGTGGGCATCACGAAGCCGGTGCCGAAGCGCGCCGCGAGCCAGCCCAGCGCGCGCACGCGCAGGCGCGCGCGCGGCGGCGGCACCGGCTCGCCCGCCTCGCGCAGGCGCTCCTCCCAGAAGCGCGCGTTGGCCTGCTCGATGTCGGCGATGCGCCGGTAGGCCGTGGCCTGCCGCGGGTTCTCCGCCAGCTCCGCCAGCCGCGCGTAGAGCGCGGCGTTGTCGCGCTCGATGCGCAGGTTCTCGCGGAAGCGCCGGGTGCGGTGGCTGTTCATGGTTCCGCGTCCTCCTCGCGCTGCCCCAGGTAGAGCAGCGCGGCCAGCAGCACCACCACGAAGCGGGACGCGCTCTCCAGCCCGTTCCATGGCGTGGACATCCACATGCCGAACCATTCGCCGCCGATCGCCATGAAGCCGCCCAGCCACAGCAGCACGCCCGTGGTGAGGCCGAGCACCGCGAGGCCCTTGGCACGGTGGAAGGCGGCGGCGGGCAGCCGGCGCGCGCGCCACAGCCGCCAGGCGCCCAGCGCGCACAGCGCCGCGGCCAGCGTCTCGGCGGCGACGATCAGCGCGTAGGCGGCGCGCTGCAGCAGCGGCGAGTGGATCGCGCGGTAGCGGATGCCGGCGTCGGGGAAGATCGTGTCCATCGCCAGCACGTGCCGCACGAACGGCCAGTTGCTGCCGTAGTCGGTGAGGTTGCCGAAGGCCGCCAGCGCCAGCCACGGCGCGATCGCCGCGACCAGCAGGATCTTCGACAGGCGCACCGCCACCGCCGCGGCCCTCAGCGCCCGAACAGCTTCTTGAAGCCGTTGTCGCTGAAGCCCACGCTGACGCTGCCGTCCTCCTTGAGCACCACCGGGCGGCGGATCAGCGCGGGGTATTCCTTCAGCAGCAGCGTCCACTCCGGGTCGGAGCCGGGGTTCTTGCGCTGCGGCAGCAGGTTGCGCCAGGTGGTGGAGGACTTGTTGACCAGCTTCTCCCAGCCGCCGAGCTGCCGCGCCCAGGCCTTGAGCGTGGCGGCCGGCACCGGATCGGCGCGGTAGTCGACGAAGGTGTACGGCACCTCGAAGCGGTCGAGCCAGTGGCGCGCCTTGCGGCAGGTGTCGCAGGTGGGCAGGCCGTAGAGGGTCACGGGGGTGGCGGTGGTGGTCATGGGGTTGGCCCGGGCGTTGCGGGAAGCGGGAGACGAGGAGCGGGAAGTGAGTTAGTGAGTAGTGAGTTGAATGAGGAGAGGTGAGGCGAGGTGAGGCCGACGGCGCACGCAGGTGTCCGCGCCCTCGCCACTCGTCCCTCGCCCCTATCCCATCACTCCGCACTCCTCAGCAACTCGTTGATGCCGGTCTTGGCGCGGGTCTTCTCGTCCACCCGCTTCACGATGACGGCGGCGTACAGGCTGTGCGAGCCGTCCTTCGCCGGCAGGCTGCCGGCCACCACCACGCTGCCGGCCGGCACGCGGCCGTAGCTCACCTCGCCGGTGGCGCGGTCGTAGATGCGCGTGGACTGGCCGAGGAACACGCCCATGCCGATCACGCTGCCCTTCTCCACCACCACGCCCTCGACCACTTCCGAGCGCGCGCCGATGAAGCAGCCGTCCTCGACGATGGTGGGGTTGGCCTGCAGGGGCTCCAGCACGCCGCCGATGCCCACGCCGCCGGACAGGTGCACGTTCGCGCCGATCTGCGCGCAGGAGCCGACCGTGGCCCAGGTGTCCACCATGGTGCCCGGCCCCACGTGGGCGCCGATGTTGACGTAGCTCGGCATCAGCACGGCGTCCTTCGCGACGTGCGCGCCGCGGCGCACCAGCGCGCCGGGCACCACGCGCGCGCCGAGCTGCTCCAGCGCCAGGTCGTCGCCGTGGGCGAAGCGCAGCGGCACCTTGTCGTAGGCCAGCGCCGGGCCGCCGTCCACCACGCGGTTGCCGCTGATGCGGAAGTACAGCAGCACCGCCTTCTTGATCCACTGGTTCACCGTCCAGCCGCCCTGGCCGTCCGGCTCGGCGACGCGGCGCTCGCCGCTCTCCAGCAGGTCGAGCACCTGTTCCACCGCGGGGCGCAGGTGGGTCTCGATCTCGCTCTGGGTCAGTGCGTTGCGCCGCTCGAAGGCATCGTCGATCAGGCTCTGGAGGGTCTGCATGGCTCGCTCGGAAAATCGGGGCGGCGGCGACGGGCCGCCGCGGGGAAACGGCTGCCAAGAGTACACGCTGCGGTGCGCCATGCCCCAGCCCCGGGCACGGCCGGCGCTCAAGTTTCCGTCGGGCCGGCCGTTTCCTCCGTATCGGGTCCGTCCCCGCGCAGGATGGGCACGCCGCGCGGGAGACGCGGCGGCCGCGGCGCGCCCGGCCGGCGGCCGGCCCGGGAAGCGGCGCGCGCAAGGCGCGCCGCCGTGCGGCCGGGGAGGCGGAGTGACGAGGCGGCAGATCCATCCATCCGAACTGGTCGTGGGGCAACCGCTGCCCTGCGACGCCTACGACGCCAAGGGCAAGCTGCTGCTGCGCGAGGGCCACGTGCTGACCAGCGAGGCGCAGATCGAGCGGCTGGCGCGCCACGCGCTGTTCGCCGACCACCGCGCCGAGCCGCCGCCGGAGGAACCGGCCGAGCTGCGCCCGCTGGCGCTGGTCCTCTCCGCGCGGCAGCGCCTGCAGCGGCGGCTGGCCGACGCCGCCGCGCCCGGCTTCGCGGCCGAGATCCTGCGCATCGGCGCCCTGCTGCGCCTGGCCTGCCGCCGCAACGCCGATGTGGCGCTGGCTTCGATCCTGCTGCGCCGGGACGGCCCCTACGCGATCCGCCACGCGGTGAACGTGGCGATCGCCTGCGAGCTGGTCGGCCAGGCGCTGCCGCTGCCGGCGGACCAGCAGGCGGCCACCGTCGCCGCGGCCCTGACCATGAACATCGGCATGCTCGACCTGCAGCAGGCGCTGCTCGCCGTCGAGGGACCGCTGGACAACGCCCAGCACGCGGCCGTGCGCGCCCACTGCGAGACCGGCGTGGCGATGCTGCGCGAGCGCGGCGTGGACGACCCGGTCTGGCTGGAGGCGGTGCGCGACCACCACGAGCGCCCCGACGGCAGCGGCTATCCCGCCGGCCGGCACGGCGCGGCGATCGGCGTGCCGGCGCGGCTGCTGGCGCTGGGCGACGTGTACTGCGCGCGCGTCTCGGCGCGCGGCTACCGTCCGCCGCTGCAGCCCAACGTCGCGCTGCGCTGGCTGTTCCTCAACGAGGGCGCGATGCTGGACCGGGAGCTGGCCGCGCTGTTCATCAAGACCGTGGGCATCTACCCGCCGGGCACCGCCGTGCGCCTGCGCAACGGCTCCATCGCGGTGGTGCTCGAGCGCGGCGCCACCAGCCACGCGCCGAAGGTCGCCTCGATCACCACCCACGACGGCCTGCGTACCGGCGCGCCGATCCGCCGCCGCAACGACGTGGAGGCGCACGCGGTGAGCGAGGTGGTGGACCTGGACGCGCTGCGGCTGGAGGTGGGCATGGAGGCGCTGTGGGGAGCGGATGCGGCGGGGTAGCGGGGCGCTTTGCCCGTCATTCCGGCGCGGGCCGGACGAGCGCGCAGCGCGAAGAACGCCCGCAGGGGCGAACGCAGCGAGTCATCCAGTGGGATGAACCGTGCGAAGCGCTCGAAAATCGGTTCTGCGTGCTTCGCACGACGCACTTCACTGGATTCCGGCCTGCGCCGGAACGACGGCGAGGGGAAGCAGGCTCACCGATCAATCTGCCTGGCCCGCACCATCGGCGCATATCGGCATTCAAGCCGCCAGGCACCGCCAAGGCGCGCTGGCCGGCTTTGACCCCGCCCTACCAACCGCTCACCCCCTGCCCTGCCCGATGCGCAGCAGCAGCGCCCGGCGCAGCCGCTCCTGCCGCGCGGCGTCCAGCGGCGCGTCGTGGCGGTCGCTGAGCAGGAAGAAGTCCTCCACCCGTTCGCCGAAGGTGGCGATGCGCGCGTCGTGCACGCGCACCCCGGCGTCCACCAGCGCCTGCGCCACCGCGGCGAGCAGGCCCGGGTGGTCGGCGCACACCAGCGCGAGCTGGGTGCGGGAGCCGGCGGGGTGGAAGCCGATCTGTGGCGTCATCTGGAAGTGCCGCAGCTGGCGCGACAGGCTGCGCCGGGTCGGGTGCACCGGCCCCGGCTGCGCCAGCGCGCGCGCCAGGCGCTGCTGCAGTTCCTCCGCGCGCGCCGGCGTGGCCGGCTGCTGGCCGTCGGCCTCCAGCAGCAGGAAGGTATCCAGCGCCATGCCGTTGGCGGCGCCGAGCACGCGCGCCTCCAGCACCGAGAAGCGCAGCCGGTCGAGCATCGCGGTGATGTTGGCGAACAGGCCGTCGCGGTCGGGCGTGTAGACGAACAGCTCGGTGGCGCCGCGCACCGAGAACGGGTGCACCGCCACCAGCGGCGTGGCGCCGCCCGCGCGCAGGATCGCCGCGGTCTGCCAGGCGATCTGCTCGGGGCGGTGGCGCAGGAAGCTGGCGTCGGGGAAGTCCGCCCACAGCCGCCGGGCGGCGGCTTCCGCGAAGCCCTCGGCCGCGAGCATCGGCAGGGCGAGCCGCTGGCATTCCCGCACGCGCGCCGCGGCGTCGCGCGCCGGCTCCACGTCGCTGCGCAGCGCATAGCGGGTGGCGCTGTAGAGGTCGGCCAGCAGGCGGTCCTTCCAGCCGTTCCACAGCTTCGGGCTGGTGCCGATGATGTCGGCGATGGTGAGCAGGTAGAGCTGGCCCAGCCGCTCGCGGTTCTGCACCGCCCCGGCGAAGCGCTCGACCACCTCCGGGTCGGTGATGTCCTGGCGCTGCGCGGTGGTGCTCATCAAGAGGTGCCAGCGCACCAGCCAGGCCACGCGCTCGGCGTCGTTCTCCGGCAGGCCCAGCCGCATGCAGAACGCGCGCGCCTCCTCTTCGCCCAGCACCGAGTGGTCGCCGCCGCGGCCCTTGGCGATGTCGTGGAACAGCGCGGCCAGCAGCAGCACCTCCGGCGTGGGCAGCGTGGGCCAGATGTCGCAGGCCAGCGGGAACGCCTCGCGCGCCTCGGCGTCGGCGAAGCGCGCCACGTTGCGCAGCACGCGCATGGTGTGCTCGTCCACCGTGTAGACGTGGAACAGGTCGTACTGCATGCGCCCGAACACGCGGCCGAAGGCGGGAATCACCGCCGCCAGCAGGCCGTGCCGGTTCATCCGCCACAGCGCGTCCACCGCCGGCGCGCCGCGCCGCAGCAGGCGCAGGAAGGCCGCCAGCACCGCGGGGTCCCCGGCCAGCGCGCCGTCGTGCAGCGCGGTGGCCTGGTGGATGCGGCGCATGGTGTCGGCGGTGAAGCCGACGATGCCGGGCTCGTCCAGCCGCGCGATGAACGCCTCCACCAGCGCGGCCGGGCGGCGCACGAACAGGTCCGGGTCGCGCGCGGCCAGGCGCGCGCCGAAGCGCAGGAAGTCCGCGCCCACCGGCTGCGCCGCGGCGGGCGGTTCGAGCATCTCCTCGAAGCGCTCCACCATCTGCACGCCCAGCCGCTCGACCTGGCTGGCGGCGCGGTAGTAGCCCTGCATGAACTGCTCGACGCCGAGGTTCTTCTCGTGCTCGTCCTCGAAGCCCAGCCGCGCGGCCAGCCCGCGCTGGTAGTCGAACAGCAGCCGCTCCTCCGGCCGCCGCGCCTCCAGGTGCAGCGCGAAGCGGTAGCGGTGCAGCGTGGCCTCGGCGCGCGCCAGCGTGTCGCGCTCGGCCGGGTCGAGCAGGCCCTCGGCGACCATCGCGTCGAAGTCGGGGGCGTGCGCCAGGCGCCGGCCCAGCCAGCGCAGCGAGTCGAGCGTGCGCAGGCCGCCGGGGCCGTCCTTGAGGTTGGGCTCCAGGTTGTAGGCGCTGTCGTTGAAGCGCGCGTGGCGCGCGTCGCGCTCGGCCAGCCGCGCGGCCAGGTAGGCGGCCGGCGGCCACAGCGCCGGGTCCTCGACGGTGGCGCGCAGGCGCGCGTCCAGCGCCGGATCGCCGGCCAGCCGGCGCGCGTCGAGCAGGCTGGTGAACACGCTGGCCTCGGCCGCCGCCAGCGCGCGGCACTGCGCCGGCTCGCGCACCGCGTGGCCGACCTTGAGGCCCACGTCCCACAGCGTGGTGAAGTACTGCTCCAGCGCGCGCAGGCGCGCCGCGTCGGCGCGCTCGGCCAGCACCAGCAGGTCCACGTCCGAGTACGGGAACAGCAGGCCGCGGCCGAAACCGCCTACCGCGAACAGCGCCGCGCCCTCCACCTCGCCCAGGCAGGCGGTCCAGGCATGCACCACGATGCGCTGCACCGCCTCGGCGCGGCGACGCGCCAGCGCGGTGGCGTCGGCGCCGTCGCGGAAGGCGGTGGCCAGGTCGCGGTCCACGTCGCCCAGCAGCTGGCGCAGCGCGTGGCGCGCCTCGGTGGACACGCCCGAGCGCGGCACCGCCACGGGCAGCCGGGGAAGCGGCGGAAGGCGGGAAGCGGCGGTCACGGGTTCGGCGCGGCCTGGCGGATGCGGATGAAGGGCGGCATGGCGCATTGTGGCCCAGCCGGCCGCCGCGTTGCATGGACGCGCGCCGCCCACCCCTGACGAGTGGCCCGGTCCGCCGCGGACCGCGGATGCTAGAGTCGGCCGGCGCATGCCCGGCGGGGCCGCCGCATGCCTGTCGCCACCACGCAAGGGGAAACACGATGCACCTTCGTCGGACCGCCTGGCCCGCGGCGCTCGTCGCGGCCACCTTCCTGCTGGGGAGCGCGCCCGCGTTCGCCGGCTACGCCGTGCCACCGGAGAACCTGCTGAAGGTGCTGAAGGCGCCGCCGCCGCCGGTTCCCAGCGTGGACCCGACCGGCCGGCGCCTGCTGCTCGTCACCAGCCAGACCTACCCGTCGATCGCGCGCGTGGCGCAGCCCTACCTGAAGCTGGCCGGCGTGCGGCTGGAGCCGCGCAACCGCAGCCGCCACGACACCCCGGGCGGCTACGGCATCCCCGCCTGCGCGAGCGACTTCACCCTGGTGGACGTCGCCAGCGGCAAGGAGACCAGGGTGCCGCTGCCGGCCGGCGCCTGCCCCGGCATGGCGCTGTGGTCGCCCGACGGCCGGCGCTTCGCGTTCCAGAACGTCGCCGACGAGTCGGTGGAGCTGTGGATCGGCGACGCCGCCACCGGCCAGGCGCACAAGGTGCCGGGCGTGCGCCTGAACCCGATCTTCGGCAGCACCGTGCAGTGGCTGGGCGGCAGCGGCGCGCTGCTGGTCAAGCTGGTGCCCGCGCGCCAGGGGCCGCCGCCGTCCGACGACGGCGTACCGGCCGGCCCGGACGCGCAGGAATCGCTCGGCGGCAAGGGCGAGAGCAGTACCTACGAGGCGCGCGACACGCTGTCCAGCGCGCTCGACGAGGCGCGCTTCGCCTACTACGGCGCCTCGCAGCTGGCGGTGGTCGACGCCGGCTCCGGCGCGGTGCGCGCGGTCGGCGCGCCCGCGCTGTACGACGAGATCGACGCCGCACCGGACGGCGTGCACGTGCTCACCGCGGCGATCAGGCCGCCGTTCTCGCACGCGGTGACCTACCAGCGCTTCGCCCACGACGTGGCCGTGCTGGACGTGGCGAGCAACGCCGCCACGCCGATCGCCTCGCTGCCGCTGGCCGACCGCGTGCCGGTGCACGGCGTGCCGGAAGGCCCGCGCGAGTTCGACTGGCGCGCCACCGACCCGGCCACGCTGGTATGGGCCGAGGCGCTGGACCGCGGCGACTGGAACGTCGAGGTGCCGGCGCGCGACCGCGTGCTGATGCTCAAGGCGCCGTTCGCCGGCAAGCCGGCGGAGATCGCGCGCACGAAGCAGCGCTTCGTCGGCTTCGACTGGACCGTGCAGCCGGACGTGGCCTTCCTCAACGAGGACGACGAGAACCGCCACTGGCGCCACACCGGCATCGTCGACGTGGACCATCCGCAGCGGCCGGCCAGGGTGCTGTGGGACCTGTCCAGCGACGAGCTGTACGGCGACCCGGGCCTGTTCGTCTACCGCCGCCTGCCCAACGGCGCGACGGTGGTGCGCCAGGACGGCGACGCCGTGTACCTGCGCGGCCAGGGCGCCTCGCCGCGGGGCGACCGCCCGTTCCTCGACAAGCTCGACCTCAAGAGCCTCAGGACCGAGCGCCTGTTCCGCAGCAGCGCCGACGCCTACGACCAGTTCCTCGGCTTCACCGCCGAGCCCGGCCGCTTCCTCACCTGGCACCAGTCGGTGATCGACCCGCCCAACGCCTTCGTGCGCGCGCTCGGCGGGCGCGACGCGGCGGCCGCCCAGGGCGAGGCGCAGTACGCCTCGACCGCGAGCCAGCTCACCCGCGTCGCCGATCCCACGCCGGAAGTGCGGCAGATCAGGAAGCGGCTGGTCACCTACAAGCGCGCCGACGGCGTGGAGCTGTCCTTCACCCTGTACACCCCGCCGGGCTACAAGGAGGGCACGCGCCTGCCGGCGATCCTGTACGCCTACCCCGAGGACTACGCCAGCAGCGCGCAGGCCGGCCAGGTGTCCGGCTCGCAGCAGACCTTCACCCGCCTGCCCTACTACCGGCTGCTGCTGCTGGCCGGCTACGCGATCATCGACAACGCCTCGTTCCCGATCGTGGGCGACCCCAAGACCGCCTACGACACCTACCTGGAGCAGCTGGAGGCCGACGCCAGGGCCGCGGTGGACAAGGCGGTGGCGCTGGGCGTGGTCGACCGCGACCGCATCGGCGTCACCGGCCACAGCCACGGCGCGCTGATGACCGCCAACCTGATCGCGCACACCGACCTGTTCCGCGCCGGCGTGGCCACCAGCGGCTCGTACAACAAGACGCTCACCCCGTTCGGCTTCCAGAACGAGCGCCGCTCGGTGTGGCAGGCGCGCGAGGTGTACCTGAAGGCCTCGCCGTTCTTCTACGCCGACCGGATCAAGCTGCCGCTGCTGCTGGTGCACGGCGAGGACGACGCCAACCCCGGCACCGAGCCGATCCAGTCGCGCAAGCTGTTCCAGGCCATCCGCGGCAACGGCGGCACCACCCGGCTGGTGATGCTGCCGCACGAGCCGCACTGGTACACCGCGCTGGAGTCGAACGAGCAGGTGGTGGCCGAGATGCTGGCCTGGTTCGACCGCTACGTGAAGAACGCGCCGCCGCGCCGGCCGGAGCAGGCGGCGCACTGAAACCGCCGGCGGGCGCGGCGGCCTCCGGCATCGCGGCCGGCGGGCGCTCCCACAGGGCCGTGCCGGCCCTGTGGGAGCGCCCGCCGGCCGCGATCAACCCGACGCGGGACCGCCCCGGCCTCGATGCCATGCCCGTCGAGGCCATGCCCCGGCGCCGGATGGCCGGCGCGGCCTGGCCTGGCCGGAGAAGCCGCGAGGCGATGGAGGAACGGCCAGCGCCGCCTCACGCCCGCCCGCGCTTCGCCCCGCCGGCCTTGCTGGCGCTCTTCCCCGGAAGATTTCGAACCGCCCTCTCAGGCCGCGTCCGGCCAGGGCGTGAGGATCTCGAAGCCGTCGTCGGTGACCGCGATGGTGTGCTCCCACTGCGCCGACAGCGAGTGGTCCTTGGTCACCACCGTCCAGCCGTCGGGCAGCTGCCTGGTCTGCGGCTTGCCGGCGTTGATCATCGGCTCGACGGTGAAGGTCATGCCCTTCTGCAGCACCACGCCGGCGCCCGGCTTGCCGTAGTGCAGCACCTGCGGCTCGTCGTGGTAGACCTTGCCGATGCCGTGGCCGCAGTACTCGCGCACCACCGAGAAGCCCGCCGCCTCGGCGTGCTTCTGGATCGCGTGGCCGACGTCGCCCAGCGTGGCGCCCGGCCGCACCGCGCCGATGCCCTTCATCATCGCCTCGTAGGCGGTGTCCACCAGCCGCTTGGCCAGCACCGACGGGGTGCCGACGAAGTACATGCGGCTGGTGTCGCCGTGCCAGCCGTCCTTGATGACGGTGACGTCGAGGTTGACGATGTCGCCGTCCTTGAGCACCTTGCCGGGGCTGGGGATGCCGTGGCAGACCACGTGGTTGACCGAGGTGCACAGCGTCTTGGGAAAGCCGTTGTAGCCCACGTTGGCGGGGATCGCCTTCTGCACGTGGACGATGTGCTCGTAGGCCAGGCGGTCCAGCTCCTCGGTGGTGACGCCGGGCCTGACGTGCTCCTTGAGCATCGCCAGCACCTCGGCCGCCAGCTGGCCGGCGACGCGCATGCCCTCGAGGTCTTGGGGGGTTTTCAGGGTAATGGCCATGATCTCGCCCAGATGGCGGCGCCGGCGGCCGATTTCCAGCCGGCTTGCCGCCTCGCCGGCGTGCCGGCTACAATTGCATGGTTTTGCAGGTCGCCACGGGCCGTTCCGGCCGCTCCGCGCCCCGCAAATCGAAGCGGGATTGTAACCGCAGGGCGGTACAAACCCAACCAACGCCACACACGCATCGGCACCGCCTTCGGGGTGCCGCGACGGGCCTTCCCCTCGAAACGAGGCGGGGCGCGGAGCGGTCGAAGCCGGGGATGCGTGGAGGTCCCAACCCCCCGGGCCGCCGAAAAAGGCCCACTGCAGGAGTACCACCATGGCTCAAGTCACCATGCGCCAGATGCTCGAGGCTGGCGTGCATTTCGGCCACCAGACCCGCTACTGGAACCCGAAGATGGCCCCGTACATCTTCGGCGCGCGCGGCAAGATCCACATCATCAACCTCGAAAAGACCCTGCCGCTGTTCACCGACGCGATGAACTTCCTGTCGGCGATCGCCTCGAGGCGCGGCACCGTGCTGTTCGTCGGCACCAAGCGCTCCGCCCGCGAGGCGCTGGCCGAGGAGGCCGCCCGCTGCGGCATGCCCTACGTCACCGCGCGCTGGCTCGGCGGCATGCTCACCAACTTCCGCACCGTCAAGCAGTCCGTGTCCAAGCTCAAGGAGCTGGAGGCGGCCGAGACCGACGGCTCGTTCGACAAGCTGGTCAAGCACGAGGTGCTGGCCCTGCGCCGCGAGCGCGCCAAGCTGGAGAACTCGCTGGGCGGCATCAAGGACATGAACCGCCTGCCCGACGCGCTGTTCGTGATCGACATCGGCCACGAGGACATCGCCGTGCAGGAGGCCAAGAAGCTCGGCATCCCGGTGGTCGCGGTGGTCGACACCAACTACAACCCGGAGCTGGTGGACTACGCCATCCCGGGCAACGACGACGCGATCCGCGCGATCCAGCTGTACGCCCGCGCCGCCGCCGACGCCATCCTGGAAGGCAAGGCCGCCGCGCCGGCCGCCGCCCAGGGCGACGCCAACGAGTTCGTCGAGCTGGACGAGGAAGGCAACCCGGTCGCCAAGGACGAGGAGCGCAAGCCCGCCCCGCGCCGCGGCGCCCCGGCCAAGAAGGGCGCCCCGCGCCGCGACGGCGGCCGCGGCGGCCGCGCCCGCGCCGAGTCGGCCGACGCCGCCGAGTAAGCCATTCCGCGCCGCGGCGGCCGCCCCGCCGCCGCGGCGGACCCAAGCATTCGAGGTATCGAGATGAGCAATATTTCCGCCCAGCTGGTGAAGGAACTGCGCGAGCGGTCCGGCGCCGGCATGATGGAGTGCAAGAAGGCGCTGGTCGAGAACAACGGCGACATCGAGGCCGCGATGGAGTGGCTGCGCAAGTCGGGCCTGGCCAAGGCCGACAAGAAGGCCGGCCGCGTCGCCGCCGAGGGCCGCATCGTGGCCGCCCAGGCCGCCGGCAAGGCGGTGCTGGTGGAGGTCAACTGCGAGACCGACTTCGTCACCAAGAACCCCGACTTCGTGAAGTTCAGCGACGCCGTCGCCGACGTCGCGCTGAAGTCCGGCGCCGCCGACGTCAACGCGCTGAAGGCCGCCGCCTACCCGGCCGGCGGCACCATCGAGGAAGCCGCCAAGGCGCTGGTCGCCACCATCGGCGAGAACATCCAGGTGCGCCGCCTGGCGCGCGTGGAGAACGACGGCGTGATCGGCAGCTACGTCCACGGCGGCCGCATCGGCGTGCTGGTCGCCCTCAAGGGCGGCAGCGAGGAGCTGGCCAAGGGCGTGGCGATGCACGTGGCGGCGATGAGCCCGCAGTACGTGAAGGCCGAGGACGTGCCGGCCGAGTTCCTCGCCAAGGAGAAGGAGATCGCCCTGGCCGCGATGTCGGACAAGGAGAAGAACAAGCCCGCCGACATCCTGGAGAAGATCGTCTCCGGCAAGGTCAACAAGATCGTCTCCGAGGTCACCCTGGTCGGCCAGCCCTACGTGCTGGACACCAACGTCACCGTGGGCGATGCGCTGAAGAAGGAAGGCGCGGACGTGGCCGCGGTGGTGCGCCTGGCCGTCGGCGAAGGCATCGAGAAGGTGGAGGAGGACTTCGCCGCCGAGGTGATGAAGCAGGCGGGCCTGGCGTAAGGCTGGCCCCGACGGGGAGACCGGCCATCCACGGCCGGCCTCCTCGCAAGGGCGCGCTGTCGGTTCGGGATCGCGCGAAAGCAACAAGAAAAAGGCCGCGGGAAACCGCGGCCTTTTTCTTGCCTCTGACCCGTGACCCGTCCTGAAATGAGTTGACACCTTTTCACCCAAGAAAAGGCGCCCTCATGAATTCGAGGATCAAACGCACTCAGCGCGACTACACGCTGGACTTTAAGCTGTCGGTGGTCGAGCAGGTAGAAAAAGGCGAGCTGACCTACAAGCAAGCTCAGGAGCGCTACGGGGTCCAGGGCCGATCGACTGTGCTGGTGTGGCTCCGCAAGCACGGTCGGCAAGACTGGCGAGATGACGCATCATCAACACCCATGCCTACCAAGCCCAGACCGCTGACCCCGGAACAACAGATCAAAGCGCTGCAAGTCCAACTGCATGAAGCCAACGAGAAGGCCCGCCTGTTCGAGGCGATGCTCAACGTGCTCAAGCAGGACTATGGGGTACGCGTCGTAAAAAAACCTTTGGGCAAGTCCTCGCGCAAAAGCTCGTCCCCGGACTGAGCGTGGCGAAGGCTTGCCGTTACTTGGGCTGGAGCCGGCAGGCGTATTACCAGGATCGCCAACGGCAAGGGGCACGGGTCACCCGGCACGAAGCCGTGGTGCGCCAAGTCCAGGAGGTGCGCCTGCGTCAGCCGCGCCTCGGGACCCGCAAGCTGCACCACCTGCTGCGCGAACGTTGGCAGGCCCAAGGCATCACGCTGGGGCGCGATGCCCTGTTCGGCATGCTCGGACGGGCCCGGCTGCTGGTGCCACCCAAGCGGGCATATCACAAGACCACGAACAGCCATCACCGCTTCCGCCGGCATCCCAACCTGCTCAAGCCGGGGCCGCTGCAGGTGAAGATCGACCGCCCCGAGCAGGTCTGGGTGGCCGATATCACCTACCTGCCGACCCAGCAGCAGTGCGTCTACCTGAGCCTGGTCACCGATGCCTGCTCGCGCAAGATCGTCGGCTGGCACGTGCATGACACCCTGCAGACCGAAGGGGTGCGCAAGGCGCTGGAGATGGCCTTGCGGCAGCGGCAAAGCACCCTGCCACTGATCCACCACTCCGACCGCGGCATTCAGTACTGCGCCGAGCCTTATCAGCAACTGCATCGTCAGCACGGCATCCGCTGCTCGATGACCGATGGCTATGACTGCTACCAGAATGCGCTGGCCGAACGCGTCAACGGCATCTTGAAAGGGGAGCTACTGCTGCATCGACCCAGCGACCTGCGACAGGCTCGGCAGATGGTTGAACAATCCGTGGCCATCTACAACGGCGAGCGACCTCACTTGTCCCTAAAATACAGAACGCCCGATGAGGTCCATCGGGCGTTCTTCCGGCAGGACAAACCTGTCGCTTTACCGTCCCAACAGGTGTCAACCTAAATCAGGACGGGTCACTCGTGCCCGCGAAAATCCCCACCGTCATTCCCGCGAAAGCGGGAATCCAGTGGCTTCGGCCACGAAAAGCAAAGGCGCTGCATTCCCGCTTCCGCGGGAATGACGAACGAGGGGCGACGAAGCGAGGGGCTAGGCGCCCGGCACGCCTCTCGCCTTCGGCTGCAGCAGGTCCCAGCGGTTGCCGTAGAGGTCCTCGAACACGGCCACGGTGCCGTAGGGCTCCTCGCGCGGCTGCTCCAGGAAGCGCACGCCCTGCGCCAGCATCGCCGCGTGGCGGGCGCGGAAGTCGTCCACGTGCAGGAACAGGAACACGCGGCCGCCGGCCTGGTCGCCCACGCGGGCCGACTGCTCCGGCCCGGACGCCCTGGCGAGCAGCAGGCGCGCGCCGGACGACCCCGGCGGCGACAGCAGCACCCAGCGCTTGCCGCCGCCGAGCGGCGTGTCCTCGACCACCTCGAAGGCGAGGCGGCGCACGTACCAGGCGATCGCCTCGTCGTAGTCGCGCACCATCAGGGCGACGGCGCCGATCGCATGCCGCATGGTCTTCTCCGCAGGCCGAGGGAACCTTGCAGCATACCGCCGCGGCGCCTGACGAAGCACGGCCGCTCGGCTACAATGCGCCGGTTTGCACGCCACAATCCGGAGACCTCATGAGCGACCAGCCCAAGTACCGCCGCATCCTGCTCAAGCTCTCCGGCGAAGCCCTGATGGGCGACGGCGACTACGGCATCGACCCGAAGGTGATCGGCCGCCTGGCCGACGAGATCATCGAGGTGCAGAAGGCCGGCGTGCAGGTCGGCGTGGTGATCGGCGGCGGCAACATCTTCCGCGGCGCGGGCCTGGCCGCCGCCGGCATGGACCGCGTCACCGGCGACCACATGGGCATGCTGGCCACCGTGATGAACGCGCTGGCGATGCAGGACGCGATCGAGAAGCGCGGCGGCTACGCGCGCGTGATGAGCGCGATCCCGATCCACGACGTGGCCGAGGACTACATCCGCCGCCGCGCCATCCGCCACATCGAGAAGGGCCGCATCGTGCTGTTCGCGGCCGGCATCGGCAACCCGTTCTTCACCACCGACTCGGCCGCCGCGCTGCGCGCGGTGGAGATCGGTGCGGACCTGCTGCTGAAGGCCACCAAGGTGGACGGCGTGTACACCGCCGACCCGGCCAAGCACGCCGACGCCAGGCGCTTCGAGCACCTGACCTACGACGAGGTGATCGAGCGCAAGCTGGCGGTGATGGACACCGCCGCGATCGCGCTGTGCCGCGACGACCGCATGCCGATGCGCATCTACGACATGACCGTGCCCGGCAACCTCATGCGCATCATGCGCGGCGAGCCGGTCGGCACCCTGGTCGACGCCGGCTGACCGCGCGGCCCGGCCGGGCCGCGCTGCTATACTCGCCCGCTTGCCAGATCCACCGGGAAACGCCCCATGATCAACGACATCAAGAACGATGCCCAGACGCGCATGGGCAAGAGCATCGACGCGCTCAAGCACGAACTGACCCGCCTGCGCACCGGCCGCGCCAGCACCGCGCTGGTGGAAGGCATCCGGGTGCCCTACTACGGGGCGGAGATGCCGCTGAACCAGGTCGCCTCGGTGTCGCTGGGCGACTCCCGCTCGATCCTGATCACGCCGTTCGAGAAGAACATGGTCGGCCCGATCGAGAAGGCCATCCTCGCCTCGGACATCGGCATCACCCCGAACACCGCCGGCACCACCATCCGCCTGAACATGCCGCCGCTCACCGAGGAGCGCCGCCGCGAGCTGGCCAAGCACGTCGCCCACGAGGGCGAGAACGCCAAGATCGCCATCCGCAACGTGCGCCGCGACGCCATGCAGAAGGTGAAGGACCTGCTCAAGGACAAGCAGATCACCGAGGACGAGGAGCGCCGCGCCGACGACGAGATCCAGAAGCTCACCGACCGCTTCGTCAAGGACGTCGACGCCGTGGTGAAGGCCAAGGAAGAGGAGCTGATGGCCCTGTAGGGACGGGCGCCATCGAGCCTCGCCATGCACCTCCCGGCGCCGCCCGCCCGCGCGATCCCGCGCGGCCCTTCCGCCGCCCTTCCCCGCCGGGGCGGGGAGGCCTGCGCGCGCGCCGGGCGGGGAGCGCCGCGGCGGCGACGGCCCGCCCGCCCGTGTGCCGCGCCCTCGCCGCGGCGGGGAGCCGCGCCGTGAGCGGGCACGCCGGCGCGCGGGTCCCCCGCCACATCGCCATCGTGATGGACGGCAACGGCCGCTGGGCGAAGGCGCGGCACCGCCCGCGCAGCTTCGGCCACAACGCCGGCCGCAAGGCGGTGCGCGAGGTGGTCGAGGGCTGCCTGCGCGAGGGCGTCGAGGCGCTCACCCTGTTCGCCTTCTCCAGCGAGAACTGGCAGCGCCCCGAGGACGAGGTCGGCGCGCTGATGGAGCTGTTCGTCCGCGCGCTGGACAAGGAGGTCGACGAGCTGCACGCGCAGGGCGTGCGCCTGCGCTTCATCGGCCACCTCGACGCCTTCGCCGCGCCGCTGCGCGAGCGCATGCAGGCGGCGATGGCGCGCACCGCGGACGCGCACCGGCTGCAGCTCAACGTCGCGGTGAGCTACGGCGGGCGCTGGGACATCGCGCAGGCCGCGCGCCGGGCCGCGCAGGCCGTCGCGGACGGCGCGCTGCGGCCGGAGCAGGTCGACGAGGCCACGCTGGGCCGCTACCTGTGCCTGGCCGACCAGCCGCCGCTGGACCTGTTCATCCGCACCGGCGGCGAGTGCCGCATCAGCAACTTCCTGCTCTGGCAGGCCGCCTACGCCGAGCTGTACTTCACCGACACCCTGTGGCCCGACTTCGACCAGGCCTGCCTGCGTCGCGCCATCGAGGACTATGCCCGCCGCGAGCGCCGCTTCGGCCGCACCGGCGAGCAGGTCAAGCAGGCCTGACCGAAGGATACCCATGCTGCGACAGCGCATCCTCACCGCCCTGCTGCTGGCGCCGCTGGCGATCCTGCTGATCCTCGCCGCGCCGACCTGGCTGTTCGCGCCGGCGGTCGCGCTGGTGTTCCTGGGCGCCGCCTGGGAATGGAGCCAGCTGTCGGGCGTGCGCGGCGACGCCGCGCGCGGCGCGCTGCTGGCGTTCACCGCCGCGGTGTTCGCGCTGCTGTGGTGCTGGCGCGCCACGGCGCTGTGGCCGGCGCTGATCGCGCTGGGCGTGGCCTGGTGGGGGCTGACCTGCCTGTGGCTGCGCCACTTCGCCTTCGGCGCCGCGCCGACCGCCGAGAATCGCGGCCTCAAGCTGCTGGCGGGCCTGCTGGTGATCGTGCCGGGCTGGGTCGCCGCGACCGCCCTGCACGGCGCCCAGCCGCACGGCCACTGGTGGACCTTCCTGGCGCTGGCCATCGTCTGGGCGGCGGACACCGGCGCCTACTTCAGCGGGCGCCGCTTCGGCCGCCGCAAGCTCGCCCCGAACATCAGCCCGGGCAAGACCTGGGCCGGCGTGTACGGCGCCTTCGCCGCCGGCGCGCTGGTGGCGCTGGCCGGCGGCTGGCTGCTGGGCGTGCGCGACGCGCGCCTGGCCGGCCTGGTGCTGCTGGCCGTGCTCACCGTGGCGGCGTCGATCGTGGGCGACCTGCTGGAGAGCCTGATGAAACGGCACGCCCAGGTGAAGGATTCCGGCACGCTGTTCCCCGGCCACGGCGGCCTGCTGGACCGGCTGGACAGCGTGTTCGCGGCGATGCCGGTGTTCGCCCTCGGCAAGCTGCTGCTCGGCCTATGAACGCTTCCGCGCCACGCCGGGTCGCCGTGCTGGGCGCCACCGGCTCGATCGGCGGCAGCACGCTCGACGTGATCGCGCGCCACCCGGCGCGCTTCCGCGCCAGCGTGCTGGTCGCGCACCGCAACGTGGAGGCGCTGGCCGCGCTGTGCGCGGCGCACCGGCCGGAGCTGGCGGTGATCGCCGACCCGGCGCTGGAGGGCGAGCTGGCCCGCCGCCTCGCCGCCGCCGGCGTGCGCTGCGAGGTCGCCGCCGGCATGGAGGCGATCGCCGCCGCGGCCGCCGGCCCGCTGTGCGACACCGTGGTGGCGGCCATCGTCGGCGCCGCCGGGCTGGATTCCACCCTGGCCGCCGCCCGTGCGGGCAAGCGCCTGCTGCTGGCCAACAAGGAATCCATCGTGATGGCCGGCCCGCTGCTGCTGCAGGCGCTGCGCGAGGGCGGCGGCGAGCTGATCCCGGTGGACTCCGAGCACAACGCGATCTTCCAGTGCCTGCCGGGCGGCCGCCCCGCGCTGGCCGAGGCCGGCGTGCGCCGGCTGATCCTCACCGCCTCCGGCGGCCCGTTCCGCGGCCGCACGCGGGCGGAGCTGGCCACGGTCGGCCCGGACGAGGCCTGCCGGCACCCGAAGTGGTCGATGGGCCGCAAGATCTCGGTCGACTCGGCCACGCTGATGAACAAGGGGCTGGAGGTGATCGAGGCGCACCACCTGTTCGGCGCCCCGCCCGCGCGGATCGAGGTGCTGGTGCACCCGCAGAGCCTGGTGCACTCGCTGGTCGAGTACGCCGACGGCTCGGTGCTGGCGCAGCTGGGCAACCCGGACATGCGCACCGCGCTCGCCCACGCGCTGGCCTGGCCGGAGCGCGTCGAGGCCGGGGTGGCGCCGCTGGACCTGGCGGCCGGCCCGCCGCTGGCCTTCGAGCGGCCGGACCTGGACACCTTCCGCTGCCTGGCGCTGGCCTTCCAGGCGCTGCACGCCGGCGGCGACGCGCCGGCGATCCTGAACGCCGCCAACGAGGTGGCGGTGGAGGCCTTCCTGGCCGGCGCGATTCCGTTCCTGGCCATCGCCGACGTGGTGGAGAGCGTGCTCGCGGAACTGCCGGCGCAGGCCGTGGTCGATGTCCAGACGCTGGTCGCGCGCGACCGGGCCGCCCGCGCGGCCGCCCGCCGCGTGCTCCACGGCGCTTGCTGATAAGCTCTGGATTCCCCGCGGACAGTTTCCGATTGATGACTTCCTTCTTCGGCTCGGTGTTCTGGTTGCTGGTCACGCTCGGCGTGCTGGTGACCTTCCATGAGTTCGGCCACTACTGGGTCGCGCGGCGCTGCGGCGTGAAGGTGCTGCGCTTCTCGGTGGGCTTCGGCAACGCGATCTGGAAGCGCATCGGCCGCGACGGCACCGAGTACTGCATCGCCGCGATCCCGCTCGGCGGCTACGTGAAGATGCTCGACGCCCGCGAGGGCGAGGTCGACCCGGCGCTGGCGGACCAGGAGTTCACCGGCAAGCCGGTGTGGCAGCGCATCGCCATCGTGCTGGCCGGGCCGGGCTTCAACCTGGTCTTCACCGTGCTCGCGCTGTGGCTGATGTTCGTGCTGGGCAAGCCGGACGTCGCCCCGGTGGTCACCGCCGCGCCGCACAGCCTGGCCGCGCAGGCCGGCGTGCGCCCGGGCGACCGCCTGCTGAAGGTGGACGGCAAGGCGGTGAGCGCCTGGAGCGACGCCTACGAGAGCATCGCCATGGCCACGCTGGGCCGCGGCCCGCTGCCGCTCGAGGTGCGCGATCCCGACGGCGGCGTGCGCGACCTGCTGCTGCCGCTGCAGCAGCTGCCCGCCGGCAAGGCGGTGGACGAATACATGGACGCGCTGGGGCTCGACCTGAACCCGCCGCCGCCGGTCGCGGCGGTGGTGACGCCCGGGCAGCCGGCCGCGCTGGCCGGCCTGCGCAGCGGCGACCGCATCGTCAGCGTCAACGGCCAGGCCGTGGCCGACTTCGACGCGCTCAACAAGCTGATCCCGCAGGAGGCGGCCAGGTCGCCCACGCTGCGGATCGTGGTGCAGCGCGGCGGCCAGACCCTGCCCTTCACCGTGCAGGCGCACATGGCCTCGCTGCAGGGCCAGCCGGAGAAATGGCTGATCGGCGTCGGGCCGGCCGAGCGGGAGCCGGCCGTGCGCCGCTACGGGCCGCTGGAGGCCGTCGGCGCCGCGCTGGCGTCCACCCGCGACGGCGTCGCCGCGATGCTCACCATGATCGGCAAGCTGGTCACCGGCGAGGCCTCGACGAAGAACCTGTCCGGCGTGATCGGCATCGCCCAGGCGGCGCAGGTCTCGGCGCAGATGGGGCCGGCCTGGTTCCTCAGCTTCCTGGCGCAGATCTCGCTGTGCCTGGCGGTGCTGAACCTGCTGCCGATCCCGGTTTTGGACGGCGGGCACCTGCTGTACTACCTTATCGAGTTGGTCAAGGGCAGCCCGGTCAGCGAGCGCACCATGATCATCGGGCAGTACATCGGACTGGCCGTGCTGTTCATGCTGATGGGGCTGGCGTTCTACAACGACATCCACCGCACGCTGCTGTCGTGACGCGGCGCGTGCGCGGGATGCGTGGCGAGGCGGGCACGGTCCCGCCCGGCACCCTTGATCTCGGGGCGGCCCATCCGGCCGCCTCGCCGCAATAACCCAACGGAATCGACGATGAAGCGTATCGCCGCCCTGATCCTGCTTGCCTCACTCTCCGCCAACGCGCTGGCCTTCGAGCCGTTCGTCGTTTCCGATATCCGCATCGACGGCCTGAGCCGCATCTCGGCCGGCACGGTGTACAACTACCTGCCGATCAACAAGGGCGACCGGCTCACCAACGAGGCGGCCCAGCGCGCCATCCGCGCGCTGTACAACACCAAGTTCTTCAGCGACGTGGAGCTGGAGCGCGAGGGCGACATCCTGGTCATCAAGGTGGTCGAGCGCCCCTCGATCGCCAAGCTCACCCTGCGCGGCAACAAGGACATCAAGGAGGAGGACCTGCGCAAGGGCCTCAAGGAGATCGGCCTGGCCGAGGGCGAGACCTTCGACCGCCTGTCGCTGGACCGCGTGCAGCAGGAGCTGATCCGCCAGTACTACAACCGCGGCAAGTACAACGTCTCGGTCGACCCGCACGTGACCAACCTCGACCGCAACCGCGTGGCGGTGGACATCGAGATCCGCGAGGGCAAGGTCGCCAAGATCAAGCAGCTCAACATCGTCGGCAACAAGGCCTTCACCGACAAGGAGATCCGCAAGGACTTCGAGTCGGACACCACCAACTGGATGTCCTGGTACTCCAAGGACGACCAGTACTCGCGCGAGAAGCTCTCCGGCGACCTGGAGAAGCTGCAGTCCTACTACATGAACCGCGGCTACGCCGACTTCGGCGTGGACTCCACCCAGGTGACCATCGCGCCGGACAAGCGCGAGATGTACATCGCCGCCAGCATCAAGGAAGGCGAGATCTACACCGTCTCCGACGTGCACCTGCTGGGCGAGCTGATCCTGCCCGAGGACACCCTGCGCAAGCTGGTGTTCATCCGCACCGGCGACACCTTCAACCGCGGCGCCATCGAGGCGAGCAGCGACGCCATCAAGGGCCTGCTGTCCAACATCGGCTACGCCTACGCCAAGGTCACGCCGATCCCGAAGCTGGACAAGGAAAAGCGCACCGTCGACCTCACCCTCTACATCGAGCCGGGCAAGCGCGTGTACGTGCGCCGCGTGGTGTTCCAGGGCAACACCCGCACCGAGGACGACGTGCTGCGCCGCGAGATGCGCCAGCTCGAGGGCTCCTACTACAACCAGGCGGCGATCGACCGCTCGAAGATCCGCCTGCAGCAGAAGGGCTACTTCAAGAAGGTCGACATCGACAAGCAGCTGGTGCCGGGCACCGACGACAAGGTGGACGTCACCGTGAAGGTGGAGGAGCAGTCCGCCGGCAGCCTGATGTTCGGCATCGGCTACTCGCAGTACTCGGGCATCATCCTGTCCGCCTCGGTGTCGCAGAACAACTTCCTCGGCACCGGCGACAGCTTCAGCGTGGGCGCCGAGCGCAGCGACTACTACACCCGCATCAACGCCAGCTACTACAACCCGTACCTCACCGACAACGGCGTGGGCATCGGCTACACCGCCACCTACACCAAGACCGACTACGGCGACACCGACTTCGCCAACTACGAGACCAGCACCAAGGCGTTCTCCAGCTACCTGGGCATCCCGCTCACCGACTTCAGCAGCATGCGCGTGGGCCTGGGCCTGTCCAGCAACAAGGTGGTGTCGATCGAGGGCTACACGCCGCAGGCGCTGCTGGACTACCAGCACGCGCTGGGCCACTACACCGAGCACGCCTGGACCGGCACGCTGGGCTGGAGCCGCGACACCCGCAACAGCTACTGGGCGGCCACCCGCGGCGGCCTGCTGTCGGCCAACCTCGACGTCGCCCTGCCCGGCTCCACCGTGCAGTACTGGAAGCTGTACACCGAGGCCAACCACTACTGGCCGGTCGGCGGCGGCTTCGTGCTGTACCTGGACGGCCAGGTGGGCATGGGCAAGACCTACGGCAACCAGACCTACGACGCCACCTTCGGCGAGTACAAGGCCGGCGAGAAGATCGACTTCCCGTTCTGGCAGAACTACTACTCCGGCGGCGTGCGCGACGTGCGCGGCTTCCAGGACAACACCCTGGGCCCGCGCCTGTGCGCCGGCGTGAACTCCGACGGCACGCCGATCCAGCCGGACAAGCGCGGCTACTGCAACGGCAGCTACTACAACTATGCCCAGCCGATCGGCGGCGCGTTCAAGGTGCTGGGCACGGCGCAGCTGTTCCTGCCGCTGCCGTTCCTCAAGGACGTCAACACCGCGCGCGTCTCGCTGTTCGTCGACGTCGGCAACGCCTACAAGGACTACAACAGCTTCGAGGCGAAGGACCTGCGCGCCTCCACCGGCATCGCGCTGCAGTGGCAGGCGCCGATCGGCCCGCTGATCATCAGCTTCGCCACGCCGATCCGCTCCAAGGACGAGGACAAGCACTACGAGGAGCGCATCCAGTTCACCTTCGGCAGCCAGTTCTGAGGCCGGCCGGCCGGAGCTGCCTTCGCGGCCGGAGGCCGCTCCCACAGGGCGGCACATGGAGTTCCACACGGAGAGCGCGGCCCAGCCGCGCTCTCCGCGTTTCGGGGGCCGCGCCGGACAGGAGCGGCCCGGGCCATTACAATTGGCCGCCCTGCCGGGAGCCCGCATGAGCGCAGACAACTACACCGTGGCCGAACTGGCCGAACGCTTCGGCCTCGCCTTCCACGGCGACGGCGGCCGCGTGATCGGCGGCGTGGGCACGCTGGCCGGCGCCGGGCCCGGCCAGCTGAGCTTCCTGTCCAACAGCAGGTACGCCGCGCAGCTGGCCGCCACCCGCGCCGGCGTGGTGGTGCTGCGCGAGGCCGACCTGCCCGCCTGCCCCACCGCCGCGCTGGTCGCGCCCGACCCCTACGTGGCCTACGCGAAGATCGCCGCGCTGTTCGAGCGCCTGCCGGCCGCCGCGCCGGGCGTGCACCCGAGCGCGGTGGTCGCGCCCACGGCGCGCATCGGCGAGGGCGCCAGCATCGGCCCGTGCTGCGTGGTCGAGGACGGCGCGGAGATCGGCGCGGGCGCGGTGCTCGGCCCGCACTGCATCGTCGGCGCCGGCTGCACGGTCGGCGCGCAGTCGCGGCTGGTGGCGCGCGTCACGCTGGTCACGCGGGTGACGCTGGGCCGGCGCGTGCTGGTGCACCCGGGCGCGGTGATCGGCTCGGACGGCTTCGGCCTCGCCTTCGAGCGCGACCACTGGGTGAAGATCCCGCAGCTCGGCGGCGTGCGCATCGGCGACGACTGCGAGATCGGCGCCAACACCACCATCGACCGCGGTGCGCTGGAGGACACCGTGCTGGAGGAGGACGTGCGGCTGGACAACCAGATCCAGATCGCCCACAACGTCCACATCGGCGCGCACAGCGCGCTGGCCGGCTGCGCCGCGGTGGCCGGCAGCGCGAAGATCGGCCGCTACTGCATGATCGGCGGCAACGCCGGCGTGCTGGGCCATCTGGAGGTGGCCGACCGGGTTACCATTACCGCCAAGAGCCTGGTCACGCATTCGATCCGCGAGCCCGGCGAGTATTCCTCGGGCACCCCGCTGCAGGACAACCGCACCTGGCGCAGGAACGCCGCCCGCTTCAAGCACCTGGACGAGTACGCGCGCCGGATCGCGGCGCTGGAGAAGGACAGCAACGATGAGTGACAACACCCCGGCCCTCGGCCTGCCGGTGAACGTGGAGCAGATCCAGCAGCTCCTGCCGCACCGCTACCCGTTCCTGCTGGTCGACCGCGTGGTCGAGCTGGTGCCGGACGAGCGCGTGGTGGCGCTGAAGAACGTCACCATCAACGAGCCGTTCTTCCAGGGCCACTTCCCCGGCCACCCGGTGATGCCGGGCGTGCTGATCGTGGAGGCGATGGCGCAGGCCGCCGGCCTGCTCACCCAGATCAGCAGCCGCCTCAAGGGCGACAAGGGCAGCCCGCTGTTCTACCTGGCCAAGGTGGACAACGCGCGCTTCACCGCGCCGGTGGTGCCGGGCGACCAGCTGCGGCTGGAGGTCTCGCTCAAGCGCCTGATGCGCGGCATGGGCCTGTTCGCCGCGCGCACCGTGGTGGACGGCCGCGAGGTGGCCAGCTGCGAGCTGATGTGCGCGGCCAGGAGCGACAAATGATCCATCCCACCGCGCAGGTCGATCCTTCCGCCGTCATCGGCGCCAGCGTCAGCGTCGGCGCCTACAGCGTGATCGGCGCCGACGTGGAGATCGGCGAGGGCACGGTGGTCGGCCCGCACGTGGTGATCGAGGGGCCGACCCGGATCGGCCGCGACAACCGCATCAACCAGTTCGCCGCGCTCGGCGGCGCGCCGCAGGACAAGAAGTGGAAGGGCGAGCGCACCGAGCTGGTGGTCGGCGACCGCAACATCTTCCGCGAGTTCGTCACCGTGCACCGCGGCACCGGCGACGGCGGCGGCGTGACCCGCATCGGCAGCGACAACTGGTTCCTCGCCTACGTGCACATCGCGCACGACTGCCAGGTCGGCAACCACACGGTGTTCTCCAACTACTCGGCGCTGGCCGGGCACGTGGAGATCGGCGACTGGGTGATCCTGTCCGGCTTCTCCGGCGTGCACCAGTTCTGCAAGGTCGGCGCGCACGCCTTCATCGGCATGGGCTGCCTGGTCGGCGCCGACGTGCCGCCGTTCGTGACGATGGCCAACGAGCAGCGCGGCCGCCCGCGCGGCATCAACAGCGAGGGCCTGAAGCGCCGCGGCTTCGAGCCCGCGCGCATCGCCGCGATCAAGCGCGCCTACCGCACGCTGTACATGGGCGGCCTGCCGCTGGCCGAGGCGCGCGAGCAGCTCGCCGCGCAGGCGCAGGACAGCGACGACGTGAAGGCGCTGCTGGACTTCATCGACCGCAGCGAGCGCGCGTTGGCGCGTTGAACGGGGAACGGGGAACGGGGAACGGGGAACGGGGGAGCATTCCGCCGCCTGTGTCCCGACGCCATCTCCAGGGCACGGATTTCGTTGCACCACCGCTCGGTCGACGGCGCCAACCGCCGCCTCTGGCGGTTCCGGCCGCCGGCGAGCGGGCGTGCGCACGGCGGCGCAGGCCTGCGAGACGGCCCGCACGGCAACCCTGCACATGCGGTCCGCGATCGCTCGCGCTCCGCGCGTTACACTCCCGCCCCATGAGTTCCTCCGCCCCCCTGTCGGCCGCTTCGGGAGCCGTCCCCGCTTCCCCGCATCCACGGTCCGGCGCGCCGCTGATCGCCCTGATCGCCGGCGAAGACTCCGGCGACCAGCTCGGCGCCGACCTGGTCGCCGCGCTGCGCGCGCGCCATCCGCAGGCGCGCTTCGTCGGCATCGGCGGCGCGCGCATGCAGGCACGGGGCTTCGAGTCCTGGTACGACATCCGCGAGCTGTCGCTGTTCGGCCTGGCCGAGGTGGTGGCGCACCTGCCGCGGCTGCTGCGCCTGCGCAGGGAGCTCGTCGCGCGGCTGGTCGCGGCGAAGCCCGACGTGGTGGTCGGCATCGACGCACCCGACTTCAACCTCGGCGTCGAGCAGCGCCTCAGGCGCGCCGGCCTGCGCACCGTGCACTACGTCAGCCCATCGGTGTGGGCGTGGCGCGAGAACCGCGCGGAGAAGATCGGCCGCTCGGCCGCGCGCGTGCTGTGCCTGTTCCCGATGGAGCCGCCGATCTACGCGCGCCACGGCGTGGACGCGCGCTTCGTCGGCCATCCGCTGGCCGACCGCTTCCCGCTGGTGTCCGACCGCGCCGCCGCGCGCGAGGCGCTGGGCCTGCCGCAGGACGCGCCGGTGCTGGCCGTGCTGCCGGGCAGCCGTTCGTCCGAGCTGGCGCGGCTGGGCGGGCCCTTCCTCGCCGCCGCGAAGAAAGTCGCCGCCGCCCTGCCCGGCCTGCGCGTGGCGATCCCGGCGGCCAACGCGCGGATGCACGCGCGCCTGCAGGCGCTGCTGGCTGGCTGGCCGGCGGACCTGGCCCCGCCGCTGCTGCTGGACGGCCGCGCGCACGAGGCGATGCAGGCCGCCGACGTCGTGCTGCTCGCCTCCGGCACCGCCACGCTGGAGGCGATGCTGGCCAAGCGGCCGATGGTGGTGGGCTACCGCGTCTCGCCGGTCAGCTACCGCATCGCGCGCGCGCTTCGCATGCTCAGGACCGACGTCTACGCGCTGCCCAACATCCTCGCCCGCGCCTGCGGCCTGGGCGAGCGCGCGCTGCTGGCGCCGGAGCTGATGCAGGACGACTGCACCGCCGGCAAGCTGGCCGGGGCGACGCTGGCGCTGTTCCGCGACAGCGAGCGGCGCGGCCATATCGTCGCCGCGTTCGAGCAGCTGCACCGCGCGCTGCGCGCGGACCTGTCCGGCAGCGCCGCCGACGCGGCCGCCGCGGCGATCGGCGAACTGATGGAGGGCGGCCATGCGCAGGCGTGAACACGAAGCCGCCGAGGTCCGCCCTCTCCCCGCCGGGGAGAGGGCCGGGGTGAGGGGCCGCACTGGCGACACGCCCACGATGGAAGCCAGGGAAAAGCCTGCCAAGGCCGGCGCCACCGCGAGCCCCGCCCCCTCGCCCCAGCCCTCTCCCCGCGGGGGAGAGGGCGTCAGGGTGGCGCGGCTGGTGGCGGGCGTGGACGAGGCCGGCCGCGGGCCGCTCGCCGGCCCGGTGGCGGTGGCCGCGGTGATCCTCGACCCGCGCCGGCCGATCCGCGGGCTGGACGACTCCAAGAAGCTCAGCGAGGCCCGCCGCGAAACGCTCCACGCGCGCATCGTCGAGCGCGCGCTGGCCTGGCACGTGGTGCTGGTCGAGGTGGAGGAGATCGACCGCATCAACATCCTGCAGGCCACCCTGGTCGGCATGAGCCGCGCGCTGGCCGGCCTGTCCCCCGGCGCGCACGAGGCGCTGGTCGACGGCGACCGGCTGCCGCGCGACCTGCCCTGCCCCGGCCGCGCCATCATCGGCGGCGACGGCTCCGAACCGGCCATCAGCGCCGCCTCGATCCTCGCCAAGGTCACCCGCGACCGCCACATGGCCATGCTGGACGCGCTGCACCCCGGCTACGGCTTCGCCGCGCACAAGGGCTACTCGACGCCGGAGCACCTGGCCGCGCTGCGGCGGCTGGGGCCGTGCCCGCACCACCGCCGCAGCTTCGCGCCGGTGAAGCTGCTGCTGGACCAGGGCGTGCTGTTCTGATCACGCCGCCCCGGGCTATGCTGCGGCCCACGGGGGGAATCCACCATGACGAAGCCGATCCGGGGCGCGCTGGCCGCGCTGTTGTCGCTGGGCATCGCATGCGCGCACGCCGCCGCGGGCGACGCGCCGCCCGACTACCTGGGCACCCTGCGCGACGGCACGCCGGTCCACGCGCAGCAGTTCCAGGGCAAGGTGGTGGTGGTCACCTTCTGGGCCACCTGGTGCGGCTACTGCATGAAGGAGCTGCCGGTGCTGGCCAACATCCAGCGCCTCGCCGGCGCCGCGCGCCTGCAGGTGGTGGCGATCAGCCACGACGAGGAACGCAGCACCTACGTGCAGGTGGCGCGCCAGCTGAAGGACCTGGGCCTGGTGCTCGCCTACGACGGCGACAAGAAGGCCGCCGCGGCCTTCGGCGTCAACGGCATCCCGCACATGGTGATGATCGGCCGCGACGGCCGCATCGCCCACGTGCACGTGGGCTACGACCAGGACATGCTGCCCACCATCGCCGACGAGCTGAACGCCCTGCTGGCGGCGCCGGCCGCGTCGTCCGCCACGCCCTAGCGGCCCGCCACGCATGCATCGCCGGGGCCAAGCACGGCGGCCCATCCCATGGCTGTCGGCCCGGGCGCGGCCGCGCCCGGCGGCGTAAAATCCGCCCTGCCCGTGGAGCCGGCGGCCCGCGCAGGCAACCTTTCCGCGCGCCGCCGCATCCATGCCGGGCAGGAAGGATGCGGCGCCGCCCGCCACGCGCCGGCGCCGCCCCGCGGCAGGACGCCGACGCCGTTCGCCCAGGCATCGCGCCTCACCCGAGGCAGGAGGCTTGCCATGATGCTGCCCACGCGCCCCGAACCGCCGCACGCGGTTGTCCCGACCCCGCCCGCGCGCGCCCTGACCGACGCCCCCGCCGCGCAGGACGCGGACGCCCACCTCGACTACGACCTGCATCCGCTGCGGGTGCACGCCTTCGGGCACTACATCGAGCCGCCGAGCGGCGGGGAGCGCTTCCGGGTGGGCTAGCCGCGCGCGTCCGCGGGACGGCGCGCCGCGCCGCCCCGCGGACCGCCGCGCTTGTCAATCTTGCCGGTTCGGGAGCGCACGGTTAGCCTTCCCCGACTCACCCCGTGAGCCGCATGCCCGCCCGCTTCGTCCACCTGCACCTGCACAGCGAGTACTCGCTGGTCGATTCGACCATCCGCATCAAGGCGCTGGTCGACGCCTGCGTGCGCCTGGGCCTGCCGGCGGCGGCGCTCACCGACGAGAGCAACATGTTCGCGCTGGTGAAGTTCTACAAGGCGTGCAGCGCGGCCGGCATCAAGCCGATCGGCGGCTGCGACCTGTGGATCAGCGCGCCGGACGACCCGCGCCCGTGGCGGCTCACCGTGCTGTGCCAGAACCGCGAGGGCTACCTCAACCTGTCGCGGCTGGTCTCGCGCGCCTGGCGCGAGGGCCAGCACGGCGGCCGCGCGCTGGTCGACGCGGCCTGGCTGGACGCGGACGGCGGCGCCGGCCTGATCGCCCTGCTCGGCCGCGAGAGCGAGGTGGCGCGGCTGGCGCTGAACCAGGGCCACGACGCCGCGCTGGCGAAGCTGCGGCCGCTGGCGCGGCTGTTCCCCGACCGCCTGTACCTGGAGCTCACCCGCTGCCACCGCGAGGGCGAGGAAGCCTGGAACGCCGCCGCGCTCGCGCTCGCCGCCGCGCTGGACCTGCCGGTGATCGCCAGCAACGACGTGCGCTTCCTGAAGCAGGAGGACTTCGAGGCGCACGAGGCGCGCGTGTGCATCCACCAGGGCCGCGTGCTGGCCGATCCCAAGCGCCCGCGCGAGTACAGCGACCAGCAGTACCTGAAGTCGCCGGAGGAGATGGCCGCGCTGTTCGCCGACCTCCCCGAGGCGCTGGAGAACGCCGTCGAGCTGGCCAAGCGCTGCAACCTGGAGCTCTCCTTCGGCACCTACTACCTGCCCGAGTTCCCGGTGCCGGCAGGCCACGACCTGGCCAGCTACATCCGCGAGACCGCGCGCAACGGCCTGAAGCAGCGCCTGGCCGCCGCGCCGATGGCGCCCGGCCGCACGCCGGCCGACTACGAGCAGCGGCTGGAGCGCGAGCTGGACGTCATCGTCGAGATGGGCTTCCCCGGCTACTTCCTGATCGTGGCGGACTTCATCAACTGGGCCAAGCAGAACGGCATCCCGGTCGGTCCCGGCCGCGGCTCGGGCGCGGGCTCGCTGGTGGCCTGGGTGCTCAGGATCACCGACCTGGACCCGCTGCAGTTCGACCTGCTGTTCGAGCGCTTCCTCAATCCCGAGCGCGTGTCGATGCCGGACTTCGACATCGACTTCTGCATGGACCGCCGCGACGAGGTGATCGACTACGTGGCGCGCAAGTACGGCCGCGACCACGTCAGCCAGATCATCACCTACGGCTCGATGGCGGCCAAGGCGGTGCTGCGCGACTCCGGCCGCGTGCTCGGCATGGGCTACAACGCGGTCGACCGCATCGCCAAGCTGATCCCCGCTCGCCCGCTCGACCTCACCCTGTCCGACGCGCTGGGCCGCAGCGAGAAGTCGAAGAAGGAGCCCGAGCGCGTCGTCCGGGAGTTCTGCGAGCTCTACGAGCAGGACGAGGACGAGGCGCGCCCGCTGATCGACCTGGCGCTGAAGCTGGAGAACCTCACCCGCAACGCCGGCAAGCACGCCGGCGGCGTGGTGATCGCGCCCAAGCCGCTCACCGAGTTCGCGCCGCTGTACTGCGAGCCGGGCGGCACCGGCGTGGTGACGCAGTACGACAAGGACGACGTGGAGGCGGTCGGCCTGGTGAAGTTCGACTTCCTCGGCCTGCGCACGCTGACCATCATCGACTGGGCGGTGAAGGCGATCAACGCGCGCCGCGCCAGGGCCGGCGAGGCGCCGCTGGACATCGCCGCGCTGCCGCTGGACGACCCGGCGCCCTACGAGCTGCTGAAGAAGGCGCAGACCGTCGCCGTGTTCCAGCTCGAGTCCACCGGCATGCAGCGCATGCTCAAGGACGCCAGGCCCGACCGCTTCGAGGACATCATCGCGCTGGTGGCGCTGTACCGCCCCGGCCCGATGGACCTGATCCCCAGCTTCGTGGCGCGCAAGCACGGCCGCGAGGAAGTGGAGTACCCCGACCCGCGCGTCGAGCCGATCCTGAAAGAGACCTACGGCATCATGGTCTACCAGGAGCAGGTGATGCAGATGGCGCAGATCGTGGGCGGCTACACGCTCGGCGGCGCCGACCTGCTGCGCCGCGCGATGGGCAAGAAGAAGCCCGAGGAGATGGTCAAGCACCGCGCGATCTTCCGCGAGGGCGCGGCCAGGGACGGGCTGTCGGCGGAGAAGGCCGACCAGATCTTCGACCTGATGGAGAAGTTCGCCGGCTACGGCTTCAACAAGTCGCACGCCGCCGCCTACGCGCTGGTGTCCTACCAGACCGCCTGGCTGAAGGCGCACTACCCGGCCGAGTTCATGGCCGCGACGATCTCCTCGGACATGGACAACACCGACAAGGTGGTGACCTTCCTGGAGGAATCGAAGGCGATCGGCCTGACCGTGCTGCCGCCGGACGCCAACGCCTCGGAGTACATGTTCGTCGCGGTCGAGCCGAAGGTGATCCGCTACGGCCTGGGCGCGATCAAGGGCGTGGGCCAGGGCGCCTGCGAGGCGATCGTCGAGGAGCGCCGCCGGAACGGCGCGTACAAGGACCTGGCCGACTTCTGCCGCCGCGTCGACCCGACCAAGCTCAACCGGCGCGTGCTGGAGGCGCTGATCCTCTCCGGCGCGCTGGACGCGCTGGCGCCCACCCGCGCCAGCCTGATGCTGCAGCTGCCCGACGCGATCAAGGCCGCCGAGCAGCACCTGCGCGACCGCGAGTCCGGCCAGAACGACATGTTCGGCGCGCTCGCCGGCGGCGCCGCGCCGGTCGTCCACGTGGAGCTGCCCACCGCGCCCGAGTGGCCGCTGGAGCAGAAACTGCAGGGCGAGCGCGACACGCTCGGCCACTACCTCTCCGGCCATCCCACCGACCCGTGGCGCGAGGAGCTGGCCCAGCTCGCCACCTGCCCGCTCGGCGAGATTCCCGCGCGCTACCAGCCGCCGCGCCCGCGCAAGGGCGACGGCGAGGAGAACCGCTTCCGCCGCGGCCCCGACACGCCGTGGACGGTGGCCGGCATGGTCGTCGCGGTGCGCAAGCGCGGCGACAGCGACGCCTTCGTGCGGCTGGAGGACGGCAGCGGCGTCATCGAGGTGAGCTTCTTCGGCGAGCTGTACCAGCAGGCGGCGCCGCTGCTGGTGCGCGACGAGCTGCTGGTGGTCGAGGGTGGCCTGCGCATCGACGAGTTCTCCGGCGGCGGCTTCCAGCTGCGCGCGCGCGGCGCGATGACCCTGGCCGACGCCTGCCGCCGCTACGCGCGCGCGCTGCAGCTCAAGCTCAACGGCGTCGACCCCGGCTTCGCGGCCCAGCTCAAGCAGGCGCTGGCCGGCTACCGCGGCGGCCGCGCCACGGTGACCCTGCACGGCTACCACAACCGCGTCGCCCAGGCCGACCTGGAGCTGGGCAAGGACTGGCAGATCAACGCCGTCCCCGAGCTGCTGCGCAGCGTGCGCGCGCTGCCCGGGGTGGAGGCGGCGCGGCTGCGCATCGTCAAGAACGAAGGCTGAGGCCGCCCGCTCCCCGAAGCGCGGGGCGCCTCCGCGCCCTCCCCCCCCGGGGAGAGGGCCGGGGCGAGGGGCCACGCCGCGAAGGCGCCCCCGAGACCGGCTCTGCATGAAACGCCATGGCAAGCCCTTTCCCCTCACCTCACTCCTCTCCCCGCAGGGGAGAGGAAGCGCACGCTCGCAGCGCCACGCCAGCCCGGTTTCCCGCTTGACGGAAATCCCCATCCGCGGCCCCTCCCGCACCCCATACGCCTCCGTTCCCGCCGTTCCGCGGGGCCCGGTATACTGCCCCGCTTCCGCGCCATGAACCGCAGCGAATGAATCCGAACTTCCTCGATTTCGAACAGCCCATCGCCGAACTGGAAGGGAAGATCGAAGAACTGCGCCATGCCAGCCATGGCCAGGCGTTCAACATCGACGAGGAAGTCGGCCGGCTGCGCGAGAAGCTCAAGCTCAAGACCGCGGAGATCTTCCGCAACCTCAACTCCTGGCAGGTCACCCAGCTCTCGCGCCACCCGGCGCGGCCGTACACGCTCGACTACGTCGGCGTGATCTGCGAGGAGTTCCACGAGCTGGCCGGCGACCGCGCCTACGCCGACGACGCCGCCATCGTGGGCGGGCTGGGCCGCATCAACGGCCGCGCCGTGGTCATCATCGGCCACCAGAAGGGCCGCGACACCAAGACCAAGGTGCGCCGCAACTTCGGCATGCCGCGCCCGGAGGGCTACCGCAAGGCGCTGCGCCTGATGAAGCTGGCCGAGCGCTTCGGCCTGCCGCTCGTCACCCTGATCGACACGCCCGGCGCCTATCCCGGCGTGGGCGCCGAGGAGCGCGGCCAGAGCGAGGCGATCGCGCGCAACCTGCTGGAGATGGCCGGGCTGAAGGTGCCGATCGTCTGCACCGTGATCGGCGAGGGCGGCTCCGGCGGCGCGCTGGCGATCGGCGTGGGCGACCGCGTGAACATGCTGCAGTACGCCACCTACTCGGTGATCTCGCCCGAGGGCTGCGCCTCGATCCTGTGGAAGAGCGCCGAGAAGGCGCGCGACGCCGCCGAGGCGCTGGGCCTCACCGCGCCGCGCCTGCTGGAGCTGGGCCTGATCGACAAGGTGATCCGCGAGCCGCTGGGCGGCGCGCACCGCAACCCGCGCTCGATGGCGATCCGCCTGAAGGCGGTGCTGCTCAACCAGCTCGACGAGCTGGAGGCGATGCCGGTGCAGGACCTGCTGGAGCGGCGCTACCGCCGCCTGCGCGGCTACGGCGCGTACCAGGAGTAGCCCCGCGCGCCTGCATGGCGCGGGCGGCCTGCGCTAGATTCCTTCGCCGGAAGCCGCCGCGCGAGGAACGCCCTTGAACCCGCTCACGCCCCTCTTCGCCGCCCTGCTGGCCGCTGCCGCGGCGGCCCCGGCCGCAGGGCCGGCGATCCGTTCGCAGGCCGAGCTCGACCGCTACCTGCGCGACACGCCCCTCGAACGCACGCCGCTCGCGCCGCTGTCGCCGGGCGGCCGCAGGCGGTTCCTCGCCGAACTGGGCTGGGGCCGCGGCGGCCTGGGCTCGGTTCCCTTCGACGACATCGACAACGAGCTGACCCACGCGCAGGCGGTCCGCCTGCTGGCGCTGTTCGACGCGCAGGCCTACGCGCGGGGACTGGGCCTGGCGCCGGCCGAACGCGCGCGCCGCGAAACCGAGCGCGCCGAGGACGCCAGGGCGCGCGGCTGCGCCGCCGGAAGCTGCCCGGAAAGCGCGATCGAGCAGCGCTTCGATGCCTTGGTGCTGCAACGGCCCGACCCCGCGATGCCCGACGCCGGGCGGCGCGCCGCGATCGGCCGGCGCTACGACCGCCTGTTCGCGGGCCTGCAGCATCCCGCCAGCCTGCGCCAGGTGAGCAAGCCCGACCTGCGCCTGCTGAAACGGGCGGCCGAACGCGCGGCGGCCGAAGCGCCCGACGCCGCGCGCATCGCCGACCTGCGGGCCGACCTGGCGGAGCTGCAGCGCCGCCGCATGATCGGCGACGGCGACTACGCCGGCCTCTACCGGGTGCTGGTCGCCAGCCGCCGGCTCGACGAGGCCACGGCGCTGGCGCGGCAGCGCCCCGGCATGCAGGTCGACGCCGTCCCGGCCATGCCGCCGACGCCCGCGCCGCCGCAGGGACAGCCGACCGCGCTGCGGGTGGACGCCTCGGGCCGGCACATGCGCCGGCAGGCCTTCGACCTGTCCGGCCCGTGGCGCATCGTGGTGGTCGCCGCCTGCCATTTCTCCGAAGACGCCGCGCGCGACATCGTGGCGGACGCCCGGCTGCGCCCGCTGTTCGCCGAACGGGCGATCTGGCTGGCCAGCCAGGGCACCTCCTTCGCGGCCGCCGCCGAGTGGAACCGCCGCTTCCCCGACCAGCCCATCAACATCGCCTGGCAGGACAGCGAGTGGCCGATGCTGGACGACTGGGGCATGCCCACCTTCTACGTGTTCCGGCAGGGCCGGCTGGTGGACAGGTGGAGCGGCCACGACATGGACCTGCTGCGCGCCCACCTGCGCCGGGACGGCCTGCTGCGCTGAGCGGCGCGCTACCATCGCCGCACCGCCTCTGCCGCCGGGAAGTCCGCCATGGCCAACGACACCACCGCCAAGCTGGCCGTCCTGATCGACGCCGACAACGCGCAGCCCTCGCTGGCCGAGGGGCTGCTGGCCGAGGTCGCCAAGTACGGCACCGCGCACGTCAAGCGCGCCTACGGCGACTGGACCGGCAACCACCTGAAGGGCTGGAAGGACCAGCTGCTCACCCAGTCGATCCAGCCGATCCAGCAGTTCGGCTACACCAGCGGCAAGAACGCCACCGACTCGGCGATGATCATCGACGCGATGGACCTGCTCTACTCCGGCCGCTTCGACGGCTTCTGCATCGTCTCCAGCGACAGCGACTTCACCCGGCTGGCCGCGCGCATCCGCGAGTCCGGGCTGATCGTGTACGGCTTCGGCGAGCGCAAGACGCCCGAACCCTTCGTCGCCGCCTGCGACAAGTTCATCTACACCGAGGTGCTGGCGCAGCCCGCCGAGGAAAGCCGGGAAAAGGCGGCCGAGGGAGGCCGCGAGAAAGCCATCGAGCCGCCCCGGCGGCTCTCCGCCCAGGAACTGCGCCAGGACGCCCGCCTGCTGAACCTGCTGCGCAACGCCATCGCCGACGCCGAGGACGACGGCGGCTGGGCCGCCCTGGGGGCGATCGGGAACATCCTCAGCAAGCGCGCGCCCAACTTCGACTCGCGCAACTACGGCTACGCCAAGCTCAGCGGACTGATCGCCGCCATCGGGCTGTTCGACACGGAAGAGCGCCAGGTGGGCAACGGCAAGCACATCTACGTGCGCAACAAGAAGAAACCCGCGCCCCGTGAGCCGTCCTGACGCGCTGCCCGCGCTGCTGCGCCGCGCCCTGCGCGACGACGCGGACGGCGGCGCGCTCTGCGCCGCCTACAGCGGCGGCGCCGACTCCACCGCCCTGCTGCACGCGCTGGCCGCGCTGCCCGAGGCGCGCGCGCGCGGCCTGCGCGCGCTGCACGTGGACCACGGCCTGCACGCGGACAGCGCCGCGTGGGCGGCGCATTGCGCGGATTTCTGCCGCGCGCTGGACGTCCCCTGCACGGTCGCGCGCGTCGCGGTCGCGCGCGACGCCGGCCTCGGCCCGGAGGCCGCCGCGCGGCACGCGCGCTACGCCGCCTTCGCCGACGCGCTGGGCGGCGGCGAGCGGCTGCTGCTCGCCCACCACCGCGACGACCAGGTGGAGACGGTGCTGCTCAAGCTGCTGCGCGGCGCCGGCCCGGAGGGCCTGGGCGGCATGCGCGCGCGGCGCCCGCTCGGCCGCGGCGCGCTGTGGCGGCCGCTGCTGGAGCTGCCGCGCGAGGCGCTGCGCGCCTACGCCGCCGCGCACGGGCTGCCCTGCATCGACGACCCTTCCAACGCCGACGTCCGCCTCGCGCGCAACCGCCTGCGCCACGAGATCCTGCCGCGGCTGACCGCGCACTGGCCGCAGGCGGCCGACTCCATCGCGCACAGCGCCGCGCTGTGCCGCGCCGCCGCCGACGCGCTGCGGCAGGAATGGCAGGCCGCGCTCGGGACGCTGCGCGACGCCGCCACCGGCAGCCTGGACGCCGCGGGCTGGCTGGCCCTGCCCCCCGCACTGCGCGAGCCGCTGCTCGACCACTGGCTGCACGCGCAGGGCGTGCCGGCGCCCACATGGGCGCAGCGCCGGCAGATCGAGCGGCAGTGCGCGGCGCGGCCCGGCCAGCTGCCGTGCATCCGCTGGCCGGGTGCCGAGCTGCACGTCTGGAAAGGCCGCCTGTGGGCGCGCAGGCCCGCGCCCGCCGTCGATCCCGGCTGGAGCGCCGCCTGGACCGGCGAACCGCTGCCGCTGCCCGACGGCGGCGAGCTGCGGCTGGAACCGCCCGCGCGCCTCGCCGCGCCGCTCGCCGTGCGCCTGCGCCGCGGCGGCGAGCGCATCCGCCCCGCGGGCGACCGCCACACGCGCGAGCTGCGCGACCTGTTCCAGCAGGCCGCGCTGCCGCCGTGGCGGCGCGCCGCCTGCCCGCTGCTCTACGAGGGCGACGAGCTGATTGCCGTCGCCGGCCACTGGCTGAGCGAGCGCGCCGAGGCGATCTTCCACGCCGCCGGCGCCCGGCCGCGCTGGCGTCCGGGCCGCTGACGCCCGTATCAGGCCTCGTTCTCCAGCGGCAGGGCCGCCGCCGGCGCGGCGGCCGCGCCCGTCACCCGGCGGTTGACGAAATACATCAGCGCGAACGACGCCAGCGTGGTGCCCACCAGCAGGTCGCCCAGCACGTCGAAATGCAGCAGCCGGCCGCCGCCGGCCTGCGTCACGATCGCCCCGCCCAGCATCGCGGCAAGGCCGCCGGACACCTGCTGCAGCGAAGAGCTGACCGACATGTAGGCGCCGCGATCGGTGGGGCTGGGCAGCGCGGAGATCAGCGCCGACGAGGAGATCATGCGCGAGAAGATGCCGATCTGCAGCAGCGCGCTCACGCCGATCAGCGTCCACAGCGCCACGCCGGAGAGGCGCGTGTAGATCAGCACCATCACGATCGTCGCCGCGCAGCCGAAGGCGAACACGCGGAACTTGCCCAGCGCGTCGCTGAGCCGCCCGATCGCCGGCCCCGCCACCGCCGACACCAGCCCCGTCGCCAGGTACACCAGCGACAGCCGCTCCACCGGGATGCCGACGTTGTGCACCAGGAACAGCGTGGAATACGGCATCAGCATGAAACCGCCCATGGTCAGCAGCGCCGTGGTGGCGAAGCCGACCAGGTAGGCGCGCGTGCCCAGCGTGTGCAGCAGGTGGTGCAGCGGGCTCTTGTCCGGCCGCAGCGCCAGGTGGGCGTTGACCGGGCGCAGGCGGCCCAGGACGGCGGCGCCGACGGCGGTGCACACCGCCACGATCAGGAAGAACGGCGCGTTCCAGCCCCAGCGGCTGGACAGCGCCAGGCTCAGCGGCAGGCCCAGCACCGTGCTGGCCGCGAACGCCGACTGGATGAAGCCCATCACGCGGCCGCGCATCGACAGCGGGAACAGGTCGGTGACGATCGCCATCGACGCCGCGCCCACCACGCCCGCGAACAGCCCCGTCACCATGCGCGCCAGTAGCAGCATCGCGTAGCTGTGCGCCAGCGCGCAGAGCAGGGTGCCAAACATGAAGCCGGCATAGAAGGCCAGCAGCAGCTTCTTGCGGTCGAAGCGGTCGGCGAAGCCCGCCGCGAGGATGCCCGACACGCCCGCGCTGAAGGCATAGGCCGACACCACCATGCCGAATTGCCCGGGGGTGATCCTCAGGGCCGGAGTGACCAGCGCGCCGAGCGGCGCCAGCAGCATGAAGTCCAGCACGATGGTGAACTGCAGGAAGGCCAGCACGGCCACCACGAACTTCTGGTAGCCGGAGAACCGCGCGCGGGCCGGTTCGGCGGCGGATGTCGACGGGTCGGTGGTCACGAAGGGGCTCCTGCGGGGGACAATGCCGGCCCATGGGTGGGCCCAGTAGCCATGAAAGATATAACTTAGATATATCTAAATCAAGCCCGCGTCGCGCGTGCGTGCGGGCCGGCGTGCCGCGCCGGGCGCAGCGCGGCCCGCCCCGGTCGCGCGGCTGCGATTGATTCCCCATCTGTGCTGCGCTAGCGTTGCCGGCCATGGCCACCCCCGCTCCATCCCCCGCCGAACCCGCCTCCGTCGCCGACTTCGAGCACTCGCTGGACGAGCTCGAGCAGCTGGTGGCGCGCATGGAAGGCGGCGAGCTGAGCCTGGACGAGTCGCTGGCCGCGTTCGAGCGCGGCATCGGCCTGTACCGCCACTGCCAGCAGGCGCTGGACCAGGCCGAGCTGCGCGTGCGCCTGCTGCTCGATCCCGACGCCCCCGAACACGCCGAACCGTTTGAGCCCGAAGACTGAACCGGGCCCGGCCCTGCAGGCGCTGACCGCACGCGCCGACCGCGCGCTCGCCGCCACCCTGCCCGCCGAGGACCAGCCTCCCGCCGAGCTGCACCGCGCGATGCGCTACGCCGTGCTCGGCGGCGGCAAGCGCCTGCGTCCGCTGCTGGTCTACGCCGCCGGCCACGCGCTGGGCCACGACGGCCCGGAGCTGGACGCGCCGGCCTGCGCGGTGGAGCTGATCCACGCCTACTCGCTGGTGCACGACGACCTGCCGGCGATGGACGACGACGACCTGCGCCGCGGCCGCCCCACCTGCCACATCGTGTTCGGCGAGGCGATGGCGATCCTCGCCGGCGACGCGCTGCAGGCGCTGGCCTTCGAGATCCTCGCCCACGACGTCCACAACGGCGTGGACGCCGCGCGCTGCGTGGAGATGCTGCGCACGCTCGGCCGCGCCTGCGGCGCCGAGGGCATGGCCGGCGGCCAGGCGCTGGACCTCGCCGCCGTCGGCCGGAGGCTCGCGCTCGACGAACTGGAACGCATGCACGCCTGCAAGACCGGCGCGCTGATCCGCGCCTCGGTGCGGCTGGGCGCGCTCGCCGCCGGCGCCGGCGAGGAGGCGCTGGCCGCGCTGGACCGCTACGCCGCCGCGGTCGGCCTGGCCTTCCAGGTGCGCGACGACATCCTCGACGTGGAGGGCGAGGCGGCGGTGATCGGCAAGACCGCCGGCAAGGACGCCGCCGCCGACAAGCCGACCTTCCCCTCGATCCTCGGCCTGGACGCCTCGCGCGAACGGCTGGCCGCGCTGACCGCCGAGGCGCTGGACGCGCTCGCCCCGTTCGGCGCGCGGGGCGGGCTGCTGCGCGAGCTGGCCCGCTACGCGGCCGAGCGCGCGCGCTGACAACGGCGCGCCCATGAAAAAGGCGGCCCCGCGGGCCGCCTCTTCCGTTCCGCGTCCCCGGCGGGCTACTTGATCAGCCTGAGCGCGAACGGATAGCGGTAGCGCTCGCCCTCGTTCGCCTTGATCGCCGCGATGATGATGAACACCAGCGCGGCGATGCCGACGATGATGCCGATCGGCGCGGTGACGAAGATGCCGATGCCCAGCGTGAGCACGGTGACCACCACCAGCACCAGGCCGATGATCGCCAGGGTGATGTTGAAGTTCAGCGCCTCCTTGGCCTGGTCGTCGACGAAGGGCATGCTGTCCTTCTTCACCAGCCAGATGATCAGCGGCCCCAGGAAGCAGCCCACGCCGAAGAAGTGGCCGGTGACCAGGCAGCCGAGCAGCGCGGAGAGGTGGGCGAACAGCGCCCACTGGCGCTCCTCGTGCGAGGGCATGCCGTCCGCCGGGGGCGGCGGCACGTCGTCGGGCGGCGGCGGTGGCGGGGTGACGGACTCGGGCGGAACGCTCATGGGCAACTCCTCCATCGTGGATCGCCGGCCAGCGCCGGGTGCGCGCCGATGCTAGCAAGCCGCGGTGGGTTTTTCGCGTGGCGCCGGCGTGAAGCGGCCGCTGGGCGGCGCGGGCCCTGGCCGGGGGTCCGGGATCGCGGCCGGAGGCCGCTCCCACAGGGCCGCGACAGGCCTTGCGGGAGCGGCCTCCGGCCGCGACGCCCGATGCCTGACCTACTCGCCCGCCACCGTCATCCGCCCCACCAGGATCGAGCCGGTGAGGATCGCCGAGCGCGGGTCGACGTCCGCCCCCACCGCGCGGATGCCGGCGAACATGTCGCGCAGGTTGGCCGCAATGGTGATCTCCTCCACCGGGTAGGCGATCGCGCCGTTCTCCACCCAGAAGCCCGCCGCGCCGCGCGAGTAGTCGCCGGTGAGCGTGTTGACGCCCTGTCCCATCACCTCGGTCACCAGCAGGCCGGTGCCCAGGCGGCGCAGCATGCCGGCGAAGTCCTCCGCCGTGCCCTCGGCCGAGCCCGGCTCCACCACCAGGTTGTGGATGCCGCCGGCGTTGCCGGTGCTCTCCAGGCCCAGCTTGCGCGCCGAGTAGCTGCCCAGCACGTAGCGCGCCAGCACGCCGCCCTCGACCAGCGCGCTGTCGCGCGTCGCCACGCCTTCCGCGTCGAACGCGCCGGAGCCGTGGCCGCGCCGCAGGAACGGCCGCTCCACGATGTTCAGCCAGGGCGGCATGACGGCCTTGCCGGCATGGTCGAGCAGGAAGCTGGCGCGGCGGTACAGCGCGCCGCCGCTGACCGCGCCCACCAGGTGGCCGACCAGCCCGCGCGCGATCTCCGGCGCGAACAGCACCGGGCACTCGCGGGTGGACAGGCCGCGCGCGTCCAGCCGTGCCAGCGTGCGCTCGGCGGCCTTGTCGCCCAGCGCCTGCGCGCCCATGAAGTCGCCGGGGGCACGCACGCTGTCGTACCAGTAGTCGCGCTGCATGCGCTCGCCCTCGCCGGCGATCAGCGACAGCGACAGCGAGTGCCGCGTGCCGCGCTCGCGCCCGACGAAGCCGTGCGAGTTGGCGTACACCGACAGGCTCTCGCCCGCCTGCACGCTGGCGCCCTCGGAGTTGGTGATGCCCGCGTGCGCGCGGCCGGCCGCCTCGATCCGCTGGCCCAGCGCGATGGCCTGCGCGGTGTCGATGGCCCACGGGTGCCACAGGTCGAGGTCGGGGAAGTCGGTGGCCATGCGCGCCGGGTCGGCCAGGCCGGCGGCCGGGTCCTCCTCGGTGTAGCGCGCGATCGCGCAGGCCTGGTCGAGCGTGGCCTGGATCGACTCGGGGTTGAGGTCGGCGGTGCTGGCCGAGCCCTTGCGCCGGCCGAAGTAGACGGTGAGGCCGAAGCCGCGGTCGCGGGTGTGCTCCACCGTCTCCACCTCGCCCAGCCGCACGTTCACGTTGAGGCCGGTGTCGATGCTGGCGGCCACCTCGGCCTCGCTGGCGCCGGCGGCGCGGGCGCGGCGGATCACCTCCCCGGCGAGTTCGGCCAGGCGGTCGAGTTCCTGCAGGCTGTGGTCCTGGCGGTCGGCAATGGCGCTCACGAAAGCTGTCCTCGGATGGCGGGCGGGTAGAATGCACGGTCCACGCCGCGCGATCATCCCCAGATGGGGCCGTCGCGGCCGAATGCAAAGCCTTCAGGACAGACGCGGAGCGCGCCATGACCACCGTCGCCGGCATCTACCGCCACTACAAGGGCCAGCGCTACCGCGTGCTGGGCACCGCCCGCCACAGCGAGACGCTGGAGGAGCTGGTGGTGTACCAGGCGCTGTACGGCGAGCACGGCCTGTGGGTGCGCCCGGCGGCGATGTTCGCCGAGACCGTCGAGATGGACGGCGAACCGATCCCCCGCTTCGCGCTGGAGCAGGCCGAATCGCCCGACGGGCCGCGCACCTGGCCTTCAGCCCTTACGGAACCGACATCGTGAGCCCGAGCCGCAGCCGCAACCAGACCGAACTCGACGACACCGACTACGGCCCCACCCGCACCCAGCAGCGGCGCGAGGCGCTGGCCGTGCTGGCGCTGGCCGGCCAGCTGGTCGAGCTGGCGCCGGCCCGGCTGGCGAAGCTGGAGCTGCCCGACGACGTGCGCGCCGAGGTGGCCAACGTGCGCCGCATCACCTCGCACATCGCGCGCAAGCGCCAGCTCGGCTTCCTCGCCAAGCTGATGCGCCGCTACGACAGCGCGACCTTCGACCCGGTGCGCGCCGCGCTGGGCGAGAACCGCGAGCGCCAGCGCCAGGAGACCGCCGCGATGCACCGGCTGGAGGCGCTGCGCGAGCGCCTGCTCGCCGACGATGCGGCGGTCGGCGAACTGATCGCGCAGCATCCCGGCGTCGACCGCCAGCGCCTGCGCGCGCTGGTGCGCCAGGCGCGGATCGAGAAGGAAGCGCCGAACAGGCCGCCCAAGGCGTACCGGGAGATCTTCCAGCTGCTCAAGGAGCTGGGCGACGAGGCGGGCGGCGCCGCCGACGAAGGCGCGGACGGCGAAGACGGCCAGGAGTAGGCGCCCTTGCTCCCTCTCCCCTCCCGGGAGAGGGCTGGGGTGAGGGGCCGCTCTTGCCCCGGTCTTCCTTCCCGTCGAAAAGAAAACCCGGCCCGGACGAAGCGCCACCGCGAGCCCCGCCCCTCACCTCGATCCTCTCCCCTGAGGGGAGAGGAAGCAGGGCGTGGCGTTCGTCGCAGGCTCGAACAAGCGCGCTTTGACTCCCTCTAAGCGCTGGCTCCCTCTCCCCTCCGGGGAGAGGGCCGGGGTGAGGGGCCGCTCTTGCCTCAGGGATACGCGCTCATCGACAACGGCCGCGCCTGCGCCGCCCTCCCCCATTCGCGGTTCGGCTGCGCCTGCATGGTGAAGTGCAATTCGCCGCCCTGCACGATCTCGCCGTGGCGCAGGTACACGCGGTCCAGCGGCTTGCCGTCGAGCGTCACGCTGCCCACGTAGGGATGCGCGTCGTCCAGCGGCGCGGCGGTGACGGTGAAGGTTCTGCCGCCGGCCAGGTGCAGCACCGCGCGCGGCAGGAACGGGCGGCCGATCGCGTACTGGTCGCTGCCCGGCGCCACCGGGTAGAAGCCCAGCGCGGTGAACACGTACCACGCCGACATCTGGCCCAGGTCGTCGTTGCCGGCCAGGCCGTCCGGGCGCGGCGCGTACTGGCTGTCCATGATCCGCTTCAGGCGCTCCTGCGTCTTCCACGCCGCGCCGGCGTAGTCGTACAGGTAGGCCAGGTGGTGGCTGGGCTCGTTGCCGTGCGCGTACCAGCCGATCAGGCCGGTGATGTCCTCCACGTTCTTGAAGTGCGCCGGGTCGACCCTGGCGTCGAAAACCGCGTCGAGCTTCTGCACGAAGCGCGCGTCGCCGCCCATCGCGCCGATCAGCCCGGCCACGTCCTGCGGCACGTACCAGGAGTACTGGAAGGCGTTGCCCTCGGTGTAGTCGCTGCCGTAGCCGGCGGCGGCGGGATCGAACGGCTCGCGGAACTTGCCGTCGCTCTTGCGCGCGCGCATGTAGCCGGTCGCCGCGTCCCAGGCGTTCTTCCAGTTGCCGGCGCGCCGCTCGAACTCGGCGGCGGTCTTGGTCTGCCCCATCGCCTTGGCCATCTGCGCCAGCGACCAGTCGTCGTAGGCGTACTCCAGCGTCTTGGAGGCGCCCTCGGGTTCCCTGTCGATCGGCACGTAGCCCAGCTTCATGTAGTCGGCCAGGTCGCCGTAGGGCCCGTAGGTGGCGCTGGCGACCATCGCCTCCAGCGCGCGCCCGGCGTCGAAGCCGCGCACGCCCTTGACGTAGGCGTCGGCGATCACCGGCACGGCGTGATAGCCGATCATGCACCAGGTCTCCAGGCCCTGGTACGCCCACACCGGCAGGATGCCGAACGGGCTGGCCTCGCGCGCGGCGACCAGCGAGTTCACGAAGTCGCTGCTGAGGTCGGGCCGCAGCAGCACCATCAGCGGCTGCTGCGCGCGGTAGACGTCCCACAGCGACCACGTCGAGTAGAACGAGAAGCCGTCGGCCTTGTGCACCTGGTGGTCCGGGCCGCGGTACTCGCCGTTGCTGTCCATCGACAGCGTGGGCGAGAGCATGGCGTGGTAGAGCGCGGTGTAGAACTGCGTGCGCTGCGTCGCCGGCGCGTCCACGTCGATCGACGCCAGCGCCTTGTTCCACGCCGCGGTGGCCTCGGCGCGGCGCGCGTCGAAGTCGAAGCCCCGGCCGTCGGCGTCGAGGTTGGCCACGGCGTTGGCCTCGCTCACCGTGGAGATCGCCACCTTGGCGACCAGCGGCTGCTTGAGCGCGCCGAAGTCGAACACGCCGAGCAGCGCGCGGCCGTTCTGCGCGTCGCGGTCCTGCGGCTGGTTGCCCGGCCCCCTGAAGCCCTTGTAGGGCGCGTCGCTCTCGCGGTCGTACAGCTCGCGCGAGACCATCGGCTGCGAGAAGCGCATGGCGAAGCACAGCTCGCGCCCCGGCGCCCAGCCGCGCGTGGTGCGGCAGCCGGTGACGGTGCCGTCGGCATGCACGCGCAGGGAAGCCCACAGCACCTTGCCGGGGTAGTCGTAGATGCTCGGGCGCAGGTCCAGCAGCACGTGCGCGTCCTTGCCGGCCGGGAAGGTGTAGCGGTGCCAGCCCACGCGCCGGCCGGCGGTGAGCTCGGCGCGCACGCCGTAGTCCTCCAGCGTCACCGCGTAGTAGCCGGCCCGCGCCACCTCGCTGGCGTGGCTGAAGCGCGAGCGGTAGCCGCTGCCGGGCTTGTCCGCCTCGCCCGGCTCCAGCTTCGCCTCGCCGGCCACCGGCATCACCAGCACGTCGCCCAGGTCCGAGTGGCCGGAGCCGGAGAAGTGCGTGTGCGAGAAGCCCAGGATGGTCGGGTCGCCGTACTGGTAGCCGGCCGCCCACTTGTAGGCGTGCCTGAAGTCCGGCATCGCCGTGTCGGGCGAGAGCTGGATCATCCCGAACGGCACCGTGGCGCCCGGGAAGGTGTGGCCGTCGCCGCCGGTGCCGATGCGCGGGTCGACCTCGCCGGCATGCCCGGCGGCCCGCGCGCCGCCGGCCAGCGCGAGCGCCACCGCCAGCGCACCGAGGGAACGACGGATGGAACGGGTACGCACGGCCATGGCGGCTCCTTGGGATTTAGATCGTGACAAATGCCGGTACGCTAGCATTGCGCCGCCACCGGCGCATGCTGCGCTGCGCGATTGGCCGCGTGCGCCGCAACCGCTACATTTGAAACGATCCAACGCCGACGAGCCGCCTTGAGCGCCAGCCCGCCCACCACCCGCAAGGTGACCCTGTCCGACATCGCCGCCGGCTGCGGCGTGTCGCGCGCCACCGTGTCGCTGGTGCTGCGCGGCAGCCCGCTGGTCAACGCGCGCACGCGCGAGCGGGTGGAGGCGGAGCTGCGCCGGCAGAACTACGTCTACAACCGCTCGGCCGCCAACCTGCGCCGGCGCACCTCCTCGTCCATCGCGCTGGTGCTCAACGACCTGGCCAACCCGTTCTTCGCCGAGTTCGCCGCCGGCGTGGACGAGGCGCTGGGCACGGCCGGCTACGTCACCCTGCTCGGCAACAGCGGCGAGTCGCGCGCGCGCCAGCAGGCCGTGCTCGGCTCGCTGGTGGAGCACGGCCCGGGCGGCATCATCCTCTCGCCGGCCGAGGGCAGCACCGCGCCGGAAGTGCTGGCCGCGGTCGGCGCGCAGGTGCCGCTGCTGCTGTTCAACCGCGAGCTGGAGGAGGCCGGGGCCCAGGACGCGCACTGGGACCGCCTGCTGCTGGACAACCGCACCGGCGCGCGGCTGGCCACCGAGCACCTGCTCGCGCAGGGCCACCGGCGCATCGCCTTCTTCGGCGGCCACGGCGATTCCAGCTCGGCGCAGCAGCGCTACGCCGGCTACCGCGACGCGCTGCGCGCGGCCGGGGCGAAGGAGGCGGCGCACTGGCGCGTCGAGACCGCGCCCACGCGCCTGGACGCCGCGCGGCAGACCGAGCGCCTGTTCGCGCGCGCCCCCGCGCCGACCGCCGCCGTCTGCTACAACGACGCGGTCGCGCTGGGCCTGCTGCTGGGCCTGCACCAGCGCGGCCTGCGACCCGGCCGCGACTTCGCCGTCACCGGCTTCGACGACATCGCCGAGTCCGCCTTCAGCACGCCGCCGCTGACCACGCTGGCCACCGCGCCGCGCGAGCGCGGCCGCCAGGCCGCCGAGCTGCTGCTGGCGCGCCTGCACGACCCGCAGGCGCCGGCGCAGACGGTGGTCGCGCCGGTGCGGCTGGTGGTGCGCGAGAGCAGCCCGCCGCCGTCCGACCGCTGACCCGCCACACGACCGCCCACCGACCAGGGGAATCCCGCATGGCCTTCGCCGCACCGCCCGCCTCCACCGCCTCCCCGCAGCCGCGGGCCGCCTCCGGGCGCTACACCGACTACCCGCTGGCGCTGGGCGTGGTCACCACGATCTTCTTCATGTGGGGCTTCCTCACCTGCCTCAACGACATCCTGATCCCGCACCTGAAGGCGGTGTTCGAGCTGAACTACGCGCGCGCGATGCTGGTGCAGTTCACCTTCTTCGGCACCTATTTCCTGATGTCGCTGCCGGCCGGCTGGATGGTGGGCCGGCTGGGCTACAAGCTCGGCATCGTGGTGGGGCTGGCCATCGCAGGCCTCGGCGCGGCCGGCTTCTGGCCGGCGGCGGGGCTGCACTCCTATCCCGCCTTCCTCGGCGCGCTGTTCGTGCTCGCCACCGGCATCACCGTGCTGCAGGTGGCGGCCAACCCCTACGTGGCGCTGCTCGGCCCCGAGCGCACCAGCTCCAGCCGGCTCACCCTGGCGCAGGCGCTGAACTCCTTCGGCACCTTCCTGGCGCCGCACTTCGGCGGCCTGCTGATCCTCTCCACCGTGGTCAAGAGCGCCACCGAGGTCGCCCAGCTGCCGCCGGCCGAGCAGCTCGCCTACCGCGCGCAGGAGGCGCACACCGTGCAGGGGCCGTACCTGGGCCTGGCCATCGTGCTGTTCGCGCTGGCCGTGCTGGTGTGGCTGTTCCGCCTGCCCGCGCTGGCGGAAACCATCGGCCAGACCGACCGCGAGCGCCACACCCTGCTCGACGCGCTGCGCCATCCGCACGTGCTGTTCGGCGTGGTCGGCATCTTCTGCTACGTGGGCGCGGAGGTGTCGATCGGCAGCTTCATGGTCAACTACCTGTCCGAGCCGCAGATCGGCCACATGAGCGAGCAGCAGGCGGCCAGCTACGTCTCCTACTACTGGCTCGGCGCCATGGTCGGCCGCTTCGCCGGCTCCTGGCTGATGACGCGCTACTCGCCGCGCGCGCTGCTGGCGCTGTTCGCCGGGATCAACATCCTGCTGCTGGCCGTGACCATGAGCACTGGCGGCACGACCGCCACCTGGGCGATCGTGGCGATCGGCCTGTTCAACTCGATCATGTTCCCCACCATCTTCACGCTCGGCATCGAACGGCTGGGGCCGCTCACCGAGAAGGCGTCGAGCCTGCTGATCATGGCCATCGTCGGCGGCGCGGTGGTGCCGCAGTTGCAGGGGCTGCTGGCCGACCGCATCGGCGTGCAGCACGCCTTCTTCCTGCCGGCGCTGTGCTACGCCTACATCGTGTTCTACGGCCTGCGCGGCTCGCGCGTCGTGGAAGCGCCGTCGCTCACGCGCTGAGCGCACGAACAGGCCCTAAGGAACCGGAATGCCACGCAACATCCTGTGCTTCGGCGAAGCACTGATCGACTTCCACGGCGAGGGCCGCGATGCCCACGGCTTCCCCGCCAGCTACGTGCCCTTCGCCGGCGGCGCGCCGGCCAACGTGGCGGTGGCGGTGGCCCGGCTGGGCGGCCGCGCCGCCTTCGCCGGCATGCTCGGCACCGACGTGTTCGGCGACTTCCTGCTCGACAGCCTGCGCCGCGCCGGCGTGGACACCGCCGCGGTGGTGCGCACCGGCGAGGCCAACACCGCGCTGGCCTTCGTCGCGCGCGACGCGCACGGCGAACGCAGCTTCAGCTTCTACCGGCCGCCCTCGGCGGACCTGCTGTTCCGCCCGCAGCACTTCAGGGACGAGAGCTTCCGCGCGGCGGCGGTGTTCCACGTGTGCTCCAACAGCCTCACCGACCCCGAGCTGGCCGCCGCCACGCTGGAGGGCATGCGCCGCGCGCACGCCGCCGGCGCGCTGGTCAGCATGGATCTCAACCTGCGCCCCGCGCTGTGGCCGAAGAACCTCGACGCGCGCCCGCTGGTCTGGCCCGCGCTGCACCTGGCCGACGTGGTGAAGCTGAGCGCCGAGGAGCTGGCCTGGCTCGCGGTGGACGGCGAGGAGGCCGCGATCGCGCGCCTGTGGGGCGGGCGGCCGCGCCTGCTGGTGGTCACCGACGGCGCGCAGCCGATCCGCTGGTTCCACCCCGACGCCGAGGGCGAGCTGCCGGTGTACCCGGTGCCGATGGTGGACAGCACCGCCGCCGGCGACGCCTTCGTCGGCGGCCTGCTGCTGCGCCTGGCCGAGCTGGACGGCGACGGCGGCCGCCTCGACGGCCTGGTCGGCATGCTGCCGCGCCTGCACGCCACCCTGCGCTTCGCCGCCGCCTGCGGCGCGCTCACCGTCACCCGCCAGGGCTCGTTCTCGGCCATGCCGGACGAGGCCGAGGTGCTGACCTTCATGGACTCCCGCGCATGACCGCTCCCGTTCCTCCCCTGCCCGACTTCCACAGCGCCGACTTCCTGCGCGCGCACATCGCCCAGACCCTGGCCTTCTACCAGCCGCACGCGCTGGACCCGGCCGGCGGCTTCTTCCAGTACTTCAGGGACGACGGCACGGTCTACGATGCCGGCCACCGCCACCTGGTGAGCAGCACGCGCTTCGTCTACAACTACGCGATGGCGGCGATCGAGTTCGGCGCCGAGCCGTACCTGGCGATGGCCCGCCACGGCCTGCGCTACCTGCGCGAGGTCCACCGCGACGCCGAGACCGGCGGCTACGCCTGGACCATCCGCGACGGCCGCCCCGAGGACCGCACCAACCACGCCTACGGCGTCGCCTTCGTGCTGCTCGCCTGCGCCACCGCGCGCAAGGCCGGCATCGACACCGCCGCGTGGATGGACGAGACCTGGGAGCTGCTGGAGCGCCGCTACTGGGACGCCGACGCCGGCCTGTACCGCGACGAGGCCGACGCGCACTGGCAGTTCAGCCCCTACCGCGGGCAGAACGCCAACATGCACATGTGCGAGGCGATGCTGGCCGCGTGGCAGGCCAGCGGCGAGGCGCGCTACCTCGACCGCGCGCTGATCCTGGCCGACCACATGACCCGCCGCCAGGCCGCCAAGGCCGGCGGCCTGGTGTGGGAGCACTACGACGCGCAGTGGAACGTGGACTGGGACTACCACAGGGACGATCCCAAGCACCTGTTCCGTCCCTGGGGCTTCCAGCCCGGCCACCAGACCGAGTGGGCCAAGCTGCTGCTGATCCTGGAGCGCGAGCTGCGCGAAGCCGGCCGCCCCGCGCCCGACTGGCTGCTGCCCACCGCGCGCCACCTGTTCGACACCGCCGTCGCGCGCGCCTGGGACACCGAGTACGACGGCCTGTGCTACGGCTTCGACCCCGACGGCAAGGTCTGCGACGACGACAAGTACTTCTGGGTGCAGGCCGAATCCCTCGCCGCCGCCGCCCTGCTGCACGAGCGCACCGGCGAGGCCGCCTACGACGACTGGTACGTGCGGCTGTGGACCTATGCCTGGAACCACATGATCGACCACCGCTACGGCGCCTGGTACCGCATCCTCACCCGCGACAACCGCAAGTACGGCGACGAGAAGAGCCCGGCGGGCAAGGTGGACTACCACACCATGGGCGCGTGCCACGAGGTGCTGGCGCTGCTGCGGCGGGGCGGCAAGCCCTGAGTCTCCGCGGGGTCGCATCGACGCCCTGCATCGACGAGGGGCGTGAGTGCCGGGCAGCGGCCCTTACCGCCGTGGCTTGCCCCGCCTCCCCGCCGCGCCGGCCATGCGCGCTCCCGCGCGGTCCGGCGCGGCGGGCTCGCCGCGGCCCGGCGCCGCGCCGAGGTAGCCCACCAGCTTCTGCCGCAGCTGGTTGATGTCGCCGAGCCGGTCCATGAAGTTGCCCTTCTCCTGGGCGATCGCCGTCACCAGCAGGCTGAACAGGCTGGTGTAGGCGCTGAAGCCGTGCCAGGCGCGCTCGGCGTGCACCATCAGCACGTGCGGGGTCAGCTCGCGCGCCCAGTAGCAGTCGGTGTCGGTGATCATCACCAGCGGGATGCCGCGCGCGACGACTTCCTCGGCCAGGGTGCGGAACAGCCGGAAGTAGCGGCGCATGTCGATCAGCACCACGCAGCTCCTGCGCGTCGAGTCCAGCAGCATGTCCACGTAGGCGCCGTCGGCGCCCGAGTGGAACGCCACGTGCGGGCGGATCTGCTGCAGCATCGTGGCCAGGCCCAGGCCGAGGAAGGCGCCCTGCTGGAAGCTCGCCACCGACACGCGGTCGGCCGAGGCCAGCAGCTTCACGATGGGCGCCCACTCCTTGCCGCCGGCCAGCGCGTGCACGCCGGTCAGCGCGCGCATTTCCGTCTGCAGGTGGGAGGCGATGGCGTCGGTGTCCTGCGGCACCTCGACCTCCCGGTAGAGATGCCGCCACGCCGCGCCGCCGCGCAGCTCCTCCTTGAGCTCGCCCACGCCGTCGTAGCCCAGGTTGCGCAGGAAGCGCCCCACCGTCATCGGGCTCACCCCCACCCGCTTGCCCAGCGACGCCGCCGTCTCGAAGGGCAGCTCGCGGATGTTGTGCAGCAGGTAGGTGGCGATCTTCTGCTCGGAGGCGGTGAAGCTTTTCCAGCGGTCCTTGAGCTTTTTCTGCAGTTCCGTGGTCATCGTCGTCCGTTCATCGGGAAAGCACGGCCGCCGCGGCCGCTTCCTCGCGGCCTTCCACCCGGCCCATGCGCAGCCCAAGCATATACAGAAGCGCCGCGGCGAGGCCGGCCACGCCGCCGACCAGCGCGAAGAACCAGGCGTGCGGCAGCGGCCGCCACAGCGTGCCCAGCGCGCCGGCCAGCAGGTTGCCGAAGAAGCCGGCGAAGAACCAGGCGGCGATGCTGGTGGCGCGCAAGCCCGCCGGCGCCATGCGGCCGAACAGGCCCAGCCCCACCGGCAGGATGTACAGCTCGCCCAGCGTCATCAGCACGAACCAGCCGACCAGCCAGGCCCAGTTCGCGCGCGCGCCATGCGCCTCGGACCAGGCCGACACGCCGGCCAGCAGCAGGTAGGACAGGCCCACCACGGCGGCGCCGAAGGCCATCTTGTGCAGCCACGGCGTCTCCACGCCGCGCCGGGCCAGGCGCGTCCAGCGCGCGACCAGCAGCGGCGTGGCGGTGAACACCACCAGCGAGTCGAGCGCCTGGAACCAGGTCATCGGGATGCTCCAGCCCGCGGTGACGTGGCGGTCCACGCCCTCCTCCGCCCACAGCGCGATGGTGTTGCCGACCTGCTCGTAGGCGCCGCGGAACACCACCACGATCGCCGCCACGCCCAGCAGGAAGGCGAAGCGCCCGAGCACCGCGCGGTCCACCGGCGGCCGCGGCGCGGGCGCCGCGCCGGCGCGCGCCGGCTCCGGCGGCAGGTGGCGGCCGCCGGCCACGTAGATGACCAGCGAGGCCAGCATGCCGATGCCGGCGGCGGCGAAGCCCCAGTGCCAGCCCAGCGCCTCGCCCAGCGTGCCGCACACCAGCGGCGCCAGGAACGCGCCCAGGTTCACGCCGACGTAGTAGACGCTGTACGCGCTCTTGCTGCGCGGGTCGCCGTGCCGGTACAGGCCCTCGATCTGGCTGGCCAGGCTGGGCAGGAACAGGCCGTTGCCCAGCGCGATGGTGGCCAGCGCGGGATAGAACAGCGGCTCGGACGCCATCATGAAGTGGCCCAGCGCCATCGTCGCGCCGCCGAGCAGCACCGCGCGGCGCTTGCCCAGCCAGCGGTCGGCCGCCATGCCGCCGAACACCGGGGTGAAGTAGACGAAGGCCGCGTAGGCGCCGTAGATCAGCGAGGCGTGGTCCTGGCGGATGTCCAGCCGCAGGGTCATGTAGTAGACCAGCAGCGCGCGCATGCCGAAGAAGGAGAACATCTCCCACATTTCGGTGAGGAACAGGATGCTCAGCCCCGGCGGATGGCCGAACCAGTCGCGCCCGCGCGGCGGCGGGCCCGCGGCGGGCGCGGGCGCCGCGGTCATGCGGCGGACATGGCCGGGCCGCCCCAGACGGCGTCCGGGCACCAGATGCGGCCGTCCCGGTAGCTCACCGCGGGCGAGCGGTCGCCGCGCATGTACAGCGGCCCGTCCAGGTCCACCACCGCGCACAGCGCGCCGAGGGCGAAGGCCGGCCCCATCGACCACGACGACCCGCCCATGTTGCCGACCATCAGTTCGAAGCCCATCCGGCGCGCCTCCTCCGCCAGCGCCAAGGCTGCGGTGAGGCCGCCGCACTTGTCCAGCTTGATGTTGACGATGCGCACGCGGCCGGCCACCTTCGGCAGGTCGGCGCGGTCCTGCACGCTCTCGTCCGCGGCGAGCGGGATGGGGCAGTCGAGCCCGTCCAGCCAGTCCTCGCGGCCGACCGGGAAGGGCTGCTCCACCACCGCGACGCCGGCCTCGACCAGCGCCGGCAGCGTCTCCGCGAACGTCTCGCGGGTGAAGCCCTGGTTGGCGTCCACCATCATCCATGCGTCCGGGCAGACCGCGCGCACGGCACGCACGCGCTCGGCGTTGCGGCGGTCGCCGGTCAGCTTGAGCTTGAGCGTGCGCGCGCCGTCGAGCCGGCGCGCCGCGGCGGCCATCGCCGCCGGCTCGTCGGCGCCCAGGGTGAAGGTGGTCGGCAGCGGCCGCGGCGGCGGCAGCCCGGCCAGTTGCCAGACCGGCTTGCCGTTGCGCTTGGCCTCCAGGTCCCACAGCGCGCAGTCCACCGCGTTGCGCGCGCCGCCGGGCGGCAGCAGCCGCAGCAGCTGCCCGCGCGTGACGCCCGCCTCGATCGCGCCGCGCAGCGCCTCCACCTGCCGCAGCATCGTGTCGGGCGTGTCGTGCCGGTAGTACACGCCGAGCCCCTCGCCGTGGCCGGCCAGCGCGCCGTCGCGCAGCTCGACCACCAGCATCCGGCAATCGACGAAGGTGTAGCCGGTGATGTGGAACGGCTCGGTCAGCGGCAGGGTCTCGATGCGCGCGTCCAGCTCCAGCGGCCCGCTTCCATGGTTCGTCACGGTCGTCCTCCGCCTCAGAAGCGCGCGCTGAAGCTGACCAGCCCGAACGCCACGATGAACCAGGCCAGGTACAGCACGGCAAGCGCGAGCAGCGTCTCGCCCAGCCGCACCCGCACGCTGCGCGACCCGACCTGCCAGCCGCGCACCGCGTGCACGACGACGGCCAGCGCGCCGAGCAACGCGACCACGCCCAGCACGTAGAGCACGTACAGCCACGGCACCGCCGCGCCCTGCAGCAGCACGTTCTCGTCGGCGGATATGACGGCGATCAGCACCACCCAGCCGAGCAGGTCGGCGAACAGCGCCAGCGCGCCGAGCCGCGACAGCAGGCGCGTGCGGCGCAGGCGCGGCGGCAGCTCCAGCGTTGCGCGGTAGCGGCGGCGCAGCAGCCGGCCGCCGAGCCAGACGAGCAGCGCCGCCAGCACCACCAGCACGCTCGCACCGCCCAGCCAGAGCACCGAGCCCAGGCTGCGGTAGGCGGGCACGCGCTGGAACACCTCGACGCCGGGGATGTAGTCGGTGGCCCAGTGGCGGATGCCGCCGTCGGTGCCGGTGACGAAGCTGAGCCGGTTGCGGCCGTCGGTCTCCCGGTACTGCAGCGGGCCGGTCTCGCGCCAGTGCAGCGGCTGGCCCGCGTAGTCGGTGAGCATCGGCACGACCAGGGTGCCATCCGGCTGCGGCGCGACGTTGACCTGGTTCAGCAGGTAGATCACGCGCATCGCGCTCTCGTTGCGGCGGCTGACCTCGTACCAGCCCGCCACCCGCGCGGCGTCGGCCTTCGCCGTCGGCAGCGCCGGCGGCGCGGGCTCCTGGTACGGGAAGTAGCGGTCGAGGAAGGCGTGGAAGATCGCCGTGCGCACCATCTCCGCCCCGCCCGCGTCGGGGCGGCCGGCGCTGTTGAACGACATGAAGACGCCCACGTCCTTGTCCAGCAGCAGGTGCAGGTCGCTGTGGAAGACGATGGTGTCGCCGCCGTGGCCGATGATGCGCAGGCCGTTGCGGTCCTCCTGGTAGAAGCCCAGGTCGAAGCCGGGCAGGCCCGGCGCCGGCGTGTACTGCCGGCTGTGCATCAGCTCCGCCGTGGCCGGCTGCAGGATGCGCGCGTCGCCGTAGCGGCCGCCCTGCAGCTGGGCGATCATGAAGCGCGCCATGTCCAGCGCCGACGCGCTCATCGCGCCGGCCGGCGCCGGGTTGACCAGCTCGAACGGCTGCGGCTTGCCGTCCGAGGCGGTCTTGTAGCCCTTCGCCAGCAGCGGCGCCAGCTCCGGCGGCAAGGGCTGCGCGAAGGTCGAGTGGCGCATGCCCAGCGGCTGCAGGATGTGGCGCTGCACGTAGTCCTCGAAGCGCTCGCCGGAGACGCGCTGCACGATGTAGCCGGCCAGGCCGCAGCCGTAGTTGGAATAGGCCACCACGTCGCCCGGCGGGAAGATGCGCGCGGGGACGTGCTCCTTCAGGTAGCGCTCCAGCCCCACCTCCTCGATCCTGGCCGGCAGCAGGCCGCGCGCGGCCTCCTCGAAGCCGGCGGTGTGCGTCATCAGCTGGCGCAGGGTGACGGGCTTGCCCTGGTAGGGCGGAATCCCGAAGTCGAGGTAGCCGTTGACGTCGCGGTCCAGGTCCAGCCTGCCCTGCTCCACCTGCTGCATCACCGCGGTCCAGGTGAACAGCTTGGAGGTCGAGCCGGGACGGAACAGCGTGCTCTCCGGCGACACCGGCGTGCGGCGCTCCAGGTCGGCGTAGCCGTAGCCGCGGGCGAACAGCACGCCGCCGTCCTTGACCACCACGATCACGCCGCCGGCGATGTCGCTGCGCCGGAGCGCGAAGGGCACCAGGCCGTCGAGGAAGGACGACAGGTCCTCGGCCGTCAGCGCCGGCGCCGCGGCGGGGACTCCGGCGGGCGCCGGGGCGGGCGCCGAGGCCGCGGCGGCCGGCGCCGGCGGCAGCACGGGTGCTGCCTGCGCCGCGGCGAGATGGGCGACGAGGACGGCGGCCAGGCTCGCCAGGCGCTTGAGATGGCGGTTCATGCGGACACTCCGTGCGGGATGCGTTGGTGGAAAAGGCCGTCTCAGAACTCGACGCTGGCGGACATGCCGATGGTGCGCGGCGCCTGGTAGGAAGCCTGGTAGGGGCCGCTGGTCTCGCCGAGCGTCTCCGGCCACATGGCGGTGATGCCGCGCCTGTCCGCCAGGTTCTTGGCGTACACCTCGACGGTCCAGTTGGCGTAGTTGACGCCCGCGTGCAGGTCGAGGTTGTTGTAGCCGGACAGGTGCATGCGCGGCGCCGGCGTGGAGTTGAAGTCCGACGCGCGCGCGCCGACGTAGCTGAGGTTGCCGCCCACGAAGCCGGACCAGCCGCCGCCGCCGAGCGGGAAGTTGTAGTCCGCGCCCAGGTTCGCGCTCCACTTGGGCACGTAGGGCAGCGGGTCGCCCTTCAGGCCGTAGATGCCGCCGGCCGGCGTGTCCGCGGCCAGCCGCGCATTCGTGTAGGTGGCGTTCGCCCACAGCGTCAGGCCCGCGAGCGGCCGGTAGCTCCAGCTCAGCTCCGCGCCCCTGCTGGTCGCCCTGCCGCCGAGGAAGCTGAAGCCGCCCGCGGTGGCGGTGAGCTGCACCTTGCTCCAGTCGATGTAGAACACGTCGGCCTCGACGCTCATGCGCCGGTCGAGCAGCAGCGACTTCAGCCCGAGCTCGTAATTGACCAGCTTGTCCGGGCCGAAGGTCAGCGGCGCGCCCAGGCCCGGCGGCACGCCGACGTTCGGGCCGCCGGGACGGAAGCCCGAGGCCACGCGCAGGTAGGCCATCAGGTCGTCGCCGAACTTGTAGCTGGGATTGAACAGGTAGGTGACCGGGTGGTCGCTGCCGCGGGTGGTGAAGTGGGCGTCGCCGATCAGCAGGCCGCTGCTGGTCTGCGTGTAGGACGTGCTGTCGCTGCTGTAGCGCGCGCCGACCAGGATGCCCAGCCGCGGCGTGGCGTGCCAGGTGAGATCGCCGTAGCCCGCCCACTCGCGGAAGACGGCCGGCCCCACCGACACGCTGCCCAGCGTCGGCAGGGCGATCGGCGCGCCGGTGCGCGCGTCGAAGCCGAGGATGTCCTGGTCGTCGGTGGTGTGCTCGCGGGTGAAGAAGGCGCCGGCGCGCCACTCCCAGGTCCGGTCGGCGGGCGACTGCAGGCGCAGCTCCTGCGTGGCCTTGTTCAGCGCGATCGGCTGCAGCTCGGAATAGCCGCCGTCGTCCAGCCCGAACAGCGGATTCAGCACCGGGCCGTAGACCGAGGTGATGTCGGTGTTCTCGTTGAAGCGCAGCGTGCCGTAGCTGGTGGTGGACACCAGCCTGGCCCAGCCGAAGTCCGCGTTCACCGTCAGGCCGTAGAGGCGGTACTTGATCTTGAACATGCCGGTGCCGGCCGCGCGCGCCTGGTTCGGCCAGCCCTGGACCGGCCGCAGCGTGGCCGGATCGACGTCGATGCCCTGGTTGGCCAGGCCGTCGCTGCCGAGGTTCTGCGCCAGCGCCGAGAAGCGCACCGACACCTTGTCGTCCGGCGTCCACAGCAGCTGCGCGCGGCCGCCGCTGACCTTGGCCTCGTCGATTTCGGAGCGGCCGGTCACGACGTTGCGGATGTAGCCGGGATCGTCGCGGTGGTACACGCTGACGCGCAGGCCCAGGGTATCGGCCACCAGCGGGAGGTTGGCCGAGGCGCGCGCGCCGTAGCCGCTGCCGCCGCCGTCGACGTGGCTGGTGCTGAAGCCGGCGCGGGCGCTGGCCTGCGTGGTGTCCGGCGGGGTGGTGACGAACTTGAGCAGGCCGCCCAGGGTGTTCGAGCCGTACAGCGTGCCCTGCGGGCCGCGCAGCACCTCGATGCGCTGCAGGTCGCCCGGATCGATGTCCGGGGTGAGCACGCTGCCGGCGGCGTAGACGGTGCTCGAGCCGAACGGCATGTCGTCGATGTAGGTGCCCACCGTCGCGTTCGGCTGCCTGCTGCCGGAAGTGACGCCACGCAGCACGAGCTGGGTCCAGCCCGCGCCGGACGAGATGATGTTGAGCCCCGGCACCTGCGCCGCGTAGTCGGCGAAGCCGAGCGCGTTCTGGCGTTCGAGCCGGGTGTCGTCCAGCACCGACACCGCCATCGGCACGTCCTGCGAGCGCTCGCTGCGCTTGTTGGCGGTGACGATCACGGTGCCGAGCCGGGTGGACGGCGGCTGGCGCGCGTCCTGCGCGCGGCCGCCGGCGGAGGCGGCCGCGCCGTCCTGCGCCGGCGGCTTGCCGGCCTCGTCCCCGGCCTGCGCGGCGACGCCCGGCGGGCTGGCCAGTGCCAGGGCAACGGCCAGGCCGATGCGCCGGCGGATGTACCGCGGACAACAGTGCTCCATGACACCTCCCCCCGGAGTATGCGGACGACCCGCGGAGCATTGTTATCATCGTAACATTTTTATGTCAATGATATTTAGATATCATACGCGAGGCGCGTCGGAACCCTGCCGTGCCGGGGACGGCAACGGTGCGGCCCTGTTGTGCGAAGAACAGCCGGAGCGTGCGCCCCGGCGCTGCCCGCAGGACGGGCGCGGCCGGGACATGCGACCGGAACGCTCCGCCGGCGCGCCCGGATGAATCAACCGGGGAACCACGTGGACGCCGGCAAGCGGTTGCGCGGCGCACGTGCCCCGGCCACCGCACCGGCTCGAACGCCGTCTGCCGACGGATTGCCCCGTCGGTGCGGCACTGGCCGCACCGGCTTGCGGCGGGCCGCCAGGGCTACTTGCCGCGCTTCGCGTCGCCGCGCCCGCGCCCGGCCTTCCTGGGCCTGGGCGGCGGCAGCGCCTTCGCCGTCTCCAGCAGCGCGCGCCTCAGCGTGTCGGAGTCGTCCAGCAGCTCGTCGGCGACCAGGTACGGCTTCGATCCCGGGAACAGCGGCCGCTCGGGCAAAGCGGGCGCGACCGCGCGCACCGCCGCGATCGGCTTGAGGAAGAAGCTGTTGTCGCAGGCGAAGGCGACCACCTTGCCGTCGAGGTAGAAGGCGTACTCGCCGAACATCTTGCGGACGGCCAGCGCCTCGCCCAGGCCCGACTGGTCCAGCACGTAGTCGACGAAATCGCGGTCGGTGGCCATGCGCGTTTCCTGGCGGTCGGGAGAGGCGCCAGCGTACAACGCGCAGCGCCTTCCGGCCGCGCGCGGCGGCCGGAAGGCCCGCCGTCAGCCCGGGATGTCCGGCTCGACCAGCGCGGCCAGCTGCTGCAGCGATTCCTGCCAGCCGAGGTAGCACATCTCCAGCGGGATGGCCGCGGGGATGCCGGCCTGCTCGATGCGCAGCTCGGTGCCGCAGGCCACCGGCCGCAGCGCCACCGTCACCTCCAGCGTGCCCGGCAGGTTCGGGTCGTCGAAGCGGTCGGTGTAGCGGATGCGCTCGTGCGGCACCAGCTCGACGTACTCGCCGCCGAACGAGTGCCCGTCGCCGGTGGAGAAGTTGCGGAAGGACATGCGGAACGTGCCGCCGACCCGGGCGTCCAGGTGCTCCACCGTGCAGGTGAAGCCGTGCGGCGGCAGCCACTTGGCCATGGCCTCGGCCTCGAGGAAGGCGCGGTAGAGCTTCTCGGGCGTGGTGCGCAGGACGCGGTGCAGGCGGACGGTGCGGTCGTCGGACATGGCGGGCTTCCTCGGTGGCGAAGGGGTGGACGGATGGCGCGCGCGGCACGGCCGCTTGCGCCCTCTGCCTCACGACGATCCGCCGCGCCGGATTTCGACAGCGCCTACGCCGCCGTGCCGCCCACCGTCATGCCGTCGATGCGCAGCGTCGGCTGGCCCACGCCCACCGGCACGCTCTGCCCGTCCTTGCCGCACACGCCCACGCCGTCGTCCAGCTGCATGTCGTTGCCGATCATCGAGATGCGCTGCATCACCTCGGGGCCGGAGCCGACCAGGGTGGCGCCCTTCACCGGCGCGGTGATGCGGCCGTCCTCGATCAGGTACGCCTCGCTGGCGGAGAACACGAACTTGCCGCTGGTGATGTCCACCTGGCCGCCGCCGAAGTTGGGCGCGTACAGGCCGCGCCTGACCGAGCGGATGATCTCCTCCGGGTCGTGGCTGCCGCCCAGCATGTAGGTGTTGGTCATGCGCGGCATCGGCAGCTGGGTGAAGGACTCGCGGCGGCCGTTGCCGGTGGGCGCCATGCCCATCAGGCGCGCGTTGAGCTTGTCCTGCATGTAGCCCTTGAGGATGCCGTCCTCGATCAGCACGGTGCACTCGGTGGGCGTGCCCTCGTCGTCCACGCTGAGCGAGCCGCGGCGGCCCTCCAGCGTGCCGTCGTCGACCACGGTGACGCCGGGCGCGGCCACGCGCTGGCCGATGCGGCCGGCGAAGGCGGAGCTGCCCTTGCGGTTGAAGTCGCCCTCCAGGCCGTGGCCCACCGCCTCGTGCAGCAGCACGCCGGGCCAGCCGGGGCCGAGCACCACCGGCATCTGCCCGGCCGGCGCGTCCACCGCGTCCAGGTTCACCAGCGCCTGGCGCACCGCCTCGGCGGCGAAGGCCAGCGCGCGGCCGTTCTCGATCAGCTCGCGGTAGCCGTAGCGGCCGCCGCCGCCGGCGTGGCCCTGCTCGCGGCGGCCGTTGGCCTCGGCGATCACCTGCACGTTGAGCCGCACCAGCGGGCGCACGTCGGCGGCCAGGGTGCCGTCGGAGCCGGCCACCAGCACGGTGTCCAGCGTGGCGGCCAGGCTCACGATCACCTGCTTCACGCGCGGGTCGCGCGCGCGCGCGTAGGCGTCCACCTCGCGCAGCAGCGCGATCTTGTCCGGGTTGGGCAGGCTCTCCACCGGGTCGATCGCCGGGTACAGCGCGCGCGCGCCGGCGAGCGCCAGCGGCCGGCCGGCGCCGTGGCCGTCGCGGGCGATCGCGCGCGCGGCGCGCGAGGCGTCCAGCAGCTGCGGCAGCACGATCTCGTCGGAATAGGCGAAGCCGGTCTTCTCGCCGCTGATCGCGCGCACGCCCACGCCCTGCTCGATGGCGTGGCTGCCGTCCTTGACGATGCCCTCCTCCAGCAGCCAGGACTCGCTGCGCGAGTGCTGGAAGTAGAGGTCGGCCGCGTCGATGTCCGGGCCCATCAGCTGGGCGAACACGCGGTCGAGGTCGCCGGTGGCGAGGCCGCCGGGGGCGAGCAGCCTGCGTTCGGCCTGGGCGAGCGGGGAATCCGTCATGGGGAGACTCGTGGGGGAAAGCGTGATTGTCACATGGGGCCGCCGGCGCGGGCTTTAAAGCGCGCGGCGCGGCTCAATGCCCGGCCGGCGGCGCGGCCGACGCGGGCAGCGCCGGCTCGGCCAGCGGCGGCCGCACCGGCACGTTGCGCTTCTCGACCAGGGTCATCACCGGCTTGTCCCAGGTGCCGGTGACGCGGTAGCGCGCCGCGGCGGCCTTGTTGAGGCCACGGCCGAGGATGCCCTGCACGGCCAGGCCCGCCGCCGCGCCGACCGGGCCGGCCACCACCGCGCCGACCACCGGCAGGCTGCTGCCCACGTGCGGCACCACCAGCACCTGCTGGTCGTAATCCTTCGCGCGCAGGCCGGTGCGGCCCTTGATGCTGATCTCGGCGGCGGGGCCCTCGATCTTCAGGTTGTCGGTGACCGCATTGCCGCCGCCCAGGCGGAAGTCGCCGGTGATCGAGTCGAAGGCCAGGCCCTTGCCGAACACGTCGCCGAAATCCAGGGTGAGCCGGCGCGGCAGCTCGCCCACCGAGACCAGCCCGAACAGGCGGCCCACGCCCGGCCCCACCTCGGGGATGCGGCCGTTGCTGACGTCCACCTTCAGCGTGCCGTCCATGTTGGCCAGCGCCAGCGAGGACGGCGCGCCGGGCCAGCGGGCGTCCAGCCGCGCCTGCGTCTTGCCGCCCTCGAACAGGCCCTCGAAGCCCAGCGCGCCGAGCAGGCTGCCCAGGTCGTCGGCGGCGAAGTCGATGCGCAGGCGGGTATGGCTGTCGGCGGCGTTGCCGTCCCAGTCGCCGCCGGCGGTGATCTGCACCTTCTTCGACAGCGCGCGCAGCTGGTCGATGTGCAGGCCGGTGGCGGTCGGCCAGGTCTCCAGCCGCGCCTGGCCGAGCCGCGCCTCGCCCAGCCGCAGGTCGTCGATCAGCAGGTGGAACGGCGGCAGCGCGGCCGGGTCGATCCCGGTGGCGGCCGGGTTGGCGGCCGGCGCGGCGGCGGCCGCGCCCGGCGGCGCCGGCGTGTTGTCCTTGGGCCAGTGCAGGCGCTGCAGCTGCGCGGTGATGCCGCGGCGGCGCAGGTCCTGCGTGGGCACGTCGAAGTGGCCGGCCAGCGCCTCGCTGCTGGCGTCGATGCCGAGCACGCCGCCCTTCGGCGCGGCGAGGATGTGCATGGCGGGGATGGCGCGGCCGAACAGCAGCGCCTGGTCGGCGTTCACGTCGATGCTTTCCAGTCCCGGCCCGTCGCCGCCGGCCGCGCCGGCCACCGCCTGCTGCACCCAGCCGCTGACGTCGAGCTTCGCCGCCTTGCCGCGGATGCGCAGCCCCGCGTCCGGCAGCGCGTCGGGCATGGCGGTGCCGAAGGCGACCGTGCCGGCGAGCGGGCGGTCGCCGTCGCGGGGCAGGCGCAGGCGCGCGCGCAGCACGTCGGCGACGGCGAGCTGCAGGTCGGCGCTGCCCGCCGGCAGCGGCAGCGCGAGGTGCAGCGGCAGCGACGCGGCCGCCGGCTTCTGCAGCGGCACGGGCAGGTCGAGCCGCATGCCGGCCAGGGTCGAGTCCAGGCTCAGCGTCGGCGTCCAGGCGGCGTTCGCGCCGGCGCGCGTCACCTCCAGACCGATGGCGAAGTCGCTGCGACCCGCGCCGGCGTCCTTCAGCCACGCCAGCGCGGGGACGTCCTGCACCAGCTCGGCCATCCCGTAGCTGCCCGCCAGGCGCGCGGCGAGCACGGTGTCGGGCCGGCCGGTGGCGGCGGCGATGTCCACGTCCAGCGTGGACGGCTGGCCGCGGAAGCCGCCCTGCAGCGGGCCCGCGCGCACGCCGTGCGCGTCGAAGACGAGCGGGCCGCTCAGCCTGTCCAGCGCGAGCTTCCACTCCGGCGCGGCCAGGTCCATGTCCTTGAGCTGCGCCTGGCCGCTCAGCACCATCTGGCTGGCGTCCTTCACCGGCAGCGAGAGGTGGAAGGCGAAGCGGCCGCTGCCGCCGAGCTTCAGCTTGGACAGCACGTCGGCCTGCGCGCTGGCGATCGGGCTCCGGCGCAGGAACTCCAGCATGCTCGCGCCGGTGCCGCTGCCCTGCACGTTGAGGTCCAGCGTGGTGTCGGCGAAGTCGGGGATCAGCGCCACCGCGCGCTCGGCCTTGTTGCCCAGCGACTGCCCGGCGCTGGCCTCCACCAGCATGCCGTTGTCGACGAAGCTGGCCACCGCGTGCACGCCCTCGGCGCGCGGCCAGCCCCGGCCGTAGTCGAGCACCGCGCCGTCGATCACGCCGCGCGCCTCGAAGCGGCCCTCGTTGTGGCGGAACGGCCAGTCGGCCAGGCTGCCGCGCACCAGCGCCGCGCCCTCGGTGACCTGGCCGTCGACCAGCGCCTGGTCCAGCCAGGCCATCGCCGAGGGCGGCATGTCGTTGACCGGCCAGAACAGCTTGGCCGCCGGCACCGCCGCGTGGTCCAGCCGCGCGTACAGGTCGAGGAAGGGCCGGCCGCCGCCGTCCGGCAGCGCCGCCTCGCCGCGCGCCTGGCCGCCGAAGCCCTCGCCCTCGAAGTCCAGCGCGTCGGTGCCGACGTGCCAGGCGCCGTCGGCATGCCAGAGGGCGAGCTCGCCGGCCAGCCTGGCCATCACGAACGGCTTGCGGAACACGTGCGGGAAGGCCAGCGTGCTGGCCTGCGCCGGCAGCTCCAGCGCCAGCGCCTCGGCGTCGCCGCGCAGCGTGCCCGCGAGCGCGCTCACCCCGGGCAGCTTGCCGACCGCGTCGATGCCGGCGTCGCGGAAATCCGCCTGCACCTGCTCCACGCCGGCGGCGCGGCTCCAGCGCAGGCTGGCCTGGTCCAGCACGCCGTGCGGCCGCCCGCCGCCCAGCCACTGCGCCAGGCCGGGCGACAGGTCCGGCTTCAGCGCCAGCCAGGGCAGCAGCGGCGCCAGCTGCAGCCGGCGCGCGGCAAAGCCCGCGCGCAGGGCGCCGTCGCCGGACGCATGCAGGGCCAGCACGAACGCGCCGCCGTCGTCGCCGGCCCAGCGCAGCTCGTGGCCGTCGTCCAGCCGCGCCAGCGCGGCCGTGCCGTGCAGCCGCGGCACCACCGCGGTGCCGGCGGGGCCGGCCACCGCCAGGTCGTCGAGGTCGGCGCGCAGGGTGGCGCGCACCACCTTGCCGTGGCGCCAGTCCAGCCAGGCCGCCAGGCTGCCGTGGCCGCTGCTGGCGGTGTAGCCGTCCACGGCGATGTCGCCCAGCAGCGCGTGCAGGTCCACCTGCTCGCCGGCGAGCCACACCCGGCCCTGGCTGCCGTCCTCGCGGAAGCTGCCGGCGCCGCGCCAGCCGCCGGCGGCGCCCTCGCGGCGCAGCGCCACGCCGAAGCGGATGCGCTCGCCCTGGCGGTCCAGCAGCAGCGTGCGCGCCAGCAGGCGGTAGTGGCGGCCGTTGGTCTGGTCGGCGATGTCCAGGCGCAGGTCGTCCAGCCACAGGCCGAGCGAGAGCGGCCCCAGCGACAGCGGCTGGCTCGCGCCGCCGCCGGCCACGCCGATGCCGTTGACGTGCCACTGCCCGCCGGCGTCGCGGCCGATGTCCAGCTCCAGCCCGCGCGCGCGCAGGTTGAGCACGTGGCGCGAGGGCAGCAGCCAGCCGCCGAAGTCCAGCTCCAGCTGCGCCTCGGGCAGGTGCAGCGGCTGGCCGCCCTGCGCCGCGCCCACGCTGATGTCATGCATCACGAACAGCGGCCCGGACGCCCGCCAGTGCCCCTCCAGCGAGGCGAAGGCGACCGGCCGCTGCAGCCGCGCGCCGAGCTGCGCGGCGACCCACTGCGGGTGCCGCGCCAGCAGCGGCAGCAGCAGCTGCGCCAGCGCCATCAGCGCGGCGAGCGCGACCAGCACCACGCCCGCGGTCCAGCCGAGGGCGCGGGTCAGCCGGTGCGGGCGTCGCTGCCGGGTGGAAATCACGGGGTAGGGCCGGGGCTGCCGGGGCTACAGCAGAACCACATCAAACTGTTCCTGCGAATAATGCTCTTCCGCCTGGAAGCGTATGCTCTTGGAGATGAACTCTTCCAGTTCGGCCACCGCGGCGGACTCCTCCTCCAGGATCCGGCCGACCACCTTGGGGCTGGCCATCACCAGCAGCGCCTGCGCGTTGAACTGGCGCACCGCGCGGGTGATCTCGCGGAAGATCTCGTAGGTGACCGTCTCGGCGGTCTTCACCGTGCCGCGCCCGCCGCAGGCCGGGCACGGCTCGCACAGCTGGCGCTCCAGGCTCTCGGTGGTGCGCTTGCGCGTCATCTCCACCAGCCCCAGCGGCGACATCGGGTACACCGTGGTCTTGGCGTGGTCGCGCGCCAGGCCCTTCTCCAGCATGCGCAGCACCTGGCGGCGGTGCTCCTCGTCGACCATGTCGATGAAGTCGATGATGACGATGCCGCCCAGGTTGCGCAGCCGCAGCTGCCGCGCCGCCGCCTGCGCCGCCTCCAGGTTGGTGCGGTAGACGGTCTCCTCCAGGTTGCGCGAGCCGACGTAGCCGCCGGTGTTCACGTCGATGGTGGTCATCGCCTCGGTCTGGTCGACGATCAGGTAGCCGCCGGACTTAAGCGGCACCTCCTTGCGCAGCGCGCGCTGGATCTCGTCCTCGGCGCCGTACAGGTCGAAGATCGGCCGCTCGCCGGCGTAGTGCTCGATGCGGTCGTCCAGGTTCGGCATGAACTTGTGCACGAACTTGACCACCTTCTCGTAGGTCTCGCGCGAGTCCACGCGCACCTTCTCTATGTCCTCGTTGAGCATGTCGCGCAGGCTGCGCAGCGGCAGCGACAGCTCCTCGTACACGCGCTCGCCCACCCGGGCCCGGGCGACGTTCTCCTGCACCACGCGCCAGACCTTGCCCAGGTAGGTGACGTCGAAGGCCAGCGCCTCGGCGCTCTGCCCCTCGGCGTTGGTGCGCACGATGTAGCCGAGCGGGCTGTCGCCGACCAGCGCGGCCATCACCTCCTTCAGCCGCGCGCGCTCGGCCTCGTCCTCGATCCGCGCGGAGATGCCCAGCGTGCGCGAGTGCGGCAGCAGCACCAGGTAGCGCGAGGGGATCGACAGGTGGGTGGACAGCCGCGCGCCCTTGCTGCCGATCGGGTCCTTCACCACCTGCACCACGATCTCCTGGCCCTCGTGGACCAGCTCGCCGATCGAGGGCGTGTGGCCGTTGCCGCCGGGCAGCTCGGCGCCCTCCGGCAGCGGCGGGCGCACGATGTCCGAGGCATGCAGGAAGGCCGCGCGCTCCAGCCCGATGTCCACGAACACCGCCTGCATGCCCGGCATCACCCGCTGCACCCGGCCCTTGTACACGTTGCCCACGTAGCCGCGGCGGGAGGCACGCTCCACGTGCACCTCCTGCAGCATGCCGTTCTCGACCACGCCGACGCGGGTCTCGCGCGGGGTCACGTTGATCAGGATTTCTTCGCTCACCGGCATCCCCGAAGCTGATTCGGCCTTTATAGCGGCTGCGCGCGCGGACTGTCGATGCGCGGCGCACCGTGCGGCGCAGCGCGGCGGCGGCCGCGCATCGCGTACAGTAGGCTGCCATGAAACTGCTGCTGACCGAGGACTCGCAGCGCCTGCGCGCCACCCTGGTACACGGCCTGCAGGGCGCCGGCTTTACCGTAGACGCCGCCGCCGACGGGCTGGAGGCTCGCGGCCTGCTGCAGGCCTACGACTACGACCTGGTGGTGCTGGACCTGATGCTGCCCAGACTGGATGGCATCGGCGTGCTGCGCGGCCTGCCGGCGCGCGGGCGGCGGCCGCGCGTGCTGGTGCTGTCCGCGCGCGACCAGGTGGGCGACCGGGTGGAGGCGCTCAACGCCGGTGCCGACGACTACCTGGTCAAGCCGTTCTCCTTCGACGAGCTGCTGGCGCGCCTGCACGCGCTGGCGCGGCGCCCGCAGGAGGCGCAGCCGGACGTGCTGGAGCTGGGCGCGCTGCGGCTGGACCCGCGCGCGCGGCAGGCCCGCGTGGACGGCGCGCCGCTGCCGCTGACCCCGCGCGAGTTCGCCCTGCTGGCGCTGCTGTTGCGCCACCGCGGCCGCGCCTTCAGCCGCGCGGGCATCCTTGAGCGCCTTGCCGGCAGTGACGCGGACGTATCCGACCGCAGCGTGGAGGTGCTGGTGCACGGCCTGCGCCGCAAGCTCGATGCCGCCGGCCTGCCCGGCCTGGTGGAGACCCGCCGCGGCGCCGGCTACCTGATCCCATGAAGGCCGCCTCGCTGTCACGGCGCATCACCGGGCTGCTGCTGGTGACCAGCCTGCTGGTGTTCGTCGGCGGCTCGCTGGTGATGGACCACCAGATCGACCACGAATTGGAGCGGCGCTTCCGGCAGAGCCAGCTGACCCAGGCGCAGGCGCTCACCGCGGCGACGGAGCTGGAGCGCTGGCACCTGGAGCCGGACAATGCCGGCTGGCTCTCGCTGGGACTGCTGGGCGATGCCACCCTGCACTACGCGATCGAGTGCGGCGGCCGCCCGTTCGCCCGCAGCCAGGTGCCGCCGCCGGTGCTGCCGCCGGGCTGGCCGGCCGACGCCGGTCCCAGGCCGTCCAGCGGCGAGCTGAAACGCGCCGACGGCCACCGCATGGGCTGGACGATGCTGGCCTTCCGCATGCCGCTCGGCCCGAGCTGGGGCAACACCGAGGCACAGCGCGAGCAGCGCTGGCTGGCGCAGGGCCGCCCCGCCGCCGCGCGCGACTGCCGACTGCTGCTGATGCAGGATCGGGGCCGCCTGGACGAGATCCTGCTGAGCATCGACGGCATCCTGGCGCTGGGCCCGCTGCTGGCGCTCGCCATCGCGCTGTTCGCGGTGCCGCCGATCGTGCGGCGCGGCCTGCGCCCGCTCGGCGTGCTGGGCGAGCGCATGGCCGGGATCGGGCCGAACGCGCCGGGCCAGCGGCTGGCGCCGGTCGGCGTGCGCGAGCTCGACCCGCTGGTCGCGCGCTTCAACGAGGTGCTGGCGCGGATGGACGACGGCCTCGCCCGCGAACGGCAGTTCGCCAGCGGGCTGGCCCACGAGACCCGCACCCGCCTGGCCGAGCTGCGCACGCTGTGCGAGGTGGAGGCCCGCTATCCCAGCGCGCGGCCGCGCGGGGAGCTGCTGCGCGAGATCGGCCACATCGGGGCCGAGCTGGAGAGCACGGTCGACGCGCTGCTGCTGCTGACCCGGCTGCAGTCCGGCCTGCAGCGTCCGCAGTGCACCGGGATCGATGTCGGCGCCCTGCTCGCGCGCCTGGTGCGCCGCCAGCAGGCGGTGGCGCAGGACCGCGGCGTGGCCGTGCGGCTGCAGGCCGCGCCCGGCGCCAGCTGGCACAGCGACGCGGCATTGCTGGAGCTGGTCCTTGGCAACCTGCTCGGCAACGCCTGCGGTTACGCGCCCGCCGGCGACACCGTGACGGTGCGGCTGGACGCCGGCGGCGTGCTGGTGGAGAACGCCGCGCCGGAGCTGGAGGAAGGCGACCTGGCGCTGTTCGGCCAGCGCTTCTGGCGCAAGCAGCCGCCGGATTCCGGGCACGCCGGGCTCGGCCTCGCGCTGGCCGCGGCGGCGGCGCGGGCGCTGGGTCTGCACCTGGACTACCGGCTGCGCGCGGGCCGCCTGCAGGCGCACCTGGAGGCGCCGGCCGCCTGAGCCGCGCCCGGGCAGCCGCAACGGGACGCGGGCCGCTGCCGGCCACTAAGGATTTGCTAAGCCAATTCCGCAAGACTGCGCGCGCGCCGCGCCTGCCCGGGCCCGGCCCCCGTCCGCCCAGACCCGCCGCGTGTCCGCCATCCTCTCTCGCCGGCGCTTCGCCGCCTTCCGCCCCAGGCTGTCATCCACCGTCGCGGCCCTGCTGCTGTCGGCGTATTTCCTGCTCGCGCTGAACCATTCGCTGTGGCGCGCGCTGTGGCCGCTGTTCCACGGCGGCGGCGCGGGCGGCGCCGGCTTCTTCGCCTCGCTGTGCCTGTTCCTGGTCTGCTACCTCAACCTGCTGTTCACCCTGCTGCTGTGGCCGAAGGTGGGCAAGCCGCTGGTGTGCGTGCTGCTGCTGGTGTCGGCGGCGGCGGCCTATTTCATGGACAGCTACGGCGTGGCGCTGGACCGGGACATGATCGAGAACGTGTTCCAGACCAACCCCAGCGAGGCGCGCGCGCTGGTCACGCCGGCGCTGCTCTGGCACCTGGCGCTGTACGGCGCGCTGCCGGCGCTGCTGTTCGCGCGCCTGCGCATCGCCTGGGCGCCGCGGCGCCAGTGGCTGCGCGCGCTGGCCGGCGTGCTGGCCACGCTGGCGCTGGCGGCCGGTCTGTTCGGTCTGTCCAGCAAGCAGTACATCTACTTCGCGCGCAACCACCGAGACGTCTACGACCTGTTCAATCCGTACGACTATCTCTCCGCCAGCGTTCGCTACGCGCGCCATGCGCTGGCCGGCCGGGGCAAGCCGCTGCAGCCGCTGGGCACCGACGCGCGGCTGGCCGCGCCGCCCGACCCGGCGCATCCGCGGCTGCTGGTGCTGGTGGTCGGCGAGACGGCGCGCGCACAAAACCAGGGCCTGCAGGGCTACGCGCGCGACACCACGCCCGAGCTGGCCGCCGCTGGCGTGGACTACTTCGCCGACGCGCACTCCTGCGGTACCGCCACCGCCGTTTCGGTGCCTTGCATGTTCTCCCACCTGGGCCGCGCCCACTACAACGAGGATGTCGCCAGGCGCACCGAGAACCTGCTGGACGTGCTGCGGCGCGCCGGCGTGGCGGTGCAGTGGCGCGACAACGACAACGGCTGCAAGGGCGTGTGCCGGCGCGTGCCCACCGAGGACCTGAGCGGAGCCGCGATCCCCGGCCTGTGCGCCGACGGCGACTGCCTGGACGACGTGCTGGTGCGCGACCTGCCGGCGAAGCTGGCCGCGCTGCGCGCGCCCGCGCTGCTGGTGCTGCACCTGAAGGGCAGCCACGGCCCGGCCTACTACCGCCGCTACACCCCGGCGTTCCGCCGCTTCGCGCCCACCTGCGACACCGCCGAGGTGCAGACCTGCGAGCACGCCGCCATCGTCAACACCTACGACAACACTGTGCTCTACACCGACCACATTCTCGGCCGGATCATCGCCGACCTGCGCGCGTTGCCCGCCGAGACCGCGCTGATCTACCTTTCAGACCACGGCGAGTCGCTGGGCGAGAACGGCATCTACCTGCACGGCATGGACTACCGCGTGGCGCCGCCGGAGCAGACGCACATCCCGCTGCTGGTGTGGTTCTCGCCGGCCTGGAAGGCCGCGCAGCCGGCGCAGGCCGCCTGCGTGGCCTCGCGCACGCACCGGCCGGCCGGCCAGGACAATTTGTTCCACACCGTGCTGGGCCTGTTCGGCGTGCGGACCTCGGTGTACCGGCCGGAGCTCGACCTCGCGCACGGCTGCGCGGGCTGAGCGCGACCTCGCAGCCTGCTCGAAATCTTCCGCGGAAGAGCGCCAGGCCGGCGCCGATGAGCCTCGGGCGGGGCGTGGGCGGCGCTCGCCGTCCTGCCGTCGCCTTCCGTATTTCTCCAGCCAAGCCGGACCACGTGCCACCATCGGGCGCCGGGCATGGCGTCGAGGCTGTTGGCGGTCTCGCGCCAGGTCGATCGCGGCCGGAGGCCGCTTCCACAGGGAGCCTCGCAAGCCTTGCGGGAGCGGCCTCCGGCCGCGATGCCCGGATCATCGCGCCATGCCGCGCCCTGGTGGACGGACGTCCACGCCCCACGCTCTTCCCGGCCCATGCGCGGACGGCTCCCGGCGCGGGGCATGCGCCGATCTCGAGCAGGCTCTCAAGCCCCGGCGCGGCGCGGGCCGCCGTCCTCGGCCGAGGGGCTGGACGGCGTGTCGGGCGGGCGCAGCGCGGCCGGATGCGGCGGCGCTTCCTCCAGCTCGCCGCGCCAGCGCGGCAGCGCGTCGGGATGGCGCGCCTGCACGTAGGCGGCCAGCCCCTCACGCACGCGGCAGCGCAGGTCCCAGTTGAGGCCGGAGTCGGCCGAGCTGACCAGCGCGCGCAGCTGCACCGCGCGCTCATTGGCGTCGGTGGCCTGCAGCACGCGCACGCGGCCGTCCCATTCCGGCGAGGCCCGGCCCAGCCGCCGCAGCTCCTCGCGCAGCGGCGCCAGCGGCACGCGGTAGTCCAGCCACAGGAACACGCTGCCGAACAGCTGCGCGCTGCTGCGCGTCCAGTTCTGGAACGGGCTCTCGATGAAGCAGTTGAGCGGCACCACCAGTCGCCGCTCGTCCCAGATGCGCACCACCACGTAGCTGCCGGTGATCTCCTCAATTGTGCCGGTGCGTGCAAAGAAAGAAGGACCGCAACGGCCCGCCACGCTAAAGTGTCGGCATGAACGCCACCCCGATCCTGCTCGCCTGGAGCGGCGGCAAGGACTGCCTGATGGCCCTCGCCCGCCTGCGCGCCGACCCGCGCTGGCGCGTGGTCGCGCTGCTCACCACGGTCGACCGCGGCGAGCAGCGCGTCGCCATGCACCACGTGCGGCGCGCCATCCTCGCCGCGCAGGCCGAGGCGCTCGGCCTGCCGCTGCTGGAGGTGCCGATGGACTGGCCCGGCGGCAACCAGGCCTACGAGGAGGCGCACCGCCGCGCGCTGGCCGAGGCGCGCATGCGCTGGCCGGACGTGCGCCACTGCGCCTTCGGCGACCTGTTCCTCGAGGACGTGCGCGACTACCGCGTGCGCCAGCTCGGCCTGGCGGAATGGCGCGCGGTGTTCCCGCTGTGGGGCGAGGACACCGCCGCGCTGGCGCGGCGCTTCGTCGCCGAGGGACACCGCGCGGTGCTGTGCTGCGTGGACACGCAGCAGCTCGACGCCGGCTACTGCGGCCGCGAGTACGACGGCGCGCTGCTCGACGCGCTGCCCGCCGGCGTCGATCCCTGCGGCGAGCGCGGCGAGTTCCACACGCTGAGCTACGGCGGCCCGCTGTTCGCGCACGCGCTGCGGCTGCGCCGCGGCGGCACGGTGCTGCGCGACGGCCGCTTCCAGTGCACCGACTTCCTGCCCGCCGATGCCGCGCCGCGCTGACGCCCACGTGCTGCCCGACGTGCTGCGGCCCGGCCTGGCGCTGGTGTTCTGCGGCACCGCCGCCGGCAGGCGTTCCGCCGCCGAGGGCGCCTACTACGCGCATCCGGGCAACCTGTTCTGGCGCGCGCTGTTCGAGGCCGGGCTCACCCCGCGCCTGTTCGCGCCGCACGAATTCCCGCGCCTGCCCGAGCACGGCATCGGCCTCACCGACCTGGCCAAGCGCCACAGCGGCAACGACGACGAGCTGCCGCGCGACGCCTTCGACGCGCCCGCGCTGGCCGCCAAGATCGAGGCCTACGCGCCGCGCCTGCTCGCCTTCACCAGCAAGAACGCCGCGCGCGCCGCGCTGGGCCGCGCCGTCGCACACTACGGCCCGCAGGACGAAACCATCGGGCCGGCGCGCGTGTTCGTGCTGCCCTCGCCGTCGGGGCAGGCGCGCGGGCACTGGGATCTGGAACCGTGGCGGGCGCTGGCGGCGCAGTTCGCCGTCGAGCGCGCGATGCGGCCGCGGGATCAGTGATCGCGGTCCGGCGCGGCCTCCGCCAGAAACCGATACCCCACCCCCGGCTCGGTCTTCAGCCAGCGCGGCGCGGCCGGGTCGTCGCCCAGCTTCTGGCGCAGCTTGCCCACCACGATGCGCAGGTAGTGGGTGTCCTGCACGTGGCTGGCGCCCCAGATCTCGCGCAGCAGCTGCTGCTGGCCCACCACGCGGCCGGCGTGGCGCAGCAGCAGGGCGAGCACGGCGTATTCCTTGCGGGTGAGCGCCACCGGCGCGCCGTCCAGGGTGACCTCGCGGCGCGCCAGGTCGATCGCCAGGCGGCCGTCGTCGTAGCGCGCCGGCGCCTCCGCCGCGCCGGCCGTCGCGCGCACGCGCAGCAGCGCGCGCAGCCGCGCCATCAGCTCCTGGATGCCGAACGGCTTGGTCACGTAGTCGTTGGCGCCGCCGTCCAGCGCGCGCACCTTCTCGCCCTCGGCGTCGCGCACCGACAGCATCAGCACCGGCACCTGGCTCCACTGGCGCAGCTCGGCCAGCACCTCGTGGCCCTCGCGGTCGGGCAGGCCGATGTCCAGGATCACCAGGTCGGGCGAGCGCGTGGCGGCCAGCGCCAGGCCCTCGGCGGCGTCGGCCGCGAGCAGCACCTCGTAGCCTTCCGCGCGCAGGCCGATGTCGAGGAAGCGGCGGATCTGCGCCTCGTCGTCGATCACCAGCACGCGCGGGGCGACGCCCGGCTTCACGCCTGCACGCTCCGCGCGCGCCAGCGCGCCAGCGCGACCAGCGCCCACACGCCCTCGACCCGACCGAACGGCCAGGCGCCCTGCAGGAAGCCATAGGCCGAGCCCAGCGCACAGGCGAACGCGAAGCCCAGCGTCCACCCGCGGCAGCGGTTTTCCATCGCATAGCAGACCAGCATGGCCGAGACGGCGAGCAGGCCGAAAAGGGTGAGCGCGTTCATGGACGAAAGATACAACGGGCCAGCGTGCCGGCAGGCGGCCGCCGCCTCACGGCTGGTCCGGCGGCGCGGGCAGCGGCAGCGAGACGCGGATGGTGGTGCCTCCGCCGGCGCGGGGCAAGGCCTCCACGCTGCCGCCGTGCGCGCCGATCATGCCGCGGCAGATCGCCAGCCCCAGCCCGGTGCCCTGCGGCGAGCGGTCGCCGCGCGACACCGAGTAGAACATGTCGAAGATGCGCGCGCGCTCCTCCTCCGGGATGCCGGGGCCGCGGTCGCCCACCTCGATCAGCAGCCGCTCGCCCACCACGCGCGCCTCCACCTGCACGGCCTGGTCCGGCGGGGAGAAGCGCGCGGCGTTCTCCAGGATGTTGAACAGCGCCTGCTCGATCAATGCGGGGTGCACGTAGAGCAGCACGGTGTCGGCCGGCAGCGCCGTGTCCACGCGCAGCTCGGGGAACAGCCGGCGCAGGCGCGCCACCGCGGCGGCGACGATCTCGGCCACGTCCACCCAGTCGCGGTTGAGCTTGAGCGTGCCGTGGCCGAGCCGGGTCATGTCGAGCAGGTTCTGGATGTAGCGGTCCAGCCGCTGGCCCTCGCCCAGGATGGCCTCCAGCAGCTGGTCGCGCTCCTCCGCCGGCAGCTGCCCGCCGTAGCTGGCCAGCGTGCCTGCCGCGCCGATCATCGAGGCCAGCGGCGAGCGCAGGTCGTGCGAGACCGAGGACAGCAGCGCGCTGCGCAGCCGCTCGGTCTCGCCCTGCACGCGCGCGCTCTCCAGCTCCTCCGCCAGCCGCGCCCGCTCCAGCGCCAGGCCGATGTCCTGCGCCATCGCCAGCGCCAGGCCGCGGCGGTCGGCGTCGGGCTCGCCCTCGTCCGCGCCGAAGCGCAGCGCGGCGGCGCCGAGCGGGCTGTCCTCGCTGCCCAGCGGCAGGGTCCAGCAGCCGGCGGCGTTGAGGGTGTCGGTGTAGCGGCCGGCGGGCTCCGCGTGGCGGTCGCTCCAGTCGGCGGCGGCCACGTCCTGCGCGCTCAGCGCCAGGCCGCGCGGCCAGGTCGAGAGCACCCGCATCGTCCTGTCAGCGTCGCGGCCCAGGATCGCCGCCTGCGCGCCCAGCGCCTGCGCCAGCGCCTGCGCGCCCACGTCGCGCACGCCCTCGGCGTCGGTGCTGGCAGCCAGCCGCTGCCCCAGCGCCAGCAGCGCCCGCGCGCGCGTCTGCGCGCCGCGCAGCGATTCCACCTGGGTGGCCAGCCGGGTCGCCATGCGGCTGCACACCAGCGCCACCACCAGGAACAGCAGCACCGCCAGCACGTCGTCCGCGTTGGCGATGGCGAGCGTGTAGCGCGGCGGCGCGAAGAAGAAGTTGTAGCCGAGGAAGCACAGCGCGGCCGTATAGACGGCCACGAGCATGCGCGTGCGCGTGGCCACCGCCAGCACGGCGGTGAGGAAGATCAGCGCGAGGTTGGCCACCGACAGGTAGCGGTCGGCCAGGAACGCCAGGCCGAAGGCGGCCAGCGTCGCCAGCGTGGCGAAGGCGTACTCGCCGCGCGTGCCGCGGCCGCCGGGCAGCTGCAGGCGCCGCCGCGCCCGCGCGCGCTCGGTCGGGGTGGCGATGATCGCCAGCTCCAGGTGCGCGCCGCGGCGCAGCAGCTGCTGGGTGAGCGACAGGCCCAGCATGCGCGCCAGCGGCCGCTCGCGCGTGCGCCCCAGGATGATCTGCCCCACGCCCTCGCGGTCGGCGTGCGCCAGCAGCTCGTCGGCGATCGCCGGCCCGCGCAGGATCACCGCGTCGCCGCCGAGCCGCCGTGCCAGCCGCATCGCCGCGTCGACGCGCTCGCGGCGGGCCGGCTCGATCGCGCCGCCGGTGTCGACGAAGGCCACGCTCCACGGCGCGCCGCGCCGCTCGGCGATGCGCCGCGCCACGCGCACCAGGTACTCGCTCTGCGCGTGGCCGTCGATCGCGGCCAGCACGCGCCGGCGCACCGGCATGGCGCCACCGCGCGCCAGCATGTGCTCGCGCAGGTCGCTCTCCACGTGGCTGGCCACCGTCTCCACCGCCAGCTCGCGCAGCGCGGCCAGGTTGCCCGGCGAGAAGAAGGCGTCCAGCGCCGCCGCCGCGGTCTCGGGCACGTACACCTTGCCCTGCTTGAGCCGCTCGATCAGCTCGCGCGGCGGCAGGTCCACCAGCACGATGTCGCGCGCGCGGTCGAGGAAGGCGTCCGGCACCGTCTCGCGCACCGTGATGCCGGTGATGCGGCGCACCTGGTCGTTGAGGCTCTCCAGGTGCTGCACGTTGAGCGCGGTGTAGACCTCGATGCCGGCGTCGAGCAGCTCGGCGATGTCCTGCCAGCGCCGCTCGTGGCGCCCGCCCGGCAGGTTGCGGTGCGCCAGCTCGTCGACCAGCAGCACGGCCGGCCGCCGCGCCAGCGCGGCGTCGAGGTCGAATTCGGTGAAGTCGCGGTCGCGGTAGCGCACGCCGCGCCGCGGCAGCACCTCCCTGCCTTCGAGCAGCGCGGCGGTCTCGGCGCGGCCGTGCGTCTCGACCAGCCCCACCACCACGTCCACGCCCTGGCGCTTGAGTTCGCGCGCGGCCGAGAGCATGGCGTAGGTCTTGCCCACGCCGGGCGCGGCGCCGAGGAACACCTTGAGCCGGCGCTGCTCCTCCTGCACGGCGCCGAGCAGGGCGTCGGCGCGGGCCTGGCGGTGATCGTTCATGCGCGCTCGCTGGCGGTGGGGTGCCCTACGTTAGCGCTTCTCCAGGGCGTCGAGCGCAAGGTTGAGCCCGAGCACGTTCACCCGCGGCTCGCCGAGCACGCCGAACTGGCGGCCGCGGGTGTGCGCCTCGACCAGTGCCAGCACCTGGTCCGGCGGCAGGCCGCGGGCGCGGGCCACGCGCGAGGCCTGGTAGCGCGCGGCGGCCGGGCTGATGTCCGGGTCCAGGCCGCTGCCGGAGGCGGTCACCAGGTCGACCGGCACCGGCGCGGCGTTGCCCGGGTCGGCCGCGCGCAGCGCGGCGATGCGCTGCCTGGCCGCGTCGGTCAGCGCCGGGTTGGTCGGGCCCTGGTTGGAGCCGCTGGAGGCGGCGGCGTTGTCGGCCATCGGGCTGGTCGCCGACGGGCGGCCCCAGAAGTACTTCGGGTCGGTGAACGACTGGCCGATCAGGGCGGAGCCGACCGGCTTGCCCTCGCGCGTCACCAGGCTGCCGTCGGCCTGGGCCGGGAACAGCAGCCGGGCTAGGCCGGTGACGGCCAGCGGGTAGGCGACGCCGGTGAGCGCCGTCATCAGCACCAGCATGGCCAGCGCATTGCGAACGAGTTTGCCCATGTCCGTCGTCCTCAGAAGTGCAGGATGGCATCCACCAGCGCGACGGCCTGGTAGTTCTTCTTGCCGCCGTCGTAGGCGTCCACGTCGTACGAGCGCTCGTAGCGGAGCTCCGGGCGGATTTCGAGGTCCGGCGACACCCAGTGCGTCATGCCCAGCGTATGGCTGCTGTAGTGCGTGGCGTAGCCGGTGCGCTGGCCTTTCTGGTCGTTGTAGAACTCGTTGCGGAACGTCAGCATGCTGCTGGAGCTCAGCTCGAAGTTGAGGTAGTTCACCACGCCGTATTCGGCCGCCTTGCCCGGATAGGGCGACGAGGCCACCACGCCGGGCTCGCCGCCCGGCCCGAAGCCCGGGACGTTGCGGCCGTACATGTAGTAGCCCTCGGTCTGCATGTGCACCTTGCGGCTGAAGCGGTGGCCCCAGGTCATCACGTACATCTGCACGTTGTTGTAGTTGTAGTCGGAGGTGTTCCAGTTGTTGATGCAGGGGTAGAGCATGTCGTTGTTGTCGGCCGACACCCAGCGCACGCAGGCCTGCAGCGCCGGGCGCGCCGAACGGTTCCACGGCGCGGTGTCGTTGCTGGCGTTCACGCCGATCTGCAGCGTCCACTGCCGGCTCAGCCGCGTGGTCGTCATGATGCCGGTCTGGGTGTACGGGTCGACCGTGTACAGGATCGAATGGGTGAGCAGGTAGTTCTGCGGGGAGAACTGCGCCTCGATGTCGGGCAGCGACAGGTAGCGGCCGATGCGGACCACCATGCCCTCGGCGACCGTGGGGATGTAGAGGTCGTAGTAGAACAGCATGGGGTCGATGCCGTAGACCTTGCCGGGCAGCGGGCCGTTCGAATTGGGGTGGTTCAGGAGCTGGTTGCTGAACACGCCCTTGGTCACCGTGTAGTGGTAGTCGTAGCCGTACAGGGTGGAGATGTTGAAGCCCCAGTCCACGTGGTCGGTCTGCACGGTGTCTTCCGCGCGGGTGACGTTGAGCACCAGCTGGTCGAACTCCACGCGGTCGGGCCGCGTGGCGTATGACAGCGGATAGTTGGTGAAGCTGGACGAGCTGGCGTTGGCCGACGGATTGATCCAGCCGTTGACCTCGATGCGGTGGCGCTTCATCCAGCCGCCGAGCTTCGTGCATGCCAGCGCCTTCTGCACCGGGTACTGGCCGTAGGCGACCGGCACGCCGATGGGCGCGGGCACGCCGCCGAGCTGCCATTCGCCGTTGGGGAACGGCGGCGCGTCCAGCGGCGCGTCCATGGCGCGGCGCTCCGGCGCGGGGGCGTTCGGGTCGGCCGGCTGCGCGTCCTCGCGGTAGGCCGCGGCCAGGCGCGAAAAGAAGCCCCGCGAACAGTCGCCGCTGGACGGCGGCGGCGCCGGCTCGGCGGCGGCCACCTGGTCCGCCGTCGCCGCGACGACGGTCGCCGGCCGGGCGTCCAGCGCGCCGGCCAGGGCCTGGGAGAGCGGCGTCATGGCGATGACGGCCGCCAGCGGAAAAGCTTTCACGTAGCGCATAGATACCTTGGATTGCCGGTCCACGGGGACCGTCTTGTCGGTGGATGAATCCTCGCCGTGGCGACGGCGCGGATGCCTCAGATGCCGGCGTAGCCGCCCAGCACGTAGTCGTCGCTGTCGGGCGACTCGGTGTCGTGCAGGGAGCGCCCGCCCTTGCCCGGCGGGCGCGGCCCGCCGGGCAGCGCGATCACGACGTCGCAGTCGGCGTCGTTGGCCGACAGCCGCAGTTCCATGTCGGGGTGCGTGTCGTCCGGCAGCGAAATGGAGAGCCTGAGCGTTTGCATGGTTGGCCTCGGGGAAAAAGACGGTGGGGGTGTCCGCGCCGGCGTCGCCCTGCGGCGGCGCCGGCGCGGCGAGTCAGGCCAGTCCCAGCAGGACCAGCAGCATGTCGATCAGCTTGATGCCCACGAACGGCACCGCGATGCCGCCCAGGCCGTAGACCAGCAGGTTGCGGCGCAGCAGCGCGCCGGCGCCCAGCGCGCGGTACTTCACGCCCTTCAGCGCCAGCGGGATCAGGAAGACGATGATCAGCGCGTTGAAGATCACCGCCGACAGGATCGCGCTCTGCGGCGTGGCCAGGCGCATCACGTTCAGCGCGTCGAGCGCGGGGTAGGTGGTGGCGAAGGCGGCCGGGATGATCGCGAAGTACTTGGCGATGTCGTTGGCGATGGAGAACGTGGTCAGCGCGCCGCGGGTGATCAGCATCTGCTTGCCGATCTCCACCACCTCGATCAGCTTGGTCGGGTTGGAGTCCAGGTCGACCATGTTGCCGGCTTCCTTGGCCGCCTGCGTGCCGGTGTTCATCGCCACCGCCACGTCGGCCTGGGCCAGCGCGGGCGCGTCGTTGGTGCCGTCGCCGCACATCGCCACCAGCCGGTTCTCGGACTGGATGTCGCGGATCAGCTTGAGCTTGGTCTCCGGCGTGGCCTCGGCGAGGAAGTCGTCCACGCCCGCCTCGGCGGCGATGGCCGCCGCGGTGAGCGGGTTGTCGCCGGTGATCATCACGGTCTTGATGCCCATCCGGCGCATCTCGGCGAAGCGCTCCTTGATGCCGCCCTTGACGATGTCCTTCAGCTCGATCACGCCGAGCGCCGCGTCGTCCTCGGCCACGACCAGCGGCGTGGCGCCGCGGCGCGCGACGTCCTCGGCCATGCGCTTGACCATCGGCGGCAGGTGGCTGCCGCGGGATTCCAGGTGGCGCTCCACCGCGTCCAGCGCGCCCTTGCGGATGCGCCGGCGGCCGATGTCCACGCCGCTCATGCGGGTCTGCGCGCTGAACGGCACGAACTGCGCGTGCAGGGCTTCCAGCGCGTGCTCGCGCAGGCCGAAGCGCTCCTTGGCCAGCACCACCACGCTGCGCCCCTCCGGCGTCTCGTCGGCCAGCGAGGCGAGCTGCGCGGCCTCGGCCAGCCGGCGCTCCTCCACGCCCGGCGCGGCATGGAAGGCCACCGCCTGGCGGTTGCCCAGGGTGATCGTGCCGGTCTTGTCCAGCAGCAGCACGTCCACGTCGCCGGCCGCCTCCACCGCGCGGCCGGAGGTGGCGATCACGTTGGCGCGGATCATCCGGTCCATGCCGGCGATGCCGATCGCCGACAGCAGCGCGCCGATGGTGGTGGGGATCAGGCACACCAGCAGCGCGACCAGCACGGTCAGCGTGATCGGGTGGCCCTGGCCCGCCGCCTGCACGCTGTAGATCGAGTACGGCAGCAGCGTGGCGCAGGCCAGCAGGAAGATCAGCGTGAACTTGGCCAGCAGGATGGTCAGCGCGATCTCGTTCGGCGTCTTGCGCCGCGCGGCGCCCTCCACCATCGCGATCATGCGGTCGAGGAAGCTCTCGCCGGGGTTGCGGGTGATGCGCACCACCAGCCAGTCCGACAGCACCTTGGTGCCGCCGGTGACCGCGCTGCGGTCGCCGCCGGACTCGCGGATCACCGGCGCGGACTCGCCGGTGATCGCGCTCTCGTCCACGCTGGCGGCGCCGGCCACCACCTCGCCGTCGCCCGGGACCGGGTCGCCGGCCTCGACCAGCACGTAGTGGCCGGCGCGCAGCTCGCTGGACGGCACGAAGGTGATGGCGGCGTTGCGCTCGGCGGCGGCCAGCCTCTTCGCCACCACGTCCTTGCGCGAGCTGCGCAGCGCGGCGGCCTGCGCCTTGCCGCGGCCCTCCGCCAGCGCCTCGGCGAAATTGGCGAACAGCAGCGTGAACCACAGCCACACGCCGACCCAGAAGATGAAGCCGGCCGGCGCCTCGCCGTGGCCGGCGACGGCCTGGACCCACAGCAGCGTGGTCAGCACGCTGCACACGAACACCACGAACATCACCGGGTTGCGGAACTGCAACCGCGGCGACAGCTTGCGGAACGAATCGGCCACCGCCTTGAGGACCAGCGCGCGGTCGAGGCCGCGGACGGCATGGGAATGCGTATTCATCGGTCAATGTCCCGACATCAGGTATTCGGCGATCGGCCCGAGCGCCAGCGCCGGCAGGAAGGTCAGCGCGCCGACCACGATCACCACGCAGGCCAGCAGCACCACGAACAGCGGGGTGTGCGTGGGCAGCGTGCCGGCCGATTCGGGCACGTGGCGCTTGGCGGCCAGCGAGCCGGCCATGGCCAGCATCGCGATGGCCAGCGGGAAGCGCGCGAAGAACATGCACAGGCCCAGCAGCACGTTCCAGAACGGCGTGTTCGCCGAGAGCCCGCCGAAGGCGCTGCCGTTGTTGTTGGAGGCGGAGCTGACCGCGTAGAGCACCTCGCTGAAGCCGTGCGCGCCGGGATTGGCGATGCCGGCCACGCCGGCCGGCACCAGCACGGCGACCGCGGTGCAGATCACCACCAGCGCGCACGGCAGCAGCACGGCCAGGCTGGCCATCTTCATCTCGTGCGCCTCGATCTTCTTGCCCAGGTATTCCGGCGTGCGCCCCACCATCAGGCCGGCGATGAACACCGCCACCACGGCGAAGGCCAGCATGCCGTACAGGCCCGAGCCGACGCCGCCGAACACCACCTCGCCCAGCTGCATCAGCCACATCGGCACCAGGCCGCCCAGCGGGGTCAGCGAGTCGTGCATCGCGTTCACCGCGCCGCAGGAGGCGGCCGTGGTGATCGCGGCGAACAGGCCGGAGGAAGCGATGCCGAAGCGCGTCTCCTTGCCCTCCATGTTGCCGCCGGCCTGCAGCGCGGAGGCGTGCGCGTCCACCGCCAGAGCGTGCAGCGCCGGGTTGCCGGCCTGCTCCGCCGCGACGGCGCCGAGCGCCAGCGGAACGAAGATCAGCAGCATCGTGGCGAGGAGCGCCCAGCCCTGCCGGCGGTCGCCCACCATGTGGCCGAAGGTGAGGCACAGCCCGCCGGGGATCAGGAAGATCGCCAGCATCTCGACGAAGTTGGAAAACGGCGTCGGGTTCTCGAACGGATGCGCGGAGTTGGCGTTGAAGAAGCCGCCGCCGTTGGTGCCCAGCTGCTTGATCGCGATCTGCGAGGCGGCCGGGCCCATCGGCAGGGTCTGCGCGGTCACCGCGACCTCGCGCGTCAGCGCGTGGCCGGCCGCGTCCTTGCGCGCGTTGCCGGCGGCGTCCTTGAGCGTCTCCGTGTAGCTGCTGGCCTGCACCAGCGGCACGTCCACGTAGGGCTTGAAGTTCTGCACCACGCCCTGCGACACCAGCAGCAGCGCCATCAGCAGCGACAGCGGCAGCAGCACGTACAGCGTGCCGCGCACCAGGTCCACCCAGAAATTGCCCAGGCCCCGGGCGCTGCGCCGCACGAAGCCGCGCACCACCGCCACCAGCACCGCGATGCCGGTGGCGGCGGAAAGGAAGTTCTGCACCGCCAGGCCCAGCATCTGGGTCAGGTAGCTCATCGTCGACTCGCCGGCGTAGCCCTGCCAGTTGGTGTTGCTGGCGAAGCTGATGGCGGTGTTCATCGCCGAGTCGGGCGACACCGCGCCGAAGTGCTGCGGGTTGAGCGGCAGCCATGGCTGCAGGCGCTGCAGCGCATACACCGCGAGCAGGCCGAGCACGTTGAACGCCAGCATGGCCAGCGCGTAGCGCTTCCAGCCCATGTCCTCGGCCGGGTCGATGCCGCACAGGCGGTAGATGCCGCGCTCCGCGCGCGCCCCGAAGCGGGTGACGCGGTTGGGCGCGTCGGCGAACACCCGCGCCATGTAGGCGCCCATCGGCTTCACCAGCAGCAGCAGCACGGCCAGGAACAGGCCGACCTGGAGACAGTCGTTGGCGGTCATTCGAACCACTCCGGCTTGAGCAGGGCCACGCACAGGTAGCCGGCGAGCGCCACCGCGATGGCGATGGCCAGCCCGTAGATCAGGGTCATGGGGGAAAATCCTTCGGGAAGTCGCGCTGCGGCTCAGCGCCGGCCAAGGCGGTCGCAGACCAGCAGGAAGCCGACCGTGGCCGCGGTGAGCACGAAGGCGAAAAGCAGATAGATGACGTCCAAGGGCGCCGTCTCCTCGTAGCGAACGGCGCGCACTGTAGGAACCGGCGCATAAGAAAGGGGTAGCGGGAAGCCGCTACCCCGTATAGATCGCGTAAAGATTTCCGCGGCGGCCGGCGCGGGCCGCCGCGCCACGGCCTACTTGCCGCCGTCGGACTTCATCGCGTCGCCGGACATGCCGCCGCCCGCGTCCCTGGCGTGGCGCTTCATCGCCTTGTGGCCCGGCTTCATCGCGTCCTTCCCGGACTTCATCGCCTCGCCCTTCATGGCGTCGTCCTTCTTCATCGTCGCATCGTGCCGCATGCCGTCCTGCTGCATGGCGGTGCCGGCGCCGGCCGGCGCCGTGGCGTCCTGCGCGAAGGCCGGCGCGCCGCAGAGCATGGCGAGCGCCAGGACGACGGGAATGCGTGCTTTCATGGTGGTGTCCTCGGAAAGATAAGGGATGGAGGCGCGGGGCCTCCAGCGCTTCCTTCGCCGCCGACGCCGCCGCGGTTACGCGGCCTTCGACAGCAGCCGCCCGCCCATCGCCGCGTTGGCGGCCACCACCAGCGCCACCGCGAGCGCGTGCATCGCCAGGTCGGTCGCGCTGGCGTCGAAGGCGTGGCAGATCTCCAGCAGCGTCGCCGAGGCCGCCGCGCTGGCCAGCCCCGCCAGCACCGCGGTCAGCACCGGCCGCAGCGGCGCGGCGCGGCGCAGCAGCCACACCAGCAGCGCCGACAGCGGGACCGAGAAGGCGACGATGAACGCCAGGCAGTCCGGCGCCTCGCGCAGCGCGGCGACGTGGGTGGCCGGCGCGACCCAGCCGCGCAGGCAGCCCAGCCCGCTGGCGCCGATCCACAGCAGCGCGCCGGGCAGCGGCAGCCAGGCCCAGCGCGCGCTGCGCCCGGGCACCGCCAGCGCGAACGCGGCCCAGGCCGCGCCGACCGCGGTGAGCAGCGCGCCGATGCCGGCCCAGGCCAGGTCCGGCGTGCCGCGCCAGCGCGCCAGCATGCCGCCGGCGCCGTAGTGCCAGAACAGCGCGGCGGCGATCGCCGCCACCGCCAGCAGCCAGCCCAGCGTGCGCCGCCACGGCGGCGGCAGCCGGCGCACCGGCGCCAGCTCGGCGCCGAGCGCGGCGATCAGGCTGTCGTGGGAGCGCGGATCGGTCATGGCGGTTCAGTCGTCTCCGTGGAAGCGCGTGCGCAGCGCCTTCAGCGCGCGATGCAGGTTCACCTTCAGCGCGCCGGTGCGGCGGCCGGTGTGCTGCGCGGCCTCGGCCAGCGAGCGCTCGCGCAGGCCGAGCTGCTCCACCGCCTCGCGCTGGCCGGGCGGCAGCGCGGCGATCGCCGCGCGCAGCCGGGCCGCCTGCTGCGCGCGCTCGGCATCGGCGCTGGCGTCGTCGGCGCCGGCGTGGCGTTCCAGCGCCAGCTCGTCGCTCACCTCGCGCCGCGCGCGGCGGCCGTGGCCGCGCAGCGCGTCGATCGCGCGGCGTGCGGCCAGCGCGCCCAGCCAGGCGTCGTAGGAGCGCGCCGGGTCGTAGGTGTGGCGCACCCGGTGCACGCTGAGCAGGGTCTCCTGCACCACGTCGTCCAGCGCGTCCGCCGGCACGCCCTGGCGGCGCGCCACCGCGCGGATCAGCGGCACCGAGTCGGCCAGCACGCGCTCGTAGGCGCGGCGGTCGCCGGCCTGCGCGGCGGCCATCCACGCGGCGCGGCGCTGGTCGCTGGTCTCGCTGGCGGGAGGGTCGGCTGGCACGGGGACGCGGGAATCCGCCCGGAGGACAAGGGCGTCATCTAGTCGCATCGGCGCGGCGGCGGTCAAGTCCCACATGCTGGCGGATTCGCGGCGGGGACTGCCGCGGTTACTCCGTGGCCGCGTGGAGATGCCTTCGCGGCCGGACACCGGAGTAACTTCATCCCCGCCGGCAGCGAATGCCCGGCCAAGCCCCCACGGAAACGCATCCATGCTCGTGCTGATCCTCGCCTACCTCGGCGGCGTCCTGACCATCCTGAGCCCGTGCATCCTGCCGGTGCTGCCGTTCGTGTTCGCGCGCGCCGACCGGCCGTTCGCGCGCAGCGGGCTGCCGCTGCTGGCCGGCATGGCGCTCACCTTCGCGCTGGTCGCCACGCTGGCGGCGGTGGGCGGCGGCTGGGCGATCCGCGCCAACCAGTACGGCCGCTGGATCGCGCTGGCGGTGCTGGCCCTGCTCGGCCTCGGCCTGCTCTCCGCGCACGTCGCCGAGTGGATCGCGCGGCCGTTCGTGGCGCTGGGCAACCGGCTGTCGCAGCGCTCGGCGCGCGACGGCGGCGACTCGGCCGCCGCCTCGTTCGGCCTGGGCGTGGCCACCGGCCTGCTGTGGGCGCCCTGCGCGGGGCCGATCCTCGGCCTGCTGCTGACCGGCGCGGCGCTCAATGGCGCCAGCGTGCGGACCACCCTGCTGCTGCTCACCTACGCGCTGGGCGCGGCCACCTCGCTGGCGCTGGCGCTGCTGATCGGCGGCAAGGTGTTCGCGCTGATGAAGCGCTCGCTGGGCGCCGGCGAATGGGTGCGCCGCGCGCTCGGCGTGCTGGTGCTGGCCGGCGTGGCGGCGATCGCGCTGGGGCTGGACACCGGCGTGCTCGCGCGCGTCTCGCTGGCCAGCACCGGCGGCATCGAGCAGCGGCTGCTCGACGGCGTGCGCCCGGCGCCGCAGCCGCAAGCCCCGCGCGCCGCCGGCGCGCCGCCGCCGGTGGAGGGCGAGCTGCCCCCGCTGGACGGCGCCACGCAATGGCTCAACGGCCCGCCGCTGACCCGCGAGGCGCTGCGCGGCAAGGTGGTGCTGGTCGACTTCTGGACCTACTCCTGCATCAACTGCCTGCGCTCGCTGCCCTACGTGCGCGCCTGGGCCGACAAGTACCGCGACCACGGCCTGGTGGTGATCGGCGTGCACGCGCCGGAGTTCGCCTTCGAGAAGGAGCCGGCCAACGTGGCGCGCGCGGTGAAGGAGCTGGGCGTGGACTACCCGGTCGCGCTCGACAACGACTACGCGATCTGGAAAGGCTTCGACAACGAGTACTGGCCCGCGCACTACTTCGTCGACGCCCGGGGCCGCATCCGCGCGCACCACTTCGGCGAGGGCGAGTACGCGCAGGGCGAGGACGTGATCCGCCAGCTGTTGGCCGAGGCCGGCTACAAGGACCTGCCCGGCGGCTATGTGCAGCCCGGCGCCACCGGCGCGGAAGCGGCCGGCTCGGGCGACGCGCGACGCTCGCCGGAGACCTACGTGGGCTACGCGCGCGCCGAGGGCTTCGCCGGCGGAGCGGCGGCGCACGACGAGCCGTGGGACTACCGCGCGCCGGCCGCGCCGGCCCTCAACCAGTGGACGCTGGACGGCCGCTGGACGGTGCACGACGAGAACGCCGCGCTGGAGCGCGCGGGCGGCCGCATCGCCTACCGCTTCCGCGGGCGCGACCTGCACCTGGTGCTCGGTCCCGGCGGCGACGGCGGGCCGGTGCGCTTCCGCGTGCGCATCGACGGCAGGCCGCCGGGCGCCGACCACGGCATGGACACGGACGCTGACGGCAACGGCACGGTGACCACGCAGCGGCTGTACCAGCTGGTGCGCCAGGCGCACGGCAGCGGCGAGCGGCTGTTCGAGATCGAGTTCCTCGACCCTGGCGTGCGGGCCTATGCGTTCACCTTCGGCTGAGGCAGGGATGCCGCTCCAACTCGCGGCATCGCGGCCCGAGGTCGCTCCCGCAGAGCCGCTGCCGCCCCGTGGGAGCGGCCTCCGGCCGCGACACGCCCGCCCGAAACACCGCACCGACCCGGAGGTCCCCATGTCCCGCCTCGACGAAACCCTCGCCCTGGAACGCCGCCGCTTCCTGCGCGCCGCGCTGGCCGGCGGCGCGGCGGCCGCGCTCGGCGGCGTGCTGCTGCCGCGGCTGCGCGCGCGCGACGCGGCGCCGCCGCCGGCCGCGCCGGCGCCGGGCGCCGACGTGCTGCTGGCCTGCTACGCGGACGACGGCCACTACCTCGGCCCCTGCCACGTGCGCAAGCTGGCGCTGAGCGACGCGCAATGGCACCAGCGCCTGTCCGACGAGGCGTTCGACGTGATGCGCCGCAACGGCACCGAGCGCGCCTTCAGCGGCCCGCACGAGAAACCGCCGGTGCCCGGCCTGTATCGCTGCCCCGGCTGCGACACCGCGCTGTTCGACGCCGCCACGCAGTTCGACTCCGGCACCGGCTGGCCGAGCTTCTGGCAGCCGATCGCCAGGCAGAACGTGGTCGAGACCGAGGACGACAGCTTCGGCTGGCAGCGCACCGCGGTGAGCTGCGCCGGCTGCGACAGCCACCTCGGCCACGTGTTCGACGACGGCCCGCCGCCGACCGGCCTGCGCTACTGCATGAACTCGGTGGCGCTGCGCTTCATTCCGCGCCGGGGCTGAGCGCGGCGGCGAGCCGCTGGCGGCAGCGCAGGCAGACGTACCGGCCGCAGGAGCCGTTGCGGTCGGACAGGAACGCATCGCAGCCGCGCCACAGCCGGTACAAGTGTGCGCAGCGGCGCGCGCCGGCGACGCCCGTCAGCCGCCGGCGACCGCCCGGTACGGCGCCAGCAGCGCCGGGTCGTCGAACAGCGCCGCCGGCAACAGGTAGCGCGGCTCGCGTCCCTCCGCGAGCAGCTCGCGCACGCGCGTGGCGGAGATTTCCAGCGGCGTCACCGGCAGCGCGACCACGCGGCCGGCGGGCTCGCGGCGCAGGATCGCCGGATCGCCGGCCAGCCGTTGCGCCACGGTCTCGCGCAGCGCTTCCGGCCAGGCGGGCTCCGCGCCCGGCCGCGTCAGCACGCCGAGGTGCGCCAGCCCGAACAGCTCGCGCCAGCGATGCCAGGACGGCAGCCCGGCGAAGGCGTCCTCGCCCACCAGCAGCACCAGCGGCCGCGCGCCCTGCTCCGCGCGCAGCGCGGCCAGGGTGTCGACGGTGTAGGAAGGACCGTCCCGCTCCAGCTCGCGGGTGTCCAGCACCAGGCGCGGCTGTCCCCGCAGGGCCGCCCGCAGCATCGCCACGCGCTGGTCCGCGCCGGCGACCGGCGGCGGGCGGTGCGGCGGCACCCTGGCCGGCAGCAGGCGCACTTCGGCGTCGAGCAGCTCGGCGGCCTCCCACGCGGCGTTGAGGTGGCCCAGGTGCACCGGATCGAAGGTGCCGCCGAGGATGGCGAGGGGGCGCAAGGGCGCCTGCTGGCCTGCGCTCGCGGTCATCGCCGGGAACCTCCCGGCAGGCTCCCTCTCCCCTTCGGGGAGAGGGCTGGGGTGAGGGGCCGGGGCTTGCGGATGCGTCCCCAACAACGCTCGACGGTTACGACCGACCGCGGTCGCCAACCGAAGGCGCCGTCCAAAAAACCGGATTCGAGGCGAGCCGGCAAGCGGGCCTTGCCGCGCCGGGCTCCTGCCTGCGCAGGCGCGACGGGCATGGGAGGCCGTCGCCAGAGTGGCCCCTCACCCCAGCCCTCGCCCCGGTGGGGAGAGGGAGTGGAAGCAGCGCCGCGCGAGGGCGGCCCCTCGCCCCGGCCCTCGCCCCGGCGGGGAGAGGGAGCAAGGAGGCGGGCGGCGCTCATGCCAGCGCCTGCGCCGCGCGCGGCTCGGCGATGGCGGCGATCAGCCGCTCGGCCTCCAGCCAGGCGTCGCCCTGCTCGCGGCCCTTGGCGATGCGGTCGATGCGCGCGGCGCGCGCCAGGCATGCCTGCCAGTGCTCGCGCGGGGCGCGGCGCAGCGCCTTGCGGAACAGCTGCTCGCGCGCCGGCCACAGGCGCTCGGCGCGCGCCTGCGCGGCGAGGTCGCGCGCGTTGGCCAGGCGCAGCGCGAGCTGCAGCTGGTTGATCAGCCAGCCCATCAGGCCGATCAGCTCCTCGCCCTCGGCGCGCAGGCCGGCGAGGATGTGCAGCGCGCGGCCGCCCTCGCCGGCGAAGGCGGCGTCGGTGAGCTTGAAGGCGTCGTAGCGGGCGCTGTCGGCGACCAGCTGTTCCATCTGGGTGGCGTCGATGCGCGGCGGAGCATCGCGGCCGGAGGCCGCTCCCACCAGCACGGCGAGCTTGTCGATCTCCTGCGCGGCGGCGAGCAGGTTGCCTTCCACCCGCTCGGCCAGCAGCGCCACCGCGTCCGGCGTGGCGGCCAGCCCGCGCGTGGCGAGCCGCGCGCCGATCCAGGCGCTCCATTCGTTCGGCCGCGGCGCGTTGAACACCACCATCACGCCGGCCTCGTCGAGCTTCTTCGTCCACGCGCCCTCGTGCTTGCTGCTCCACTCGGTGGCGGTCACCAGCAGGGAGGTGTCGGGCGGCGGCGCGGCGCAGAACTCGGCGATCGCCTTGGCGCCCTCGGTGCCCGGCCGGCCGCCGGGCAGGCGCAGGTCGATCAGGCGCTGCGTGGCGAACAGCGACAGCCCCGCCGCGGAGCGCGCCAGCTCGTCCCAGTCGAAATGCTGGCCGGCGTCCAGCACCACGCGCTCGCCGTAGCCGAGCCGGCGCGCCTGCGCGCGCAGCGCGTCGGCGGCCTCCAGCACCAGCAGCTCCTCGCCGGCCAGCAGGTAGGCGGGCGCCAGCCGGTCGCCGGCCAGCGCCTTCTGCCACTGCGCGGGACCGAGCGGCATGGGCGTTAGAGCCTGTTCATGCGCTCCCCGTGCCCCGCGCCGGGAGCTGTTTGCGCGCAGGCCAAGGAAGAACGAAGGAACGCGGGGAGGCGCCATGGATGGCGCCGGCTTTGGGGAGCGAGGGGTGGACCTCGGTCCGCGACTGAGCGATGACGCCGGGATGCGGGCAAACAGCCCCGGCCCGGAGGGTTGTCACCGGGTGGCCGCCAGGCAACAGCGCGCGGCTTGGCCTGCCGGCCAGGCAAGCCGGCGCCACGCCCTGCCGCCTGGCGGCCACCCGATGGCAACGCGGGGTACGGGGAGCGCATGAACAGGCTCTTACGGCTGGCCCGCGCTGGCAGCCGCCGCGGGTGCGGCCGGCGCGGCCTCCTGCGCGTGCCGGCCGGCCGCCTGCAGGCGGAACAGGATGGCCTGCACCATGTCGTCGTTGAGGCTGCGCTGCAGCTCCTCGACCTGGGTGTCGGTGCCCACGGCGTTGGTGGCGTCGTAGCTGAACTCGCGCGACATGTCGATGCGCTGGCGCGGCAGCAGCACCTGGCCGCCGGCATCGTCCATCTCGAACTGCACCTGGTAGCGCACCGCGTACTCGGTGATGCGCGCGGTGCCGCTGATGGTCAGCGTGTCGGTGTTGAACTGCGCCACGGGGATCCTGAGCTCGGCGATGCCGGGGCCGGACTGCTCCTCGACGGTGACGCCGGAGCCTTCCAGCGCGCGGGCCAGGTCGCGCTGCAGCTCGTTGCCGCCGTTCACGGTGAGGTGGATGCGCTGCATCGAGGGCGGCAGCGCCACGCTGCGGCGCAGGTGGAAGCCGCACGCGGCGAGCGCGAGCGTGCCCAGGAGCAGCGTGGCCTTCAGCATGCGGTTCATGGCTTTCATCCTGCGACGATGTTGACGATCTTGCCCGGCACCACGATCACCTTGCGCACGCTCAGGCCCTCCAGGAACGCCTGCACGTTCGGGTGGGCCAGCGCCTGCGCCTCGGCCGCCTCCCTGCCGGCGTCGGCGGCCACCTCGATGGTACCGCGCAGCTTGCCGTTCACCTGCACCGCCAGGGTCAGCGAGTCGCGCACCAGCGCGGCGGGGTCCGCCTGCGGCCAGGGCTGGTCCTCCAGCACGCTCGCCGGGTTGCCCAGCACCTGCCACAGATGATGGCAGACGTGCGGCACCACCGGGTTGAGCAGCAGCACCATGGCCTGCAGCGCCTCGTGGCGCACCGCGCGGCCCTGCTCGCTCGTGTCGGCGAACCTGCCCACCGCGTTGAGCAGCTCCATCAGCGCGGCGATGGCGGTGTTGAAGGAATGGCGGCGGCCGAGGTCGTCGCTCACCTTCTGGATGGTCTCGTGCAGCTGGCGGCGCAGCGCCTTCTGGCCGGCGTCCAGCCGCGCGGGGTCGACCGCCGGGTGGTCCGGCTGCGCGGCGTGCGCGGTCACCTCGCGCCAGAAGCGGCGCAGGAAGCGCGCCATGCCCTCCACGCCCGCCTCGTTCCACTCCAGCGACTGCTCCGGCGGCGCGGCGAACATGGAGAACAGGCGCACCGTGTCGGCGCCGTACTTGGCCACCATCGACTGCGGGTCGACGCCGTTGTTCTTGGACTTGGACATCTTCTCGGTGCCGCCGATCCTCACCGGCCGGCCGTCGGCCTTGAGCACCGCGCCGACCACGCGCGCCTTGTCGTCGCGCTGGATCTCCACGTCCGCCGGGTTGATCCAGTCCTTCGAGCCGTCGGCGTTCTCGCGGTAGAAGGTCTCGGCGATCACCATGCCCTGGCACAGCAGGTTGGTGGCCGGCTCGTCCGAGTGCACCAGGCCCGCGTCGCGCATCAGCTTGTGGTAGAAGCGGAAGTACAGCAGGTGCAGGATCGCGTGCTCGATGCCGCCGATGTACTGGTCCACCGGCAGCCAGTAGTTGGCGCGCTCGTCCACCTGCGTCGCCGCGTTGGGCGAGGTGTAGCGCGCGTAGTACCAGCTCGACTCCATGAAGGTGTCGAAGGTGTCGGTCTCGCGCTCGGCCGCGCCGCCGCACTCCGGGCAGGCGGTCCTGCGCCACTCGGGATCGGCCTTGATCGGCGACTGCACGCCGGAGAAGGCCACGTCCTCGGGCAGCAGCACGGGGAGCTGGTCCTCCGGCACCGGCACGTCGCCGCAGTGCGGGCAGCGGATCACCGGGATCGGGCAGCCCCAGTAGCGCTGGCGGCTCACGCCCCAGTCGCGCAGGCGGTAGTTGACGCGGCGGCGGCCCTTGCCCTGCCGTTCGAGGATGTCCGCGATGGCGTCGAAGGCTTCCCTGTAGTTCTTGCCGTCGAGCGCGCCGGAGTTGACCACGCGCATGTCGGCGCGGGTCTTGTCGCCGTACCACTCCTGCCAGCGCGCGGGGTCGTAGCTCTCGCCGTCCACCGCGATCACCTGCCGGATCGGCAGGCCGTACTTCGCGGCGAACTCGAAGTCGCGCTCGTCGTGGCCGGGCACCGCCATCACCGCGCCGGTGCCGTAGCCCATCAGCACGAAGTTGGCCACCCACACCGGCACCCTGTCGCCGGTGACCGGGTGGATCGCGTGCAGGCCGGTGGGCATGCCGCGCTTCTCCTGCGTCTCCAGCTCCGCCTCGGAGACGCCGCCCCTGCGCAGTTCCTCCAGGAACGCGGCGAGCTCGGGGTTGTTCCCGGCGGCCTTCAGCGCCAGCGGATGCTCGCCGGCGATGGAGACGAAGGTGACGCCCATCAGCGTGTCCGGGCGCGTGGTGAACACGGTCAGCGGCTCGGCCCCGCCCTCCACCGCGAACTCGATCTCCAGGCCCTCGCTGCGGCCGATCCAGTTGCGCTGCATGGTCTTGACCGCCTCGGGCCAGCCGGGCAGGTCGTCCAGGCCGTCGAGCAGCTCCTGCGCGTAGTCGGTGATCTTGAGGAACCACTGCGGGATCTCGCGCTTCTCCACCAGCGCGCCGGTGCGCCAGCCGCGGCCGTCGATCACCTGCTCGTTGGCGAGCACGGTCTGGTCCACCGGGTCCCAGTTGACGACGCTGTTCTTGCGGTAGGCCAGGCCCTTCTTCATCAGCCGCACGAACATGCGCTGCTCGTGCACGTAGTAGTCGGGCCGGCAGGTGGCGAACTCGCGCGACCAGTCGATCGCGTAGCCCAGCGCCTTGAGCTGGCCGCGCATGTGCTCGATGTTGGCGTAGGTCCACCTGGCCGGCGCGGTCCTGTTCTTGATCGCGGCGTTCTCGGCGGGCAGGCCGAAGGCGTCCCAGCCCATCGGCTGCAGCACGTTCTTGCCGTTCATGCGCTGGAAGCGGCTGATCACGTCGCCGATGGTGTAGTTGCGCACGTGGCCCATGTGCAGCGCGCCGGAGGGGTACGGCAGCATGGAGAGGCAGTAGAACTTCGGGCGCGAGGCGTCCTCGCTCACCTGGTAGGCGCGCTTCGCCTCCCAGTACTGCTGCGCGGCGGCTTCCACCGCCTGCGGGTCGTAGCCCGCGCTCTCGTTGCCCGGGGCCTGGTCCTGGATGTCCTGCATGTGTTCGGGTGCCATGTGCGGTTGCGGCCGCCGTCCGCGGGGCGCGAGCGGCGGCGACGATGAACCCCGCAGACTAGCAGAATCGGCGCCTTTCCTGCGCCCGGGTTGGCTTCCGAGGGCTCGTCATGGCGCGGGCCATCGCGGCCGGAGGCCGCTCCCGCAAGGTTGCCGCGAGCCCGTGGGAGCGGCCCCCGGCCGCGATGGCCCCGGCATCCCCTCTCCCGCGCCCCGCGCTAGCCGGCCGGGCACGCCGGCATGCCGCCCGCGGCGGCCGCCCTGGCGACGCCCGCGATCTGCGCCGCCAGCGCCGCCAGCGCCTGCTGGTGGCCCTGCACCAGCGCGGCGTAGCCATCGCCCACCGGCTCGCGCAGCCGGCTCGTGCAGCTCGCCGTGCCGCCGCCCTGCAGCGAGCGCACGCTCCAGACCGCCTCGACCAGCGCGTAGGCGCCGGGCACCGAATCGAAGCGGCGCAGGTCCACGCGGATGCGCAGACGCGGCTGGCCGCTGGCCGGCAGGCCGCTGGCGTCCTGCGCGCCGAGCGCGCGCGCGAGGTCCGCCGACAGCGCGGCGCGCACCTCGTCGGGCAGCGGCGCGATCCAGCGCTCGCCGTCGAGCACCGCCACGCCCTGCCCGCCCTGGCGCACCACCAGCTGCGGCTGGTCCACCTGGGCCGGCACGCCCACCGGCAGCAGCTCGAACTGGAACGGCGCAGTGGCCGGCGCCGCGGTGGCGTCGGCCGGCGGCACCAGCGTGTAGTAGTGCATCGGCGCCGAGGCGCAGGCGGCCAGCCCCAGCGCGAGCATCGCCGGCATCAGGAATCGGGCGCGGATCATGGCTGGCTCCCTTGCTTGGTCGTCTCGGCCGGCGCGGGGGTCGGCCTGCCGGGCACCGGGTCGGCCTTGCGCCCGCGGATCAGCGCCTCCGGGTGGCCGCCCAGGTAGTCGGTGAGCGCGCGCAGCGAGCGCGCCATGCGCTGCAGCTGCTCCAGCGTGTCGCCGAGGCTGCGCTGCAGCGGCGAGTCGGCCGACAGCGCGCTGTCGGCGCTGCCCAGGGTGCGCTGCGCGCCCTCCAGCGTGCTCCTGAACTGCGGCAGCACCTGGCCGTTGACCTGCCTGAGCGTGCCGTGCAGCTCGGCCAGGGTCTGGTCGAGGTTGCGGCCGATGCTGTCGAACGGGATCTTCTGGATCTTGTCCACGATCTCGGCCAGCTGCTCCTGCAGCTTGTCGAAGCTGCCCGGCGCGGTGGGCAGCTCCAGTGGCTTGCCGGCGGGATCGAACGTCGCCTTCGGCGCGTTCGGCACGAAGTCGAGCGCGATGTACAGCTGGCCGGTGAGCAGGTTGCCGGTGCGCGCCTGCGCGCGCAGGCCGTGGTCGACCAGCTTGCCGACCAGGTTGGCCATGTCGGCGTCGTCGCCCTTGGCCTGCGCGGCGGCGGAGAGCTTCTCGTAGGCGCGCCCCAGCCGCTGCGGGTAGACCACCGCGCCCACCAGCACCGGGAAGCGCTTCCTGGCGTCGTCGTAGTCCAGGTTGATCGACACCACCTTGCCGATGTTGATGCCGAGGAACTCCACCGGCGCGCCCACCGCCAGCCCGCGCAGCGACTGGTCGAAACGCATGCGCACGTAGCGCGCCGGGCCGTCCGGCGGCGCCATCGCGGTGGCCTGGTCGGCGAACAGCCGGAAGCTGGCGTTCTCCGGCGCGGGCGTGCTGTCGTGCGGGCCGGGCGGGTCCTGGAAGGCCACGCCGCCGGCCAGCACGGTGGCCAGCGACTGGCTGTTGACCTTCAGCCCGTCGGCGCCCAGCGACACGTCCACGCCGCTGGCGTTCCAGAAGCGCGAGGCCTGGGTGACGAAGCGGTCGTTCGGGCCGTCGACGAAGATCTGCAGCGAGACGCCCTTGCCGTCCTTGTCCAGCTGGTAGGACGCCACCCGGCCCACCTGGATGCGCCGGTAGTAGACCGGCGAGCCGATGTCCAGCGAGCCCAGGTCGTCGCTGTGCAGGATGAAGCTCTTGCCAGGCGCGCCGTGCAGCACCGCCGGCGGCGTCTCCAGGCCGGTGAACAGGTCGCGGTACTCCTGCGAGTCGCCCACGTCGGCGCCGATGAAGGAGCCGGACAGCAGCGTGTCCACGCCCGACACGCCGCCCAGGCCGATGCGCGGGCGCACCACCCAGTAGCGCGTGTCGGCGGTGGCGAAGCCCTCGGCGCTCTTGGCCAGCGCCACCCGCACCAGCACGTGGCTGCGGTCGGGGCTGAGGTCGATGCGCTCGACCTTGCCGATCACCACGTTCTTGTACTTCACCGGCGTCTTGCCGGCCTCGATGCCCTCGGCGCCGAGGAAGCTGATGGTGATGGTGGGGCCGGACTGCAGCCAGGCGTTGACCGCCAGCGACAGCCCGACCAGCGCCGCCAGCGCCGGCACCAGCCAGATCAGCGACGCGCCGAAGCGGCGGCGGCGCACCGCCGGCTCCGGCAGCCCGCCCGTGGGTCCTGGCCTGTTCTCGTCGGTCATGCGTTGTCCCTAGTCGGTTCCGGCATCCCAGATCATGCGCGGGTCGAAGCTCATCGAGGCGAGCATGGTGAGCACCACGGTGAGGCCGAAGTAGACCACGCCCGGCAGCGGCTCCACCTGGCTGAAGAAGCCGAACTGCACCAGCGCGGTGAGCAGCGCCACCACGAACACGTCCAGCATCGACCAGTAGCCGATGAACTCGACCATGCGGTACAGCTTGGCGCGCTGCGCCTGCGCCCAGCGGCTGCCGCGCTGCGCGCACACCAGCAGCATGCCGATCACCAGGAACTTCATCATCGGCACCACGATGCTGGCGGTGAACACGATCACCGCCAGGTCCGGCGAGCCCTTCACCCACAGCTCGACCACGCCGCTCAGGATGGTGTTGTCGTCCACGTCGCCCAGGCTCACCGTGCGCATGATCGGCAGCACGTTGGCCGGGATGTAGAGGATGAAGGCGGCGACCAGCAGCGCCCAGGTGCGCGTGACGCTGGCGCGCTTGCGCCGGTGCAGCGCCGCGCCGCAGCGCGGGCAGGCCGCGTCCTCGCGGCCGGTGTCGCGGCAGACCAGGCCGCACACGTGGCAGCCGATCAGGCCCAGCTCGGCCGCGCGCGGCAGCGCGCTCATCGCGCCGGCTCCGCGGTGAGGTCCCACAGGCGCCGCAGGTCCACGCCGGAGAACACGGTGACCAGCAGCATCAGCGCGCCGTAGGCGTAGATGCCGGCGTTGGCGGTCACCTCGAAGTACATGTGCGCCTTGACGATCGCCACCAGCGCGCCCATCACGAACACCTCGCTCATCGTCCACGGGCGCAGGTAGTGCAGCGCCACCATCGCCTCGCGGAAGCCCGGCCCGCGCCGCCCGCGCCGCGCATGCACCAGCACCAGGCCGAGCAGCAGCATGCGCAGCACCGGGAAGAAGAACAGCGTGGCCGCCGCCAGCACCGCCACCACCGGCGCGCGGTCGCGCCACATGGTGGCGATCACGCCCCACAGCCGCGAGGAGACCTGCTGGCCGTTGAGCCCCAGCGTCACGATCGGCCAGATGTTGGCCTGCACGAACACGATCATCGCGGTCAGCACCAGCGCCAGCAGCGCGTCCACGCCCAGGCGGTGGTGCCGCTCCAGCTCGGCGCCGCAGCGCACGCAGCGCGCCACCTCGCCGCGGGCCAGCGCGCGGCGGCGGTAGACCGTGTCGCAGTCCTCGCAGATCTGCAGCGATGTGTCGATGGCTGTCATCCCGAGCGGTCCCGGAGCCGGCGCGCGCCGGCCGGCATTCTCGCAAATCTCCCCTGCGCGCGCTGAACCGGGCGCGACCGCGCACGGCGCCGTCACGCGCCCTTGATATGCTGCGGGCCGACCCGATCTGCCGACGATCCCCCAGCGGAGAAACCTGCCCGTGAGCACGACCCTGCCGTCCCATGTCATCGACGTCGACCAGAGCAACTTCGAGGCCGAGGTGCTGCAGGCCTCGCTGGACGCGCCGGTCCTGGTGGACTTCTGGGCGACCTGGTGCGGCCCGTGCAAGACGCTGGGCCCGATGCTGGAGAAGCTCGCCGCCGAGTACAACGGCGCCTTCCGCCTGGCCAAGGTGGACGTGGACAAGAGCCAGCAGCTGGCCGCGATGTTCGGCATCCGCTCCGTGCCCACGGTGATGCTGGTGAAGGACGGCCAGATCCTCGACGGCTTCGCCGGCGCGCTGCCCGAGGGCCAGCTGCGCCAGTTCCTCGACCAGTACGTGCAGCCGCTGGACGGCGCGCCGGCGCAGGAGGAAGCCGCGCCGGAGACGCCCGAGGAGGCGATCAGCCGCCTGCAGCAGGAGATCGCCGCCACGCCCGACCGCCCCGAGCTCAAGCTCGACCTCGCGCTGGCGCTGATGCGCGCCGGCCGCGCCGACGCGGCCGAGGCCGAGCTCGACGCCCTGCCCGCCAACCTCGCCACCGACGCCCGCGCGGTGCGCCTGCGCAACCAGCTGGACCTGGCCCGCGCGCTGGAAGGCGCGCCGGCGCTGGAGGAGCTGCAGCGGCGCGTGGCCGCCGACGGCGGCGACTGGGCCGCGCGCGACCTGCTCGGCGTGCGCCTGCTGCTGGAAGGCGACCCCGCCGCCGGCCTGGAACAGTTCCTCGCCATCCTCGAAAAGGCCCGCGACTGGAACGACGGCGCCGCGAAGAAGCGCCTGCTCGCCGCCTTCGCCACGCTGGACGACGCCGGGCTGGTGGGCAGGTACCGCCGGCGGATGGCCTCGCTGCTGTTCTGACCCGGCCCGCTCGGCCATCGCTGGACTTCGACGCCACGCGCCTTGCGCCCTCCCCCCTCCGGGGAGAGGGCCGGGGTGAGGGGCCATCCTGGCGACGCGCCCCAGATCACCATACGCGCAAGTACGCTCGGCTAAGCTGCCCCCCCTCCGACCGCCGCCCCGGACCCCATGCGCGCCTCCACCTTCCGCCGCCTGCTCAACCTCTGGCCGCCGTACCTGTTCAGCGGCATCCGCGTGCTGCACGTCGCCGACGACTGGTCGCAGGCGCGCGTGGCGCTGCGCCTGCGGCCCTGGAACCGCAACTACGTGCGCACCCAGTTCGGCGGCAGCCTGTTCTCGATGACCGACCCGTTCTGGATGCTGCTGGTGATGCACCGCCTCGGCGGCGACTACTACGTGTGGGACAAGGCCGCCACGATCGACTTCGTCGCGCCCGGCCGCGAGGACGTCTACGCCGAGTTCCGGCTGGAGCCGGCGGCGCTCGACGAGCTGCGCGCCGCCGCGGCCGGCGGCGAGAAGGTGCTGCGCTGGTTCGAGACCGAGGTGAAGACCGCCGGCGGCGCAGTGGTCGCGCGCGTGCGCAAGCAGCTCTACGTGCGGCTGAAGCCGAAGGCGCGCTGAAGGCGGCCGGAAGCCCGGGCTCGCGGCACAACCTCGCCGTCATTCCGGCGCCGGTCCGCCACTGTCCGGAATCATCCCGAACACCCGCCATCGAACGAGCAGCACAGGCCGACACCCCCGCTCTTGCTCGTCATTCCGGCGCAGGCCGGAATCCGGTGGCCGCGCGGCCTGAGCGAGCCTGGTCGCTGCTGGATGACGCGCCGCGCTCGTCCTTGCCGGCCGTCTGCCACGCAGACGCTCCACGCGCTTCGCGCCGGTCCGGTCTGCGCCGCAATGACGGGTGGGCAAGTCACCCCCGCTCGAAGCGCGCGATCTCCTCCAGCATCGCCTCGGCCTTCCTCACCGCGCCGCCGGCGAAGTTGTCCTCCAGCCAGCGGCGGCGCCCGGCGCGGCGGATCAGCGCGTAGGCCAGCAGCACCAGCGCCAACGAAACGAGGCCGCTGAAGACGAAGTGCCCCGTCAGCCATGGGGCATGGTTCCAATAATCGTCGCCCCACCGGTCGAAGCCGTACTGGACCAGCATCAGCGCCGCCGGCACCCACACGACGGCGCCCAGCACCGCGAACACCGGCGCCTCCACCCGCACGCGCCATGCGCGCAACGCGGCCAGGCGGCGCTGGTTCTCCAGTACTGGCGCGGCATGGTCGATCTCCCGCAGCAGGAAAAGCAGGCGCCCGGCGAAGGCGACCATCACGATGCCGAAGGCCTGCACCGCCGCGCCGCAAAGCACGTGGTGCAGCACGTCGAGGTGCGTGGTCCAGAACGAAACGCCCCACAGCATCGCGGCCACGCCGAAGGCGATCTGCACGTACTGTCCCCACGCCAGCGGCCGCAGCCCGCGGCGCAGCCGGTCCATGCCCTGTCCGCGGTGGATCGCGCGGTATAGCGCGGCCTGCTCCGCCAGCCGGCGGTCGAGCGCCTGCCAGGCCTGCTTCATCTCGTCAAGTTCCATGGGTCAGTCTCCGGTGGCCGCCGCGCCGGCCATCTGCCCGCGCAGCGTCTGCTTGATGCGGCCAATCTTGGTGGCCACGTTGGTTGTGCTGATGCCGAGGATTTCGGCGATCTCGGCATGTGACTTGTCCTCCAGGTACAGCAGGATCAGCGCGCGATTGAGCGCGTCGAGCCGACCGATGAAGGCGTACAGCGCGGCCAGCCGCTCGTCCGGCTCGGGCACGGGCTCGCCGCCGATGCCGTCGAGGTGGTGCTGTTCCAGCGGCTCCAGCCTGCCGCCCTGCGCGCCGTCCGACTTGCGCAGCTGCGAGATCGCCACGTTCAGCGCCACTCGGTACAGCCAGGTGGAGAACTTCGCCCGCCGCTCGTCGTAGCGCGCGAACGAGCGCCAGGCTTGCAGGCCGATCTCCTGCGCCAGGTCGCGGCGGTCCTCGGCGTGGGCGGCGTACAGCGCGGCCACCTTGAACACGATGCGCTCGTGCGCGCGCAGCAGTGTCTGGAAGCGTTGCGGGTCGGCGTGGGCGGTCATCGGCGCGGTTCGTTCCCCTGGATTCGACCCATGATTCGCGCCGCGCGGAAAAAAATCACGGCCGGCCGCGGGCGGCGTGGCCGCGACTACAATCTTCCCCTCCGACTCCCCGGAATGCCCCGATGCGACCGCTGCGCGTCCGCCGCTACCTCATCACCGGCCTGCTCACCTTCGTGCCGCTGTGGGTGACCTGGCTGGTCTTCAAGTTCGTGTTCGGCCTGCTCGCCGGGCTGGGCGCGCCGCTGGCCACCGTGCTGCGCCGCGCGCTTGGCCTGGCCGCGCCGGACGCCGCCGCCGCGCTGGACCACGGCTGGGCGCTGGCGATCCTCGCCCTGGCCGTCACCCTGCTCGGCCTGTACCTGCTCGGCTGGCTGGCCAGCCGGATGATCGGCCGCCGCCTGCTGGACGCCTTCGACGGCCTGCTCGCGCGCATCCCGCTGGTGCAGACCATCTACGGCGGCACCAAGAAGCTGATGGCGGTGCTGCAGAACAAGCCCGGCGGCATGCAGCGGGTGGTGCTGGTGGACTTCCCGCGCCGCGGCCTGAAGGCGGTGGGCTTCGTCACCCGCACGCTGGTCGAGGAAGGCAGCGGCCGCGAGCTGGCCGCCGTGTACATCCCCACCACGCCCAACCCCACCGGCGGCTACCTGGAGCTGGTGCCGGTGGAGGAACTGACGCCCACCGACTGGACGATGGACCAGGCGATGGCCTTCATCATCTCCGGCGGCGCGGTCGCGCCGGAGGCCCTGCCCGCCGCGCCGCGCGGCGAGAACTGAGGAACCCCGCCCCATGCGCCTGCGCCGCTTCGTCCTGTCCGCCCTGCTGGGCACCGCCGCCATGAGCGCGCACGCCGCCGACTGGACCACGCCCGCGGAAGCCACGCGCTTCCGCGCCACGCCGGGCTACGCCGACACCCTGGCCTACCTCGGACGCCTGCAGCGCGCCGCGCCCGGCAAGCTCAGGCTGGACACCTTCGGCACCACGCCGGAAGGCCGGCCGATGACGGTGGTGATCGCCAGCGGCGACGGCACGTTCGACCCCGCGGCCGCGCGCGCCGCGCACAAGCCGGTGGTGCTGCTGCAGGCCGGCATCCATCCCGGCGAGATCGAGGGCAAGGACGCCGGGCTGATGCTGCTGCGCGACTTCGCCGTCGCCGGGAAACTCCCGCACCTGCTCGACCATGCGGTACTGGTCTACATCCCGGTGTTCAGCGTCGACGGCCACGAGAACAGCTCGCCCTACCACCGCATCAACCAGAACGGCCCGGCGTCGCAGGGCTTCCGCGGCCAGTCGCAGTACCTCAACCTCAACCGCGACTACGTCAAGGCCGACGCGCCGGAGATGCGCGCGTGGCTGAAGCTGTGGCAGCGCTGGCTGCCGGACTTCCTGGTCGACGTGCACACCACCGACGGCGCCGACTACCAGTACGACCTGACCTGGTACACCGAGGACCCGCACAAGCTCGATCCCGCGGTGGACGCCTGGCAGCGCGCGCTGATGGCCGCGGCGATCCCCGCCTACGAGAAGCGCGGCCACCTCGCCTCGATCTACCTGGAATTCAAGGACGGCGCCGACCCGACCAAGGGCATCGTCAACTTCGGCTCCGGCCCGCGCTTCTCCACCGGCTACGCGGCGCTGCAGAACCGCCCGGCGCTGCTGATCGAGACGCACATGCTGAAACCCTACGCGGCGCGCGTGAAGGCCACCTACGACCTGGTCGAGCTGGTGCTGGAACGGATCGGCGCGCAGCCGCAGGCGTTGCTCGACGCCACCGCGAAAGCCGACGCCGACACCATCGCCCGCGCGCGCGACGCGCAGGCGCGCGTGCCGCTCACCTTCAAGCCCGATCCCGCGCCTGCGCCGTACACGCTCAAGGGCTACGCCTTCACCCGCACGCACAGCGACGTCTCCGGCGCCGACTGGATCCAGTACGACCCGCGCCGCCCGCAGACCTGGCGCATCGACAACTGGAACGGCCTGCTGCCGGACGTGTCGGTGGCGCCGCCGGCCGCCTACGCGGTCCCGGCGCAGTGGACCGCGGTGATCGACCGGCTCGACGCCCACGGCATCGCCTACCGCCGCCTCGACCGCGCGGTGAAGCTGCGCGCGACCGGCTACCAGCTCGACGGGCCGCGCTGGGCGGGCAAGCCGTTCGAGGGCCACCTGATGCTGCGCGACTTCGCGCTGCGCGAGGCGCCGCGCGAGGTGGAGCTGCCGCCCGGCTCGGTGATCGTGCCGCTGGACCAGCGCGCCGCCAACGTGGCGATCGAGCTGCTGGAGCCGCAGGCGCCGGACTCGCTGCTGCGCTGGGGCTACCTCGACGCGATCTTCGAGCCGAAGGAATACGGCGAACCGCGCGTGCTGGAGAAACTGGCGCGCGAGATGCTGGCGAAGGACCCGGCGCTCGAGGCCGAGTTCGAGCGCCGGCTGCGCGAGGACGCGGCCTTCGCGGCCAGCCCGCGCGCTCGCCTGGAGTTCTTCTTCGAGCGTTCGCCCTGGTATGCCGCACAGCATGTGGGTGCGTACCCGGTGCTGCGGCTGGACGCTGCGGAGCTGCAGCGCGTCGAAGCGCAACGGTGAGGCGCGCGGGACGCGCAGCCGGTGGAGAGCTGGCATCCGTGGCGAGGCCGTCCTGGGATGCAACGCTTCGAGTGCAGGGTTTCCGCGAGGCTGGCCCCACCCCGGCCCTCTCCCCGGAGGGGAGAGGGCGCAGGTCCACGGGAACGCCGGCCCATCGCGCATCCGCTCCCCTCCGGGGAGCGGAATGAGGCGAGGGGCCGTGGCCCGCGCCGGAATCCATCCTTGGAAGAAGCCGCGCTTCCGCAAGGCGCCTGCTTCCACCATCCGCCGGAAAGCGGGCAAACCTCACACGCACCTCCCTCCGCCCAGCCCACCGGCCGGACTCAGCGCAGCAAGTGCGCCAGCGCCGGCGCCAGCAGCACGTTGAGCAGCCCCGACAGCACCATCGCCAGGCTGGCCACGCTGCCCTCCTGCATGCCCACGTCGTAGGCCCTGGCCGTCCCCGCGCCGTGCGCGCCGACGCCGAACAGCGCGCCGCGCGCCAGCGCCGAGCGCAGCGGCAGCGCGCGCAGCAGCAGCTCGCCCAGCGCAACGCCCGCCACGCCGGTGATCACCACGAACAGCGCGGTGAGCTCGGGCACGCCGCCCAGGTCGGCCGAGGCCAGCATCGCCAGCGGCGTGGTCACCGAGCGCGGCAGCAGGCTGCGCCGCACCGCGTCGTCCAGGCCGCACAGCGTGGCCAGGCCCCAGGCGCTGGCCATCGCCACCGCGCTGCCGCCGAGCACGCCGGCCAGCAGCGCCGGCCAGTGCGCGCGGATCAGCCGGCGGTGGCGGTGGATCGGCAGCGCGAACGCCACCGTCGCCGGCCCCAGCATCAGCACCAGCCAGTGCGTGTCGCGGATGTAGGCCGGGTAGTCGGCGCCGAGCAGCAGGCCCAGCGCGAGCAGCAGCAGCGGCACGGTGAGCAGCGGCGAGGTCCACCAGCGCGGGCGCCGCCGGTACAGCGGCTTGAGCAGGTAGTAGCCGCCCACCGTGGCCAGCAGCCAGGCCAGCGAGAGCAGTTCAGCGCGCACGGCGCGCCCTCCAGCGGAACACGCGGTCCACCAGCAGCGCGGTGCTCGCCATCACCAGCGCGGTGCCGAGCAGGATCACCAGCAGGATGCGCCCACCCTCCTGCCGCAGCAGCGGCAGGTGCCGCCATACCGCCATCACCGCGGGAATGAAGAACAGCAGCATCTCCGCCAGCAGCCAGTCGGCGCCGCGGCGCAGGCTGGCCGCCGGCACCGCGCCGGCGAGCAGCAGCGCCAGCAGCAGGCCCAGCGCCAGCACGCTGCCGGGCAGCGGCAGGCGCAGCGCGGCCGCGAGGCGGTCGCAGGCCAGCCAGAACAGGACGAGCAGCAGCACCTGCAGCGCCCGCGCCGCCCGGGGGCGGCGCCAGGCGAGCAGGCGCATGCGGGCATGCAGGGTTCTCATGGCTGTCCAGCCTAGGCCGCGCCGGTCTATGATGGAAATGAATTGTCTTCATCCCATCCATTCCCGAAAGGCATCGCTCCATGGACCTGCGCGGCCTGCGCTACCTGGTCGAGGTGGTACGCCACGGTGGCTTCGCCCGCGCGGCCGAGCACGCGCACGCGAGTCAGCCCACGCTGAGCAAGGCGCTCGCCCAGCTGGAGGGCGAGCTGGGCGAGCGCCTGCTCGAACGCGACCGCCGCGGCGTGCGGCTCACCGCCGCCGGCGAGGTCGTGCACCGCCATGCGCTGGCGATGCTGGCCGAGGCGGCGCGTCTGCGCGAGGAGCTGGACGCGCTGCGCGGCCTGCGCCGCGGCGAGCTGCGCCTGGGCCTGCCACCGCTGGGCAGCAGCGTGCTGTTCGCGCCGCTGCTGGCGCGCTACCGCCGGCAGCACCCGCAGATCGAGATCCGCCTGCTCGAGCACGGCAGCCGCCGGCTGGAACGGGCGGTGCTGGCCGGCGAGCTGGACGTGGCGGCCACCCTGCTGCCGGTCGGCGAGGGGCTGGACCACCAGCCCGTGCGCGACGAGCCGATGATCGCCCTGCTGCCGCAGTCGCACCCGCGCGCCGGGGCGAAGCGCTTCCGCCTGGAATGGCTGGCCGACACGCCGCTGATCCTGTTCGAGGAAGGCTTCGCGCTGAACCGGCTGATCCGCGAGGCCTGCGCCCGCCACGGCGTGGCACCGCACGAGACGGTGCGCAGCGCGCAGGTGGACTTCGTGCTGGCGCTGGTCGCCGCCGGCGGCGGCATCGCCCTGCTGCCGCGGCTGACCGTGCAGGGCCGCTCGCTGGACGGCCTGGCCGCGCTGCCGCTGGCCGCCGCCGACCTGCGCTGGCGGATGGTGCTGGCCTGGCGCCGCGGCAGCGCGCTCTCGCCGGCGGCGCGGGCCTGGCTGGCCCTGGTCGCGGGCGCGGCCACGGCTCGCTGACGCCGCTCCCGCCGCCTCGCGCGGCGCCGTGGCCGCCCGCGCGGACGCCGGGCGCGCCGGCTCAGGCCACCACCTCGAACGGCCGCATCATCTCGTTGGACGCATGCTCCAGCAGGTGGCAGTGCCAGACGTAGCGCCCGGCATAGCCCTCGAAGCGGACGATGAAGCGGGTGAGCATGCCGGGCGGCACCTGCGCGGTGTCCTTCCAGCCGCGCTCGTGCGGCGGCGGCGGCAGCGCCGGGCCGAGGTAGCGCAGCGTCCTTGAATCCACGTACTGGTCCACGTCGAACGGCCGGCGGTCGAGGACCTGGAAGCGCACCAGGTGCAGGTGGATCGGATGCGTGTCCTCGGTGAGGTTGAGCAGGCTCCAGATCTCGGTGCTGCCGAGCTTCGGCGTCTCGCTCACCGGGTCGTGCCAGCGTTTGCCGTCCAGCAGCATCAGCATCGGCTCGGCCAGGCAGTCGTCGTACTCGTCGATGGTGAGCAGGCGCGTCCGGGCCGCGGACGACTCGGCCAGGCGCGGCACGTCGCGCAGCACGGCCGGCACGCGGCTCCCGTCGCGCACCCGGCCGGCGGCGACGCGGAAGCGCATCAGCGGCGCCGCGTCGTTCATCAGCTCGACGTCCTGGCCGGCGAGCCCGGCGAAGTCGACCACCAGGTCGGCGCGCTCGGCCGGCGCCAGGACCAGCCCGGCCTGCGCCACCGGCGCGGCCAGCAGGCCCTGGTCGCTGCCGATCTGCAGGAACGGCCGCCGCCCGCGCAGGCTGAGCCGGAAGAAGCGCGCGTTCGAGGCGTTGAGCACGCGCAGGCGGTAGCGGCACGCCTGCACGTCCAGCCGCGGGAACAGCGCGCCGTTGACCAGCATGGCGTTGCCGAACACCTCCGGCACCCACGGCGCGTCGCCGACCCCGGAGGTCGGGTAGTAGAGCTGGCCGTCCGCGGTGAGCAGGCGGTCGCACAGCACCAGCGGCACCTCGCGCTCGCCGGACGGCAGGCCGAGCGACAGCTCGTGCTCGTCGCGCAGCAGGTACAGGCCGAACAGCCCCGCGTACATGTTGAGCCGCTCGATGCCCATGGTGTGGTCGTGGTACCAGAGCGTGGCCGCGTCCTGCCGGTTCGGGTAGTCGAGCGCGCGCGACTGCCCCGGCACGAACCAGTCGGTGGGATAGCCGTCCGCCCCGGGCGGCACGCGCGCGCCGTGCACGTGCACCACGCCGCGCACCTCGGGCGTGCCCGGCTCGGCGCCGCAGATGTTGCGGTCGATCGGCAGGAAGTGTTTCGCCGGCAGCTCGTTCGCCCACTCGATGCGCGCCGCCTCGCCGCTGCGCGCCTCGACCGGCGGTCCCGGCATGTGGCCGCCGTAGGTCCACAGGCGCGTGGGCGGCAGGTCGCGGTGCAGGCGCCGCGCGGTCTCGCGCATGGCGATGCGCAGCGGCCGGCCCGGCGCGGCGCGCAGCGCTTCCGGCAGCGGCAGCGGGTCGACGAACGGCGCCAGAACGTCCGGGTCGAGCAGGCGCGGCTCGGCGAGCTGGTCGGGCGCGGGGTGCCTGCACAGCGGCGCGCCACCCTGCTGCGACGCCATGTGCATCGGGTGGTGCGCCTGCGCGCGCAGGGCGGCCGGCGCGAGGCCGGCGGCCGCGCCCCAGGCGAGGTGCTTCAGGAAGCGGCGGCGGGAGGATTGCAATTCGGGCGCTCCGTCTGTCGGTGCGAATGCGGCGGTGCTTCGGGCCTGCCATCGCGGCCGGAGGCCGCTCCCACAGGATTGCGGCAAGCCCCGTCGGAGCGGCCTCCGGCCGCGAAAGGCCTCCGGCACGAGACGGCGGCCGCCCGTGCCGCCCGCGGCAAGGCGATCAGCCGTGCGGCCCGCTCCACGGCCAGAACGGCGGGGGCTCCCTCGCCGGCGTGCCGGTCTCCTCGTCGAGGATCAGCTCGCGCGCGAACGGCACCGGCTGGTGGAAGTCGAACATGTGCTCCAGCGTGCCGGCCACCGCGTCGAACGAGCCGCCGCCGATGCGCCGGCCGCGCAGCCAGTTGTCCTCGATGAAGCGCAGGATGGAGGACTGGTCGGTGAGCGTGTGGTCCACATAGTTGCTGCGCGCCCACGGCGAGATCACCAGCAGCGGCAGGCGCGGGCCGTAGCCGCAGCGGCCGCGCACCGGCTTGCCGTCGCCGTCGGCGCCGGGCAGGCTGCCGCGCGCCTTGCACAGCCCGGCGCCGTCCAGCTGGTCCGCCGGGCTGTCGGATGCGTTGACGCGCGGCGCCGCCTGGTGGTCGTACCAGCCGTCGGAATCGTCGTAGGCGATCACCACCGCGGTGTCGCGCCATTCCGGGCGCCGCTGCAGGAAGTTGATCACGTGCACCACGAACTGCTGCTCGTCCAGCGGATCGGAGTAGCCGGCGTGGCCGTCCTGGTAGCCCGGCGCCTTGAGGAAGCTCACCGCCGGGAAGTTGCCCGCGCTCACCGCGTCGAAGAAATCGTGGATGTCGTACTGGTGGTTCGCCGCGTCGCCCGGCTTGCCGATCGTCGCCACCGAGCTCGGCCGCACGTGGTTGGGGTTGGCGGTGGAGGGATAGTACTGGAACGGCTGGTGGTGCGGGATGTAGTCCACCTCGGCCACGTTCGTCACCGCCGACAGCGTGCTGCGCCGGCAGCCGGTGGTGCCGTTGGGGTTGACCACCGAGAGGTCGAAGCCGCCCTCGAAGAAGCCCCAGCTCACGCCGGCGTCGTCGAGCAGGTCGCCGACGTTGCGGCCGCTCATGCTGACGCCGCCGTTGGAGCACTTGTCGCCGGCCGGGTCGGCGTCGCCGATCATGGTCAGGCCGCCCTGGCCGTCGTCGATCGCCGCGCCGCCCGGCGTGCCGACCACGCCGTTGGTCTGCCCGGCGACCAGGTTGATCGCGCCCGGCGTGGACGGGCCGAAGGTGGTGCCGTAGCTGTTGTCGTTGAGCGCGAACCACTGTGCGTAGTGCCACAGCGCGGTGACGGTGTTGCCGTCGTAGTAGCCCATCACCTGGCCGCCGCCCTCCTCCTCGTCCGGCGCGCCCGGCAGCGTCTCGCCGTGGCCGGTGTAGCGCGGGAACAGGTCCATCGCGCCGCCGTGGAAGGCGCGCTGCTCGTTGCCGTAGGAGTGGTCCTGGTCGGCCGTGGCCGCCTGCGCGCGCGCGAGGCGGAACGGGTTGATCGCGCCGGCGCCGTTGTCGGCGTTGGCCGCGTTGGGGTTGTGGGCGAGCAGGTACGGGCCCAGCCCGTTGACCCGCGGGGTGAACGGCCGCGGATGGAACGCCGGCTCGCCCGGCGCGTTCGCGGCATACGGATAGGTGCCGAAGTAATGGTCGAACGACACGTTCTCCTGGAAGATCACCACCAGGTGCCTGATCGGCGTGGCCGTGCGCGGCTCGTGGCCCGGCCAGCGGCCGGGCATCGACGGCGCGTCGCCGAGGCCCCCGGCCGGGAATGGCGCGCCGCCCGCGGGCATCTCCGCGAGGGCGACGGCGGAAAAGCTCAGGACGCACGTGGCAAGGCAAGCTGCGAGGTTGTATCGCATGGGAAGGTCCCCTACGGCTGCGGAGTGATGCGCTCCCCCTCGAGCGCGGCCGCCGCGGACGATAGGCGCGCCCGGTGACAGCCGGATAACAGCGCCGGCCCGCATGCGGCCGGATGCGACGCGGCGCACGGTCCCAGCCGCGCCGGCGCCGGCGCCGGCCGGGGCTCCCGGGGCGCCCCCGTTGCGGGCGGCGCCCCTGACCTTTGACACTGTTTGCCCCATGACTTGCGGCCTAAGGTCGAAAGTCATGATTGCGCCCGGCGCCGAGGGGGCCCGGAGCGCTTCATCCATCGACCACGCCCGCAAGGGCGCTGCCTACTGAGGGACATCCATGACCAAGCCGTACCTGAAGCCTCTCGCCCTCGCGGTGAGCCTGGCCCTGTCGCTGACCGCCTGCGGCAAGCAGGAGCAGAACGCCCCGGCCGAGCCGGCCAAGAGCGCCAGCGCGCCCGCCGCGGCCGGCACCGTCGCCGCCGCGCCCAGGAGCGTGTTCGACGTCAGCGAGCTGGACCCGAACATCAACGCCTGCCAGGACTTCAACGGCTTCGTCAACGCCAAGTGGGTCGCCGCCAACCCGATCCCGAGCGACCGCACCCGCTGGGGCGCCTTCGACAAGCTGGCCGAGGACAGCCTGAACACCCAGCACGCCATCGTCGAGGCCGCCGCCAAGGACGCCGCCGGCGCCAAGCCAGGCTCGATCGAGCAGAAGATCGGCTACCTGTACGCCGCCGGCATGGACGAGGCCGCCATCGAGAAGGCCGGCTTCGAGCCGATCAAGCCCAAGCTCGACGCCATCGCCGCGCTGAAGAGCGGCAAGGACGTGGCCGATTACCTCGACAAGAGCTTCGGCGAGGGCGACATGCAGGTGTTCCAGTTCGGCTCCGGCGCCGACTTCAAGAACGCCAAGATGCAGATCGGCTACGCCAACCAGAGCGGGCTGGGCCTGCCGACCAGGGACTACTACCTCGACGACAAGTACAAGGACATCCGCGACGCCTACCTCGCCTACGTCGCCAAGACGCTGGCGCTGACCGGCGTGCCCGAGGCCGACGCGAAGAAGCAGGCCGACCAGGTGCTGGCCTTCGAGACCGAGCTGGCCAAGGCCTCGCTGTCGCCGGTGGAGGAGCGCGACCCGAAGAACCAGTACCACTTCGTCAGCGTGAAGGAAGCCGGCAAGGTCACCCCGCACTTCGACTGGGAGAAGTTCTTCCAGGCGCAGGGCGTGACCATCGACAAGGGCTTCTCGCTGTCGCAGCCGAAGTTCTTCGCCGAGTTCGACAAGCTGCTGGCCAAGGCGCCGGTCGACCAGTGGCAGGCCTACCTGCGCTTCCACGTCGCCGACGACGCCTCGCCGCTGCTCAGCAAGGCCTTCCAGGACAACAAGTTCGACTTCTACGGCAAGACCCTGTCCGGCCAGCCGGAGCAGAAGCCGCGCTGGAAGCGCGTGCTCGGCGCGGTCAACGGCTCGATGGGCGAGGCGCTGGGCCAGCTGTACGTGGCCAAGGTGTTCAAGCCCGAGGCCAAGCAGCGCGCGCAGGAGCTGGTGGACAACGTGCGCAACGCGCTCAAGGCGCGCATCGAGAACCTGGACTGGATGAGCGACGAGACCAAGGCCAAGGCCATCGCCAAGTGGAACACCTTCCTGCCCAAGATCGGCTATCCCGACAAGTGGCGCGACTGGTCGGGCCTGGAGGTCAAGCCGGGCGACTACTACGGCAGCGTGCAGGCGGCGGCCAAGTTCAACTACCAGTACGACCTGTCCAAGATCGGCAAGCCGACCGACCGCCTGGAGTGGGGCATGACCCCGCAGACGGTGAACGCCTACTACAACCCCACCGACAACACCATCAACTTCCCGGCCGCGATCCTGCAGCCGCCGTTCTTCTACGCCGACGGCGACGACGCGATCAACTACGGCGGCATCGGCGCGGTGATCGGCCACGAGGCCAGCCACGGCTTCGACGACGAGGGCAGCCAGTTCGACGGCGACGGCAACAACGTCAACTGGTGGACCAAGGCGGACCGCGAGAAGTTCGAGGCGCGCACCGACAAGCTGGTGCAGCAGTTCAACGACTACGCGCCGATCAAGGACAAGCCCGACGCGCACGTCAACGGCAAGCTGACCCTGGGCGAGAACATCGCGGACCTGGGCGGCCTCAACGTGGCCTACGACGCGCTGCAGGCGGCGCTGAAGAAGAACCCGCAGGAGGCCGGCGGGAAGATCGACGGCTACACCCAGGACCAGCGCTTCTTCCTCAACTGGGCCCGCGTGTGGCGCGGCAGCGTCCGCGAGAAGCAGGCGCTGCTGTACCTCAACACCGACCCGCACGCTCCCGCTTCGCTGCGCGCGATCGGCGCCCCGTCCAACATGGGCGCCTTCGCCGCCGCGTTCCAGTGCAAGCCGGGCGACGCGATGGTCCGCTCGGGCGACAAGCAGGTGAAGATCTGGTGACCCGGCCGTCCTGACGGCCGCGCCCGCGCGGCCTTCCGGAAGCGCCCAGCCCCGCACGCGAGTGCGGGGCTTTTTTTCGCCCGCAACGCATCCCTCACTGATTTATTGCAAATCGTTCTCATTAAGAATAGCATGCGGGACTTCGCGCAGCGGGCCGGCGGCCCAGCCACGCAGCCCTTCTTCCCGTGCCCGGGCCGGCCGCACCGCCCCGGGCGGGACGCCGCATCCATCGACATCGCACAAGGAAACACGCAATGGCTTTCATCAAGAGCCGCAAGCATGCCGCGCCCGCGACCGCCCTGCTCACCGGCCTGGCCCTGGCCCATCCGGCCGCCGCGGCGGACGCCACCTCCCCGCAGGTGGTCACCGACGCCAAGACGCTGCCCGGCGTGAAGGTGGAAGCCACGGCCGGCAGCGACTACCGCGTCGACAAGGTGTCCTCGCCCAAGTTCACCCAGCCGCTGCTGGACACCCCGCAGACCATCACCGTGATCGGCAAGGAGCTGATCCAGGAACAGGGCGCCACCACGCTCACCGAGGCGCTGCGCAACAGCCCCGGCGTGGGCACCTTCTACGTCGGCGAGAACGGCTCGACCAACACCGGCGACGCCATCTACATGCGCGGCTTCGACACCTCCGGCAGCATCTTCGTCGACGGCGTGCGCGACCTCGGCTCGATCTCGCGCGACGTGTTCAACATCGAGCAGGTGGAGGTCACCAAGGGCCCGGACGGCACCGAGTACGGCCGCACCGCGCCGACCGGCGCGGTCAACATGGTGAGCAAGCAGCCGCAGCTCGGCCGGGGCGTGTCCGCCTCGGTGAGCTACGGCAGCGGCGAGCGCAAGCGCGCCACCGCCGACTGGAACCAGCAGTTCGGCGGCAGCGCCGCCTTCCGCCTCAACGTGGCGGGCCAGGACAGCGGCGTGGCCGGGCGCGACGAGGTGAAGAACGACCACTGGGGCGTGGCGCCCGCGCTGGCCTTCGGCCTGGGCACGCCCACCCGCGTGTACCTGGACTACCTGCACGTCAAGCAGACCAACGTGCCCGACGGCGGCGTGCCGACCATCGGCCTGCCCGGCTACACCTCGCCGGACCCGGCGCGCCCCTTCCTCGACCATGCGCCGAAGGTGGACAGCGACAACTTCTACGGCACCGGGCAGGACCACGACCACGTCACCGCGGACATGTTCACCGCGATCGTCGAGCACGACTTCTCGCCGGACGTGGCGCTGCACAACACCACCCGCTGGGGCCGCACCACGCAGGACTACCTGCTGACCTCGTTCATGTTCAGCGCGGCCAACCTCAAGACGCCGGACCCGGCCGACCCGTCCACCTGGACCATGGCCCGCAGCAACCCGAACTTCAAGCACCAGGCCAACCGCATCCTCACCAACCAGACCAACGTCACCGCGACGATCGAGTCCGGCGCGGTGACGCAGAACCTCAGCGCCGGCGTCGAGCTGACCCAGGAGAAGGCCACCGCGGCGGGCATCGCCGCGCTCAACGGCAGCACCTGGCCGGCGGCCAGCCTGTACCACCCGGACCCGCACGTCGGCGGCCTGGTCTACGGCCCGACCGGCGCCGGCACCGCGGGCAAGACCAACACCGCGGCGGCCTACCTGTTCGACACGCTGAAGTTCGGCGAGCGCTGGCAGGTCAACGCCGGCGCGCGCCTGGACCACTACACCACCGACTTCAAGAGCACGGTGGTCTGCGGCGGCCGCGGCGCGCCGGCCTGCGGCAGCCTGCCCAACGGCAGCGTGGTGCCGGGCGTGGACGCGAGGAAGACCGGCAACCTGCCCAACTACAAGCTGGGCGTGGTCTACAAGCCGACCGCCAACGGCAGCCTCTACGCCAACTTCGCGCAGTCGCAGCAGCCGCCGGGCGGCAACACGCTGACCCTGAGCAGCTCGGCCAACAGCCTGGACAACCCCGACCTCGACCCGGAGAAGGCGCGCACGTTCGAGCTGGGCACCAAGTGGGACCTGCTGGGCAGCAAGCTGCTGCTGACCGGCGCGCTGTACCGCACCACCGTCAGCAACGAGCTGGTGCAGGACGCGACCGACCCGAACACCTACTACCAGATCGGCAAGAAGCGCGTGCAGGGAGTGGAGATCACCGCGGTCGGCAAGCTCACCGACGACTGGGCGGTCAGCGCGGGCTTCACCACCATGGACACCAAGGTGGTCACCGGCGCCGCGGTCACCAAGGACGGCTCCAGCGTGCTGGCCTACACGCCGAAGAACGCCTTCACCGCCTGGACCACCTACCACCTGCCGTTCGGCCTGACCGTCGGCGGCGGCGCGCGCTACTCCGGCGAGATGAAGCGCGGCACCGACGGCGCGGTCGGCACGCCGGCCTACACCGATGCGTACTGGGTGTTCGACGCGATGGCCAGCTACCCGGTCAACCCGCACTTCGACCTGCAGTTGAACGTGTACAACCTGTTCGACAAGGACTACGTCGCGGCGATCAACAAGAGCGGCTACCGTTACACCCCGGGCGCGCCGCGCTCGGCGATGCTCACCGCCAACATCCGCTTCTGACCCGACCGCCGAGGCCGCACCGCGCATGCTGCTGCACATTCCCGGGATACTGGACGCGCAGCAGCTCGCGCAGCTGCGGCAGGCGCTGGACGCGGCGGACTGGACCGACGGCCGCGAGACCGTCGGCGCCCAGGGCGCCAGGGTCAAGCGCAACCTGCAGCTGCCGGACGCCTCGCCGCTGCGCCAGCAGCTGGCCAAGGTGGTGCTGGCGGCGCTGGCGAAGCATCCGCTCTACCACGCGGCGGTGCTGCCGGCGCGCACGCTGCCGCCGCGCTTCAACCGCTACGAGGGCGGCGGCCACTACGGCTTTCACGTCGATGGCTCGGTGATGGCCCTGCCCGACGGCGCGCAGGTGCGCAGCGACGTCTCCTGCACGCTGTTCCTCAACGGGCCGGACGAGTACGACGGCGGCGAGCTGATCGTCAGCGACACCTACGGGGAGCACGAGGTGAAGCTGCCGGCCGGCGACGCCATCGTCTACCCGTCCAGCAGCCTGCACCGCGTGGCGCCGGTGACGCGCGGCGCGCGCCTGGCCTCGTTCTTCTGGGTGCAGAGCCTGGTGCGCGACGACGGCCGGCGGCGCCTGCTGTTCGAGCTGGACACCTCGATCCAGCGGCTGACCACCTCCGGCGCCGACGCCGACGCCGTGCTGCGGCTCACCGGCGTGTACCACAACCTGCTGCGGGCCTGGGCGGAGACCTGAGCGCGGGTTGCCGGGGGCCGAAGCGAAGCCGCCCGCGTCGCGCGGGCGGCTTTTTCCATGCGCGGCGCGAACCGCGAACCCGGCCGCCTCACGTCATCTGCGGCAGCTCGTGCGGGCGCAGGTCGAACACCAGCACCTCCGCGTCCGCGCCGTTGGCGAACTCCAGCCGGCCGCCGCCGCGGACGCGCACGCCGTCGCCCTCGGCGAGCCTGTCGCCGTTGAGCTCCACCGCGCCGCGCGCCACGTGCACGTAGGCGTGGCGGTCGGCCGGCAGCTCCAGGACGGCGCGCTCGGCGCCGTCGAACAGGCCGGCGTAGACGCGCGCGTCCTGCCGGATCTCCAGCGAGCCGTCCCGGCCGTCGGGCGAGAGGATCAGGCGCAGGCGGCCGCGCTTCTCCTCCGGCGCGAAGTGGCGCTGCTGGTAGCGCGGCTCGGCGCCGGCCACCGCGGGCACGATCCAGATCTGCAGGAAGTGCACCGGCTCGTCCTGCGAGTGGTTGAACTCGCTGTGCGTGACGCCGGTGCCCGCGCTCATGATCTGCACGTCGCCCGGCCGGATCACCGAGCCGGTGCCCATGCTGTCCTGGTGCTCCAGCGCGCCTTCCAGCACGTAGGAGAAGATCTCCATGTCGTTGTGCGGGTGCCGGCCGAAGCCCTGGCCCGGCGCGACGCGGTCGTCGTTGATCACGCGCAGGTCGGAGAAGCCGATCCGCCGCGGGTCGTAGTAGTGGCCGAACGAGAAGGTATGGCGGGACGAAAGCCAGCCGTGGTTGGCGACGCCGCGGTCGCCGGCCCTGATCATGTCGAACATCGATGCGCTCCTCATATCATGCATAGGTAAGGAATGATGCCGGCGGCGACTGGCGCGCTTCCGGCCGGCCGGGGCCGGGGGCGCCGCGCCACCGTCGCGCGCATCCTAGTCCCCGTGCGGGCGGCGAAAAATCACCTGTCCGGCGCAACACTGTCCCCGCGGAAACGACAATGGAATCCGTGGGGCCGCTTGCGCCGTTCCATCGAAGCGCCCGCGCTCCTGCTCCATCGATGGCGCCGGAACGCCGTTCCCCCCCGGCGATGCGCGTCGCCCATCCGCGCTGCCGCCGTCCCCGGCCATGCCGGTGTCCACGCGACACTTTCGCCGCGCGGCCCCGGCGGCGGCGCCGGGCTCTCCCTCCTTCCCGGCGCGCCGCCCGACCGCGCGCAAGGCTAGGCATTCCGCGCATGCCCGGCGGATAATCGGCGCCCCGCGCAGTCCCGTGCAGCCACGAAAAGCCCCGATGTTCGTACCCGGTCAACGCTGGATCTCCACCGCCGAGCCCGAGCTCGGCCTCGGCACCGTGCTGCGCGTCGAAGGGCGGTCCGTGCAGGTGCTGTTCGCCAAGGCCGGCGTGCTGCGGCCCTACGCCGTCGATTCGGCGCCGCTGGTGCGCGCCGAGTTCCGCGCCGGCCAGCGCGTGGCGGGCAAGGGCATCGCCTTCCTGGTCGAGCGGGTGGAGACGCAGGACGGCCTGCTGGTCTACCGCGGCGAAGGCCGCGAGCTGCACGAGGGCCAGCTCGACGACGAGCAGAGCGTGAGCCAGGCCGACGACCGCCTGATCGGCGGCCGCACCGACCCGGTGGCGCAGTTCGAGCTGCGCGTGGAGGCGCTGCGCCGCCGCGCCGCGGCGCGCCGCTCGCCCACCTGGGGCCTGTCCGCCGCGCGCATCGGCCTGGTGCCGCACCAGCTGCGCGTGGCCGGCATCGCCGCCGCGCGCCGACCGCCGCGCGTGCTGCTGGCCGACGAGGTGGGCCTGGGCAAGACCATCGAGGCGGGCATGATCCTGGCCCGCCAGCTCGCCACCGGCCGCGCCGGGCGCGTGCTGGTGCTGCTGCCCGAGACGCTGGTGTACCAGTGGTTCGTCGAGCTGCTGCGCCGCTTCAACCTGAGCTTCTCGATCTACGACGAGGAGCGCTGCGAGGCGCTGGAACAGGCCGGCGACGCGCGCAACCCGTTCGAGGACGAGCAGCTGGTGATCGCCGACTTCGGCTTCCTCGAGGCCAGCCCGAAGCGCGCGCAGCAGCTGCTCGACGCGCGCTGGGACCTGCTGGTGGTGGACGAGGCGCACCACCTGGAATGGACGCCCGCGGCGGCCAGCCCGCGCTACGCGCTGGTCGAGCGGCTCGCCGCCGGCACGCCCGGGGTGATCCTGCTCACCGCCACGCCCGAGCAGCTCGGCCGCGCCGGCCACTTCGCCCGCCTGCGCCTGCTCGACCCGCAGCGCTACCACGACCTCGATGCCTACCTGGCCGAGGCCGAGCGATTCCAGGCGCTGTCGCCGGTCGCCGACCGCCTGCTCGCCGGCGAGCCGCTGGACGACGCCCAGCGCACGCTGCTGCAGCAGGCCTTCGCCGGCGACGCCGCGCTGCTGGCGCGGCTGGCGGACGCGGCCAAGCCGGAGAACGCGCGCGAGCTGCTCGCCGCGCTGATCGACCGCCACGGCACCGGCCGCGCGATGTTCCGCAACCGCCGCGCCGGCACCGGCGGCTTTCCCCGCCGCGTGCCGGTCTGGGAGGCGGTGGACCCCGCGCCGGACGAGGGCGCGCGGCAGGCGCTGCTGGCCGAGTTCCACGCCGACGTCCAGCAGCCGCCCCCGGCGCTGCAGCCGGACTACGCCGACGACCCGCGCCTGGCCGCGCTGGTCGCCCTGCTCGAACGCCACCCGCAGGACAAGTTCCTGCTGATCTGCCGCAGCCAGGCCAAGGTGCTGGCGCTGGAGGAGGCGCTGCGCACGCGCACCGGCGCCGGCATCGCGCGCTTCCACGAGGGCCTGGGCATCGTGCAGCGCGACCGCAACGCGGCCTGGTTCGCCCAGCCCGACGGCGCGCGCCTGCTGCTGTGCTCGGAGATCGGCTCGGAGGGCCGCAACTTCCAGTTCGCGCACCGGCTGGTGCTGTGGGACCTGCCGCCCGATCCCGACCTGCTGGAGCAGCGCATCGGCCGCCTCGACCGCATCGGCCAGGCGCACGACATCGCCATCCACATCCTCGCCGTGCCGGACAGCGCGCAGCACGTGCTGGCGCGCTGGTACGACGAGGGCGTGGACGCCTTCCGCGCCAGCCCCGCCGACGGCCGCGAGCTGCTGCGCCGCTTCGGCCCCACCCTGGCGAAGCTGGCGGAGGAACACGCGCGCGGCCCCGACGGCCGCGACCAGGAGCTGGACGTGCTGCTGGCCGAGACGCGCGCCGCGCACGAGGAGATGGCCGCGCTGATCCGCGAGGGCCGCGACCACCTGCTGGAGCTGGCCGCCAGCCGCGACCCGCACGCCGACGCGCTGGGCGACGCCTTCCGCCGCGAGGACGACGACCCCGCGCGCGACGCCTTCGTGCAGCGCCTGCTGGAAGCCTTCGGCATCCACGCCGAGGAGCTGGGCGGCAAGGTGCTGCTGCTCGATCCGCAGTACCTGTCCACCGACGCCCTGCCGGCCTTCGCCGACGGCCCGCAGGCGGTCACCTTCGACCGCGCCACCGCGCTGGCGCGCGAGGAACTGCCGCTGCTGCGGCTGGACCACCCGACCGTGCTGGGCGCGCTGGACCTCGCCCTCTCCGGCGAGCAGGGCAACGCCGCCTTCATGGTGGACGACGCGCTGCCGCCGCGCAGCGCGCTGCTGCAGGCGGTGTTCCTGCTCGAATGCGTGGCCGACCGCAGGCTGGACGCCGAACGCTTCCTGCCCACCCAGCCGGTGCAGGTGACCGTCGACACCCGGCTGACCGAGCGGCCCGACTTCCAGCCCAGCGAGGTGGCGCTGCGCAAGGCCGCCGACCGCACGATCGAGGTGCCGCGCTACCGCAAGATCCTCGCCCGGCTGGTGCCGCCGATGCTGGAGAAGGCCGAGGCCGCCGCGGCGCTGCGCGCGCAATCGGCCATCGCCGCGGCGCTGGCCGAGGCCGGCGAAGTACTGGATGCGGAGCTGGCGCGCCTGCGTGCGCTGCGCGCGGTGAACCCCTCGGTCAGCGAGGCCGAGATCGCCGCGCTGGCCGGCGAACGCGAGGCGCTGCTCGCCGCGCTGCCGCAGTCGCGGCTGCGGCTGGACGCGGTGCGCTTCGTGGTCAGCGCGGACTTCCTGGCGTTGCGCTGAGCGCCCCGTACGCTCTGCCCCAAAAGCAGGGAAAGCACCTCAAGCCGAAGGATGCGGCAGGCGCGTAGCGCCCCAAAGGCAAGAGCAAGTACGGCAAGTCCGCACGATGCGGCCGGGTGGCGGCGAACACCCGGCGCCCTCAGGCTCTCAGCGCCCGCGCATGCCAGGCGAGGTGCTCGCCGATGAAGCTGGCGACGAAGTAATAGCTGTGGTCGTACCCCGGCCGCAGGCGCAGCTGCAGCGGATGCCCCGCCTGCGCGCAGGCCTCGCGCAGCAGCTCGGGCCTGAGCTGCGTGGCGAGGAACTCGTCCGCCTCGCCCTGTTCCACCAGCAACGGCAGCCGCTCGCGCGCCGCGGCCACCAGTGCCGTGGCGTCGTAGGCCTGCCAGGCTGCGCGGTCCTCGCCGAGGTAGGCGGCGAAGGCCTTCTCGCCCCACGGCACCTGCGCGGGCGCCACGATCGGCGCGAACGCCGATACGCTGCGGTAGCGGCCCGGGTTGCGCAATGCGACCACCAGCGCGCCGTGCCCGCCCATCGAATGCCCGCTGATGCCGCGCGCGCCGCTGGCCGGAAAGCTTGCCTCGACCAGCGCCGGCAGCTCCTCCAGCACGTAGTCGTACATCCGGTAGTGCGCGGACCACGGCGCCCGCGTGGCATTGACGTAGAAGCCCGCGCCCTGGCCCAGGTCGTAGGCCGGGTCGTCGGCCACGCCCTCGCCGCGCGGGCTGGTGTCCGGCGCCACCACGATCACGCCGTGCTCGGCCGCGTAGCGCTGCGCGCCGGCCTTGGCGATGAAGTTCTGCTCGGTGCAGGTAAGGCCGGACAGCCAGTACAGCACCGGCAGCCGTTCACGCTCCGCCTGCGGCGGCAGGTAGACGGCCAGGTTCATCGCGCAGCCCAGCACCTTCGATTCGTGCCGGTAGACGTCCTGCCAGCCGCCGAAGCAGGCGCGGTGTTCGATGCGTTCCATGGGTTTTCAGGAAATGGAAGTGGGGATGGCCATGAGCGGACTCAGTAGTGGATCACCGACCGGATCGACTTGCCCTCGTGCATCAGCTCGAAGGCGCGGTTGATCCCGTCCAGGCCCATGGTGTGGGTGACGAAGGGTGCCAGCTGGATCTCGCCGCGCATCGCCTCCTCCACCATGCCCGGCAGCTGGCTGCGGCCCTTCACGCCGCCGAACGCGGTACCCATCCACTTGCGGCCGGTGACGAGCTGGAACGGCCGGGTGCGGATCTCCTGCCCCGCGCCGGCCACGCCGATGATCACCGACTGGCCCCAGCCGCGATGCGCGCATTCCAGCGCCGCGCGCATCACCTCGACGTTGCCGATGCACTCGAAGGAATGGTCCACGCCCCAGCCGGTCATCTCCACGATCACCTGCTGGATCGGCTTGTCGTGGTCCTTCGGGTTGACGCAGTCGGTGGCGCCCATCGCGCGCGCCAGCTCGAACTTGGCCGGGTTGGTGTCCACCGCGATGATCCGCCCCGCCTGCGCCCGCCGCGCGCCCTGGATCACCGCCAGGCCGATGCCGCCCAGGCCGAACACCGCCACGCTGTCGCCCTCCTGCACCCGGGCGGTGTTCTTTACCGCGCCCAGGCCGGTGGTGACGCCGCAGCCGAGCAGACAGACCTGCTCGTGATTCGCCCGCGGGTCGATCCTGGCCAGCGAGACCTCGGCGACCACGGTGTACTCGCTGAAGGTCGAGCAGCCCATGTAGTGGTAGACCGGTGCCCCGCGGTAGGAGAAGCGCGTGGTGCCGTCCGGCATCACGCCCTTGCCCTGGGTGGCGCGCACCGCCACGCACAGGTTGGTCTTGCCGGACTTGCAGAACAGGCATTGCCCGCACTCGGCGGTGTACAGCGGGATCACGTGGTCGCCCGGCTTCACCGAGCTCACGCCCTCGCCCACCTCGACCACCACGCCCGCGCCCTCGTGGCCGAGCACGCAGGGGAACAGCCCCTCCGGGTCGTCGCCGGACAGGGTGAAGGCGTCGGTGTGGCACACGCCGGTGTGGGTGATCCTCACCAGCACCTCGCCCTTCTGCGGCGGGGCGACGTCGATCTCGACGATCTCCAGCGGCTGGCCGGGAGCGAAGGCGACGGCGGCACGGGACTTCATGGGCGTACTCCTGCGGGACGGACGGAAAAGGACGATGCGGTGGCTAGCGGAGGTAAGAGCGCAGCAGCGCCACGGTCTGCTCCAGCGCCGCCGCGGCCGCCCTCGGCGCGGCGGGCGACGGCGCGAGGCTGGCGCGCAGGTGGCTCTCCAGCACCTCGCCCATCAGCCCGTTCACCGCGCCGCGGATCGCGGCGATCTGCTGCAGCACGGCGGCGCAGTCGGCCTCCTGCTCCAGCGCCTGCGCCAGCGCGTCGAGCTGGCCGCCGATGCGGCGCACGCGCACCAGCGCGCGCTGCTTTTCCTGGAGGGAATAAGGCATCGGCCGGCCTCCGCGACATACTGGGGGGGGAGTATAGGACAGGCTGCGCCCCGCGGCCAGCCGGGCGGTGCGAGCGGCGCCGGGCCGGGCTGGACGCGCGCGCGGGCGCGGCGTTCCGTCGCCGCGCCGTTGACGTCGCGTTCGGGAAGCACCGCGTATCGTGCGCTCTCACCCGCGAACGGAGTCAGCCCATGAAAGCCTCGATCCTTTCCCTCGCCCTCGCGCTGGCCACGGCCAGCACCGTCCAGGCGCAGACCCCGGCCGGCGTGCTGGTGCGCTCGGACGGCATCTACCTGCGCTGCGACCAGTGCGGCACCGTGCAGAGCATCGAGCACAACGTCACCCAGGGCCGCGAGCACGGCACCGCCGGCGCGATCATCGGCGCGGTGGCCGGCGGCGTGCTCGGCAACCAGGTCGGCAAGGGCAAGGGCCGCAAGCTGGCGACCGTCGGCGGCGCGGTGGGCGGCGGCTTTGCCGGCCACGCCATCGGCACCGGCGGCGGCTCGGACAGCTGGACCGTGCGCGTGAAGCTGGGCAACGGCAGCTACACCAACGTGGCGGTGCCCGACGCCAGCAGCCTGCGCAACGGCGACCTGGTGCAGATCGATCCCAACGGCAACATCACGCGCATCCAGTAGCGCCGCCTGGAGGTCTTCGGGAACCTCCGCCAGGCCCACGGCAAACGGCGCGCTGCCAAGGAAGCCCGCAAGGCCGAATGCCGGCGGGCAGGCGAACACTGGCTTCGTCCGGCCTCGGGCGCAGGCATGCGCACGCCGACGCTGCCGCGCCCGGACGGCCGCCGGCAGGGACACGGCGACGGCGCGGCGCGCCCATGCGAGAACGTGCCCACCGTCAGGCGAAAAAGGCCGGATGCCGACGCGGCACACGCTGCGCCCGGCGTCATCCCGCGATCCGGCCAGCCGTCCGCGGACGCGCGCCAGCGGCGCCGCGACGCTGCCCGGCAGCCTCTTCAGACCACCTTGAAGTCGATCACCACGCCGTCCTCGTCGCGCTGCACGTAGTGGACGGTGAACGCCTCGCCGTAGCGCTGGCGCATCTGCTCGACCAGCGGCAGCGGGTCGTGGTCGTTGACGAAGCGCATCGTCTCGCCCGGCTGCAGCACGCCGAAGGCGCCGAAGATCGCCGAATGGCGGAAGCGCCGTGCGATGCCGCGCGCGTCGAACACGTGGACGGAGTTCTGGCTGGGCGCCGGGGGAAAGTGCATGGAACGGGCCTCGGGTTGGCGGGACCGGCCGAGCATGCGCCGCGCGGCCGCCCGCCGCCCTGACCTGGATCAGCCCCGCCTCAGCGGACCGGCGCCGCGGCCAGCGCCCGGTGCCGGCCGCTCAGGAAGTAGGCCACGGTCAGCAGCGCCAGCCAGCCCACGCCCACGTAGATCGCCACGCGGGTGTCCGGGCTGTAGCCCAGCATCACCCACACGAAGGCCAGGAACGCCAGGCACGCCACGCTGCTCAGCGGCCAGCCGCGCAGGTGGAAGGCCGGCACCTGCGCCTGCCGCCGGCGGAAGCGCCAGTGCGCCACCAGCACCATGCCCCAGGTCCACACCGTGTTGAAGGCCAGGATCGACATCATCATGCCGAACACGCGCTGCGGCACCAGGTAGTTCAGCGCGACGCCGAACAGCAGGAACACCAGCGTCACCAGCACGCCGCGCACCGGCACGCCGTGCGCGCTCAGCCGGCGCAGCGCGGCCGGCGCCTGCTGCTTCACCGCCAGGCTGTACAGCATGCGGCTGCCGCTGAAGGTGGTGGAGTTGAAGCTGGACAGCGCCGCGGTGATCACCACGAAGTTGATCAGCCCCGCCGCCCGCGGGATGCCCAGCCGCGCGAAGGTGGTGACGAACGGGCTGCCCTGCGTGCCCAGCTCGTTCCACGGGTAGATCGCCATGATCACGAACAGCGCGCCGATGTAGAAGATCAGGATGCGCCAGATCACCGAGTTCACCGCGCGCGGGATGGTGCGCTCCGGCTCGGCCGCCTCCGCCGCCGCCATGCCGATGGTCTCGATGCCGCCGAAGGAGAACACCAGCACCGGCAGCGCCAGCACCGTGCCGGCGAGGCCGTTGGGGAACCAGCCGCCGTGCGCCCACAGGTTGGACAGGCCCATCGGCCGGCCGCCGTTGCCCCAGCCCAGCCAGATGATCGCCGCGCCGCCGAGGATCATCAGCACCACCGTCAGCACCTTGACCAGCGCGAACCAGAACTCCAGCTCGCCGTACACCCTCACCGCCATCAGGTTGAGGCCGCCGATCATCGCCACGCTGGCCAGCGCCCAGGTCCACTGCGGCACGCCGGGGAACCATTGCCCCATGTAGATGCCCACCGCGGTGCTCTCGGCGATGCCCACGCCCATCATCAGCACCCAGTAGTTCCAGCCGGTGAGGTAGCCGGCGAACGGTCCCAGGTAGCGGTGCGCGTAGGTGCTGAAGGAGCCCGCCACCGGGTCGTGCACCGCCAGCTCGCCCAGCGCGCGCATGATGATGAAGATCATCAGGCCGCCGAAGGCGTAGGCGAACAGCACCGAGGGGCCCGCCAGCCGGATCGTGCTGGCTGAACCCAGGAACAGGCCCGCGCCGATCGCCATGCCCAGCGCCATGAAGGTGATGTGGCGCGGCGTCAGCCGGCGCTGCAGGTGTTGCGTCATGGGTCCCCGCCCTCGAAGGAAACAAGGCTCAGCGTAGCAGGCGGCGCGGCTTGACCGGCAGCCGGCCGCGCCAGTACTGGATCAGCAGCCAGCCGCCGAGCATCCCGCCAAGGTGCGCGAAATGCGCCACGCCCGGCATCAGGCCGGTGACGCCGGAGAACAGCTCCACCGCGGCGTAGCCGCCCACGAACAGCCACGCCGGCAGCGGGACCGGCAGCAGCACCAGCATCAGCTTCTCGTGCGGGAACAGCATGCCGAAGGCCAGCAGCAGGCCGAAGATCGCGCCGGAGGCGCCCACCGTGGGAGTCAGCGCATCGTGCAGGAAATACCTGAGCACCAGCAGTTGCAGCACCGAAGCCACCGCCAGACACACGAAGTAGTAGACGGTGAAGTGCCGGCTGCCGAGCGCCGTCTCGATCGCGCCGCCGAACATGTACAGCGCGAACATGTTGAACAGCAGGTGCTCCCAGTTGGCGTGCATGAAGGCGTTGGTGACGATCTGCCATGCGCCGAAATAACCGCTGTCCAGCGGCCACAGCGCGCAGCGGTCGAGCAGATCCGGCAGCAGCCACTGCAGCAGGAACACGGCGACGTTGGCGATCAGCAGGTTGCGGGTGACGGGCGGCAGGCGGGTCGGCATGGGTCGGGGACTCTGGCGGGTGCGGGCGGCGCGCGCGGCGCCTCCGTGCAAGGTCCGCTTTCGCACCGGCGTGCCGGACGGCGCGCGCGGCGCGCTTGGCTGGCGCCCTGGCGTGCAGTCGGGAGTGCGGCAGGCCGGGGTGGGCAAGGATAACCGCGGCGGCACCATGCCAGCGCGGGCGCAGGCGGACGGCGTCAGCCCGCCAACGGCGTGGGCTGCAGGATCTCGATCCAGTAGCCGTCCGGATCCTTGATGAAGGCGATGTGCTTCATGCGCCCGTCGGCGAGGCGCTTCTGGAAGCCCACGCCGAGCCGCTCGAAGCGCTCGCAGGCCGCCTTCACGTCCGGCACCGACACGCACAGGTGGCCGAAGCCGCGCGGCTCGGCGTTGCCGTCGTGGTAGCGGAAGCCGGGCTGCCGCTCGGTGCCGTGGTTGTGGGTCAGCTCCAGCACGCCCGGCCGGCGCAGCACCCATTGCAGCCGCTCGGCATCGTCGTCGGGGATCTCGGCGCGGTCCACGCCCAGCACCAGGTAGTAGATGGTGAACGCGGCCTCCGGGAAATCCTGCCGGTGCACCGGCACGAAGCCCAGCACGCGGGTGTAGAAATCCAGCGCGACGGCCGGATCGCGCACGCGGATCATGGTGTGGTTGAACACGTAGCCGCGGGTGTCGGCAGCGGGCGCGGCGACGCCCGGCAGCGCTTGGAGCTCGGCGAGGGACATGGAACCTCCTGGCAGGCAGACCTCCCTGGATGGGTGCCCGCCGCGGCGATTTCAATGCGCCGGCGCGTCCGCGCTGCGCCGTTGCAGCGACAGCAGCGACAGCACCGCGGCCAGCGCCAGGTAGGCGCCCGCGAACTGCCACACCGCCCCGCGCGCGGCCGGCGCCAGCCGCCACGGCAGGTACACGCCACCGGCCAGCTGCACCGAATGGATCACCCCGAACAGCGTCAGCGCGCCGGCGAGCAGCACGATCAGCGCGGCGCGGGCGGTGCGCCCGTCGATCATCGCCACCGCGAAGCCGGCCCACAGCATCGAGGTGATGATGAAGCCGTTGCCCAGCATCGTCACCACCGCCAGCTCGGACAGGCCGTGCGTGGCGTCGCCCAGCAGTGCCGCCACGCGTTCCGGCGGCACGTAGGCCGGGTCGGTGAGCTTGATCGTCAGCATGCGCGCGATCGCCGGAAAGAAACTGAGCACCACCGCGGCCGCATGGCGCCGTGGCGTGGCCTCGAACGCCTGCACGGTGATGCCGATCGCCACGAACACCAGGATCGGCGCCAGCACCGGCAGCGGCAGCAGCTGCACCAGGTTCGACAGGTAGCCGAGCACGCCGCCCAGCCCGACCACCACGCCGGTCAGCAGGGTGTAGCCGGCGCGCGCGCCCATCGCCTTGTAGGCGGGCTGGCCGATGTACGGCGTGGTCTGCGCAACGCCGCCGCAGACGCCGGCCGCCAGCGTGGCCAGCGCCTCGACCAGCAGCACGTCGCGGGTGGCGTAGTCGTCGCCCGCGGCGCGCGCGCTCTCGCTGACGTTGATGCCGCCCACCACCATCAGCAGGCCGAACGGCAGCAGCAGCGGCAGGTACGGCACGGCCAGCGGCAACCCCTCGATCCATTGCAGGGTCGGCAGCGGCAGCGCGAAGCGCCACTGCCATGCGGCCGGCGCACGGTAGCCGCCGCCCAGCCAGCCCAGCGACCCCGGCACGTAGTACAGCAGCGCGGCGACCAGGCAGGCGGCCAGCACGCCCGGCACCCGCCACGGCAGCGGCCCGCGCGCCACCAGCGCGTACAGCACCACGCCGAGCCCGGCCAGGCCCGCCACCGGCACCTTCAGGATCTCCAGCAGCGGCAGGAAGCCCATCAGCACCAGCGCGATGCCGGCGATCGAGCCGAGCAGCCCCGCGCGCGGCACGTGCCGCTGCACCCATGCGCCGCAGAACGCCAGCACGAACTTGAGCGCACCCATCACCACCAGCGCCGCCATGCCCAGCCGCCAGGTGGCCAGCCCCGCCGCCTGCGCGTCCAGGCCGGCCCGGCGCAGTCCGAGGAAGGCCGGCCCCAGCACCAGCAGGGCGATGCCGATGCTGGTCGGCGCATCCAGCCCCAGCGGCATCGCGGTGACGTCGTCGCGGCCCTCGCGCCGGGCCAGCCGCCGGGCCATCGCGGTGTAGGCCAGGTTGCCCAGCAGCACGCCCAGCGCGGTGCCGGGGAACATGCGCCGGTACACGATGTCCGCCGGCAGGCCGAACAGGCCGATCAGCGCGGCGGCGATGAAGCCCAGGATGGACAGGTTGTCCACCAGCAGGGCGAGGAAGCCGTTCAGGTCGCCCGCGGCGAACCCGCGGCGTCGGAAGGATGCGTGCACTCGGAACGTCCCGGGCAGTGGCCGCGCGGCGCGCGCCGGCGCGCCGCCGCCGGCTCAGAAGGAGATGTCCGCCGGCGTGCTCACCCGCAGCACCGACTGGTCGCCGGTGCGGCGTTTCCACGCGGCGCGGATCGCGTCCACCTTGGCGCGGTTCGCCGCGGTGTCGGGGTAGTCGATCACCAGCAGCTTCGAGCGCAGCCGCTCGGGCGCGCGCTGCCCCCGGCCCTGCCACTGGCCGTACACGTCCAGCACGCTGAGGCCCTCGGGAAAGCGCGGCGTCACCTCGCGGTCGAGGAAATCGCGCCAGGCCGCCTCGCCCACGCCCTGTTCCGGGCGGTCGGCCGGCCCCAGCCCGAAATACAGCCGGGTGTCCACCCAGCCGCCGGCCTGCGCCGGATGCGCGGCATCGCCGCGCAGCACGGCGCCGGCATCCGGCCGCACCGCGCAACCCGCCAGCAGCGCGGCGGCGAGCGCGAGCGCCATCGGCTTATGCCATGCCGGTATTTTCATAGAACGATCCTTCATCGCGTTTGGACGTCCAGACGTATAGACGCATGGCCGTGGAGTATTGACTTCACCGCGCGCGCAATGCAACAAATACTTCACGGCGCATGCACGACCGGCGCCGCCCCACTCCGATCCCACCGAACCCCTCGCATGCACAGCCACCATCGCGGCACCGTCCGCCCCCACCGCCGCGCCGCGACGTCCGCGCCGCGATGTCGCGCCCGCGCCGCCTGACCGGACGCACCGCCTCCCTCTCTCCTCCCGCGGGCCGCCGGCCCGGGGGCCGACTTGCACCCACGGAACGCCCATCATGCCCCGTCCTCCCGCCACGCTCCCGCTGCGCCGCCTCGCCATCGCGCTGTCGCTCGCGCTCGCCGCGGCCGGCCCCGCCCATGCGCAGCCGCAGGCCGCGCCGGCCACCACGCTGGACTCGGTGGTGGTGACCGGCGTGCGCGCCAGCAGCCGCACGGCACTGGAATCGCCGGTGCCGGTGGACGTGCTCAGCGCCGAGGACCTGCGCGCCGCCGGCGCGGTCAACGGCGAGCTGGGCCAGGCGCTGGCCACGCTGCTGCCCTCCTTCAACTTCCCGCGCCAGTCCAACTCCGGCGGCTCGGACCACGTGCGCGCGGCGCAGCTGCGCGGCCTTTCGCCGGACCAGGTGCTGGTGCTGGTCAACGGCAAGCGCTTCCACACCTCGGCGCTGGTCAACACCGACACCAAGATCGGCAACGGCACCACGCCGGTGGACTTCAACGCGATCCCGATCAGCGCGATCAAGCGCATCGAGGTGCTGCGCGACGGCGCCGGCGCGCAGTACGGCTCCGACGCCATCGCCGGCGTGATCAACATCATCCTCGACGACGCGCCGCAGGGCGGCGAGGTCACGACCACCTACGGCGCCTACCACACCCATTTCCGCCCTGCCGACCGCGACATCACCGACGGCCAGAGCGGCTACGCCGCCGCCAAGTTCGGCGCGCGCCTGGCCGGCAGCGGCTTCCTGCGCGCCGGCGTGGAGGTCAACAACCACGCCGCCACCAACCGCGCCGGCCGCGACACCGTGCCCGACTGGCTGGCCGACCCCACGCCGGCCAACCTGGCGCTGCGCGGGCGCCGCAACTACGCCGCCGGCGATCCGCAGAGCGAGAGCTACAACGGCTGGCTCAACAGCGAGGTGCCGCTCGGCGCCGCCGCCAGGCTGTACTGGTTCGCCACCTACACCCAGCGCCACACGATCGGCGACAACTATTTCCGCTATCCAGACAGCAGCGCCAACGTGGCCTCGATCTACCCGGAGGGCTACCTGCCGCAGTCGGTCGGCCACAACCGCGACCTGCAGACCGCCGCCGGCGTGCGCGGCACCGGCGGCGAATGGAGCTACGACGGCAGCCTGAACTGGGGCAGCAACGCCTTCGAGTACGACCTGCGCGATTCGCTCAACGCCTCGCTGGGCGCGGCCAGCCCCACCTTCTTCCACATCGGCGACTACCGCTTCGACCAGGGGAGCGCCAACCTCGACGCCAGCCGCCCGTTCGAGCTGGGCGCGCGCGAGCTGGACCTGGCGCTGGGCGCCGAGTACCGCCACGAGAGGTTCCAGACGCGGCCGGGCGACCCGGCCTCCTACGAGGCCGGCCCGGTCGTCGGCGCGCCGGTGGGCGCGCAGGCCGGCGGCGGCCTGCAGCCGCAGGACGCGGCCGACCTCACGCGCGGCGTCAAGGCCGCCTATGCGGAGGTCTCCAGCGAGCTCGGCGCGGACTTCTTCGCCGACGCCGCGGCGCGCTACGAGCACTACAGCGACTTCGGCGGCGACTGGAGCGGCAAGCTCAGCGCGCGCTGGCAGTTCGCGCCGCAGTTCGCGCTGCGCGGCGCGGCGTCCAGCAACTTCCGCGCGCCCTCGCTCAGCCAGATCGGCTACGAGGCCACCACCACCGGCTACGGCAACGACGGCCGGCTGGTCACCGGCCGCATCGTATCGGTGAACAACCCGATCGCCCGCGGCCTGGGCGCGCAGCCGCTGCGGCCGGAGAAGTCGCGCAACTACAGCCTGGGCCTGGTGGGGCAGTTCGGCACCGGCTTCGATTTCACCCTGGACGCGTACCAGATCGGCATCGACCATCGCGTCACCCTGTCCGAGAGCATCGACAGCCCCGGCCTGGAGGACTACATCCTGCAGCACTTCGGCGTGGCCGGCGTGCAGAGCGTGGCCTTCTTCACCAATGCCGTGGACACGCGCACGCGCGGCGCCGAGCTGGTGGGCAACTACCGCACGCCGCTGGCCGGCGGTCGCCTGCTGCTCACCGCCGCCTACAGCTACAACAAGACCGACATCCGCCGGGTCGCGGACACCCCGGCGCAGCTCGCCGCGCTGGGCGCGGACGACGTGCTGTTCGGCGTGGAGGCGCGCAACACCCTGGTCAGCGCCGCGCCGCGCCGGCGCGGCAGCCTCGCCGCGCAGTGGGGCGACGCGCGCTGGAACCTACTGGGCCGGCTGACGCGCCAGGGCGCCACCACCCGCGTGTTCGATTTCGGCGGCGGCGACCAGCCCACCCAGACCTACGGCGCGCGCTGGCAGCTCGACGCCGAGGTGGAACTGCACGCCACGTCGCGGCTGAGCTTCGCCGTGGGCGGCTACAACCTTACCGACCAGTACCCGAAGCGCTCGATCCCCGACATCGCCTACGCCGGCAATTTCCCCTACGACGTGATCTCGCCGGTCGGCAGCAACGGCGCCTACTGGTACGGACGGGTGCGCTACGCCTTCTGACCGGGCCCGCGCGGCGGACCGTTAGAACGGCAAGAGCCGCCCTGCGGCGGCTCTCGCGCTTGTTCTGTGCCTGCGGACGGATCAACCGTTGCGGGCGATGCCCTCGGGCCGGCGCGCGCCGGCGAAGTGCTTGGCCCAGTAGGCCTCGTCGAGGCTGGACACCTCCACGCTCTTGCCGCGCGAAGGCGAATGGATGAAGCGGCCGTTGTCCAGGTAGATGCCCACGTGCGAGATGCCGCGGCGGCCGGTGCGGAAGAACACCAGGTCGCCCGGCTGCATCTCGTTGCGGCGGACCTTCAGCCCGGCCAGGAACTGCGAGGCCGAGTTGGCCGGCAGCTCCAGCCCGATCGCATGCGCGAACACGTAACGCACGAAGCCGCTGCAGTCGAAGCCGATGGACGGGTCGCGGCCCCCGCGCACGTAGCGGATGTCGCGCAGCTGCATCGCCAGCGACACCAGCGCCTGGCGCAGCTCGCTGCCCGCGCCCACCACCTGGTCGAGGTTGAGCAGGCGGTCGACGTCGGTGGGCAGGGTGGACTGCGCCAGGGCCTGCGCCGGGTTCAGCACCGGCAACGGGCCGAGCAGCGGCTGGGATGCGGTGACGTTGGCGGCGGGCATGGCCTCGTCGGGGCTGGCCTGGGCCGGGGCGGCGAGCAGCAGGGCTACGAGCAGCGCGGCGGCGGAGGTCAGTCGCTGGATCGGCATGCGGGACAATCCCCTGGAGGGTTCTACGGATCGGTCACCCGCCGGGCGGATGACGTGACGAAGCCGTGAACTTAGCAAACCGGCATAGGCCGTTTGTTCGATCCGGGTTAACTGAACCCCGTCGTTCCATTATCCGGCCGACCCCGGGCCGGCATTGCCAACGCGCTGATTCAGAAAGAAGAAATGAACCGGCGTCGGCCAGCGCGGGGCCCGCGCCCGTGTTTCGGCGCAGCCATGACCGGGCCGAGGGCCCCGCCTGGCCGGCTCAGCGCCGCCCGAACAAGGCGGTGCCGATGCGCACCTCGGTGGCGCCCTCGGCGATCGCCAGCGGGAAGTCGCCGCTCATCCCCATCGACAGCCGCGGCAGCGCGTGGCCGCGTGCCCGCATGGCGTCGCGCAGCTCGCGCAGGCGGCGGAAGCAGGCGCGCACCGCGGCCGGGTCGTCGCTCTGCACCGCCATCGTCATCAGGCCCCGCACGCGCAGGCGCGGGAAGTCGCGCAGCCGCTCCAGGAAGCCCTCCAGCGCCGCGGGCGGCAGGCCGTGCTTGCTCTCCTCGGGCGAGGTCTTCACCTGCACCAGCACGTCCAGCTCGCGGCCCTCGATCTCCAGCCGATGCTGCAGCGCCTCGGCCAGCTCCGGGCGGTCCAGCGACTGCACCTCGCTGGCCAGCCGCGCCACGTCCTTCGCCTTGTTGGTCTGCAGGTGGCCGATCACCACCCAGGCGATGCCGCAGTCGGCCAGCGGGCCGGCCTTGTCGCGGATCTCCTGCACCCTGTTCTCGCCGAAGCGGTGCAGGCCCAGCGCCACCGCGGCGCGGATCGCCTCCGGCCCGAAGGTCTTGCTGACCGGCAGCAGCGCCACCTCGGCCGGGTCGCGCCCGGCCTCGCGGCAGGCCTGCGCGATGCGCCGGCGGACGTCGTCCAGGTTGGCGGCGAGGTGGGACGGGTCCATGGACATGCGCATCTTCGAGGCTTCGCTCCTTCCCCCCTGCGGGGAGAAGGCCGGGATGAGGGGGGCGGGGCTTGCGGAAGCGGGCGGGTGGCACGCCATGGCCCTTGCCAAGGTTCCCGCGAGGTTGGCCCCTCACCCCGGCCCTCTCCCCGCCGGGGAGAGGGAGAAGAGCAGCGCGCTTCAGCCCTTGGCGCCCTGCGCGTAGTGCCTCGCCACCACCTCGGCCACCACCATGCTCACCTTCTTGCCGGTGGGGATGTGCAGGAACTCGTTGGGGCCGTGCGCGTTGGAGTGCGGGCCGAGCACGCCGGTGATCAGGAACTGCGCCTGCGGGAACTTCTCGCCCAGCATGCCCATGAACGGGATCGAGCCGCCCTCGCCCATGTAGGCCGCCGGCGCGCCGAAGTAGTTGCGCGAGGCCTCCGCCACCGCCTGCTCCAGCCAGGGCTGCAGCTGCGGCGCGTTCCAGCCGCTGCCGTCCTTCTCCAGCTTGAACGTCACCCTGGCGCCGTAGGGCGGGTCCTGCTCCAGCAACCGCTTGAGGAACTGGCCGGCCTTGGCGCCGCTGAGCGTGGGCGGCACGCGCAGGCTCAGCTTCACCGCGGTCTTCGGGCGCAGCACGTTGCCGGCGCTCTCCAGCGGCGGCAGGCCGTCGGCGCCGGTCACCGCCAGCTGCGGGCGCCAGGTGCGGTTGAGCACCAGCTCCACCAGGTCGTCGCTGACCGGCTTCATGCCCTCGACGAAGGGGAACTTGTCGTAGATCGCGCTGCCCAGCACATCGGCCGCGCGGCGCGCCTGCTCGACGCGCTGCGGCGGGATCTCCACGTACAGCTCCTGCGGCTTGATCCGGCCGGTGCGCTCGTCCTCCAGCCGGCCCAGCAGCTCGCGCAGGATGCGGAAGCTGGACGGCACCACGCCGGAGGCGTCGCCCGAGTGCACGCCCTCCTCCAGCACCTGCACGGTCAGCTCGCCGCCGGTCATGCCGCGCAGCGAGGTGGTCAGCCACAGCTGGTCGTAGTTGCCGCAGCCGGAGTCCAGGCACACCACCAGCGAGGGATTGCCGATGCGCGGCGCCAGGTGGTCGACGTAGTGCGGCAGGTCGTAGCTGCCGGATTCCTCGCAGGCCTCGATCAGGATCACGCAGCGCGCGTGCGGCACGCCCTGCTCGCGCAGCGCCAGCAGCGCGGCCAGCGAGCCGAAGATGGCGTAGCCGTCGTCGGCGCCGCCGCGGCCGTACAGCTTGTCGCCCTTGAGCACCGGCGTCCACGGGCCCAGGCCGTCGGCCCAGCCGGTCATCTCCGGCTGCTTGTCCAGGTGGCCGTACAGCACCACGGCGTCGTCGCCCTCGCCCGGCACCTCGATGTAGATCAGCGGCGTGCGCCCTTCCAGCCGCACCACCTCCAGCGTGGCGCCGGGCAGCGCGGCGAGCTTGGACTGCGCCCAGCCGGACAGCAGCGCCACCGCGTCGTCCATGTAGCCGTGCGCCACCCAGTCCTTGTCGAACATCGGCGACTTGTTGGGAATGCGGATGTATTCCACCAGCTTCGGCACGATCTCCTCGTCCCACAGGCCGCTCACGAAACGGGTCAGGCGGGCGGTGTCCATGGGCGGCTCCTCGTGGTCTGGCGAAAAGCCGATTGTAGCAGCGGCCCACCGGGCGGCCGCCGACAGCGGCGTCGGCGCCGACCGACGCCAGCCGGCGCCGTCGCGGCGGGTCACGCCAGGCCGGACGCCGACGGCAACCGCGCGGGCGCGCAGGCAGAGTGCGCGGGCGGCTCCGGCCGCGCATCCACCTTCCCACCGACATTCAAGGAGGAATCCATGTTCGCCAGAATCCTCGCCGCGACCGCGCTCGCCTGCGCGCTCGCCCTGCCCGCCTTCGCCGCCACCCCGGTGAACGTCAACAAGGCCGACGCGGCCGCCATCGCCGACGCGCTGGACGGCGTCGGCCTGGCCAAGGCGCAGGCGATCGTCGCCTACCGCGAGGCGCACGGACCGTTCAAGAGCGTCGACGAGCTCGGCCAGGTCAAGGGCATCGGCCAGGCCACGCTGGAGCGCAACCGCGACGCCATCCTGCTCGCCGACGCCGGCGGCAGGCCGGCGGCGGACGCTCCCGCCAAGGGCGCTCACAAGAGCGGCAAGAAGAAGGGCCAGGCCGCCGCCGACGCCAAGCCCTGAGCCCGCCCGCGGACCGGCTGCCGGCGCCGTGGCCGGCGGCCGGCCGCTCCCTGGGCGGGCGCGGGGAGCGGCCGCGCGCTACACTCGCGCGTCCCGCAGCCGCCCGACCTTCCATGATCCTGCCGCGTTACCGCATTGCCGCGTCCACCATCGGCGGCGCCGGCAAGGGCCTGTTCCTCGACGAGCCGGTGCGCGCCGGCGCCGTGGTGACCGCGCCCGACGCGATCGACCGCACCTACCGGCTGGAGGAGCTCCTCGCCCGCCCGGACCTGCTCTACGCCAGCGCGCGCTGGTTCGAGGACCGCTACACGCTCTCGCCGGACTGGCCGGACGAGTGCTACATCAACCACAGCTTCGAACCGACCGGGCTGTGGCACCTGGGCTTCGTGTTCGCGCGGCGCGACCTGCCCGCCGGCACCGAGCTGACCGTGGACTACCGCCACCTGCTGCCGCCCGGCCAGGCCGAGGACTTTATCGACGCCGCCAGCGGTGGGAAAATCGTCGGCTTCGGCTGGGCGGAGAGCCTGGCCTCAAGCGTGCGCGAACTGGGCCGATTGCTGGACGACGGCCCGCGAAACACCTGAAACGCAATGCCCGACACCTTCACCCTCGAAACGGCGCGCCTGCGCCTGGTTCCCCTGGCCGAGCGCCACTTCGACGACTACGCCGCCATGCTCGCCGACCCGGAGAGCACGCGCTGGATCGGCGACGGCGAGCCGCTGGACCGCACCGGCGCCTGGCGCTCGCTGGCCATGCTGCTGGGCCACTGGCAGCTGCGCGGCTATGGCATGTGGGCGCTGGAGCTGAAGAACGGCGGCACCTTCATCGGCCGCGCCGGCCTGATGCGCCCGGAGGGCTGGCCCGACCTGGAACTGGGCTGGATGCTGCGGCCCGGGTACCGCCACCACGGCTACGCCACCGAGGCCGGCCAGGCCGTGCTCGACTTCGCCTGGCGCCGCCTGCACGCCAGGCGCGTGATCAGCCTGGTGCGGATCGGCAACGAGGCCTCCGACCGCGTGGCCGAGCGGCTCGGCGGCGAGCACATCGAGGACATGGACTTCCTCGGCAGCCACAACCACGTGTTCGCCTACTACCCGCCCCAGCGCGAGCAACGCCGCGCCACGGCATGAGCGTGCTGCACCCGCTGCCGGACCAGGCGCGGCGCGAGCAGCCGTGGCCGAACGGCGCGGGCTCCACCGTCGAGCTGGCCTGCGGCCCCGCGCCTGCGGACTGGCGATGGCGGCTCAGCATCGCGCGGATCGAGCGCGACGCGCCGTTCTCGGTCCTGCCCGGCGTGCGCCGGCAGCTCGCCCCGCTGGACGCCCCGCTGGCGTTGCGCTTTCCCGACGGCCGCGAGCAGGTCCTGCTGCGCCTGGCCGTGGCGCGCTTCGACGGCGCCGATGCGCCGCAGGCGCGGCTGCCCGAGGGGCCGACGCGCGCCTTCAACCTGATGCTGCGCGGGACGGCGCAGGGCGAGCTGATCGCCCGCCCGCTGAACGGCGCGATGCTGCTGCCGGCCGAGCCCGGCCGGCGCTGGTTCGCGCACCTGCTGGCCGGACGCGCCGCGGTGGAGGCCGGCGCCGAGCGCGCGGCGCTGGCGCCGGGCGACAGCCTGTGGATCGAGGCGCCGCCCGGCGGGCGCGTGCGTCTGGAAGGCGGCGGCGAGCTGGTGCTGGCGAAGCTGGAGGCCTGAACCGCGCGTTGCCCTCGATCGGGGCCGGCGGCAAGCCGATGGCGAGGCGAACCCGGTTCGCAACGGCGTTCCTGTCCGCCATTCCCGCTGGTGCAGCCTGCCGGTCGGTCGCCATGGCGCATCGCCATGATCTCCGCGCGACGGACTTTGAACGGGCGTTGCTGCCCAAGACAACCGGACGACCCGGCACGGGCCTGGCATCGAGGCTGCTGGCGGCTTCGCGTCGGGCTGATCGCAGCCGGGGGCCGCTCCCACAGGAGCCTCGCCAGCCTTGCGGAAGCGGCCTCCGGCCGCGATGACCGGACCCTCGCCGCGCCCGCCGCGCCGGCGCGGACCGGCACCCACTCCCTCGCGCTTCCCTGCCCGCGCGCAGACGCCCCCGGCGCGAGGCACGGGAGCGCGCGAACAGGCTCCAAAAACGCGCCGGCCTTGCGCCGCCGGACGCCCTACAGCGCCGGCGGCAACCCGCCGCCCCGGCGCGAGGCGACCAGCGAGCGGCTCACCTCGGCCAGCGCGAACAGGCGCGCGATGCGTCCCCAGCCCACCGCCGCCACCGCCAGCTCGGTCAGCAGCAGCGCCAGCAGGAAGCCGCCCAGGCCCAGCGGCGGCGTGTTCACGCGACCGACGCCGAAGGCCATCGCCGCCGCGTAGGCCACCGCGCTGATCAGCAGGTAGCTCAGCAGCGTGCTCAGCGGCCGGCGCAGCAGCTGCGCGAAGCCGCGGCCCAGCGCGCGGGTCGCCGAGCGCAGCCCGGCGTCGGCGATGAAGGCGGCGCGCGCCGACTCCACCACCGCGTGCGCCAGCACGAACAGCACCGCGCTGCCCCACAGCGCCGCCCGCCGGGCGGCGTCGGCCTGGCTTTCCAGCACCGCCCGGTCGGCGTGCTTGTGCGCGACGCCGAACAGCACGCCGGCGACGCCCAGCGCCACCGCATACGGCAGCAGCGACCACAGCGCGAGGCGGAACATGCGGCCGTACTCGATCACGCCGCACTGGACCAGCTGGTTGAAGCCCAGCGTGCGGCCGGCGCGGCCGGCGGCCACCGCCATGCCGGCTAGGAACGGCGCCAGCAGCAGGGTCAGCAGCGTCGCCGCGAGGCCCGCGCCGTGCAGCCAGCCGCCGCCCTCGCCCATGCCGCGCATCAGGTCGCCGAAGGCCAGGCCGTCGAGCCGGCGCGCCCACGCGGCCGCGTGCACGGAATGGTCGAGCAGGCCGCCCAGCGCCTGCCACAGCGGCAGCGCCACGATCGCCGTGGGCAGCAGCAGGAACAGCAGCCACAGCAGCAGCAGGCGCCACTGCATGGCCATCAGCGGGGCGCGCAGCAGCGCGCCGGCATCCACCCGTCGAGCGTTGTTGTATGCCATCACAGGGTCACCAGGAAGGAGTAGAAGGCCTGCAGCAGCGAGGCGACGTCGTCGGTCCAGCGCCGTGCGGCGCTGCCGTCGGCCTCCAGCGTGCGGCTGTCGTTGAGCTTGTTGGCGTCGAGGTAGATTTTCCGCTCCGGGTCCAGCTCGGCCGACACCGCCTTGCTCGGCCTGGTGAACTCGAAGCGCGCCCAGCGGCGGTCGTCGTTCCAGCGCACGTCCTCGTGGCTGCCGTCGGCGAAGCTCACCCGCAGCAGCTGCGGCACCGGCGCGCCGTCGCGGAACACCGTCACCGTGCTGCGCCACGGGAACGGCCCCTCGCCCGGCTTGGCCTTCGGATGGGCCTTCTTCCAGTCCTCGCGCTGCTTGGCGATCTGCTTGGCGAGCGCGGCGCTGTCGCCATCGCTGCGCTTGCCGTCCTTCAGCTCGGTGCCGGCGGCCGGCAGCACCTCGGCGACGTCGAGGCTGGCGACGCGGTCGTCGATGCGCGCGGTGCCGTAGACGTACTGGTCGAACACCTGGTTGACGTCCCTGGCGTCGCCGGACACGTCGATCAGAGTCGCGCGCAGGTCGGCCACCGACGGATGGCGGAAGTGCCAGCGCCGGTAGTACTCCTTGAAGGCGCGCTCCAGCACGTCCTTGCCCAGGCGCTCCTCCAGGTCGTGCATCGCCGTGGCGGTGCGCGTGTACACCGTGCCGTAGCTGCTGCTGGAGAAGCGGTCCCAGGCGTTCTGGCCGAGCGGGTCGGCCGGCTGCTTCAGGTCCGCGCCCATGCGCTCCACCGCGAAGCCGCCGAGCGACGGGGTGAAGCCGATCGCCTTCAGGAACGACGTGCTGAACGCGATGTCCTGCTTGCGCTCGCGCAGCATGCGCTGGTCCCAGTACTCGTTGAGGCCCTCGTCCAGCATCGGCTCCTCGAACTCGTTGGAGGCGAGCAGCCCGTAGAAGTAGCCGTGGCCGAACTCGTGGATGGTGACGAAGTCGGACATGTACTGGGTGACCGTGCCCGGCTCGACCTTGTCGTAGCCCTCGGTGGTGTAGAAGGTCGGGTACTCCATGCCGCCGGCCTCGGCCGCGTTGAACGGCGGCACCACCACGGTGAGCGTGCGGTACGGGTACGGTCCCAGCGTGCCGGAGAAGTAGGTCAGCGAGTCGGTGCTGGCCTTGAGCTGCGACGGCGCGCTGCCGGCGTACTCCGGCGGATAGAGCACGCGCACCGCCACCTTCGGGCTGCCCGGCCCCTGCCAGCCGCCGTCCAGCGCCTGGTAGCCCTTGGCGGCCACCCAGGCGAAGTCGTGCACGTCGCCCTGCACGTAGCGGTAGGTGGTCTTGCCGCCGGCCTGCTGCGGCTGGCCCTGCAGCTCGCCCACCGCGCCCACGGTGTAGTCGCCGGGCACGGTGAGGCTGACGTCGAAGCTGCCGAAGTCGGCGTAGAACTCGCTGTTGAAGTGGAACTCGTGCACGTTCCAGCGCGGCGCGGTGGCGCCGCGCTCGCCGGCCAGTTCCAGCACGCCGATCTTCGGGAACCACTGCGCGACCAGGTTGAAGTCGCCCCACCAGCCGGTGCGCTCGACCACGCGCGGCAGCTGGCTGAGGAAGTCGATGTCCAGCGTCAGCGTGCCGCCGGCCGGCACCGGCCGGGCCAGGTCGATGCGCGCCACGGTCTGGTCGGTGGCCGGGCCGCCGTCGGGATGCACGAAGCTCCACTTCAGCGCGGCGTCGCCCTGCTTCACCGACTTCAGGTCGATCCAGCCCCACTCGCCCTTCTTCAGCGTGGCCGCGCCGCGCGAGCTGCCGTGCGCGGTGAGCACCTTGCGCTCGGTGAAGAAGGTGCTGCCCTCGTTCTGGAAGGCGTTGAGGTACAGGTGCAGGTAGACGCTGCCGACCGGGCGGTCGCTGCGGTTGCGCCAGGTGAGCTGCTCCTTGCCGCTGACCGCGTGCCTGGCCGCGTCCAGCTCGGCCGCGATGCGGTAGCCGACCACGCGGTCGGACAGCGTGGCCTCCTGGCCGGTGCGCTCGCCGCCCCAGGCTTCAGGCGCGCTTGGCACGGTCACCGCCGCCGCGGTGGGCGACGCGAAGGGAATGTCGGCCATGGCCGCCGCCGGCGCCGCGCTGGCGGCGGGCGCCGGCGCGGGCGGCGCGGTCTGCGCCAGAAGCGCGCACGGCCAGAAGGCCAGCGCCAGCCAGACGGAACCTCGTCCGCCGCGGATCATCGAAAGCCCCATCGTTCCCCCTCCAGGTGGCAAGCGGCCAGCGTGCGGCATGCGCGCGCGGGCGGCATAGGCCAGAAGTCACGATCGCCGGATCGGCATGCGATTGCGCCAGTCCCCGTGTCGTCCCGCCCGCGGCCACCGGCGCGACGGTCGCGCGCGTGCAGGCGCGCGGCCGCCGTGCCCCGTCATCGGCGCTCGCCCGCCCTTGCCGATGGTGCGGCACGCCCGGCCGTCGCCGGCAGCGCCAGCAGGTCGAGCGCCAGCAGCAGGTGCAGCGCGGCCGAAAGCAGCGGGCCGGCCCGCGCCGCCACCGTGTCGAGCGGCCAGCAGCGCGACAGCGGCTCATTGGCGGGATTCCAGCCCCGGTACAGGCCCAGCGCCGCTGTCAGGCAAGCGGGTCGGACCGGAACGCGCGGACCTCTTGCGGGCAGCGGCAGGCCGCCGCGATCCTCGCCGCCCATGCCAATGCCGCCTCCCGCGAGGGAACGTCGACGATGGTGAAGCCACCGCTGAGCCGCGCCGTCTCCGGGTATGCTCCCTCGACGGCCTTCCCGTCGACCGCCACCAGGACAGGCCCGGCGTCTTCGTCCAGCCCGCCAGAGAAGATGTACACGCCGGCCGCCCTGGCCTCCCGAATGACCGCATGGGCGGCGTCGGCCACGTCCTGGATCGCTCCTGCGGGAACGTCCATCGCGGCGCTCGGGAACGAGATCAGATAGCGCGTCATCCTGGGCCTCCCTTGCGAAGCGGCTTTGTTCATCGCGTCCAGGCCGCTTCCGCGCCCCTCCTACACCTTGATCGGCGGCGTGCGTCGCGGATGTCCGGCTGGCGTTCTCGCCAGCCGTGGCCGGCCGGGATGATAACCGGCCTTTCGTGTGGCGCCTTCGTGGAAGGCTTGGGAAATCGGACCCTGGCGTCGGCGACGGGTCAGTACACGTCGCGCCGGTAGCGCCCTTGCGCGCGCAGCCGCTCCACGGCTTCCGCGCCGAGCGCCTCGCGCAGCGCGGCGTCCACGCCCGGCGCCATGCCGTCCAGGCTGCCGCACACGCGGATCGCGGCGCCCGCGTCGATCCAGCGACGCAGCTCGTCCGCGGCGCGCGCCAGCAGGTGCTGCACGTAGACGCGCGCGCCGCCGTCGCGCGACCACGCCAGGTCGAGCCGCTCGATGCGGCCCGCGCGCCGCCACGCCTCGATCTCCTCGTGGTAGTAGAAGTCGTGCGCCGCCTGCCGCTCGCCGAACAGCAGCCAGTGCCGCGCGGCGCCAGCGGCGATGCGCGCGCGCAGCAGCGCGCGCAGGCCCGCCATGCCGGTGCCGTTGCCGATCAGGATCAGCGGCACGTCGTTCGCCGGCGGGCGGAAGTTGGGATTGGCGCGGATGCGCAGCGCGATCTCCGCGCCTGGCGGCGCGCCGGCGGTGAGCCAGCCGGAGCCCAGCCCCGGCGTGCCGTCCGCGCGCCGCATGCGGCGCACCAGCAGGTGCAGCGCGCCGTCGGCCGGCACCGAGGCGATCGAGTATTCGCGGTGCGGCAGCGGCTGCAGCCGCGCGGCGAGGGCCGCGGCGTCCAGGCCGCGCGCTTCCTCCGGCGGCGGCAGGTGGCTGCGCGCCAGCAGCTCGGCCAGCGGCACGCGGCGCTCGCCGTCGTCCACCACCGCCCCGCCGTCCGCGCCGGCGGCCGCCAGCCACGCGGTGACGCTGGCCCCGTCGTGGCGCGGCCCCACTTCGGCGATGTCGCCGGCCTGCCACGCAAGCTCGCCGTCGAGCGGCTGCAGCGCGAGATGGAAGGCGGCGCCGCCGAGCGTGCCGGGGTTGAGCTGGCGCCGCTCCACCAGCCGCCAGCGGCGGTAGTCCGGCCGCCGCCAGTCCGGCAGCTCGCTGGCACCGCTGAGCAGGGCCAGGTGGTGCTGCCAGTGGCGCAGCGCGCCCGCGTCGCCGTTGTCGACCTCCACCGGATCGAACAGCGCCTGCGCGCCGCTGCGCTGCAGCCAGTCGTGCAGGCGGCGGCCGAAGCCGCAGAAGTCCGCGTAGTCGCGGTCGCCCAGCGCGAGCAGGCCGTAGCGCAGCCCGCCCAGCGCCGCCGGCGCGGACAGGCAGCGGCGCGCGAACCCGGCCGCGCCGTCGGGCGCGTCGCCCTCGCCGGTGGTGCTGGCCACGAACAGCACGCGCGGCAACGCCGCCAGCGCCGCCGCGTCCAGTTCGCCCAGCGCGGCGCCGCGCACCGGCACGCCGGCCGCCTGCAGGCTCTGCACGGTGCGGCGCGCGAGCTGCTCGGCGAAGCCGGTCTGGCTGGCGTAGGCCACCACGACGGCATCGCGCGCGCCGGCGTCCGCGCCGGCCAGCGCGGCGCGGTCCGCGCGCGCCGCGCGCCGCCGCGTCCGCCAGGTGACGCCGACGAAGACCAGCCACGCCAGCAGCACCGCCGCCGCCCACGCCCAGCGGACGCGGCCGGGATCGTGCCAGGCCATGCCGCGCACGTGCAGCGCCAGCAGCCACAGCGCCAGCGCGCCGAGCAGGGCCAGCAGCAGGGCCTGGCCCAGCGCCGCGCGCGGCAGGCTGCCCGCGGGACGGCTCACGCCGCCAGCGCCGCCGCGAAAGCGGGCGTCATGCGCTCCTCGAAGCCGTGCGCGCCGCGCAGGATGAACAGCGCGGCCAGCCCGCGCGCCTGCGCGTAGGCCAGGCCGCGCTCGGCGCCCAGCACGGTGAGCGCGGTGCCGAGCGGATCGGCGTGCATTGCCTCGTCGGCCAGCACGCTCACCGAGGCCACGGCGGTCGGCACCGGCAGGCCGGTGCGCGGGTCGATGTGGTGCGAGACGCGCGTGCCGCCGACCGTGTAGTGGCGGCGGTAGTCGCCGGAGGTGGCGACGGCGCGGCCGTCCAGCGCGATCACGTGGCCGAACCGTTCCGCCTCGTGCGGCCCGCCCGCGGGCGGGCGCTCGATGCCGACGCGCCACGGCGTGCCGTCGGGCTTGCGGCCGCGTCCCTTGAACTCGCCGCCCACCTCCACCAGCCAGGCGCGGATGCCGGCCGCGTCCAGCCACTGGCCCACGCGGTCCACCGCGTAGCCCTTGGCCACCGAGGACAGGTCCACGCAGGCGCCGCCCGGCTGCCAGGCGCGCCGCTGCGCCGGGTCCAGGCGGATGCGTTGCCAGCCGACGCGGCGGCGCGCCGCCTCGACGGCCTCGCGCGCGGGCGGCTGCGCGCCGCGCGCGTCCGGGCCGAAGCCCCACAGGTTCACCAGCGGCCCCACCGTGGGGTCGTAGGCGCCATCGGTGTCCTCCGCCACGCGCAGCGCATGCGCCATCACCCGGAAGCATGCCTCCGGCAATGCGTGCCAGCTGCCGGCGGGCGCGGCGTTGAAGCGCGACAGCGCCGAGTGCGGCTTGTAGGTGCTCATCTGCGCGTCGACCGCGTCGAGCTGGTCCTGCACGCCGCGCCGCAGCGGCTCCGGCGCCGTCCCGGCCGGCGCGACCAGGCGCACCGACCAGGTGGTGCCCATCGTCTCGCCCGCCAGGGCGTGCAGCGCCGGCGCGGCCGCGGGATCGGCGGCGCCGGGCGTCACTGCGGCAGCACTTCCAGCACGGCGGTGTAGGACAGCCGCCGCTGCCTGGCCTGCTTCACGCTGGTCTTGCCGTCCTGCGTGCTGGCGTTGACCCAGTACATGCCGGCGTGCGGCCAGGTGAGGGTGAAGCGGCCGTCCTTGCCGGTGGTGGCCTCGATCTCCTCCTGCGCGTTGCGGTAGCGCGTTCCGCCGGCGATGGCAGTGACCTTCAGGTCCGGCGCCGGCTTGCCGTCCAGCAGCAGCTGGAAGGTGGCGCCCTCGCCCGCCACCAGGTCGGTGACGTGGGTGACCGGCACCAGCTCCAGGCCCTTGCCGCCGGGCTTGAGCGCGCCGTCGCTGGGCTTGCCGTTGGTGACGAAGGTCTCCACGCGGTTGCTCGCCTCGCTCACCTGCACGTGCTGCGCGCCCGCCGGGATCGCCTTGTCCAGCTCGGCCGCCTCGCCGCGCCAGCGCTTCTTCTCGCCGCCCAGCTCGTAGCCGGCGAACACGCCCTGGTTGACCAGCGCGATCCTGTAGGTGCCCTGCTGCTGGAGGTGCACGTCGAACACGCTGCGGTACTTGCCGGTGGCGGCGTTCTCCGGCGCCACCGTGCTGCCGTCCGGCGCGGTGATGACCAGCCGCGACAGGTCGCCGGGCACGTGGTCGGGGAAGAACAGGTCGTTGGACACCGCCGCGTCCACCGTCACCCACGGATCGGCGCCGGACACGTTGGTGGCCGACGGCACCATCCACATCTTGTGCGCCTGCGCGGCGAGCGGCAGGGCGAGCGCAAGGGCGAGGACGGTCCACTTCGACGAAAGCTTGGGCATGGCAATCTCCTGGAGGCGAGGGCGGCGCCTGCGCGCGCGCCGGAACAACGGACGGAAATGGGAACGCTTCAGGGCGCGAGGTCGAGCTTGACCTCGCCCAGCTCGCTGCCGCCCTTGGCGCCGAGGTGCTGCGGCGCGGCGGCCGGCCACTGGAACGGCACGCGCACCACCTCGCGGCCGCCCACCTCGCGCGCGGCCTCCACCACCAGCGTGTACTTGCCTGGCGCGAGCTGGCCGAGCGGCGCCTTGCCCTGCTCGAAGGCCAGCTTCTGCTCGCCCACCGGGCGGGTGGCGCCGGAGACGCCGTCCACCGGCATCTGCAGCTCGCGCCCGCCGCGCCGCCACCACTGGCGCAGCTCCGGCAGCCACTTGGTGCCGGCGCCTTCCTTGCCCTCCTTCTGCGCGTACCACACGGCGAGCTGAGCGGCGACGCTGTGGTCCTCGCGCTCGATCCACGCGGCCAGGTACGGGCGGTGGTACTCGGCCACGTCCAGCCGCGGGATCTGCACGGTCACGTCGAGGTCGGCCGCCGCCACCGGCGCGGCGAGCAGCAGGGCGGGCATGGTGAACAACAGGCGACGCATGGGCGCTTCCTCTCTCAATGGATGAAGATCAGGGCCAGCAGCAGCGGCAGCACCAGCCCGAACGCGACCAGCGGCCAGGTGGCGCCGCGCTGGGCGGCGTGCATTTTCAGCAGCAGCAGGCCGGTGACGGAGAAGACCACGCAGGCCAGCGCGAAGATGTCGATGAACCAGCCCCACACCGGGCCCGCGTTGCGGCCCTTGTGCAGGTCGTTGAGGTAGGAGATCCAGCCGCGCGTGGTGCGCTCGTACTCCACCTTGCCGCTCCCGCGGTCGATGCTCAGCCAGGCGTCGCCGCCGGGGCGCGGCAGCGACAGGTACACCTCGTCGGCCGACCAGTCGGCGCCGCGGCCGTCCACGCCGACGCCCAGCGCGCCGCCGATCCAGCCGGCCACCGGCGCGGGCAGCGGCGCGCCCTTGCGCTCGTCCTCGCCGGCCAGCAGGCGCCGCAGCGGCGCGGGCAGTTGCGCCTGGCGGTGCAGCGTCTGCGGCCTGGCCTCGATCTGCGCCGCGTGGTTGAGCGTGATGCCGGTCAGCGCGAACAGCAGCATGCCGACCAGGCACAGCGCGGAGCTGATCCAGTGCCAGCGGTGCAGCTGCTTGAGCCAGAACGCGCGGCCCGCCTGCCCGTCCTGGACGCGCCCGCGCGCCGCCTGTTTCTCGCCCATGCCTCGCCGTGCCCGTGGTCGTCGTCCGGCGGCCGCCACGCGGCCCCTGTCACCCGCGTCCGCCGGCGGCCGGCACGCCACCGGCGGCCGGATCGCGCGGATGCGCAAACGGCCGCCATAGTGCCAAAAATGAGAATCAATCGCAATTCATCGCCGCGTGGCGAATCGTCGCCCGGCCCCGCAAACCGTCCCTGCACCCAGCATCGGGACATGGCCTCGACGGGCATGGCAGCGAGGCTGTGGCGGCCTCGCGTCTTGTCGATCGCGGCCGGAGGCCGCTCCCACCAAGCTTGCGAGGCCCCCGTGGGAGCGGCCTCCGGCCGCGATGCCGGGACTGTCGCGTCGCGCCGGCCATGCCGCTTCGCCGTGGACCGACGTCCATGCCTTTTTCCCGGCCCGCGCGCAGACGGCTCCCGGCACGGAGTCGGGAGATCGTGAACAGGCTCTCAGCGGTCGTCGCGGGTCCAGATGAAGCCGTCGGCCTCGCGCACCGGGAAGCTGGCGATCGGCTCGTAGGCCGGCGGGCGGGTCACCGCGCCGGTGCGCAGGTCGAAGCGCGCGCCGTGGCGCGGGCACTCCACCTCGAAGCCGTGCACCTCGCCGCCGGCGAGGTCGCCGCCGTCGTGGGTGCACACGTCCTCCACCGCGTAGAGGTCGCCGTCGATGTTGTACACCGCGATCGGCGTGCCGCCGTCGTAGACCACGCGGAACTCGCCGGGCAACAGCTCGCTGCGCGTGCCGACCTTGATCCAGCCGTCCAGGCTCACGCGGGCACCCCGGCGAGCTCCTTCGCCAGCACCTCGAAGCGCAGGTCGTCGCGGCGCGGGATGCCGAAGCGCTCGTCGCCGTAGGGGAACGGCTTGAACACGCCGGTGCGCCGGTAGCCGCGGCGGCCGTACCAGGCGATCAGCTCCTCGCGCTGCACGATCACCGTCATCTCCATCGCGCGGCAGCCCCACTCCTCGCGCGCGATGCGCTCGGCCTCGGCCAGCACCCGCTTGCCCACGCCGCCGTTCTGCTGCGCGGGGTCCACCGCGAACATGCCGAAATAGCCCACCTCGCCCTGCCGCTCGACGTGGCAGCTGGCGAGCAGGCGGCCGTCGCGCTCGGCCAGCAGGATGCGGCCGTGCGGCTGCGCGATGATCTGCGCCACGCCGGCGGCGTCGGTGCGTCGGCCGTCGAGCAGGTCCGATTCGGTGGTCCAGCCGCGCCGGCCGGAATCGCCGCGGTAGGCCGATTCCACCAGCGCCACCACGGCGGCGACGTCGGCGGGACCGGCGGTGCGGAAAGCGAGGTTCGTGGTCGTCATCGCGCCATGATAATGCGGCGCGCGGCGCCTGTGCCCGCCGCCGCGCGGCTCACATCAGCAGCCTGCGCACCTTGAGCAGCGCGGTGACGAAGGCGTCGACCTCCTCCAGCGTGTTGTAGAACGCCAGCGAGGCGCGCAGCGTGGCCGGCACGCCGTAGAACTGCATCAGCGGATGCGCGCAGTGGTGGCCCGAGCGCACCGCCACGCCCTCCAGGTCGAGCAGGGTGGCCAGGTCGGTGGCCTGCGCGCCCTCGACCAGGAAGGAGATCACCGGCTCCTTCTCCTTCGCCTCGCCGAACAGGCGCAGGCCCGGGACCTCGCGCAGGCGCGCGGTGGCGTAGGCCAGCAGCTGCTGCTCCCAGGCGTGCACCGCCTCGAAGCCGAGCGAGGCGTAGTAGTCGATCGCCGCGCCCACGCCGGCGAAGCCGGCGATGTTCGGCGTGCCGGCCTCGAAGCGGTGCGGCGGGTCGGCGAAGGTGGTGCCGGAGAACTTCACCTCGCGGATCATCTCGCCGCCGCCGAAGAACGGCGGCATCGCCTCCAGGTGCTCGCGCCGCGCCCACAGCGCGCCGGTGCCGGTGGGCGCGAGCATCTTGTGCCCGGTGAAGGCGTAGAAGTCGCAGCCCAGCGCCTGCACGTCCACCGGCCGGTGCGGCACCGCCTGCGAGCCGTCCACCAGCAGCGGGATGCCGCGCCTGCGGCACTCGCGCGCCAGCTCGCGCACCGGGTTGACCGTGCCCAGCACGTTGGAGACGTGCGTGACGCAGGCCAGCTTCACCTCCGGCGTGAGCATCTCGACGTACTTCTCGACGATCAGCTCGCCGCGCGCGTCGATCGGCGCCGCCTTCACCGTGGCGCCCGCGCGCGCGGCGACCAGCTGCCACGGCACGATGTTGGCATGGTGCTCCATCACCGTGGTGAGGATCGCGTCGCCCGGCCGCAGCCTCGGCAGCGCGTAGCTGTAGGCCACCAGGTTGATCGACTGCGTGGTGCCGGAGGTGAGCACCACCTCGCCGCGGGATGCCGCGTTGACCAGGCCGGCCAGCCGGTCGCGCGCATTCTCGTAGGCGGCGGTGGCCTCCTCGCCGAGCAGGTGCACCGCGCGCGACACGTTGGCGTTGTGCCGGCGGTAGTGCTCGTCCACCGCGTCGATCACCGTCTGCGGCTTCTGGCTGGTGTTGGCGTTGTCGAAATAGATCAGCGGCTTGCCGTGCACGCTGCGCGCGAGCAGCGGGAAGTCCGCGCGCACGCGCTGCACGTCGAAGACGGTGGACGGCCGGGTCTGTGCGTTCATCGTGGAGGTTCCGGTGGAAGCCATCGCGGCGGGTTCAGGCCGCCCCGCCCGGCAGCCGCGCGGCCAGCAGCGCCGCCAGGTGCTCGCGCAGCGCGGGCAGGTCCAGGTCCGCCAGCACCGCCTCGCAGAACGCGACGGTGAGCATGGCGCGCGCTTGCGCTTGCGGGATGCCGCGCGAGCGCAGGTAGAACAGCGCGCGCTCGTCGAGCTGGCCGACGGTGGCGCCGTGCGCGGCCTTCACCTCGTCGGCGTAGATCTCCAGCTCCGGCTTGGTGTCGATCTCGGCCTGCGCGGAGAGCAGCAGGTTCTTGTTGCTCAGGGCGGCGTCGCTGCCGTCGGCGCCCGGCGCCACCACGATGGCGCCGCGGAACACGCCGCGCGCGCGCTGGTCGGCCACGCCGCGCCATACCGAGTCCGACGCCGTGCCGCGCGCCTGGTGGCGGATCGCCATCTGCGTGTCGGCGTGCTGGCGGCCGCGCAGGGCGAACACGCCGCGCGTGTCCAGCCGCGCGCCGTCGCCGGCCAGCAGCGCGCGCAGGTCGTGGCGCACCAGCGAACCGCCCAGCTCCAGCACGTGCAGGCGCGCCGCCGCCCGCGCGCCGAGCTGCAGGCCGGTATGGCGCACCAGCGTGGCGCCCTCGGCGGCGTCCTGCACGGTCAGCTGGCGCAGCCGCGCGCCGTCGCGCAGCACGAAGTCGGCGGCCAGCGTGGCGAAGTGCGCCTGCGCGCCGCTCGCCAGGTGGTGCTCCACCAGCGTCAGCGCGGCGCCCTCGCCCAGCTCGACCACGTTGCGGACGTGCCAGGCCACGTCGCCCTCGGCCGGCGCGCCGACGAACACCAGGTGCACCGGCTGCGCCGGGGCCGCGCCCGGCGCCACGCGCAGCACCGCGCCGTCGGCGGCCAGCGCGGCGTTGAGCCGGGCGAAGGCGTCGCCGTCCTCGCGGTAGCGGCGCGCCAGCGCGAAGCGCAGCGGCTCGGCCTCCGTGCGCAGCGCCCGCGCCAGCGGCTGCAGGCTCACGCCCGCGGGCAGCGCGTCGGCCCGCGACAGGTCGGCGCGGTAGACGCCGTTGACGAACACCAGCCGCGGCCCCGCCACGCCCGGCAGCGCCAGCGCGGCGGGATCGACCGCGCGCGCCTGCGCGTCGCCCGCGGCGTAGCTGCGCTGCGCCAGCGCGCGCAGCGCGGTGTACTTCCACGCCTCCGTCCGCGCGTCGGGCAGGCCGGCGGCGACGAAGGCGTCCAGGTTCTCCCGCCGCGCGGCGTCCAGCCAGGCGACGCCGCTCTGCGGCAGCGCCGCGGCCAGCTGCGAGGCCACGAACGGCGACGGCGACGGCTGGCTCATGCGCCCGCTCCGGCCGGCTCGCCGTGCTCGGCGACCCAGGCGTAGCCGTGCGCCTCCAGCTTCAGCGCCAGGCTCTTGTCGCCGCTCTCCACGATGCGCCCGTCGGCCAGCACGTGCACGAAGTCGGGCACGATGTAGTCGAGCAGGCGCTGGTAGTGCGTGACCACCAGGAACGAGCGCTCCGGCGAGCGCAGCGCGTTGACGCCCTCGGCCACCTGCTTGAGCGCGTCGATGTCCAGGCCCGAGTCGGTCTCGTCGAGGATGGCGAGCTTCGGCTCCAGCACCGCCATCTGGAAGATCTCGTTGCGCTTCTTCTCGCCGCCGGAGAAGCCCTCGTTCACCGCGCGGTGCAGCAGCTCGTCGGAGATGCGCATGACCTTGAGCTTCTCGCGCACCAGCTTGAGGAACTGCATGGAATCCAGCTCCGGCTCGCCGCGCGCCTTGCGCTGCGCGTTCAGCGCGGCGCGCAGGAAGTAGGTGTTGTTCACGCCGGGGATCTCGACCGGGTACTGGAAGGCGAGGAACACGCCGGCGGCGGCGCGCTCCTCCGGCTCCAGCGCCAGCAGGTCCACGCCGTCGAAGGTGACCGAGCCGGCCGTCACCTCGTAGCCCTCGCGCCCGGCCAGCACGTTGCCCAGGGTGGACTTGCCGGCGCCGTTGGGGCCCATGATGGCGTGCACCTCGCCCGCGTTCACGGCGAGCGTGAGGCCCTTGAGGATGTCCTTGCCCTCGACGCGGGCGTGCAGGTTTTCGATCTTCAGCATGTTCGTTCCTGATCTTGAGCCCCGCTCCCCGCGGGAGAGGGGTCGGGGCGGGGGTTCGGCTGGAACGGAACGCCTCGCTCCGCTCGTACCCTCATCCGCCCTCCGGGCACCTTCTCCCGGAGGGAGAAGGAGAAAGCTCAACCGACGGCACCTTCCAGCGAGATTTCCAGCAGCTTCTTCGCCTCCACCGCGAACTCCATCGGCAGCTCGCGGAACACCTGCTTGCAGAAGCCGTCGACGATCATCGACACCGCGTCCTCCTCGCCGATGCCGCGGCTGCGGCAGTAGAACAGCTGGTCGTCGGAGATCTTCGAGGTGGTGGCCTCGTGCTCGACGATGGCGCTGGGGTTCTTCACCTCCATGTACGGGAAGGTGTGCGCGCCGCACTGCTTGCCGATCAGCAGGCTGTCGCACTGCGTGTAGTTGCGCGCGCCCTCGGCGCCCTTCTCCACCTTCACCAGGCCGCGGTAGCTGTTGCTGCTGCGGCCGGCGCTGATGCCCTTGGAGACGATCTTGGACTTGGTGCCCTTGCCCAGGTGGATCATCTTGGTGCCGGTGTCGGCCTGCTGGCGGTGGTGGGTCAGCGCCACCGAGTAGAACTCGCCCACCGAACGGTCGCCGCGCAGCACGCAGCTCGGGTACTTCCAGGTGATCGCGGAGCCGGTCTCCACCTGCGTCCAGGAGATCTTCGAGTCGTCGCCGCGGCAGTCGCCGCGCTTGGTCACGAAGTTGTAGATGCCGCCGCGGCCTTCCTCGTCGCCGGGGTACCAGTTCTGCACGGTGGAATACTTGATCTGCGCCTTCTCCAGCGCCACCAGCTCCACCACCGCCGCGTGCAGCTGGTTCTCGTCGCGCATCGGCGCGGTGCAGCCTTCCAGGTAGGACACGTAGGCGCCCTCCTCCGCGACGATCAGCGTGCGCTCGAACTGGCCGGTGTGGCCGGCGTTGATGCGGAAGTAGGTGGACAGCTCCATCGGGCAGCGCACGCCCCTGGGGATGAACACGAACGAGCCGTCGGAGAACACCGCCGAGTTGAGCGCGGCGAAGTAGTTGTCGCCCGGCGGCACCACGCTGCCCAGGTACTGGCGCACCAGCTCGGGATACTCGCGGATCGCCTCGCTCATCGAGCAGAAGATCACGCCGGCGTCGGCCAGCTCCTTGCGGAAGGTGGTGCCCACCGAGACCGAGTCGAACACCGCGTCCACCGCCACGCCCGCGAGCCTGGCGCGCTCGTGCAGCGGCACGCCGAGCTTGTCGTAGGTCTCCAGCAGCTTGGGGTCGACCTCCTCCAGCGACTTCGGCCGGTTCTTCGGCGAGGCGTAGTAGCTGATCGCCTGGAAGTCGATCGGCCCGATGTCGAGCTTGGCCCAGTGCGGCGCCGGCATGGTCAGCCAGTGGCGGTAGGCCGCCAGGCGCCACTCGGTCATCCACGCCGGCTCGCCCTTGCGCGCGGAGAGCTGGCGGATGACGTCCTCGCTCAGCCCGGGCGGCAGGCTGTCGGTCTCGATGTCGGTGACGAAGCCGGCCGCGTAGCGGCGGCCGAGCGCCTCGGCGACCTCGGCGTTGCCGCGCAGCGCGGTGGCGGTGCTGTCGCCGTTGTCGGGGATCATGGTGCGGTCCTGCCTTTGAGTTCGGAGAGCGCGACGGTGGCGACCGTGGCCGGCGGCTGCAGCATGTCGGCCAGGCTCATCGCGCGCAGCGCGCGGTCGAGCGCGAGGTTGATGCGCTGCCAGCCGCCGCGCACGGAGCAGCCGGCCTCGCGGTCGCACTGGCCCACGGCCAGGCTGCATTCGGTCATGCCCAGCGGGCCTTCCATCGCCTCGACGATCTCCGCCACGCTGATCTGCCGGGCCGGCCGGGCCAGCCGGTAGCCGCCGTTGACGCCGCGGAACGACTCCACCAGCCCGGCGTGGCTGAGCGACTTCAGCAGCTTGCTGACGGTGGGCAGCTCCAGCCGGGTCTCCTCGGCGATCTGCGCCGTGCTCAGCACCGCGTCCGGATGGCCGGCGATGCAGGTCATCACCACGGTGGCGTAATCGACGAGGCGGCTGACGCGGAGCATGGGGAGCGGTCCAAATCCAGACCAAAATGGTACTGATTAGGGCGCTGCCGGTCAAATGTGCCTCCGGTCGGACCGCCCCGTTGCACCAAGTGCGGGCAAGCGCCGCACCACGGCAATGCCGCGCCGCACCGCCCCGCGTCCGGGCGGGCGCGCAAACGCCGCTCCGGCAGGCTTTCCGCGCGCATGGCACGCCTCATGCTGTACCGCAGCATCCACAGCGCAAGGGGAGGCCGTGCATGAAATGGATCACCGCCGTGATCAAGCCGTTCAAGCTCGACGAGGTGCGCGAGGCGCTGGCCGAGGCCGGCGTGCAGGGCATGACGGTCACCGAGGTCAAGGGCTTCGGCCGCCAGCACGGGCACACCGAGCTGTACCGCGGCGCCGAGTACGTGGTGGATTTTCTGCCCAAGCTGAAGATCGAGCTCGCCGTCACCGACGAGCAGGTCGAGCAGGCGGTGGAGGCGATCGGCAACGCCGCGCGCACCGGCAAGGTGGGCGACGGCAAGATCTTCGTCGCGGCGCTGGAGCAGGTGGTCCGCATCCGCACGCAGGAGGTCGATGCCGATGCGCTCTGAGAAGCGGGGAACGGGCAGAGTCCGCGGGCCGGTGCGCGTCGCCTTGCTCCATGGCCTGCTGGCGCTCGCCGCGCCGGTGCAGGCGCAGGGGGCGCCCACGCTCAACGGCGGCGACACCGCCTGGATGCTCACCGCCACCATGCTGGTGCTGCTGATGACCATCCCCGGCCTGGCGCTGTTCTACGGCGGCATGGTGCGCGCGAAGAACCTGCTGTCGGTGCTGATGCAGTGCTTCGCCATCACCGCGCTGGTGAGCGTGCTGTGGCTGCTGTACGGCTATTCGCTGGCCTTCAGCACCGCGGGCATGCAGGCCGGCGCGGTGAACCTGCATTCCATCGTCGGCGCGCTCGACCGCGCGCTGCTCGCCGGGCTGAAGCCGGACTCGCTCTACAACACGGTGCCCGAGAGCGTGTTCGTGATGTTCCAGCTCACCTTCGCGATCATCACGCCGGCGCTGATCGTGGGCGCCTTCGCCGAGCGCATGAAGTTCAGCGCGCTGCTGTGGTTCAGCGGCCTGTGGCTGACCGTGGTGTACCTGCCGATGGCGCACATGGTGTGGAGCGGCCCCGGCTCGCTGCTCGGCGACCTGGGCGTGCTGGACTTCGCCGGCGGCACCGTGGTGCACATCAACGCCGGCATCGCCGGCCTGGTCGCCTGCCTGGTGATCGGCAAGCGCAGGGGCTATCCCGCCACGCCGATGCCGCCGCACAACCTGGGCTACACCGTGGTGGGCGGCAGCCTGCTGTGGCTGGGCTGGTTCGGCTTCAACGCCGGCTCGGCGGTGGCCGCCAACGGCAGCGCCGGCATGGCGATGCTGGTCACGCAGATCGCCACCGCGGGCGCCGCGCTGGGCTGGATGGCGGTCGAGTGGGCGCTGCACGGCCGGCCCAGCGTGCTGGGCATCGTCTCCGGCGCGGTGGCGGGCCTGGTCGCGGTGACCCCGGCCGCCGGCACCGCCGGCCCCGGCGGCGCGCTGCTGCTGGGCATCGCCGCGGGCGTGGCGTGCTTCTTCACCGCGACCCGGCTCAAGCGCCGGCTGGGCTACGACGATTCGCTGGACGTGTTCGGCGTGCACGCGGTGGCCGGCATCCTCGGCGGCCTGCTCACCGGCCCGCTGGCCTCGCCCGCGCTGGGCGGCTTCGACGCGGCGGTGGCCTCGCCGCTGGCGCAGCTGTGGGTCCAGGCCAAGGGCGTGGGCTTCACCATCGCGTGGAGCGCGGTGCTGAGCCTGGTGCTGCTCAAGCTGGTCGACTGGACCGTCGGCCTGCGCGTGAGCGAGGAGCAGGAGCAGGTCGGCCTCGACCTCTCGCTGCACGAGGAGCGCGGCTACAACCTGTGACGGGCGCGGCGGCGTCCCGCCGCGGGACGCCGCCGGCGACGCCTCCTCAGGCCGGCATGGCCGGCGCGCGCGCGCCGGCCACGTCGCGCCGCGGCGGCGCGCCGAACATGCGCGCGTATTCGCGGCTGAACTGCGAGGCGCTCTCGTAGCCCACCCGGTAGGCCGCGGCGGCCACGTTGGCCTGGCCCGCCAGCATCAGCCGCCGCGCCTCGAGCAGGCGCAGCTGCTTCTGGTATTGCAGCGGCGTCATCGAGGTCAGCGTCTTGAAGTGCTGGTGGAACGAGGAAGGGCTCATGTTCGCCGCGGCGGCGAGCTGCCCGATGCGCACCGGCCGCGCGATGTCCTCGCGCAGCAGGCGGATCGCCTCGGCGATGCGCTGGGTGGGGCCGCTGGCCAGCGCGATCTTGCACACCTCGCCCGCGTGGGGGCCGGCGAGCAGCCAGTAGCCGATCTCGCGCATGAGGCCGGGGTAGAGCACCGGCACCGCCTCCGGCGTGTCCAGCAGCCTGAGCAGGCGCAGCACGCAGTCGGCCAGCGCCTCGCCGAGCCCGCCGACGAACAGGCCCAGCCGGCCGGGGCCGGGCCGCGGCGGCGGATCGAGCTGCGCCATCACCTCGCGCAGGATGCCCACGTCGAGGTCCAGGTTGAGGCCGAGGAAGGGCCGCTGCGCGCTGGCCCGGGTCACCTTGCCGAGCACGGGCAGCTCGACGCTCACCACCAGCGCCTGCCCTTCCGTGTAGTCGAACGCCGCCTCGCCCAGCAGCACCTGCTTGGCGCCCTGCGCGACCACGCACAGCGCCGGCCGGTAGACGCGCGCGGTGGGCAGCGCCTCGCCGCTGGCGCGCATCAGGTACAGGCCGTCGACGGCGGTGGCGTAGGCGCCGTCGGCGCCGCCGCGGGCGTCCGTGTAGCGGACCAGGGCCTCTTTCAGGGCTTGGGTCATGGCGGTCTCCGGCGGCCGGCGATGGGGGGCCATTGTGCGTCCGACGACGGCGCCCGCAACGGCTGCGCCGTCCCGGCCTGGAGGATCAGGCAAGAAATCCGTGGCTTCCGGCATTCGGTCCATGCGGGCGCGGGCCTAGATTGCGGGGCATGTCCCATCCCGCCACGGAGCCACGCATGTCCGCCACCACGCCTTCCGCCACGCCGAAGATCGCCCTCGTCACCGGCGGCAGCCGCGGCCTGGGCCGCAACACCGCCGTCAGCCTGGCCCGGCGCGGCGTGGACGCGATCCTCACCTACCACAGCAACCGCGCCGAGGCCGAGGCCGCGGTGGAGGAAATCCGCGCGCTGGGCCGCAAGGCCGTCGCCCTGCGGCTCGACGCCGGCGACACCGCCGCCTTCGGCGGCTTCGCCGGGCAGGTCCGCGACGCGCTGCGCGGGCAGTGGGGCCGCGAGCAGTTCGACCACCTGGTCAACAACGCCGGCACCGGCCTGCAGGCGGGCTTCGCGGAAACCACCGAGGCCGACTTCGACGCGCTCTACCGCGTGCACCTCAAGGGCGTGTTCTTCCTCACCCAGCGGCTGCTGCCGCTGCTCCGCGACGGCGGGCGCATCGTCAACGTCTCCAGCGGCCTGGCGCGCTTCTCCCTGCCCGGCTCCTCGGCCTACGCGGCGATGAAGGGCGCGGTCGAGGTGCTGACCCGCTACCTGGCCAAGGAACTGGCCCCGCGCGGCATCGCGGTGAACACCGTGGCGCCCGGCGCCATCGAGACCGACTTCCGCGGCGGCGCGGTGCGCGACAACCCCGAGGTCAACCGCACGGTGGCCGCGGTCACCGCGCTGGGCCGCGCCGGCGTGCCGGACGACATCGGCCCGATGATCGCCCTGCTGCTGGACGACGCGAACCGCTGGGTGACGGGCCAGCGCATCGAGGTTTCCGGCGGCATGTTCCTGTGACGCGCCGGGCCGCGGCGCCGGCCATCCGGCGCCCGGCCCCGTCCGGGGCGGCCCGTCAGAGCCGCCCGTCGACCGCCGCCTGCGGCAGCACCGACTTCACGTCGTACAGCACCGCGCCCGGCTTGCCGAACGCGCGGATGCGCGCGGCGCCCATCTCGCGGAACTGGCGGTGCGCCACCGCCACGATCACCGCGTCGTAGGCGCCCGCGGGAATCTCCGCGATCGGCCGCACGCGGTACTCGCGCGCGGCCTCGGCCGCGTCCACCCACGGGTCGTACACGTCCACCCGCGCGCGCGCGGATTCCAGCTCGCGCACGATGTCGATCACCCGCGTGTTGCGCAGGTCCGGGCAGTTCTCCTTGAAGGCGAAGCCCAGCACCAGCACGCGCGCGTCGACGATGTGCAGCCGCCGCTCGCTCATCAGGCGGATCACCCGGTCGGCCACGTAGGTGCCCATGCGGCTGTTGATGCGCCGCGCGGCGAGGATCAGCTCCGGGTGGTAGCCGGTGATCTCGGCCTTGTGGGTGAGGTAGTACGGGTCCACGCCGATGCAGTGGCCGCCGACCAGGCCCGGCCGGAACGGCAGGAAGTTCCACTTGGTGCCCGCCGCGGCGAGCACCTCCTCGGTGTCGATGCCGAGGCGGTGGAAGATCAGCGCCAGCTCGTTGACCAGGGCGATGTTGACGTCGCGCTGCACGTTCTCGATCACCTTGGCCGCCTCGGCCACGCGGATCGAGGAGGTCTTGTGCGTGCCCGCGCGGATGATCGCGCGGTACAGCGCGTCCACCCGCTCGGCGGCCTCCGGCGTGGAGCCGGAGGTGAGCTTGACGATGTCCACCACGCGCCGGGCGTGGTCGCCGGGGTTGATCCGCTCGGGGCTGTAGCCGCAGAAGAAGTCGACGTTGAAGCGCAGCCCGGAGCCGGCCTCCAGGATCGGCACGCACACTTCCTCGGTGGTGCCCGGGTACACGGTGGACTCGAACACCACCAGGTCGCCATGCGCGAGCAGGCCGCCGAGCAGGCGGCAGGCCGACTCCAGCGGCCTGAGGTCGGGCCGCTGCGCCTCGTCGATCGGCGTGGGCACGGTGACGACGTAGACGTTGCGGTCGCGCAGGTCCGCGGCGGCGTCGCTGAAGCGCAGCCGCGCCGCCGCGGCGAGCTGCTCGGGCGAGGTCTCCAGCGTGTGGTCGCTGCCGCCGCGCAGCTCGGCCACGCGCTGCGCGTTGATGTCGAAGCCGACGGTGTCGAAGTGGCGCCCGAACTCCACCGCCAGCGGCAGGCCGACGTAGCCCAGGCCGATGATGCCGATGCGGGGTTGTGCGGAAGGGCTCATGCGCTGCATCCGGGCCAAAGCGCTAAGCGTACAGGCTGGCGCGCGGCGCGAAAAAGCCGCCGCGCCGTCACGGGCGCACGGCGGTCACCTCGATCTCCACCAGGAAGCCGGGATTGGCCAGCGCCGCCACCTGCAGCGCCGAGCGCACCGGCAGGTTCGGCTGCTCCCTGGTGCCGAAGAACTGCGTGTAGCCCTGCATGAAACCGGCGAAGTCCATCCTGCCGCCCTTGGCCGGGTCGCCGACCAGGAACGCCTGCATCTTCACCACGTCGCCCATGCCCAGGCCCAGCGCCCTGAGCTGCTTCTCGATCGACGCGAGCACGCCGGCGGTCTGCGTCCGGGTGTCGCCGTAGGCGGCCACCGAGTCCTTCGGCGCCTGGGGATCGGCCACCGGCGGCACCGTGCCGCTGAGGAACACCAGGGTGCGGAAATCGGGAAGCTGCTGCCGGGGATCCTGTGGCGCACCACCGCCTGCGCGCCGGCGAGGGCGGGCGGCAGCAGGCAGCCGAGCAGCAGGGCATGGCGGATCGTCGGATGCATGGGAGTCTCCTGGCTGGACGGGGAACGCCGGCCGCAGCCGCCGGTCACGGGCTGCCCTGGCGCAGCGCCCTGACCTCGGCCTCGCCGATGGCGTCCGGGTAATGGTTGCCGAAATGCGTGCGCACGTAGTTGACCACGGCCGCGACCTGCGCGTCGGTGAGCGTGGTGCGGCCGAAGAACGCCTCGCCGTCCGCCTCCGCGCGCTCCGCGAAGGACGGCATGTCGCGCCGCCCGAGCAGCACCGTCGCCGCCACGTAGCTGGCCGAGACCAGGGTGGGGTCGCCCGCGAAGGCCGGGTAGCGCCCCGCGCCGACCGCGCCGCGGCCGTCGGGCATGTGGCAGCCCTGGCAGATCTGCCGGTAGACCGCCTCGCCGGTCGCCGCCTGCACGCCGCCGCGGCGACGGTGCGCGCCGGCATGGTCGGCGCGCGCCGCGCCCGCCGCCCCGAGCAACGCGAGGGCGAGCAGGCCGCAGGCGATGCGCCGCGTCATGCCGCACCTCCCGCCGCCGCGCGCCGGTGCAGCCGCCCGATCGCATCCAGCGCCGAGGTCACCGCGCCCTCCTGCCACGCCGGCAGGTAGGAGGCGTGCTCGCCGGCCAGCACGATGCGCCCGTCGATGGCGCACAGGTCGTCGTAGTGCTTCGCGCGCGCCTCCTCCGACCACAGGGCGAAGCAGCCCAGCGTGAACGGCGCGCGGTGCCACGCCACCGCGACGCCGTTGTCGAACTCCCGCGGATACTGCGGATGGATGCGGGCGCCCTGCGCCACCGCCTGGCGCACGCGCTCCTCCGGCGCCATCGCGGTGAGCTCCATGGCGTCCGTGCCCCATGCGTAGGCGCCGAGCAGCACCGCCTTGCCGCCGTCGTGGTAGCCGCTGCTGGGATAGCCGATGGTGCCGATCGGCAGGTCGGTATAGGTGATGCCGCCGTAGATCTGCTCGTCCTGCTCCCAGAAGCGCCGCTTGAACTGCAGGCCGATCTTCACCGCCGCGGCATAGGGCACGGCGGCGATCGCCTCGGCCATCGCCGCGCCCACGTTCATCGGGATCTGGCCGAGCACCGACAGCGGGATGGTGCACACGCACCAGTCGGCGCGCGCGGACCGCCGCGCGCCGCCCGGGCGGCGCGCGTCCTCGTACCAGGCGGTGACGCCGCGCTCGTCCTGGCGGATCTCCACCACCTTGGCGTGGTAGCGGATCAGCGGGCCCAGCTCGCGCGCGAAGGCCTCGCCGATCGCGCCCATGCCGCCGACCGGCTGGAACAGCGGGGTCTGCATCTCGTATGCATCGCCCTCGGCGAGGTTCTCCCACAGCCTGGAACCCAGCAGGTCCTCCAGCCGCAGCGGCTGCGAGAAGGCCGGGCGCGCCGAGGCGCCGCCGCCCGGGTCGCGCGCGTAGCCGCGCCGCTCGCTGCTGGCGCGGCCGGCCGCGTAGGCGTAGTTGCGGTCCAGCGCGCCCCAGCGGCGCAGCGATTCCAGCAGGCGTTCCTGGTCCTCGCGGGTCAGCCTGCCGTCGAGCGCGCCGCCCTGCGCCGCCTTGGCGAGCAGCTCCGCGACGTGCCCCTGGTAGTCGGCCTTCACCGCGCGGAAGCGCTGCGGCTTGCCGCCGTAGGCCTCGGTATTGTGCAGGTAGGCGTTGTAGTTGGTCTGGACGAAGGCCTCGAGCCGCACGCCCAGCACCCGGCAGTAGTGCAGGATGCCGTGGTGGTGATAGGGCAGCCGCCACGGCCCGGGGTTGAAGTACTGGCCCGCGGCGAAGCGGCAGTGCTGGGCCGCGCCGCCCAGCTCGGCGTAGCGGTCGCCGCCGCGCAGGCTCCAGTTGCGGCCGCCGGCGCGCCCGTTGTACTCGAGCAGCTGCACCTCGTAGCCGGCCCGGCGCAGCTCGTAGGCCGCCACCATGCCGGCGAGGCCCGCGCCCAGCACCAGTACCGAGGCGCCCCGCGGCGCGCCCTGCAGGGACGGCGGCCCGCGGAAGGACGATTCGGCGGCCAGCCCGAGGCCGGACATCGCCTGGTACATCGCCGCGGCGCCGGCGCTCGCGCCGATCATCCGCAGCAGTTGCCGCCGGGTCAGACCACAACCGCCTCCCGCTTCCATCGCCCCCTCGCAAGCGTCGGCGCAGCGGCCCGCGGCGGCGCGGCGCGCGCCCGTCGGCGCGCCGTCGTCCGCGGGCCTCCTGCCTGTCATGCCGTTGCCGCACGTTAGCAATCTTTTGCACTGCAACACAACCGCCGGCAGCATGCCTCCGCGGCGACGGACGGCCACGCCCGCCGGCTTTGCCCCACGCCGCCCCACGACGCCCGGGTGCGCCGCCGCCCCGGACCCGCACGCGCCGGCGGACGCCGGCTCAGCGCACCCCGCGCACGGGCTGGATGGCCCATGCCCCCAACGCGACGAGGATCGCCGCCACGACGAACAGCACCGTGTAGCGCCCGCCGCTCGCGGCCAGCACGCCCGAAGCGACCGCCGGCATCAGCGACTGCGGCATGACCGTGGCGATGTTGAATATGCCGAGGTTCCTGGCCGCGTGGGCCTCGCGGTCCGGCAGCACGTCGGTCACCAGGGCGAGATCGACCGCCAGGTACATCCCCTGCCCGGCGCCGGTGATCGCCATGCCCGCCAGGAACCAGGCATACGAAGCGGCGAAGGCGATCACCAGCAGCGCCAGCGCGTAGACCAGCGCCGCGCCGAACACGAAGACCTTGCGCCGCCCGACGGCATCGGACAAGCCCCCGCCCACGCCGCTGAAAACCACCACGGCGCCCGACTGCACCAGCGTGGACAGGAAGATCAGGCGCGGCACCTCGGCCGGCGGGCGGCCCAGCTGGTGGATCAGGTAGAGCCCCTGGTAGGTCATCAACACCGAGACCCCGGCGAAGAGCAGGAAGCGGCTGCACCATACCCAGCCGAAGTCGGGGAAACGCGACGGGCTGATCCAGAAGCTGCCGAGGAATTCGTGCAGCCCGTAGCGCGGCCGCTGCGCCGCGGCCAGCCGGCGGTCCGGCAGCGCCCAGGCCAGGCCGACCGCCCCCGCGACCGCCACGGCGGCCGGCGTGAGGAACATCGCCTGCGTCGAGGACGAGAGGGCCTGCACCAGCCAGGTGCCGCCCACCATGCCCACCGGCAGGCTGACGCCCACGATGCCGGACACCGTGCCGCGCTGCCGCGGCGGCACCTGGTCGGACAGGATCGCCACCAGCGCGGCCAGCTGCGCGTTGTAGGCGAGCTGGGCGACGCACCAGCCCAGCAGGACCTGCGGGACCGACGCGGCCCGCGCGACGATCGCCAGCCCGGCCGCCCCGCCGAGCGCGCCGGCGATCAGCCAGGGCCGGCGCATGCCGAAGCGCGAGGTCGTGCGGTCCGACAGCTGGCCGAAGAACGGGTTGCCGAACAGCGCGAGCAGCGCCCCCACGCCCATGACGAGCGACAGGCTGCCGGTGGCATGCGCCGGGTCGAGCGCATGCACGCGCATCGCCAGCCCCACCAGGACCGGGGAGAGCAGCGCCATCCACATGCCCGTGTAGGCCGCGGCGTAGATCGCGACGAAATTCCAGCCGACGCCGCCGACGTCCGGCAGCCGGGGCACATGCCGGAATGCGCGCGGCGCGGCTTCGGGCTGGTCGTCGCTCGTCGTCATCGCCTTTCCGGCTACAGCCCCCATGGTCATTCGCGCGGCGCCGCGTAGCTGCAGGCGGACCCTCAGCGCTTCCCGGGTGCCGCCGTGGACGCGCGCAGCCGCACCTGATACGGGACGTGCGTATGTTGCCGCATGGCAGGGTCGCGGATCGACCGTAGCACGCATTCCACGGCCAGGCGCGCCATCTCGCGGCACGGCTGGTGCACGGTCGTCAGGCCGGGCGAGATCTGCAGCGACACCGGCGTGTCGTCGAAGCCGCATACCGAGAGGTCGCCGGGAACGGCCAGCCCGCGTTCGTAGGCTTCGCGCATCACGCCGCAGGCCGTGTCGTCGTTCGCGGCGAAGATCGCCGTGGGCGGATCGCGCCGGTCGAGCAGCGCCTTCGCGCCGGCCACGCCGGAAGCGAAGGTGAAGTCCCCCGGCACGACGAGCGATTCGTCGTACGCGATGCCGGCCCTGCGCAGCGCGTCGCGGTAGCCGTTCAACCGCCACGCATGTGCGCCGTGCCCCTTCAGGCTGGCCACGTGGCCGATCCGCCGGTGCCCGAGCGAGATGAGGTGCTCGACGATGTCGGCCGCCGCCCGGCGCTCGTCGAAGCCGATGTCGATGCGCGACTGGCGCGATTTCGAGGAGATCGTCGCATAGCGCAGGTCGAGTTCCTCCAGGCGCTGCAGCAGCCTGGTGTTGTTCGCGTGGGGCGGCACCAGGACCAGCGCGTCGGGGCGATGCTGCGCCACGAAGCCGTCGATCCGCGAGACCAGGTCGTCCGACGCCTCGAAGGGGTGCAGGACCGCGTTGTACGGCGTCTCCTTGCACGCCTGCAGCACGCCCACGATCAGCTCCATGATGTAGCTGGAGCTGGACATCGGGTTGTCGTACAGCAGCGCGACCAGGTAGGAGCGGTTCCCCGCCAGGCCCCGCGCCGACGGGTTGGGCACGTAGTTGAGCGCGCGGATCGAGGCCTCGATCCGCGTGCGCAGCTTGGCGCGCACGCTCGGATGGCCGTTGAGGACGCGGGACACCGTCTTGGTGGAAACGCCGGCATGCGCGGCGACGTCTTCGATTCTCACTGGCATGTCTGTCCGCGGTCCCGTGCCCCTGGCGCCTTGCAGCGGCCAATGCTACTCGAAGCGAAAACCGCGCAACCATCGGGCGCGATTGCCGCCGCCGGCCTCGCGCGGCCCAAATGACAGCGCTTGTATTTTCGTGTTGACAGCGCTTGTACATTTGACTAGCTTGCGCCGCGCTGGGGGAGCACAAACTCGCGCTGCGGCGCACAATCGCAAGGGGAGGGGAGCATGCCCATTCGACGGTCGGCCCGCTGCGCGTCCGGCGGCCGCTGCGCGCCCATGCCAGCCGGGGCGGCCCGGCCAGGGAACATCGCGGCATGCGACGGGCACGGCCGATGAATGAGCGCCGGCGCAACCGTCCGGCCGCGATGGCGGCGCTGGCGTGCCTGGCCTGCGCCCAGGCCGCCGGGCAGCACCTTCCGCCGACCGCGCACTACGCCGACTGGCCCGCGGTCAAGGGCGCCCGCGGCGGCGATCCCGCGCTGGACGCGCGCGTGCGCCGGATCGTGTCGGGCATGACGCTGGCGCAGAAGATCGGGCAGATGACCCAGGCGGAGATCAAGTCGATCACGCCGGACGAGGTGCGCCGGTACTACATCGGCTCGGTGCTCAACGGCGGCGGCTCGTGGCCGAACCGGGACAAGCACGCGTCGATCGAGGACTGGCTCGCGCTGGCGGACAGCTACTACGACGCCTCGATGCACACCGACATGGCGGTGAAGATCCCCGTCGTCTGGGGCACCGACGCGGTGCACGGACACAGCAACGTGTACGGCGCCACGCTGTTCCCGCACAACGTGGGCCTGGGCGCGGCGCACGATGCGCAGCTGGTCCGCGAGATCGGCGCGGCCACCGCGAAGGCGGTGCGCGCCACCGGCGTCACCTGGGCGTTCGCGCCCACGCTGGCGGTGGCGCAGAACGTGCGCTGGGGGCGCAGCTACGAGAGCTTCTCCAGCCAGCCCTCGCTGGTGCGCGAGTACGCGCGCGCCTTCGTGGAAGGCCTGCAGGGCGATTTCGGCCCGCACAACGTGATGGCCACCGCCAAGCACTTCGTCGGCGACGGCGCGACCCGGCAGGGCACCGACCAGGGCGAGGCGCGGGTGGACAGGTCCACCATGATCAACGTGCACGGCGCGGGCTACTACGGCGCGCTCGAGGCCGGCGTGCTCAGCGTGATGGCCTCGTACAACAGCTGGAACGACGCCGCCGGCGGCGTGGACTACGGCAAGATGTCCGGCGCGCCCGCGCTGCTCACCGACGCGCTGAAGCGCAAGATGGGCTTCGACGGCTTCGTGGTGTCCGACTGGAACGCGATCGGCCAGCTGCCCGGCTGCAGCAACGCCAGCTGCCCGCAGGCGATCAACGCCGGCATAGACATGGTGATGGTGCCCGACGACTGGAAGGCCTTCATCGCCAACACCATGCGCCAGGTGCAGGACGGCGAGATCCCCATGGCGCGCATCGACGACGCGGTGGGCCGCATCGTGCGCGCCAAGCTGCGCATGGGCCTGTTCGACAGGCGCCCGTCGCAGCTGCCCGGCGCGGGCGACGCCCGCCTGCTGCAGGATCGCGCGCTGGCGCGGCGCGCGGTGCGCGAATCGCTGGTGCTCCTGAAGAACAACCGCGACGTGCTGCCGCTGAAGCGCGGCATGAAGCTGCTCGTGGTCGGCACGCGCGCCGACAGCCTGCCGGACCAGGCCGGCGGCTGGTCGCTGACCTGGCAGGGCACGGACAACACCAACGCCGATTTCCCCAACGCGCAAAGCATCCTGGACGGCCTGCGCGACGCCGACGGCGCGGCCAACGTCGCCTTCAGCGAGAACGCGCAGGGAGTGGACGCGAAGGACTACGACGCCATCGTGGCGGTGATCGGCGAGACGCCGTACGCGGAGATGATGGGCGACATCGCGCCCTCGTCCACGCTGCGCTTCGGCGACCGCTACCCCGGGGACGCGGCGCTGCTGAAGAAGGTGGCGCAATCGGGCAAGCCCGTGGTGACGGTGTTCGTGGCGGGGCGGCCGCTGTTCGTGAATCCCGTCCTCAACCTGTCGGACGCCTTCGTGATGGCGTGGCTGCCGGGCAGCGAGGGCGGCGGCGTGGCCGACGTGCTGTTCGCCGCCGGCGCGGACGGCCGGCGCGCCAACTTCACCGGCACGCTGCCGCGTCCGTGGCCCGGCGTGCCCTGCCCCGACGCGGACGAGGCCGGCGCGTCGCGCTGGCTGTTCGCGCCGGGCTACGGCCTGCGCTATCCCACCCGGCACGATCTGCCCGCGCTGCCCGAGCACGACGAGGTGAAGGCCTGCGCCGACGCCTCCAGCATGCCGGTGTTCCACACGCTGGCGGTGGCGCCGTTCGCGCTGTACCTCGCGGATGCGGCGCAGGGCGAGCGCGCGGTGGGCTCGGACCTCAACGGCGAGATCGCCTGGCCGGGCGACCGCCCGCTGCTGCGCCTGCGCACCGTGCAGGTCAACACGCAGCAGGACGCCAAGGCGGTCACCTGGCTGGGGCCCGGCCGCTTCCTCGCGCGCGGCGCGCAGCCGGCGGACCTGACCAGGCTCGCGGCCGCCCATGCGGCGCTGCAGTTCGACGTGGTGGTCGACGCGCCCGCGCGAGGCCCGGTGAAGCTGGCCATGCGCTGCGGCAGCCGCTGCGGCGGCGACGTCGACCTCGGCCCGGTCCTCGCCGGCTACGCCGCCGGCACGCGGCAGAGCGTGTCGGTTCCGCTGGAGTGCTTCGCCAGGCGCGGCGTGGACCTCGCGCACGTGGACGTGCCGTTCGAGATCGCGGCCGACGCGCCGTTCGCCGCCGCCTTCGCCGACATCCGCGTCAGCGCCGTGGCGACGGCGAACCGCCGCGACCTGTCGTGCGCAAGCGTGGGGGTCCGGTGACCGGCCGGCCGTCGCCGTGCGCCGGCTGCCGGGGGGCGTTCACCTTGCAAGCCGGGAAGCCGATCCGCCATGCCGGGGCCGCCGCGGCAAGCGGCGCGGCCCGGGACTTGAACGAAAGAAACGAGAAAAGGCTGGGCCGTACCGGCCGAACAGCTACTGGACACCGGGGAGAACAGAAGTGAAAAAGCCATCCGTGCATTCGTCCGTGCATAGCGCCAGCCGGCCGTGCAAGCTGTCCTTCGCGATCGCGATGACCTTGTTCGCCGCCGGACAGCTGCATGCGCAGACCGCACCGCCCGCGCCGCAGGCGGACGACCGGACCGCGCCATCCGCGCAGCCCGCCAAGCAGGACGCGAAGCCCGCCGCCAAGAAGAAGCCGTCCGCGCCGGCGGACGGCAAGGAAGTGACGGAGCTCAGCGGCATGACCGTCAGCGGCTACTCGTCCAGCCTCAACCGCGCGCAGGAGATCAAGCGCTACTCGGACACCGTGGTCGACGCGATCTCGGCGCAGGACGCCGGCTCGCTGCCCGACCTGTCGGTGACCGAGGCCCTGCAGCGCGTGCCGGGCGTGGCCGTCAGCGCCTTCGGCATCGCCGCCGATCCGGACCACTTCTCCATCCAGGGCTCGGACATCAGCCTGCAGGGCCTGCCCTACGTCAGCACGCTGTTCAACGGCCGCGAGGTGTTCTCCGCCGGCGGCGGCCAGGGGCTCAATTTCTCGACGGTGTCGCCGGAGCTGATCGGCTCGGTCGTGGTGAGCAAGAACCAGACTGCGGACATGATCGAGGGCGGCATCGCCGGCTCGATCGACCTGAATACGCGCAAGCCCTTCGACAGCAACAAGGACACCCAGGCGGCCGTCACCCTCGGCAGCTACTGGGGCAGCCTGGACAAGCACGGCACGCCGCAGATCGCCGGCCTGTTCAGCCACAACTGGAACACCGAGGCCGGCCGCTTCGGCTTCCTGGCCAACGTGGCCTACGACCGCATCGACCAGGCCGACAACGCGATCTCCCTGGTCGACTTCCAGCGGCGCTGCAACGGCTGCACGCTGCCGGGGGACCGGGTCGACAACTACCCCGGCCTGGCGCCGGGCCAGTACGTCTACCTGCCGATCGGCGCCGACCTGCGCACCCAGAACCAGAGCAGCAGGCGCTTCGGCCACGTGCTCGCGGCGCAATGGGAAAGCCCGGACAAGGCCTGGCAGGCCACGCTGGAATGGGACCGGGCCTCGGACACGGAGACCACCTACGAGCACACCCTGCAGGCCTCGACGGACGGCTGCGCCTGGTCGGACCCCAACCAGTGCGACATCCCGCTGGCGGGCACCACGCCCGTGTTCGACTCGCGGGGCGTGTTCCAGTCGGGCATCGTCACCGCGCTGCCGAGCGACTACAGCTATCCGTCCCAGTACGGCGGCCTGCCGACGCAGTTCGACAGCACCGGCTACAAGAGCCGCTACGTGACCAACGACTACAGCTTCAACCTGAAGTGGAACGCCAGCGACAGGCTGCACCTGAGCCTGGACGCGCAGGACACGCACTCCCAGTACCAGTACGCCTACTACTACATCCGCCAGCTGACCAACGCCAACTGGTATCTCGCCCTGCACGGCAACGACGTGCCCACGGTGCAGCTGCTTTCGCCCGATCCCGACGAGACGACGGCCCAGTATTTCGCCAACCCCGCCAACACCTACTGGGCGGCGGCGCAGGACAGCCAGAGGTACTCCTGGGGCAACCAGCGCGTCTTCCGCCTGGACGGCAGCTTCGACGTCGACAAGGGTTTCCTGGCGGACATCCAGTTCGGCTTCCGGCACCGCGACCAGGACGAGACGGTGAGAAGCTCGGCGTTCAACTACGTGCCGATCAGCACGCCGAGCCCGGGGGTGGCGCCGATCACCGCCGCCGACACGCCCGGCGACGTCGCCCCGTACCACGTCGACCTGCCGGCCTTCGACCACGGCGATTCCGGCATCGTCGCCCCCTACTTCAACCTGAATCCGCTCACGCAGTTCTGGCAGGCCGTCGCCGCCATCAAGCGGATCAACCAGCAGTGGCTGGCCACGACGCCGGGGGCCGTCGGCAACTACTACACCAACTACGACCGCGAGCAATACGTGGCGGGCGACGTGTTCGTGCCGGGCACGTACTACCTGCCGCAGGAAATCGCCTCCAACCAGGAGAAGACCAACGCCACCTACGTGCGCCTGAATTTCGGCAACGGCAACACCGATTTCCTCGGCGGCCTGCAGATCAGCGGCAACGTCGGCCTGCGCTACGTGCATACTCAGGACGACGCCTCGGGCTACCTGATACTCCCGAACATGGCGCAGACCCTCAACGGGCAGAGCATCGCGCAGTACTGCCAGTCGGGCAGCAACGGCCCGGCGCCGCAGCCGGGCACGTTCTGCGCGCTGACGCCGGCGCAGCAGCAGCAGTACATGGCCTTCGCCAATGGCGCGTACACCCCGATCACGGCCAGCAACAGCTACGGCAACTGGCTGCCCAGCTTCAACCTGGCCATCGGCTGGACCGACGACCTCATCACCCGTTTCGCGTTCTCCAAGTCGGTCTACCGGCCGACGCTCGTCCAGCTGCAGGCGGGGCAGACGGTCAGCGGGCTCCTGCCCTACGGCACCAACGGCAGCACCGAGCCGACGGTGGGGAACGGCTACACCGGCGCGAACCCCTACCTCAAGCCCATCACGGCGCACAATTTCGACCTCACCCAGGAGTGGTACTTCGGCCACGCCGGCTCCCTGGCCGGCATGCTGTTCTGGAAGCAGCTGAACCACACCATCCAGTACATCACCAGCGTCGTCGACACCTCGATCACCAACAACGGCGTGACCTACCCGGAGCAGTACACGGCGGGCCTGGCCAACCTGGACCAGAAGGGCAGCGTGGGCGGCGTGGAGCTGGCCTACCAGCAGAAATACGACTTCCTGCCCGGCTGGCTGTCCGGCTTCGGCACGCAGATGAACTACACCTACATCAAGCCGCACGGGCTGGGGTTCGGCTCGGTCAACTACTGCCCCACCGGCTACGTGGCGCCCACGCAGTGCATCAACCAGAAGAAGCTGCCGCCGTCCGAGCTGTCCCGCGACACCTTCAACTTCACCGTCTACTACGAAAAGGGCCCGCTGTCGGCGCGGCTGGCCTGGAACTGGCGCTCGCAGTTCCTGATCACCGGGCAGGAGGCGGACTATCCGTTCCTGCCGGTCATGGCCGATTCCCAGGGCCGCCTGGACGGCTCGCTGATCTATGCGCTCAACCAGCACGTCAAGGTGGCGCTGCAGGTGGCCAACATCCTGAACTCGACGTTCAAGACCCGCGAGATCGTCAACACCGACGGCCTGAGCGTGCCCAAGGGCTTTTTCCGCGACGACACCCGCTACAACCTCAGCCTGCGCGCGGACTTCTGACCGGGACGCGGGCGGGAACGCCGTTCGGGCGCGTCCCGCGCCGCCCGCCGTCTGCCGCGACGGCGGGCGGCGCGGCGGTGCCCCGTCGCTGCTTGCATGCGAAAGAAGGGATCTGGCGATGACGATGACCGGCGCTGTCGCGGCCAGGCACGGCAAGGCGTGGCGCGGCCGGCTGGGCGGTGTCGTCGCCTGCCTGGCGCTGGGCGCATGCGCGCCGCTGCCGGCCTTCGCGGGAACGGCCGCGACGTCGACGGCGGTTGCGGAGGCCCTCACGGAAGGCACGGCCCTTGCGGACGCAGGCTGCCGTGCCATCGCGGCGCGCGTCGACCAGTCGCCGGGCGACCGCCCGGTCCTGCTGCGCAGCTACGATGGCCTGCGCGGCATGGGCGCGCCCGACGACCCGTCGCTGCGCACGGCCGCCTTCACCTACGACAACGCCGTCGCCGTCATCGCCCTGCTCGCATGCGGCAAACCCGCGCAGGCCCGGCGCGTCGGCGAAGCCCTGCGGCTCGCGGCGATGCACGACGGGCGCCTGCGCGACGCCTACCGCGCGGGCGTCGTCGGGAACGCCAGGCCATTGCCGAACGGCTGGCGCGACGCGCGGCGCAAGCGCTGGGTCGAAGCCGCGCGCCAGTACGCCGGGGCCTACCAGGACGGCACGTCGTCCGGCAACGTCGCGTGGACCGCGCTGGCGCTGCTGGCCCTGTACGACGCCACCGGCGAGACGCGCTGGCGCGACGCGGCCGTGCGCCTGGCCGGCTGGGTGGTGGCCCATGCGTCCGACGGGCGCGGCGCGGGCGGGTTCGATGGCGGCGTCGAATCCTTCATGCTGGTGCCGAGGAAGGCGCTGTGGAAATCGACCGAGCACAACATCGACCTCGCCGCGCTGTTCGGCTGGCTCGATCGCATCGCCGCGCCGGGCGGCGACTGGGCCACGCAAGCGCGGCGCGCGCGCGGCTTCGTCGACGCCCAATGGGATGCGGCGAGCGGGCATTTCTGGATGGGCACCTCGGCCGACGGCGCGACGCCGGTCCGCGCGCCGTCCGTCCTCGACGTGCAGCTCTGGGCACAGCTCCTGCCGGACGCGCCGAAGGCATGGCAGCGCGCGCTGGACTGGGCCGAGCACCGGCACGCCGTCGCGGGCGGCTTCGACTTCAACGACGACCGCGACGGGGCGTGGACGGAAGGCACCGCGCAGGCCGCGCTTGCCTATCGCCGGCTTGGCCATGAGGCCGAGGCGCGGAAGCTGCTGGCGTCGATCGCGCGACAGGCCGCGCCCGGCGGTTTCCTCTACGCCACGCCCGAGGCGCGCATCACCTCGGCGTATGCCTGGTACCGGCACCAGCCGTGTCTCGCCGCGACGGCCTGGGCCGTGCTCGCCGCGCTGAACCGCAATCCCTACGTGCCCGGCGATGCCGCCCGCATCCGGCGGCATTGATGCGGCGGCACCACCTGGCGCGACGCCCGGCCATCGCATTTCGTAGTCGATCCCCAACGGGGAAAGGAGGATGACGAGAGGCACTCACCAACGATATCCGGGTGGCTGCAAGCCATGCAGCCGAAGCGCCGTCTACAGGGGGCAAACATCTGTGCGGCTCCAAGGGAGGAAAGCATGTGGCATCACAAGAGTCTCGGGCGAGCAACGACCGTACTAGGCCTTGCCGTGGCCGCGCTGTCGCCGGCCCCGTTCGCGCACGCCGATGATTGCGTGAGTTACGGCGACCAATCGTGGAATGGCAGCAACCCGTATGCGCAGCTGTCGGATGCCGACCCCCATCAGATGCTCAATCTCGATGTCTGGAGCGTGGGCTCCCACTGGAACGGCGGCTGGGTGAACCTGTGCAGCCACGCCGGCCCCAGCGGCAGCTGGACCTTCAGGGGCGAATGGCAGGTCAATGGCGGCATCGTCCAGGCCTACCCGCACGCAACCCGGGGCTGGGACTGGTTCCAATGGCTGCCCCACAACGCGCCCGGCGGCGACGGGTTCCCGGTCCAGGCCGGCAGCGCGGGGCTTTACAGCAAGGTCCAGTACGACCCGAACCCGCTCTACGGCACGTTCGATGTTTCCTACGACATCTGGCTGAGCGACAAGCCGAATCCGGGCCCGGGCGACAAGCTCACCGAGATCATGGTCTGGCTGGACCGTGGCGGCGGCCTGGAGCCGCTCCAGAACAACGGCGGCTACCTTGGCACGACGACCCTGGGGAACGTGAGCGGCACCTGGAGCGTTTACGCCGGAAGCATGAGCTCGACCTACCAGGGCGTCGGGATGCAGTGGCCGGTTTACTCGTACGTGAGCACCCGGCCGATCAGCACGTTCGACGGCGACCTCCAGCCCTTCATATGGAATGCCATCCACGCTTTCCAGAACCGGGCCCGGCAGTCCAACCACATGGACGACAGCTGGTACGTGCTCGGCGTGCAGTTCGGGGCCGAGCCGGTGTCCGGCTACGGGCAGCTCAACGCCTGGTACTACTACGTCCAGCCCGGGTGGTGAGGAGGGCAGGATGAACCCGGGGGCCGGGCGGCCGCGGTGAACGCCGTGGCGCCCGGCCCACCGGAGCAGGCGCCGGCGACGGCAGGGTGCGCGCGCTCCCGGAGCCAACCTGCGGGGTCGCCGGCCGGCGCCGGCGCTGACCGGCGGGCCGGCATGGTATGTCCTGCCCGCGCACGAACGACGGCGCGAGGCGGACATGCAATGCCTTACCATCATCCGCATGAATGCCTCCGACGACCGCGCCGCCGCCCGCCTCGCCTGGACCCGTGCCACGCTCGGCGACCCGGACGCCACCCTCGAACCGGCCTCCGCCGACGCCAGCTTCCGCAGCTACTGGCGCACCCGCCACGGCGGCAGGAGCTGGATCGTGATGGACTCGCCGCCCGCGCAGGAGGACCCGCGCCCGTGGCTGGCCATCGGCGCGCGGCTCGCCGCCGCCGGCCTGCACGTGCCGGCGGTGCGGGCGCAGGACCTGGCGCAGGGCTTCCTGCTGATCGAGGACCTGGGCTCGCGGCTGTACCTGTCCGTCCTCGACGAGGCCAACGCGGACGCGCTCTACGGCGACGCCATGGACGCGCTGCTCGTCATGCAGACCCGGGTGGACTGCGCCGGCCTGCCGCCGTTCGACCGCGAGCTGCTGGTGCGCGGGCTGGAGGTGATGCCGGAGTGGTTCCTCGGCCGCCATCTCGGCCACGCGCCCGACTGCGGCGAGCGGGACGTGCTGGAGGCGGCCTTCGACGTGATCGTGCGCAACGCGCTGGAGCAGCCGCGCCGCTTCGTGCACCGCGACTACCACAGCCGCAACCTGCTGGTGGTCGAGGAGAACAATCCCGGCATCATCGACTTCCAGGGCGCGCTCGCCGGCCCCGTCACCTACGACCTCGCCTCGCTGCTGCGCGACGCCTACGTCGTCTGGCCGCGCGCGCGCGTCGAGGGCTGGGTGGAGTCGCACCGCCTGCGCCTGCGCGACGCCGGGGTCGTCGGCGCGGAGGTCGGGCGCGAGCGCTTCCTGCGCTGGTTCGACCTCACCGGGCTGCATCGCCACGTGCGCGTGCTGGGCCAGTTCTACCGCCTGTGGTACCGCGACGGGAAGCCGGGCTACCTCAAGGACGTGCCGGCGGTGTACCGCTACGCGGTCGAGGTGGCGCGCGGCTATCCCGAGCTGGCCGGCCTGGCGGAACTGCTCGAACGCCACGCGCAGGGGCGCGACCTCACGCGGGTGGCGGCATGAGGCACGCGCTGCTCTTCGCCGCCGGCCTGGGCGAGCGCATGCGCCCGCTCACCGGGCGCACGCCCAAGCCGCTGCTGCCGGCGGGCGGCAAGCCGCTGATCGCGTGGCACCTGGAGAAGCTCGCCGCCGCCGGCGTGCGCTACGTGGTGATCAACACCTCGCACCTGGCCGAGCAGTTCCCGGACGCGCTGGGCGATGGCGCGCGCTGGGGCCTGCGCATCCGCTACGCCTACGAGGGCGCGACGCCGCTGGAGACCGGCGGCGGCATGCTCAACGCGCTGCCGCTGCTCGGCCCGGAGCCGTTCCTGGCGATCAGCGGCGACGTGTGGACCGACGCCGACCTCGCCGCCCTGCCCGCCGAGCCGGCGGGGCTGGCCTACCTGCTGATGGTCGACAACCCGCCGCACCATCCGCGCGGCGACTTCGCGCTGGGCGCCGACGGCCTGCTGCGCGCCGAGGGCGAGCCGCGCCTCACCTACGGCGGCATCGGCGTGTTCCGCCGCGAGCTGCTGGAAGGCTGGCGCGAGGCGGCGGGCGACGTGCCCGGCGCCGCCGACCGGCCGCCGCGCTTCAAGCTGCGGCCGCTGCTGGAAGCGGCGATGGCGCGTGGCCTGGTGCACGGCAGCCATCACCGCGGCCGCTGGACCGACGTGGGCACGCCGGAACGGCTGGCCGAGCTGGACCGCCAGCTGGCCGTCTAGACGGCCGTCGTCGCCGGCTCAGCGCGCCAGCGCGGCGGGCGCCTCCACCGCGCCTGCCGCGGCCGCCGGCAGCACCGGCGCCGGCGGCGCGGGCAGCGTGCCCGGCGCGGCGCCCGCGTCCGCGGGCGGCGCCGGCCCGTCCCCGTCGGCCAGTTCCTGCGACAGCGCGGCCGCCTCCGCCTGCCGGGTCATCACGATGATGCTGATGCGGCGGTTGATGGGGTCGCCCGGGTGCGCCTTGTCGAACGGCACCGAGGCGGCCAGGCCGACCACGCGGGCGATCTTCGCCTCCTGCAGCCCGCCCTCCAGCAGCGCGCGGCGCGCCGCGTTGGCGCGGTCGGCCGACAGCTCCCAGTTGCCGTAGCGGCCGCCGCTGCCATACGGCGCGTCGTCGGTGTGGCCGGAGATGCCGATGCGGTTGGGCACGCGGTTGATCAGGCCGCCCAGCTCGCGCAGGATGCCGGCGGTGTAGGGCTTGAGCTGCGCGCTGCCCAGGTCGAACATCGGCCGGTTGAGCTTGTCCACGATCCGGATGCGCAGGCCCTCGGGCGTGATGTCGAGCAGCAGCTGGTCCTTGAAAGGCGCCAGCGCCTGGCTGTTCTGGATCGCTGCCCTGAGCTGCTGCATCAGCTCCTGCAGGCGCGCCTGCTCCTGCCGGCGCGCCTCCTTCTCGACCGTCCTGCCGTCCACGCTGGCCGCCGCCGCGCCGCGTGTGTCCTTGCCCGGCCCGTGCGGCAGGTCCATCGCGCCGCCCAGCTTGATCGCGCTGTCGCTGGCGCCGCCCGGCCCCATCCGGCCGGGCGGCGCCAGCGTGGCGTGGCCCGGCGTCAGGCTCGGGTTCCTGAAGTACTCGGAAATCGCCGCGCGCTGCTCGCGCGTGCCCACGCCGATCAGCCACATCACCAGGAAGAACGCCATCATCGCGGTGACGAAGTCGGCGTAGGCCACCTTCCACGCGCCGCCATGGTGGCCATGCCCGCGCCGGCGGACCCGGCGCACGACGATCGGCTGCGGTGGCCCCGCGCGCTCGCTCACGCCGCGGCCCCGGCGCGCGCGGCGTCCCTGAGGTGCGCCTCCAGGTCCTGGAAGTTGGGCCGCGCCTGCGCCGACAGCGACTTGCGCGCGAACTCCACCGCCACCTTGGGGTTGTAGCCGCGCAGGTTGGCCAGCAGCGCCACCTTGACGCACTCGAAGGCCTTGCCCTCCTCGTGCACGCGCGCCTCCATCGCCGCGCCGAGCGGGCCGACGAAGCCGTAGCAGAGCAGGATGCCGAGGAAGGTGCCGACCAGCGCGCCGGCGATGTGCATGCCGATGCGCGAGGTGTCGCCGTCCAGCTGCGACATGGTGGTGACGATGCCGAGCACCGCCGCCACGATGCCGAAGCCGGGCAGCGCGTCGGCCAGCTTCATCACGGCCAGCGCCGGCGCCTCGGCCTCGCGCTGATGGGTCTCCAGCTCCACGTCCAGCAGCTGCTCCAGCTCGTGCGGGTTCATGTTGCCGCCCACGATCAGGCGCAGGCAGTCGGTGGTGAACTCGATCAGGTGGTGCTCGCGTATCAGCCGCGGATAGGCGCCGAACACCGGACTGGACTGCGGGTCCTCGATGTGCGGCTCCAGCCCCAGCACGCCGTCCTTGCGCATCACGCCGAATACGCCGTACAACATCGACAGCAGGTCGAGGTAGTCCTGCCGGCGGTACTTGGGCCCCTTCAGCAGGCCCGCGGCGTCGCGCAGCGCGGCCTTGACCAGCCGGGCCGGGTTGGCGGCCAGGAAGGAGCCCAGCGCGCCGCCGCCGATGATCATCAGCTCGTAGGGCTGCCACAGCGCCATGAGCTGCCCGTGCGAGAGCAGGAACCCGCCCAGCACGCACGCCAGGACCACCAGTGAACCGACCACGACCAGCATGCCCGCTCCATGGCAGGGCCTGGGTGCCCCGCGACGTCCCATGTATCGGCGCCGGGCGGCGGAAATTGAGCAGGCGCGCAGCGCGCGAGGGCGGCGGTGCGCGGTCTTGCGCCTTGCGGGATCGGCGGCCGGGCGGCAAGGCCGCGCCCGCTGCGGTTCCGGGCGGGCGCCGCATCCGCGGCACCGAAAAGCGAAGGCCCGGCAAGCCGGGCCTTCGCGCGGACGGCCGGGGACGCCGCGCTCAGGGGCGCCGCGCCAGCTCCGGGTTCTCCCGGGTCTGCGGCATCAGGTCCTGCTTGGACACGCCCAGCCACAGCAGGATCGGGCTGGCCACGAAGATCGAGGACAGCGTGCCGACCACGATGCCGATCAGCATGGTGATGGCGAAGCCGTGCACCACCGGTCCGCCGATGAAGTACAGCGCGGCCATGGTGATGCCGGTGAACAGCGAGGTGATGATGGTGCGCGACAGCGTGCTGTTGATCGAGCGGTTGAGGATTTCCTCCGGCTCGGCCTTGCGCGCCGTCCGGAACAGCTCGCGGATGCGGTCGAACACCACCACCTTGTCGTTGATCGAGTAGCCGATCACCGCCAGCACCGAGGCCAGCACGGTGAGGTCGAACTCGCGCTGCACCAGCGCGATCACGCCCAGGGTCACCAGCGTGTCGTGCACTTCGGTGAGCAGCGCCGCGACGGCGAAGCGCCGCTCGAAGCGGATCCACAGGTACACGCCGATGCCGATGATCACGAACACCGCGGCGATGGTGCCGTCGCTGCGAAGCTCCTCGCCCACCTGCGAGCTGACCGAGGAACGGCTCTTCAGCGTCACGTCCGGGCGGGCGGCCTTGAGCGCCCGGGTCACCACCTCGGCCACCCTGTCCAGGTTGACCAGGCCCTTGGCGTCCTTCATGTCCGCGGTGGGCTGCATGCGGATCGACACCTCGCGGGTGCCGCCCAGGCTCTGCACCACCGCGTTCTCCATGCCGTGCTCGGCCAGCGCCTGGCGCACCTGGCCGATGTCCACCGGCTGCTGGAAGGCCGCCTCCACCGACACGCCGCCGGTGAAGTCCAGGCCGTAGTTGAGGCCGCGGGTGAAGATCAGCGCCAGCGAGGCCAGCATCAGCAGCACGGCGATGCCGACGCTGAGGCGGCGCATGCCGAGGAAGTTGACGTTGGCGTTGTGGTTGAAGATTTCCATGGAAGTATCCCGTGCCCGCCGTTACACCGACAGCGTCTTGAGCTTGCGGTTGCCGTGGATCAGCGCGGTGATCGCGTGGGTCACGGTGACCGAGGTGAACATCGAGGTGAGGATGCCGATCAGCAGCGTCACGCCGAAGCCCTTGATCGGGCCGGAGCCCATCGTGGTCAGCGCCAGCGCGGCGATCAGGTGGGTGACGTTGGCGTCCAGGATGGTCGCCCAGGCCTTGTCGTAGCCGGCGCGGATCGCCGCGTGCGGCGTCGAGCCGTTGCGCAGCTCCTCGCGCACGCGCTCGCAGATCAGCACGTTGGCGTCGATCGCCATGCCCAGCGTCAGCACGATGCCGGCGATGCCCGGCATGGTCAGGGTCACGCCGATCATCGACATCACCGCCAGCAGCAGCACCAGGTTGAAGAACAGCGCGATGTCCGCCACCAGGCCGAACAGTTTGTAGTAGACCGCCGCCGCCAGCAGCACCACGCCCAGCCCGATCAGCACCGCGCGGAAGCCCTTCTGGATGTTGTCCTGGCCCAGGCTCGGGCCGATCACCTGCTCGGAGACGATGTCCATCGGCGCGGCCAGCGAGCCGCTCTTGAGCAGCAGCGCCAGCTCGGTGGCCTCCTTGGGGCTGCCCAGGCCGGTGGTCTGGAACTGCTTGCCGAACACGCCCTGCACGGTGGCGTTGCTGATCACCTCCTCCGTGATCTTGGGCGTGCGCACTTCCTTGCCGTCCACCACCTGGGTGTCGACCACGCGCTCGACGTAGACCACCGCCATCGGCTTGCCGACGTTGGCGCTGGTGTAGTCCAGCATCTTCTTGGCACCGCTGGCGTTCAGGGTGACGTCCACCTTGGGCGTGCCGGTGGTCTGGTCGACGCCGGAAGCGGCGTCGGCCAGCTCGTCGCCGGTGACGATCACGCGCTTGCCCACCAGCACCGGGCGGCCGCTGCCGCGCATGTGGTACAGGCGCTGGTCGGGCGGCACGATGCCGGTGCGCTGCGCCTCCAGCGCCAGCGCGCCGGTCGGGTCCATCACGCCGGGGTGGTATTCCAGCGTGGCCTGCGCGCCGATGGTCTTCTTCGCCTCGGCCGGGTTCTGCACGCCGGCCAGCTGCACCACGATCTGGCTGTCGCCCTGCTTCTGGATGATCGGCTCGGACACGCCCAGCGCGTTGATGCGGTTGCGCAGGGTGGAGAGGTTCTGGCTGATCGCGTCCTGCGCCAGCGCGCGCAGCTTCTCCGGCTTGACCTGCACGTTGAGCACGTAGCGGTCGCCGGTGCTCGCGCCATCGCGCACCAGCAGGTCGGGATACTCGCTGGCGATGGCATCGCTGGCCGCGCTGCGGTCCGCCGCCGAGCGCAGCACCACGCCGATGGTCGCCTGCGACGGGTCGCCGCTGGGCGCCACCGAGTCGTAGCGGATGTTCTTCTGGCGCAGGAGGTCGCGGATGTTGTCCGCGTAGCCGTCGCGGCGCTTCTGGATCACCGCGTTCTGGTCCACCGCCATCAGGAAGTTGACGCCGCCCTGCAGGTCCAGGCCCAGCGGCATGGCGCGGGCGCCGATCGCGCCGAGCCAGCGCGGCGCGGTGGAGGTGAGGTTGAGCGCCACGGTGTAGTCCTCGCCCAGCGCCGCGCGGACCACGTCGGAGGCCCTGGCCTGCACGTCGGCGTTGGCGAAGGAGGCCACCAGGTGATCGCCGTCGACCGTGAGGCTGCGGTAGGCGACGTTCTGCCGGCGCAGCGCCTCGGCCACCTTCTGCTGCAGCGCGGCGTCCACCGGCGCGCCGTGCGCCGCGGCCACCTGCACCGAGGGCACCGGCGGGAACGCGTTCGGCAGCGCGTAGACGATGCCGAGCAGCAGCACGACCGCGACTAGCGCGTACTTCCAGCGTGGAAAATCACTCATGGCTCAGTAGTCCTTTGCGACCGTCCCTGTCGCAGGCTTCAGGAAGCGGCCCGCACTGGCCGCCTTTCCAGTCATCACCGCGGCCGTCCGTGGCCGCCGACACCCGTGAAGCGGCCGTCCGTGGCCGCCCTCCCCGTCGGAACCCGCCGCTCAGGCGGATTTCAGCGTGCCCTTGGGCAGCACCTGCGAGACCGCGCCCTTCTGCACCTTGACCTTCACGCTGGGCGCGATCTCCACCGTGACGAAGCTCTCGCCCACCTCCTCCACGCGGCCGGCGAGGCCGCCGTTGGTGACCACCTCGTCGCCCTTGGACAGCGCCGCCACCATCGCGCGCAGTTCCTTCTGCCGCTTCATCTGCGGGCGGATCATCATGAAATACATCAGGCCGAACAGCACGACCAGCGGCAGGAAGGTCACCAGCGGGTTGCCGGGCGCGCCGGCGGACGGCGCGGCCTGGGCGATCGTGAGGAAGGACGTCGGAAGACTCATCGTTTGTCTCGCAAGTTGCGGTGCCGGCAAGGATTTGCGCCGGTCGACCGGTCAAAAGACCCCGGATTATGCCATGCGCCCCCCGGCCATGCACGGCGCGGCCGCGGCACGCGGGTGGGGTGCGCTTCGCGGGGCGACGGAGCGTGGGAATGCGGATCGGGTCGAAAGTTCCGGCGTGGCCGCCGGCCGCGAACGGCCCGCGCCGGGAAACGCCAGGCAGCGGCTATCCGGCCGCCCCCTGCCGCCGCGCATGGAACGCCGCCACGAAGTCCTCCAGCCGCCCGGCGGCGATCGCCTCGCGCAGGCCGGCCATCAGCCGCTGGTAGTGCCGCAGGTTGTGCATGGTGGCCAGCTGGCTGGCCAGGATCTCGTTGCAGCGGTCCAGGTGCCGCAGGTAGGCGCGGCTGAAGCCGTGGACGCAGGCGTAGCAGTCGCAGCCCTCCTCGATCACCCGCGTGTCGTCGGCGTACCGGGCGTTGCGGATGCGCAGCGTGCCCTCCGGCACGAACAGGAAGCCGTTGCGCGCGTTGCGCGTGGGCATCACGCAGTCGAACATGTCGATGCCGCGGCGCACCGCCTCCACGATGTCCTCCGGCCGGCCCACGCCCATCAGGTAGCGCGGCCGGTCGCGCGGCAGCAGTGCCACGGTGAAGTCCAGCGTGCGGTTGCGCTCGGCCTCCGGCTCGCCCACCGCCAGGCCGCCCACCGCGTAGCCGTCGAAGCCGATGTCCACCAGCCGCTCGGCCGAACGCCGGCGCAGCGCCTCGTACACGCCGCCCTGCACGATGCCGAACAGGCTGTTGCGGTTGCCGAGATCGTCGAAGGCGCGGCGCGAGCGCTCGGCCCAGCGCAGGCTGAGCTCCATCGAGTCGGAGGCCTGCCGCTCCGTGGCCGGGTACGGCGTGCACTCGTCGAAGATCATCGCGACGTCCGAATCCAGCACCGTCTGGATCTTCATCGACACCTCCGGCGACAGGAACACCTTCGAGCCGTCCACCGGCGAGGCGAAGGTCACGCCTTCCTCGGCGAGCTTGCGCCGGTGCGCCAGCGAGAACACCTGGAAGCCGCCGGAGTCGGTGAGGATGGGCTTGTCCCAGCCGATGAAGCGGTGCAGGCCGGCGAACTTCTCCACGATCTCCAGCCCGGGCCGCAGGAACAGGTGGAAGGTGTTGCCGAGGATGATCTGGGCACCGACCTCGGCGATGTCGCGCGGCGTCATCGCCTTCACCGAGCCGTAGGTGCCCACCGGCATGAACGCCGGCGTCTCCACCGTGCCGCGGCCGAACGCGAGACGCCCGCGGCGGGCCGCGCCGTCGGTGGCCAGGAGGTCGAAGGTCAGGGAAGTCATCAGTGAATTATCGCATGCCCTGCTCCCTCTCCCCTCCGGGGAGAGGGGAATCAGGCGCCGCGCGGCAGGACCAGCATCGCGTCGCCGTAGGAGAAGAAGCGGTAGCGCCGCTCCACCGCGTGCCGGTACGCCTCCAGCACGAACTCGCGCCCGGCCAGCGCGGACACCAGCATCAGCAGCGTCGACTGCGGCAGGTGGAAGTTGGTGACCAGGCCGTCGATGCTGGTGATGCGGTAGCCGGGGAAGATGAAGATCTGCGTCTCGCCGGCGAAGGGCCTGAGCTCGCCGTCCACCGTGGCGCTTTCCAGCGCGCGCACCACCGTGGTGCCCACCGCGATCACCCGCCCGCCCGCCGCGCGCGTGCGGCGGATCTGCTCCACCAGGCTGGCGCCCACGTTGAGCCATTCGCGGTGCATGCGGTGCTCGCGGACGTCCTGCGTGCGCACCGGCTGGAAGGTGCCGGCGCCCACGTGCAGGGTCACGTAGCCGAACTCCACGCCCATCCCGCGCAGGCTGTCCAGCAGCGCCTGGTCGAAGTGCAGGCCCGCGGTGGGCGCGGCCACCGCGCCCGGCTCGCGGGCGTACACCGTCTGGTAGCGCTCCCGGTCGCCGGCGTCCGCCTGGCGCGCGATGTACGGCGGCAGCGGCATCTCGCCCAGCCTCGCCAGCAGCCGCTCCAGCGGCTCGGGCGACTCGAAGCGCAGCCGGAAGAACGCGTCCTCGCGCCCCAGCACCGTGGCGTGGCTGCCGTCGCCCAGCTCGATCCGGCCGCCCTGCTTCGGCTTCTTGCTCACGCCCAGCTGCACGATCGCCTCGTGCGCGCCGGTGACGCGCTCGATCAGGATCTCCACCGCGCCGCCGCTTTCCTTGCGCCCGTGCAGCCGCGCCGGCAGCACGCGGGTGTCGTTGAACACCACGAGGTCGCCCTTGCGCAGCAGCGCGGGCAGCTCGCGGAAGCGGCGGTCGGCCAGCGTCCGCGCCGGCACGTCCAGCACCAGCAGGCGGCTGGCCGAGCGCTCCGGCAGCGGCGCCTGCGCGATCAGCTCGGGCGGCAGGTGGAAATCGAAGTCGGACTTCTTCAAGGGGCGGCGGTCGGCTGGGAAAACCGGGCGATTATCGCCGATCCGCCGCGCCGCGGCCGCCTCCGCTACAGCCAGCCCTTCTGCCGCGCCAGCCGGAACGCCTCGATGCGGTTGCTCACGCCGAGCTTGCCGATCGCCTCGGACAGGTAGTTGCGCACGGTGCCGTGCGAGAGGCTGAGCCGGGCGGCGATGTCGCCGGCGGACAGGCCCTCGCCGGCCAGACGCAGCACCTGGCGCTCGCGGTCGTTGAGCGGGTCGGCCTCGGACCACGCCTCCAGCGCCAGCTGCGGGTCGATCGCGCGGCCGCCGCGATGGACCGTGCGCAGCGCCTCGGCCAGGTTCTCCGCGGGCGCGTCCTTGAGCAGGTAGCCGGACACGCCCGCGTGCAGCGCGCGGCGCAGGAAGCCGGGGCGCGCGAAGGTGGTGACGATGATGACCTTGATCGGCAGCGCGTGGCGCTGGATGCGCTGCGCCAGCTCCAGGCCGGTGAGGCCGGGCATCTCGATGTCGGTGACCAGCACGTCGGGCCCGAGCCGCTGCAGCTCGCGCCAGGCCGCCTCGCCGTCCGCCGCCGAGCCCAGCACCTCGACGTCCGGCTCCAGGTCGAGCAGCGCCGACAGCGCGCCGCGCACCATCGCCTGGTCCTCGGCCAGCAGCACGCGGATCATGCGGCGCTCCCGGCGACGGCCGGCGCCGCCGCCACGGCGGAAGCCGGCGCGCCGCGCCGCGGCACCTCGACCGCGATCGTGGTGCCGCGCCGCGGCGGCGAGTCGATGCGCAGCTCGCCGCCCAGCGCGCGCACCCGCTCGCGCATGCCGCTGACGCCGTTGCCGTGCGCGGCCAGCCCGCCGCGCCCGTTGTCGCTGACCGTCATCCGGAAGCTCTCCTCGTCGATCTCGAAACGCACGCGCGCGGCGCTCGCCTTCGCGTGCCGGTGGATGTTGGTGACCGCCTCGCGCAGCACCAGCGCCAGCGTCGCCTCGACGGCCTCGGGCACTTCAACGTCCGCGGGCAGCGCGCCGTCGAAATCCACGCCGGAGGCCTCCAGCATCAGCCGCGCGGACGCCAGCTCGGCGGTGAGATCGCTGCGACGCAGGCCGGTGACGGCGGCGCGCACCTCGGCCAGCGCGTGGCGCGCCACCCGCTCGACCTCCTCCATCTCGCGCTGCGCGCGCGGCGGGTCGGCCAGCGCCAGCCGCCGCGCCAGCTCGGACTTCAGCGTCACCAGCGACAGCGTGTGGCCGAGCAGGTCGTGCAGGTCGCGGCCGATGCGCTCGCGCTCGGCCAGCACCGCCAGCCGCCGCAGCTCGTCGCGCGACAGGCGCAGCTCGGCGTCCTTGTAGAGGTTGCGCACGTAGAGGAAGTTGCTCGACCCGCCGAGCACGCCCGCCACCAGCACCACCAGCATCACCCACAGCGGCGCGTGCAGCCACAGCACGACGGGCAGCGCGGCCGCCGCGATCACGGCCATCCCGGCCAGCCACACGCGGTACGAGGGCGACAGCGAAAGCGCGATGCCGGCGCAGACCAGGTAGCCGAAGGCCACGCTGTTGAGCGGCCACAGCGCGAGGCCGAGCAGAGCCATGCCGCCGGCGTACCAGGCCAGCCGGCGCATCGGCCCGGCGTACACCTGCACGTGCAGGTACAGATAGACCAGCGCGCTCAGCGCCGTCGGCAGCAGCCACGACCAGGCGAAGCCGCGCGCCTGCAGCGGCACCACGAACAGCATGGCCAGCCACAGGGCCTGGCCGATGCCCATGCGCAGCAGGTAGGAGCGCGCGTGGAAGCGCCCCAGCAGCGAATCGGGCGCGGGCCTGAAGCGCCACCTCATGCGGCGTGCTCCCGCGCCAGCGGCGCCGGCGCCTCGTCCGGCAGCGGCGCCGGCCCGTCCGCCCGCGCCGCGGGGCAAGGCACGCGGACCAGCAGCCGGGTGCCGCGACCGCGCGGCGAGTCGATCTGCAGCGTGCCACCCAGCGCGCGCACGCGCTCGCGCATGCCGGCCAGGCCGTTGCCCTCGGCGGCGACGCCGCCGCGGCCGTCGTCCGCCACGCACAGGCACAGCGCGCCGTCGCCGTGCGTCCACTCGATCCGCGCGCGGCTGGCCTGCGCGTGCCGCGCGATGTTGGTGGCCGCCTCGCGCAGCACCAGCGCCAGGCTGCGCTCCACCTCCACCGGCAGGCCGGCGGGCGGGTGCCCGTAGTCCAGGTGCACCGACGAGGAGCCGAGCAGCAGCCGCGCCGAGGCCAGCTCCGCGGCGAGGTCGGTGGCGCGGATGCCGGTGACCGCCGAGCGGACCTCGGCCAGCGCATGCCGGGCCACCTTCTCCGCCTCGGCCACCTCGCGCCGCGCCGCCTCCGGGTCGCGGTCGAACAGCTTGCGCGACAGCTCCAGCTTCAGGGTGATCAGCGACAGCGTGTGGCCGAGCAGGTCGTGCAGGTCGCGGCCGATGCGCTCGCGCTCGGCGGTGGCGGCGAGCCGGCGCACCTCCTCGTGCGAGAGCCGCAGCTCGGCGTCCCTTTCGTCGTTCATGCGCTCGGCGTTGATGATCAGCCCGATGATCAGGGTCATCACCGCCATCGTCACCGAGACCTGCCACGGGTAGTGCAGCAGGCGCGCCTCCAGCAGCAGCACGAGGTTGAGGCCGACCAGCATCGCCATGTAGCGGCGGAACGGCATGCTGCACACGCGCAGCATCACGCAGCCGAACACGAAGTAGGTCAGTCCGCTGGGATACCACGGCATCAGCACCAGGCAGAGCGCCACCATGCCGACCGCCCAGGCGCGCGACGCGCGGCGCGCGGCCACCACGCTCTTGGCGTACAGCAGCACGAAGACCGGGTAGGACAGCGCGGTGAGGACGAGCCAGCGCAGGTTCCAGGCATTGCGGTCGAACACCGGCGTGATGAAGATCCACGCCGTCCACAGCAGGTGCACCGCGTCCACCCATGCCGACTTGCCGCGGCGCACGCTCTGCGCCGCCAGCGAGTCCGGCGCCGGCTGGAACCAGCGGCCGAGCAGGCGGCGCAACGCGGACGGGACGGCGGACATGGCCGGCATCCTACTTCAACCGTGCCGGCACAGGCGCCGCGCGGCCAGCAGCAGGAACGCCGCGGCGAACCCGGCCAGCGCCAGCGCGTGCGGCCACCACGCGCCCTGCCCCAGCCCGACCGCGGCCAGCGCGATCCGGTCCAGGTGGTAGCTCGGCCACACCGGCGCGATCTGCTGCAGCACCTTCGGCAACATCGGCAGCGGGAACCACAGGCCGGAGAGGAACGACATCGGCAGGTACACCAGGTTGAGCATGCCGGGCGCGCCCTGCCCCTTGATCAGCGTGCCGACGAACATGCCCAGCGCGCAGAACGGCAGCACGCCGAGCGTGCCGGTCAGCAGCAGCGCACCGGCCTGCGCCGCCGTCAGCGGCAAATGCGCCAGGCCCAGCGCCATCGCCAGCAGCAGCAGCACCACCATCGCGGCGGCGGCCATCGCCATCAGCATCTTGCCCAGCAGGTAGGCGCCCGGCGGCATCGGCAGCGCGCGCTTGAGGGTGAGCAGCCCGCCGTCGCGCTCGATCGCCAGCGACACGCCGAAGCCGAACAGGCCCGGGCTCATCACGCCGAACACGCCGTAGCTGGCCAGCAGGTAGCGCGTCGCGTCGGTGCCTTCGGACTTCGCCATCACGATGCCGAACAGCAGGTAGAACATGGTGGGGAACAGCACGATCGGCAGCATGAAGCCCGGCGCGCGCAGGTAGCGCAGGCATTCGCTGCGCGCCTCGGCGAGATAGGCGCCGAGCACGCGGCGCGGCGGCATGCCGGCCGCGGCGGCCGGCGCGGGTGCGGGAACGGTCACGGCGTCCATCAGGCGGCCTCCTGCTCGGCGGTTTCGCGGGTGAGTTCGGTGAACGCCTCGGCCAGGCCGGCGCGCTGCACCTCCAGCTCGCGCAGCTCCGGGTCGGCGTCGAGCAGGCGGCGCACCACGCGCTCCGCCGCCGAGGTGGCGATCTGCAGCCGGCCGCCGGCGCGGGAGGCCGAGGCCACCTGCGGCCAGCGCGCCACCGCCTCCGCGTCGAGGTCGCTGAGGCAGCGGATGCGCGACAGCGCCACCTTCGCGCGCAGCTCGTCCACGCTGCCCTCGCTGAGCACGCGGCCCTTGTCCAGCACCGCCACGCGCTGCGCCAGCGCCTCGGCCTCTTCCAGGTAGTGCGTGGTGAGCACCACCGAGCAGCCCTCGTCGACCAGCGCGCGCATCGCCGCCCACAGCCGGCGGCGCGCGTCGATGTCCATGCCCACGGTGGGCTCGTCCAGGAACAGCAGCTCGGGCCGCCCGCACAGCGCCAGCGCGAACTGCACGCGCCGCTGCTGGCCGCCGGAGAGCCGGCCGTAGGGCCGCTTCAGCAGGTCGCCGATGCCGGCGAGCGCCGCGCTCTCGGCCAGCGGGCGCGGGTCCGGGTAGTAGCTGGCGGTGAGGCGCAGCAGCTCGCCCACGCGCAGGGTGGGCGGCAGCATCGCCGTCTGCAGCATCACGCCGATGCGCCGGCGCGCCTCGATCCGCTGCGGGTCCAGCCCGAACAGCTCGGCGCGGCCGGCGTCGGGCCGCAGCAGGCCGAGCAGCAGGCCGATGCTGGTGCTCTTGCCGGCGCCGTTGGGGCCCAGCAGCGCGAGCAGTTCGCCGCGGCGCAACACGAGATCGACGCCGTCCAGCGCGAGCTGCGCGCCGTAGCGCTTGACGGCGCCGGCAAGCCGGGCGACGGGCTGGAGCGGTTCGTTCATGGCGGCGTCCTCCTTGCACTGCAGCGTAGGCGGACGCGGCGCCGCGCCCCAGTCGCCGCCGTCAACCGTCGCGCGTGACAGGCGTCATGCGGGGGTACCGGCGCCCCGGCCGCCGCGTTATCCTCGCCGGATACCCGCGCGCGGCCCGCCGCGCGCCGAGGGATGCGACGGGCCGCCGACGCCCGCCGCGCGGACCTCTCCGCCGCGCATCCCGCCACCTTTGCCGGCCTGCTTTGCGCTGGGTGCGAGGCGCCGGCACATCCGCGAGGAGAAGTAGTCATGGGTGTGATCGACCAGCTGCGCGAACTGCGCGAATTCGGCGGCAAGCCGCGTACCGTGGGCCTCGACGACGCCACCGTCGAGCGCATGGCCGCGGCCGACCCCGCGCTCGGCCAGGCCGTCGCCGCCGCGGTGGCGCGCCACCGCGGGCTGCGCGCGGACCTGTCCGCGTTCCTCCGGCTCGACGAGGCCGAGCAGCTCGCGCAGGCGCAGGCCGGCTTCGTCAACTTCTACCCCGACGACGCGGTGAACCCCTACCTGCCCGCCGCCGCGCAGGGCCCGTGGATCGTCACGCTGAAGGGCGCGGTGCTGCACGACAACGGCGGCTACGGCATGCTCGGCTTCGGCCACAACGACCCGGCCATCCTCGCCGCGCTGGCGCGGCCGCAGGTGATGGCCAACGTGATGTCGCCCAGCGTGGCGCAGCTGCGCTTCACGCGGGCGATGGAGCAGGAGCTCGGCCGCACGCGCGGCGGCAGCCCGTACCGGCACTTCCTGTGCCTGAACTCCGGCTCCGAGTCGGTGACGCTGGCCGGCCGCATCGCCGACGTCAACGCCAAGCTGATGACCGACGCCGGCGGCCGCTACGCCGGGCGCACGATCAAGCGCGTGGCGGTGAAGGGCGCCTTCCACGGCCGCACCGAGCGGCCGGCGCTGTACTCCGACTCCAGCCGCAAGGTCTACCAGCAGCACCTGGCCAGCTACCGCCACGAGGACAGCCTGCTCACCGTGGCGCCCTACGACGTGGCGCAGCTGGAGGCGGCGTTCGCCGACGCCGACCGCCACGGCTGGTTCATCGAGGCGATGTTCCTGGAGCCGGTGATGGGCGAAGGCGACCCCGGCCGCGCGGTGACGCCGGAGTTCTACGCCGCCGCGCGCCGCCTCACCGAGTCGCACGGCACGCTGCTGCTGGTCGACTCGATCCAGGCCGGCCTGCGCGCGCACGGCGTGCTGTCGATCGTGGACTACCCCGGTTTCGAGAAGCTGCCGCCGCCGGACATGGAGACCTTCTCCAAGGCGCTCAACGCCGGCCAGTACCCGCTGTCGGTGCTGGCGGTGGGCGAACGCGCCGCCGGCCTCTACCGCAAGGGCATCTACGGCAACACCATGACCGCCAACCCGCGCGCGCTGGACGTGGCGCTGGCCACGCTGGGCGAGCTCACCGACGAGGTGCGCGCCAACATCCGCGCGCGCGGCGAGGAGTTCGTCGCCAAGCTCAACGCGCTGAAGGACGAGCTGGGCGGGCTGATCACCAGGGTGCAGGGCACCGGCCTGCTGTTCTCCTGCGAGCTGTCGCCGGAGTTCAAGTGCTACGGCGCCGGCTCCACCGAGGAGTACATGCGCGAGCACGGCGTGGGCGTGATCCACGGCGGCGCCAACTCGCTGCGCTTCACGCCGCACTTCCGCATCACCGGCGCGGAGGTGGACCTGGTGGTCGCGCACGTGCGCAAGGCGCTGCTGGAAGGCCCGCGCAAGCGCGCCGCCGAGGCGGCCTGAAAGCCCGTCCGAAATCCTCCGAGAGAGCGCCAGGAGGGCCGGATGGATGAACCGCGGGCGGGCGAGGCAGCGCTCGGCCGTCGGCGGTCCCGCGCCGGATCGATCGCGGCGATCGCGGCCGAGGCCGCTCCCACAAGGCTGGCGAGGCCCCTGTGGGAGCGGCCTGCGGCCGCGATGCCTGCCGCGCCGCCGTGGACCGACGTCCACTCCGAAGCCGTCGCCATCCATGCCCCTCCCCGCAGCCTGCGTTCTTCCTCGGGCCCGCGCGCGAATGGTTCCCGGTGCCTTGGGCGCGCCTTTCTCGCGCGCATGGCCGCCGAACTGAACGCCGCGCCGCCGCAAGATATTGCGTCGCGCGCAAGCCCGCGGCCAGGGCATAGACTGCGCCACGCCGGCAGCCGCCGGTCTCACTAGGGAGGGTTGTCCATGTCTCTTCGTCTCCGCCTGATCGTGGCCGGCGCCGCGCTGGCCATCACATCCACCGGCGCCATGGCCGCCGCGCAGTCCCCGTCCGCCGGCAAGGCGCTGACGCCCCAGCAGCAGCGCATGGCCGACTGCAACAAGCAGGCGACCGGCAAGAAGGGCGACGAGCGCAAGGCCTTCATGAGCAGTTGCCTGAAGGGCCAGACCGCCGCCGCGCCGGCCAAGCAGACCCAGCAGGAAAAGATGAAAAGCTGCAACGCCGACGCCAGCGCCAAGTCGCTCAAGGGCGACGCGCGCAAGAGCTTCATGAGCACCTGCCTGAAGGGCGGCGCCGCGGCCTCGCCGTAAGCCGCTCCCCGCGCCCGGATGCCGCGCGGGCGGGCGGCATCCGGGCACCTCCGCGCCGCATAGGCAGCGCCGCGGCCTGCCGCTAAGCTTTGGGCTCCCGGCGACGCGCCCGCGTCGCGGCCACCGGCAGAGCGCGCATGAAGATCGTCGAAGTCCGCCATCCGCTGATCCGCCACAAGCTCGGGCTGATGCGCCGCGCCGGCATCAGCACCAAGGAATTCCGCGAACTGGCCTCCGAGATCGCCTCGCTGCTCACCTACGAGGCGACCAAGGACCTGGAGACCACCGAGGCGCTGATCGACGGCTGGGCCGGCCCGGTCGAGGTGCAGCGGATCAAGGGCAAGAAGATCACCATCGTGCCGATCCTGCGCGCCGGCCTGGGCATGCTGCCCGGCGTGCTGGACATGATCCCCGCCGCCAAGGTCAGCGTGGTCGGCCTGCAGCGCGACGAGGAGACGCTCAGGCCGATCGCCTACTACGAGAAGCTCACCGGCCGCATGGACGAGCGCATCGCGCTGATCGTCGACCCCATGCTGGCCACCGCCGGCACCCTGGTCGCCACCGTGGACATGCTCAAGGCCGCCGGCTGCCGGCGCATCAAGGGGCTGTTCCTGGTCGCCGCGCCGGAAGGCCTGGCGCACGTGGAGGCCACCCACCCCGACGTGGAGATCTACACCGCCTCGATCGACCAGGGCCTCAACCAGCAGGGCTACATCCTGCCCGGCCTGGGCGACGCCGGCGACAAGATCTTCGGCACCAAGCAGCTCGCCCCCGAGTAGGGGGACCGGACCGGCGTCACGTTTTCACGGAGAGGGCGGGCCGGCCGGGCGCCGGCGCGGAGCGGCTTCGCAAAACTGTCGTGAATCCCTGCTAGGTTCGGCCCGTTTCGGCTTCGAAACCATCCAACGGGGAAAACGCACATGCTCGGAAAGCTCACGCGGCGCGGCCTCTGGCTCGCGCTGGCCGGCGTCGCATCGACCTTCGCGGCACAGGCCACGGACCTCACCCTCAACCAGTTCCGCGTGCGCGGACCGGCCGGCGGCAACGACGAGTTCGTCGAGCTGTTCAACGCCGGCGCCGCGCCGCTGGACCTGTCCGGCTACAAGCTCAACGCCTCCAACGCCAGCGGCACCACCGGCACCCGGCTGACCTTCCCGGCCGGCACCACGATCCGGCCCGGCTGCTTCCTGCTGCTGACCAACAGCGCCAGCGGCGGCTACTCCGGCAGCGTGGCGGGCGACCTCAAGTACTCCACCGGCATCACCGACGACGGCGGCCTCGCCCTGCTCGACGCCGGCGGCGCCATCGTCGACCAGGTCGGCCTGAGCAGCGGCTCGGCCTACAAGGCCGGCACGCCGCTGGCCTCGCTGGGCAGCACCAACGCCGACCAGGGCTACGCGCGCCGCCAGAGCGCCGCCGGCGTGCCGCAGGACACCGGCGACAACAGCGCCGACTTCGTCAAGGTCGCGCCCACCGCGCCGCACAACAGCGCCAGCGCCTGCGTGGCGCAGGCGGCCGCGCTGTCGATCGCCGACAGCAGCGCCACGGTGCACGGCGCCGGCGACGTCGCCATGCCCTTCACCGTCACGCTGAACCAGCCGGCGCCGGACGGCGGCGTCACCGTGCACGTGGCCACCCGGGACGACACCGCCAAGGCCGGCACCGACTACGAGGCGGTGGACACCACGCTGAGCATCCCCGCCGGACAGGCCCAGGCGCAGTTCGACGTCACCGTGCACGGCCGCAGCACGCCCAGCGACGACAAGGACTTCCTGATCCAGCTCAGCGACCCCAGCGGCGGCGTGGCGCTGGGCGACGGCAGCGCGGTCGGCGCGATCCTGTACGACATCCCGGTCGCCGCCGAGATCTGGCAGATCACCGGCCACGACGCCGTCTCGCCGCTGCTCGGCAAGTCCGTGCTCACCCACGGCAACGTGGTCACCGCGGTGGGCCCGCAGGGCTTCACCATGCAGACGCCGGACGCGCGCGCCGACGCCGACCCGCTCACCTCCAACGGCATCTACGTCTACACCGGCGGCGCGCCCGCCGTGGACGTGGGCGACGTGGTGGACGTGGCCGCCAAGGTGGACGACTACTACAACCTGGCCGAGCTCAAGAACCCGACCGTCACCGTGACCGCGCACGGCGCGCGGCTGCCGAAGGCGATCGTGTTCGACGAGCACACGCCCTCGCCCGACCCGGACCGCCTCTCCTGCGGCGCCACCAACTTCCAGTGCTTCATGAGCATGCGCGTGAAGATCGAGCGCGGCATGATCAACACCGGCAACAAGCGCTTCAGCGACGAGCCCTACGCCGAGGTCAGCATCACCGCCAACGGCAAGCGCTCGCTGCGCCTGCCGGGCGTGGAGTTCGGCGTGCCGGTGCCCGACGGCGTGAGCCTGCCCAACTGGAGCGGCAACCCCGAGGTGTTCAAGATGAACACCGCCGACTTCGGCGCGGTGCCGGCCAACACGCCGTTCAACGCCGGCACCACGTTCGGCGCGGAGGGCGTGATCTCCTACGACTTCGGCGCCTACACCTTCATCCCCACCTCGTTCAAGGTGAAGCAGGCCGCGTCGATCCCGCGCGCGGTCGCGCCGGTGCCGCCGCTGGCGCTGCGCATCGGCGCCTTCAACGTGGAGCGCTTCTGCGACAGCACCTTCGACACCACCTACACCTGCAGCGGCGACAGCAAGGAGCCCACGCCGGACCAGGTGGCGCTCAAGACCCGGCGCCTGTCCAGCTACATCGGCAGCGTGCTCGGGCTGCCCGACGTGGTCTCGCTGGAGGAGGTGGAGACGCTCGGACTGCTGCAGGGCCTGGCCAAGCAGCTCGGCGACGACTACCCGGTGAAGTACGACGCCTACCTGGTGCCCGGCCACGACCCCAGCGGCATCAACGTGGGCTTCCTGGTGCGCCACGACCGCGTGCGCGTGCTCTCCGTGCAGCAGCTCGCCGCCGACGAGACCTGGGACGACGACGGCCAGACCGAGTACATCCACGACCATCCGCCGCTGCTGCTCACCGCGCAGGCCGGGCTGCTGCGCTTCCGGGTGATCGCGGTGCACGGCAAGGCGCGGCAGAACGTGGACGACGACACCGCCGCCGCGGTGCGCGACCGCCAGAAGCGCTTCCTGCAGGCCAAGTCGATCGCCACCCAGGTGCAGGCACTGCAGCGCGCCGAGCCGCTGACCCCGCTGCTGGTGGTGGGCGACTTCAACGCCTACCAGTTCAGCGACGGCTGGGCCGACGTGGTGGGCCTGATCTCCGGCCGCTACAGGGACAGCGAGAACCAGCTCAAGCTGGGCGGCCCCAACATCGTCCGGCCGGCGCTGTGGGACGCGGTGGAATCGGTGCCGGAGAACGACCGCTACTCGTACCTCTACACCGAGAACTTCGGCGAGATCCAGGGTTACACCAAGGCCGGCAGCGGCAACCCCGGCCGCACGGTGCCGACCGTGCAGGTGCTCGACCACGCGCTGCTCAACCTGCCCGCGCGGGCGCTGTTCCTGCGCATGCAGTACGGCCGCGCCGACCTCGACGCGCCGGTGCAGACCGAGGACGACGCGGCCAACGCGCCGGACTGGACCCGCGCGGTCGGCGTGTCCGACCACGACGGCTTCGTGGTGGACCTGGTCGATCCGCTGATCCCGCCGCTGCGGCGCTGAGCGGCGAGGCCGACCCTCCCGCCGCGAGGCGGGAGGGTTGTCGATGCCGGATCGCGGCCGGAGGCCGCTCCCACGGGGCTGCGGCGAGCCTGTGGGAGCGGCCTCCGGCCGCGATCAATCCGAAGGGGCCATCGGCCCTCAGCCGCGAAAGCGGTCCGTCGCCAGCACCAGCTCGTGCGTGATGCCCGGCTCGAACGCCGAATGCCCGGCATCCTGCACGATGCGCAGCTCGGCCTCCGGCCAGGCACGGTGCAGGTCCCATGCGCTGCGCAGCGGGCACACCACGTCGTAGCGGCCCTGCACGATCACCGCCGGGATGCGGCGGATGCGCTCCACGTTGCGCAGCAGCTGGTCGTCGTGCTCGAAGAAGCCGCCGTGCACGAAGTAGTGGCACTCGATGCGCGCGAAGGCCAGCGCGAACTCGTCCTCGCCGCTGCTGGCGATGTAGTTCGCGTCCTGCCACAGGTAGCTGGTGGCGCCCTCCCACACCGACCAGGCACGCGCGGCGGCCAGCCGCACCTGCGGGTCGGGGCTGGTCAGGCGGCGGTGGTAGGCGCTCATCAGGTCGCCGCGCTCGGCCTCCGGGATCGCCGCCAGGTAGGCCTCCCAGGCGTCCGGGTACAGCGCGTCGCAGCCCTTCTGGTAGAACCACTCCAGTTCCCAGCGGCGCAGCATGAAGATGCCGCGCAGCACCAGCTCGGTGACCTTGTCCGGGTGCGTCTGCGCATAGGCCAGCGCCAGCGTGGAGCCCCAGGAGCCGCCGAACACCTGCCAGCGCCCGATGCCCAGGTGCTCGCGCAGGCGCTCGATGTCGGCGACCAGGTGCCAGGTGGTGTTGTCCGTCAGCTCGGCGTGCGGCGTGGACCGGCCGCAACCGCGCTGGTCGAACAGCACGATGCGGTAGGCCGCCGGGTCGAAGAAGCGCCGGCACTTCGGGTTGGTGCCGCCGCCGGGCCCGCCGTGCAGGAACACCACCGGCTTGCCGTCGGGGTTGCCGCACTGCTCGTAGTACAGCGTGTGCAGCTCGGAGACCTTGAGGAAGCCGCTGTCGTACGGCTCGATCTCGGGATACAGCGTGCGGCGCTCCTGCGACATGGAAACCCTCTCGGTCAGCCGGTGAAGGCCGCCAAGGCTAGAGCTTTTTCGGCCCGGGCGCATGCCGGCCGGCATGCCGGCGGCGCGCGGCGCGCAGAACGTCCCGCCGGGCGGTCCCGCAGGGACGAACGCGGCGGGTCGTCCGCCGGGCGCTTCGTGCGAAGCGCGCGCTCTGCTTCGATCGCTGCGCACGGCCCATCCGCGCCGTCATTCCGGCACGGTGCCTGCCCCGGACCTGATCCGGGGCCGTAATCCAGTGGCCGCGAGGCTCGAACGGGCCGTGTCGCTACTGGCTCCCGGCCTGCGCCGGGATGACGGCGGGCCCCGCGGCGGAACGGCGAGCGGAGCCTGGCCCGCACCGGGAAGCGCCGCTCACTTCGGCGCGCGCAACGCCGAGCCGCGCAGGGCCGCCTCGTGCGAGTCCTCGTCGGACTCGGCCAGGCCCTCGCTTTCCAGCAGCCGCTGCGCCGGCGTGTGCCGCGCGCGCAGGTGCGGGTGCGCCGGGTCGGCGTCGTCGGAAATCTGGTTCGGGTCCGTCGCGTTCGTCGTGCTCATGCTTCCGTCCGTCGATGCGCGGCAAGCGCTAGAACAGCTTGCCCGGGTTGAGGATGCCGTTGGGGTCGAACACCTGGCGCACGCCGCGCATCAGCGCGATCTCCGCCGCGCTGCGCGTGCCCTCCAGGTAGGGCTTCTTGACCAGGCCGATGCCGTGCTCGGCCGAGATGCTGCCGCCGTGTTCCCTGAGCGTCGCCGCCAGCAGCCTGGTGACGTGCTCGCACTGCGCGATGAAGTCGGCGTCGGCCAGCGCCTCGGGCTTGAGCACGTTGACGTGCAGGTTGCCGTCGCCGATGTGCCCGAACCACACCACCTCGAACTGCGGGTACTCGCGCGCGAGCAGCGCCTGCATGGCGTGCAGGAACGCCGGCACCGCGCCGATGCGCACCGACACGTCGTTCTTGTAGGGCCGGTGCGGCGCCAGGCTCTCGGTGATGCCCTCGCGCAGCCGCCACAGCGCGGCGGCCTGCGCCTCGCTCTGCGCGATCGCGCCGTCGGCGATCCAGCCCCGGTTCACGCCCTCCTCGAAGGCCTCCAGCGCCGCCTGCTGCGCGGCCTCGCCGGCGGCGTCGAACTCGGCGACCACGTAGTAGGGATGCTCGCCCTCCAGCGCGCGCTGCGCGCCGTGCGCCAGCACGTGCCTGAGCGCCGCGTCGGTGAAGAACTCGAAGGCCTGCAGCGCCAGCCGCGCGCGGAACAGCGCGAACACGCGCATCAGCGCGTCCATGTCCGGCAGCGCCAGCAGCATCACCTGCGAGGGCGGCGGCGGCTCGGCGAGCTTCAGCAGCGCCTCCACCACCACGCCCAGCGTGCCCTCCGAGCCGATCATCAGCTGGCGCAGGTCGTAGCCGCTGGAGTTCTTCACCAGGCCGCGGTTGAGTTCCAGCACCTCGCCGTTGCCGGCCACCACGGTGAGTCCGGCGATCCACTCGCGGGTGTTGCCGTAGCGGATCACCCGGATGCCGCCGGCATTGGTGGCGATGTTGCCGCCGATCGAGCAGGAGCCGCGCGCGGCGAAGTCCACCGGGTAGACCAGCCCGTGCGCCCTCGCCGCCTCCTGCACCGCCTGCAGCGGCATGCCGGCCTGCACGCGCAGGGTGCGGTCCACCGGGTCGAAGCCGAGCGCGCGGTTCATCCGCTCCAGGCTCAGCACCAGCTCGCCGTGCGCCGCCACCGCGCCGCCGGACAGGCCGGTGCGGCCGCCGGAGGGCACCACGGCGACGCGATGCTCGTTCGCCCAGCGCACGATGCCCTGCACCTCGTCCAGGTTCCCCGGCAGCGCGACGGCCAGCGGCGCCGGCGGCCAGCGGCGGGTCCAGTCGCGGCCGTAGTGCTCCAGGTCGGCCGGGTCGGTGAGCAGGCGCAGGTCCGGCAGCCGGGCGGCGAGTGCGGCGAGGCGGGGATCGGTCATTCGGCGTCTCCAAGACGATCCGGCCAGACTGCCAGCCCGGCGCGCGCCGGTCCAGTGCTGCAGCGCCGCAAATCTGGCATAGTCGCCGGACCATCCACCGACCGATGCCATCGCCGATGAAGACCTCGTTCCCCCGCCAGGACATCCGCGTGCTGCTGCTGGAAGGCGTCAGCCGGAGCGCCGTGGAGACCTTCCAGCGCGCCGGCTACAGCCAGATCGAGTTGCACGCCAAGTCGCTGCCGGAGGACGAGCTGAAGGCGCGCATCGCCGAGGCGCACATCGTCGGCATCCGCTCGCGCAGCCACCTCACCGCCGAGGTGCTGGAGCACGCGCGGCGCCTGATCGCGGTGGGCTGCTTCTGCATCGGCACCAACCAGGTGGACCTGGAGGCCGCGCGCCGGCTCGGCGTGCCGGTGTTCAACGCGCCCTACTCCAACACGCGCAGCGTGGCCGAGCTGGTGATCGCCGAGGCGATCATGCTGCTGCGCGGCATCCCGCAGAAGAACGCGCTGTGCCACCGCGGCGGCTGGACCAAGTCGGCCGCCGGCAGCTACGAGGCGCGCGGCAAGACGCTGGGCGTGGTCGGCTACGGCCACATCGGCACCCAGGTCGGCGTGCTGGCCGAGAGCCTGGGCATGCACGTGATCTTCCACGACGTCGAGTCCAAGCTCGCGCTGGGCAACGCGCGCGCCGCGGCCAGCCTGCAGGACCTGCTCGAGCGCGCCGACGTGGTGACCCTGCACGTGCCCGAGACGCCGGCGACCAAGCTGATGATCGGCGCCGCCGAGCTGGCCGCGATGCGCCCGGGCGCGCTGCTGATCAATGCCTCGCGCGGCACCGTGGTGGACATCGGCGCGCTGGCCGACGCGCTGCGCCGCGGCCACCTCGCCGGCGCGGCGGTGGACGTGTTCCCGGTGGAGCCCAAGGGCAACGACGACCCGTTCGTCTCGCCGCTGGTCGGCATGGACAACGTGATCCTCACCCCGCACATCGGCGGCAGCACGCTGGAGGCGCAGGACAACATCGGCATCGAGGTGGCGAGCAAGCTGCTGCGCTACAGCGACAACGGCTCCACCCTGTCGGCGGTGAACTTCCCCGAGGTGTCGCTGCCCGAGCACCCGCGCAGCCGCCGCCTGCTGCACATCCACCGCAACGTGCCGGGCGTGCTCTCGCGCATCAACGAGCTGTTCTCCGCCGGCAACATCAACATCGACGCGCAGTTCCTGCAGACCGACACCGAGGTGGGCTACGTGGTGATCGACGTCGCCGCCGACGAGGCGCAGGCCGCCGCGCTGAAGGACAAGCTGGCCGCGATCCCGGGGACGCTGCGCACGCGCGTGCTGTATTGAGCGCGGCCGAGTTCCCCTTGCCGGGCAGGCCCTGTGGCCTGCCCGGCAGTAGTCCCCTCCTCCAGACGCGGACGAGCCATTCGCATGCCCGTTGAGCGTCGCCAGGCGCGACGAGCTGCCCATCCACGCCGATGGGGTAAAAAAACGGCCGCCATTCCGATGGCGGCCGAGCTACAGGGGAGATTCCGTGCGCGTCGCCGCCAGGAGCGGGCGGCGCGCTTGTTCTTGTTATCCCTCAGAGCGAGAGGTCGTAGCGCACGCCGAACTGCACGTAGCGCGGCCTCTGGAAGGCGATCGGGCGCTGGTAGTCCACGCTCTTGACCGGATGGCCGTCCGCGTCCACGGAGCCGGTCTCGCCCACCTCGATGATGCCGACCTCCTCCTGCTTGCCGATCACGTTGTAGACGTTCATGGTGAAGGCGAGCGGCTGCGAGGTGCCCGCCCAGAGCGGGCGGTACTCGGTATTGAGGTTGAGCTGGTAGGTCCACGGCAGGCGTCCCTTCGAGCCGCGCGGGCTGGGCTTGAAGTCGCACTCGAAGTACGACGCGCCGTACTGGATCGCATCCACCGGGTCCAGGCCGATGCAGTTCTTCGGCCGGCCGGAGGCCACCGACAGGTTGGCGCCGAACATCCACTCGGGCGTGGCCTGGAAGTAGCCGTAGGCCTTCAGCTGGTGCGTGCGGTCGTTGGGCAGCGGACCGTTGGCGAACTGCATGATCTCCGGCGCATCCCAGTCCTGGGTCACCGACGGGTCGAGCTGGCCGATGTCGGACTTCAGCTGGCCCTCCGAGTTGCCGTAGCTGCGCGAGAAGGTGTAGTCCACGCGGCCATACCACTTGTCGCTGAACTGGTGCTCCAGGTACAGGTCCAGCGCGTAGTACTTGCGCTTCAGGTCGGGGAAGCCGATCCCGGCCGGCGAGGTGAAGTCCTCCTTGGTCAGCTTGAACGGCACCAGATGGCCCTGGCCGTCGATGTCGACCATGAAGGTGTTGTTCTCGCCCGGGTTGAACAGGTAGCAGCCCGGAATGCTGGCGTTGCTGATGTCGATGCCGTTGCGCGCGGCGTACTTCTCGAACGGACGCGAGTCGCAGAAGTCGTCGATCGAGCTGAGCAGCTTGCGGTAGGTCAGCTTGGCGCCGAAGGTCCAGTCCGTGGAGAGCTGCTTGTCGAAGCCGAGGATGTACTCGTCCTGGTAGTAGGCCTTGAGGTTCTTGGCCGCCACGGTCTTGGGATCAGGCGTGGTGCCGTCCTCGCCGTTGAGGTAGATGCGGCTGCCCAGCGGCTGCAGGTTCATCGGCTCGCCGTTGGGGGCCACGCCGTCGTACAGGTAGTACTCGCTGTAGTAGGTGGAGGCCGAAGCACCGCGGATCGCCACGTTGGACGGGATCGCCAGATGGTAGCGGCCCGCGTTGGCGTAGATCTTGAACGAGGAGTCGCCGAACACGTCCCAGGTCAGGCCCAGGCGCGGGGCGAGCTGGTGGCGCTGCTTGACGTAGGTCTGGCCGTCGCCGTTCAAGTTCTTGAACTGCTCGTTGCGCAGGCCGAGGTAGGCCATCCAGCGGTCGGTGACCTGCCACTTGTCCTCGATGAACTGCGCCTCCTGCTCGGTCTTCACGTTGGCGCCGGTCTGGAACAGGCGCTTCTCCACGAAGTACTGCGTGCCGGGCGGCGGCTGGATGTCCGGCCGGCCGGGCACCGTACCCGCGTTGCGGTAGACCCAGCGGTAGCCGCCCTCGTACTGCTGGCCGCTGAAGGATTCCAGCGTCTGGTTGTCCACGCCGGCGCGCAGGTCGTGCGAGCCGATCTGGTATTCGACGTCGAAGCGCCAGCCATGGGTCTTGTCCTCGGCACCGGGGCCGAGCACGGTGCCGTTGACCAGTCCGCAGCCGACGATGGTGTTGGGCGCGTTCGAGCGGCTGTCGGTGATCCACGGGCAGTTGGGGGAGCCGGCATAGCCCAGGTCGCGCACGTGTTCGGTCTTGCTCTGGCCGTACAGCGCGTTGATGGTGAGCGAGTCGGTCAGATAGCCGGTGTACTTGCCGATGTAGACGTCACCACCGGGCGCGGAACCCGGACCGGCATCGAAGTTCTTCAGCTTGTCCGTGCCCAGGTACTGGGTGGCCTGCAGCGTCTGGTAGTCGTAGCCGTAGATGCTGCGCTCGGTATTGGTCTTGTCGGACAGGCCGGTGAACTCGAGGATGTTGTTGTCGGTGATGTTCCAGTCCACCTTGGCCAGCCATTTGGTGGCCTTGGACACCTGGCTGGCGTCCTGCGGTGCCTGGATCGTGCCGACGGTATGCCCGGTGGTCCGGGTGAAGTCGCCGGCGCCGTAGAAGAACAGCTTGTCCTTGATCAGCGGGCCGCTCACGTAGCCGGTGTACTGCATCGACGAGGTCTTGTTGTTGGCCCGGTACTGGTAGAGCTGGCCGTTCTTGCGGTAGATGCTGCGCGGCGAGTCGGCGAAGTATTGCGGCGTGATGTACAGCCCCACCCCCGCCTTCCACTCGTTGCCGCCGCGCTTGGTGACGATGTTGATCACGCCGCCGGTGGAACGCCCGTACTCGGCGCCGTAGCCACCGAAGAAGATCTGCTGCTGGTCGATGGCGTCGAACGGCAGGCTGGTGAAGCCCAGGCCGGTCAGCGCGTTGGTGACCGCGTAGCCGTTGATGTAGTACTGGTTCTCCGAGGCCGAGGCGCCGCCGAAGGAGGCCACGTTGCCATAGCGGCTGTCGCCGGCGATCACGCCCGGCGCCAGCAGTGCGGCCGCCGTGACATCGCGGGCCACCGGCAGCTTCTGCAACTGTTCGGCGGTGAGCACCGTGCGCGAGTCCACCGACGAGACGTCGATGGCCGGCAGGGCGTTGCCGGTGACCGTGATGCCCTCCAGCGTCTTGGCGCCGGCGTTGGATGCCGCGCCTTCCTCGAAGGAGACGTCCACGCCGCTGCCCAGGGTGACCTGCACGTTGTCGCGGCTTTCCGCAACCTGCCCGTTGCGCTCCACGCTGACGCGATAGCGGCCTACCGGCAGCGAGGCCGCTCGGTAGCGTCCCTGGCTGTCGACGCCAAGGTCGCGCGTGAGGCCGGTATCGAGATTCTGGATGCGCACGGTGGCGCCTTCCGGATTCGCCAGGTGGCCGAAGATGACGCCGGAGGCATTGGACTGCGCCAAGGCGGCGCCAGCGGCGATGCTCAGCCCCAGTGCGACGGCAAGCCGGGAAAGCTCCGGCCAGCCCGAACGATGAAAAAGACGGTTGCGCATGGTTTCTCCCCGTGAAAAACAGCCATGGAAGCGGCAGCAAACGGCTGCCGCACACGCCAAGCTGCATCCCTCGAAGAGCGCACCTGAACCGGCCAGGCACCTTCCTGGCGCCTCCCCCCGTAGCCTTTGCGCAAAGTCGTTCACGGAACGCGCTCTTCGCTTGGCCGGGCCGAAACTCCCACAGCGTGCAACTTCATGTCAACGATTTCTTTCGATTTGCGTAACACCAGATCCGCAATTTCTGATCGGTGTCGCACAAATCCACCCTCGCCCAGCCGCGGTCAGCCCGCGACTGGAACGTCTCGAAAGGTTCCGAGGGATGAGGAGCAAGAAAATGCCACCTGCGAAGACGCAGGAAGGCGGCCTCATGGCGAGGCCCGATCGAATATTCCGGAACTGGTCGGGGTGGCGGGATTCGAACCCACGACCCCCTGCCCCCCAGGCAGATGCGCTACCAGGCTGCGCTACACCCCGACGACCGGAATGGAAAAGTCTAGCAGCTTCGCGGCGGGCTGCGAAGCGGTCAGCGGCGCAGCAGGCTCAGCACTTCCTCCAGCTCCATGCGCACCTGGCGCACGATCTGGTGCGAAAGGCTCGATTCCATGCGCGCCTGCGGGCCTTCCAGCCGCGCGCGCGCGCCGGTGATGGTGAAACCCTCGTCGTACAGCAGGCCGCGGATCTGGCGGATCATCAGCACGTCGTGGCGCTGGTAGTAGCGGCGGTTGCCGCGCCGCTTCACCGGGTTGAGCGCCGGGAACTCCTGCTCCCAGTAGCGCAGCACGTGCGGCTTCACCCCGCACAGCTCGCTCACCTCGCCGATGGTGAAGTAGCGCTTGGCCGGGATGGGGGGCAGCTCGGTGTTATTCCCTTGGTCCAGCATAGCCCTCGACTCGCACCTTGAGTTTCTGTCCCGGCCGGAACGTCACCACCCGCCGCGCGGAGATCGGGATCTCCTCGCCGGTCTTGGGGTTGCGCCCGGGACGCTGGTTCTTCATGCGCAGGTCGAAGTTGCCGAAGCCGGACAGCTTCACCTGCTCGCCGCGCTCCAGCGCCTCGCGGACCACCTCGAAATAGGCGTCCACGAATTCCTTCGCCTCGCGCTTGTTGAGGCCCACTTCGAGGAAAAGGCGCTCGGCCATCTCCGCCTTGGTCAGCGCCATCTCAACCTCGCAACCTTGCCTTGCATGCCGTCTCCAACGCCGTGACCGCCTCGCGCACACAACGGTCCGCGTCGTCGTCGGTAAGCGTGCGTGAAGCGTCCTGCAAAATCAAGCCCATAGCGAGACTCTTGCGTCCGGATTCGATCCCCTTGCCGCTGTAGCGGTCGAACAGCCGCAATTCGCGCAGCACGCCGCCGAGCTTGCCCCGCACCACCTGCTCGATCTGTGACCAGCTCAACTCTTCCGGAAGCTCCACCGCGATGTCGCGGCGCACCAGCGGGAAGCGCGGCACCGGCTGCGCCCGGGGCAGGCGGCGGGCCAGCAGCGGTTCCAGCGCCAGCTCCAGCACGTGCACGTCCGGGCCCAGGTCCAGCGCCCTGGCCAGCTGCGGATGCAGCGCGCCGAGGTAGCCCGCCGTCACGCCGTCGCGCGCCACCCGGGCGCCGCGCCCGGGGTGCAGCCAGGGCGGCAGGCCGTCGGCATGCACCGACCAGCGCCCCGGCTCGCCGCCCCAGGCGATCAGCGCGTCCAGCTCGCCCTTGAGGTCGTAGAAGTCCAGCGGGCGCGCGGCCTCGCCCCACTGCTCGGCGCGCGCCGCGCCGCAGGCGGCGATCGCCAGGCTGGGCGTCTCCACCGGCGGGTCGCCCGCGCCGAACACCCGGGCCACCTCGAACAGCCGCACCCGCTCCTGCTGGCGCGCGCGGTTGTGCCGCAGCGCCTCCACCAGGCCCGGCAGCAGCGAGGGGCGCATCACCGCCAGGTCCGCCGAGAGCGGGTTGGCCAGCGGCACCAGGCCACCGGCGAAACCCCAGCGCGCCAGCAGTTCCTCCGGCACGAAGGAAAGGTTGACCGCCTCGTAGTAGCCGCGGGCCGCCAATTGCTCGCGCAGGGCCAGCTCGCCGATGCGCGCCTCCGGCTCGACGGCGAGCCTCAGCGCGCCGGCCGGCGTGTGGGTGGGGATGTTGTCGTAGCCGTGGATGCGCGCGACCTCCTCGATCAGGTCCTCCTCGCGCTCGATGTCGAAGCGCCGGCTGGGCGCGGTGATGCGCCAGCCCTCGCCCGTCGCCTCCACGTGCATGCCCAGCGCGGTGAAGATGCGCACCACCTCGGCATCCGGCACCGCCACGCCCAGCACGCGCGCCAGGCGCGCGCGGCGCAGCGCGACCGGCTGCGGCACGGGCAGGTCCTGCGCGCGCTCGGCGGCCAGCACCGGGCCGGCCCGGCCGCCGGCGATCGCCAACAGCAGCTCGGTCGCCCGCTCCAGCGCGCGCCGCGGCAGCTCGGGATCGACGCCGCGCTCGAAGCGGTGCGAGGCGTCGGTGTGCAGGCCGAGCCTGCGCGCGCGGCCCATGATCGCCGCCGGCGCGAAGTGCGCCGCCTCCAGGAACACGTCGCGGGTGGCGTCGGTGACGCGCGAGTCGTGGCCACCCATCACGCCGGCCACCGCCAGCGCCTTGCGCTCGTCGGCGATCACCACGAAGCCCTCGTCGAGCTTCGCCTCGCTGCCGTCGAGCAGCTTCAGCGCCTCGCCGGCGCGGGCATGGCGCACCACCACGTCGCCCTCCAGCGCGCCGTTGTCGAAGGCGTGCAGCGGCTGGCCCAGCTCCAGCATCACGTAGTTGGTGATGTCGACCACCGCGCCGATGGGCCGCAGGCCCGCGCGGCGCAGGCGCTCGGCCAGCCACAGCGGCGTGCGCGCGGCCGGGTCGATGCCCTCGACGACGCGACCGAGGTAGCGCGGCGCGTCGGCCCCGGCCTCGAGGCGGATGCCGCGGCGCGCCCCGGACGCCACCGGCGCGGGCGCCTGCCCGCCCGCCTTCACGTGGCTGCCGAACAGCGCCGCCACGTCGTGCGCCAGGCCGAGCAGGCCCAGGCAGTCGGGACGGTTGGGGGTGAGCTTGAGCTCGATGCTGGCGTCGGGCAGGCCCAGGTAGTCGGCCAGCGGCGCGCCCACCGGCGCGTCGGCCGGCAGTTCCAGCAGGCCGGAGGCGTCGGCGTCGATGCCCAGCTCCTTGGCCGAGCAGAGCATGCCCAAGGATTCCACCCCGCGCAGCTTCGCCGCCTTGATCGAGACGCCGCCCGGCAGCGTGGCGCCGACCGTCGCCAGCGGCGCCTTCAGGCCGACGCGCGCGTTCGGCGCGCCGCACACGATCTGCAGCGGCGCGCCCTGCCCCGCGTCCACCTTGCACACCTTGAGGCGGTCGGCCTCGGGGTGCTTCTCGGCGGCGACGATCTCGGCCACCACCACGCCGGCCAGGCCCTCGCCCAACGCGGTCAGCTCTTCCACTTCCAGCCCCGCCATGGTCAGCGCGTGGGCCAGTTGCGCGCGGTCGGCCTGGATCTCGACCAGTTCGCGCAGCCAGTTTTCGGAGAATTTCATGTTCGGCTCACTTGGATTGATGCGAGGGGCGAGGGACGAGTAGCGAGGGCGCGACGACCGATTGCCACGACGTTCGGGCCTGCATCCTCGCTACTCGTCCCTCGCCCCTTTCCACTCACGCAAACTGCCCGAGGAACCGCAGGTCGTTCTCGAAGAACGCGCGCAGGTCGGCCACGCCGTAGCGCAGCATGGCGAAGCGCTCCACGCCGAGGCCGAAGGCGAAGCCGGTGTAGCGCTCCGGGTCGATGCCGCAGTTCTTCAGCACGTTCGGATGCACCATGCCGCAGCCGAGCACCTCCAGCCAGCGCGACTGGCCGTCGCCGGCCTCCCAGCGGATGTCCACCTCGGCCGAGGGCTCGGTGAAGGGGAAGTAGCTGGGGCGGAAGCGCATCTCGAAGTCGCGCTCGAAGAACGCGCGCACGAACTCGGCCAGCGTGCCCTTGAGGTCGGCGAAGCTGGAGGTCTCGTCCACCAGCAGGCCCTCGATCTGGTGGAACATCGGCGAGTGGGTCTGGTCCGAGTCGCTGCGGTAGACCTTGCCCGGCGCGATGATGCGGATCGGCGGCTGGCGGCCGGCCATCGCGCGGATCTGCACCGGCGAGGTGTGCGTGCGCAGCAGGCGCCCGTCGCCGAAGTAGAAGGTGTCGTGCATGGCGCGCGCCGGGTGGTGCGGCGGGAAGTTCAGCGCCTCGAAGTTGTGCCAGTCGTCCTCGATCTCCGGGCCGTCGGCGCGCTGGTAGCCCAGCCGCGCGAAGATCGCCGCGATGCGCTCCAGCGCGCGGGTGACCGGGTGGATGCCGCCGCGCCCGCCGTCGCGGCCGGGCAGCGTCACGTCGAGCCGCTCGGAGGCCAGCCGGCGGTCCAGCTCGGCCTGCTCCAGCGCCGCCTTGCGCACGGCCAGGGCGTCGGCGAGCCGCTCCTTGACGCGGTTCACCTCGGCGCCGCGCGCCCTGCGCTCCTCCGGCGCCAGCGTGCCGAGCGCCTTCAGCGCGGCGGTGACGACGCCGCTCTTGCCCAGCAGGCCCACGCGCAGCGCGTCGAGCGCTTCCAGCGTGTCGGCCTTCTCGATGTCCGCCAGCGCCTGGCTTGCGCGGCTGTCCAGATCGTCCATCGGTGCGATTCCCGCCTTGGCTTCCAGCTCCCCCTCCCCTCCGGGGAGAGGGTCGGGGTGAGGAGCCGCTCTTGCGTTGCTGCCGCAATCGAAGTGGCTTTTGATGAAGTCCAAGGCAAGCCCTGGCCCCTCACCTCAATCCTCTCCCCGAAGGGGAGAGGAAGCGAACGCGAAAAGCGACGTCATTAAACAAAAACGGGGAGAAGGCGTCGGCCTTCTCCCCGCACTTAATTTGTGCCTTCATCCATGAAGGCGCAAGCACCTTGGCTTGCACACAAATTACGCCGCCAGGCTGGCCTTCGCCTTCTCCGCGATCGCGCCGAACGCCTTGATGTCGTGCACGGCGATGTCCGCCAGCACCTTGCGGTCGACCACGATGCCGGCCTTGTTCAGGCCGTTGATGAGGCGGCTGTAGGACAGGCCGAACTGGCGCGCCGCGGCGTTGATGCGCACGATCCACAGGGCGCGGAACTGGCGCTTCTTCTGCTTGCGGCCGATGTAGGCGTACTGGCCGGCCTTGATGACGGCCTGGTTGGCGGCGCGGAAAATCTTGCGGCGGGCGTTGTAGTAGCCCTTCGCGCGGCCGATGATCTTCTTGTGACGACGACGGGCGGTAACGCCACGCTTCACACGAGCCATGGTGGTCTCCTCCTCGCCTTACAGGTACGGCAGCATGCGCGCCACACCCTTGGTGTCGCACGCCTTGACGTGGTTGGGAGCGCGCAGGCCGCGCTTACGCTTGGTCGACTTCTTGGTCAGGATGTGCGACTTGAAGGCGTGACCGGCCTTGAACTTGCCGGAAGCGGTCTTGCGAAAACGCTTCGCCGCCGCCCGGTTGGTCTTGATCTTGGGCATGGGAATGCTCCGTATTCGGTTTCCGACTGATCCGGCGGCGGCCGCGGGCCGCGCTTTCCATCCTGCCGCGATCGGTTCACGACCCTTCCTGGCGGGCCGAACCGGCGATTATAGGGAGGAGTGCGGGGTTTTGCCAGCCTTGGGCGAGGCGGGGCAGGCAGGGCCGCCCGTGGCAACGGGCTGGAGGCGGTAGGTGCCGGGTGAGCTCCGCCCCCATTTCCCGCGGGACGCACTCCCTCCCGGCAAGACGGGTTGGACAGGGGGCCCGCGGCTTTCAGGCACGGCCGACAGCCTCGGGAAAGGCGCTGGGTGACCAGCCCTTCGGCTGTTGAAAAGCGCCTTCTGCTTTCGCGGGAAAGACGGGGGCCTGATTGAGGCTTTTCGCGGGGGTGGCCCCCTCACCCCGGCCCTCTCCCTGGAGGGGAGAGGGAGCAACAGCTGGCGGCGGGACGGCCAAGGCAAGAAAAAGCGGCCCGGGGCCGCTCTTTCCGAAAGCTACTTCTTCTTGGGGCCGATCATCATCACCATCTGGCGCCCTTCCAGGCGCGGGAAGGACTCGACCACGCCGTTCTCGCCGACGTCCTCCTGGATCTTCTTGGCCAGGTTCTGGCCCAGGTCCTGGTGGGACATCTCGCGGCCGCGGAAGCGGATGGTGACCTTGACCTTGTCGCCCTCCTCCAGGAAGCGGAGCATGTTGCGCAGCTTGATCTGGTAGTCGCCCACGTCCGTGACCGGACGGAACTTCACTTCCTTGATCTCGATCTGCTTCTGCTTGCGCTTGGCGGCCTGGGCCTTCTTCTGGGCTTCGAACTTGAACTTGCCGTAGTCCATGATGCGGCAGACCGGCGGGTCGCCGTTCGGCTGGATCTCGACCAGGTCGAGCCCGAATTCCTCGGCCGCGCGCAGTGCCTCGTCGCGACTGAGAATGCCGAGCTGCTCCGAATCCGGCCCGATCACGCGCACGCGCGGGACGCGGATTTCATGGTTGCGGCGATTGCCCTTGGTGTCGGTGGTGGCGATACCACTATCCTCCAGAAGTGTTGCTTGATATGGCCGGCCCGCTCAGCGGCGGGTCTCGGCCTCCAGGCGCCCGATGAAGTCGGCCAGCGGCATGCTGCCCAGGTCTTCACCCGAACGTGTACGCACGGAAACGGCCCCCGCCTCCTTCTCGCGATCACCGACGACCAGCAGGTAGGGCACTTTCTGCAACGTATGTTCGCGGATTTTATAGCCGACCTTCTCGTTGCGCAAATCGGCCTGCACGCGGAAGCCTTTGTCGACAAGGGCTTGCGCGACCTGGCGGACATAATCGGCCTGCGCGTCGGTGATCGAGAACACCGCCGCCTGCACCGGCGCCAGCCAGGCCGGCAGCAGGCCGGCATGGTGCTCGATCAGGATGCCGATGAAGCGCTCCATCGAGCCCACGATGGCCCGGTGCAGCATCACCGGGTGGCGGCGCTGGCTGTGCTCGTCCACGTACTCGGCGCCCAGCCGCTCGGGCATCATGAAGTCCACCTGCATGGTGCCGACCTGCCAGGCGCGGCCGATCGAGTCCTTCATGTGGTACTCGATCTTGGGGCCGTAGAAGGCGCCCTCGCCCGGCAGCTCCTCCCACGCGACGCCGGCCGAGCGCAGCGCGGCGCGCAGCGCCTCCTCGGCCTTGTCCCACACCTCGTCCGAGCCGATGCGCTTGTCCGGGCGCAGCGCGATCTTCAGCGCGATGTCGTCGAAGCCGAAGTCGGCGTAGACCTGCATCGCCTGCCGGTGGAAGGCGGTGACCTCCGGCTCGATCTGCTCGGGCGTGCAGAACACGTGGCCGTCGTCCTGGGTGAACGCGCGCACGCGCATGATGCCGTGCAGCGCGCCGGACGGCTCGTTGCGGTGGCAGCCGCCGAACTCGCCGTAGCGGATCGGCAGGTCGCGGTAGCTGTGCAGGCCGGCGTTGAAGATCTGCACGTGGCCGGGGCAGTTCATCGGCTTGAGCGCGTAGGTGCGCTTCTCCGACTCGGTGAAGAACATGTTCTCGGCGTAGTTGTCCCAGTGGCCGGACTTCTTCCACAGCGAGACGTCGAGCACCTGCGGGCAGCGCACCTCCTGGTAGCCGCTCTTCCTGTACACGTTGCGCATGTACTGCTCGACCTGCTGCCAGATCGCCCAGCCCTTCGGGTGCCAGAACACCATGCCCGGGCCTTCCTCCTGCTGGTGGAACAGGTCGAGCTGCTTGCCGATCTTGCGGTGGTCGCGCTTCTCGGCCTCCTCCAGCTGGTGCAGGTAGGCCTTCAGGTCCTTGTCGCTGAGCCAGGCGGTGCCGTAGATGCGCGTGAGCATCGCGTTGCTGGAGTCGCCGCGCCAGTACGCGCCGGCCACCTTCATCAGCTTGAACGCGCGCAGCTTGCCGGTGTTGGGCACGTGCGGGCCGCGGCACAGGTCGGTGAACTCGCCCTGCGTGTACAGCGACAGCTCCTCGCCGGCCGGGATCGACTCGATGATCTCGGCCTTGTATTCCTCGCCGAGGCCGCGGAAGAAGGCGATCGCCTCGTCGCGCGACTTCACGCTGCGCGTCACCGGCAGCGCCTCCTTGACGATCTTCTCCATCTCCGCCTGGATCTTCTCCAGGTCCTCGGGGGTGAAGGGGCGCTCGTAGGCGAAGTCGTAGTAGAAGCCGTTGTCGATCACCGGGCCGATGGTGACCTGCGCGCCGGGGTACAGGCGCTGCACCGCCTGCGCCAGCAGGTGCGCGGTGGAGTGGCGCAGGATGTCCAGCGCCTCCGGGCTCTTCTCGGTGACGATCTCGACGCGGGCGTCGTGGTCGATGGCGTAGCTGGCGTCCACCAGCCGGCCGTCCACCTTGCCGGCCAGGGTCGCCTTGGCCAGGCCGGCGCCGATGGAGGCGGCCACGTCCTGCACCGTGACGGGGTGGTCGAAGGGCTTCTTGCTGCCGTCGGGTAGCGTGATCTCGATCATGGTTCGTGCCTGTTGCGTCGCGTCGCCGGGACGCCGCTTTCTTCTCGATGTGGAATCCGTCCGTGGCTCGCCCGGACGGCGGGCAAAAATAAAGGGCGCCACGCGCCCTCTGCCGGAAGCCTAAGGCGTGGCGGGTCAGGTTGGGAGCAGGGTAGTCGCCATGTCGCACGCTCGACCGGCGCTTACGCGCGGGCCACCTCGTCGCGGATTCGTCGGGGAACCTAGTGTAGCCCAGGACGGCCTGTCAATTCAGCGCGCCGGCCGGCGATAGAATGGCGGCCCCCTTCCCCGCCCCGGACACGACCCATGCGCATCCTCGTCACCGGCACCGCCGGCTTCATCGGCGCCGCCCTGGCCGAACGGCTGCTGGCGCGGGGCGACGAGGTGTACGGCCTCGACAACCACAACGACTACTACGATCCGGCGCTGAAGGAGGCCCGCCTGGCCCGCTTCGCCGACCACCCGCGCTACACCCACCTGCGCGCCGACCTGGCCGACGCGGCGGCGGTGAACCGCGCCTTCGCCGAGTTCCGGCCGCAGCGCGTGGCCAACCTGGCCGCGCAGGCCGGCGTGCGCTACTCGCTGAAGAACCCGCAGGCCTACGTGCAGAGCAACCTGGTCGGCTTCGGCAACGTCCTGGAGGCCTGCCGGCACGGCGCGGTCGAGCACCTGGTGTACGCCTCCTCCAGCTCGGTCTACGGCGCCAACCGCAAGCTGCCCTTCGCGGTGGAGGACGCGGTGGACCACCCGGTGAGCCTGTACGCCGCCACCAAGAAGGCCAACGAGCTGATGGCGCACAGCTACAGCCACCTGTACGGCCTGCCCACCACCGGCCTGCGCTTCTTCACCGTGTACGGGCCGTGGGGCCGCCCGGACATGTCGCCGATGCTGTTCGCCGACCGCATCAGCCGCGGCGAGCCGATCGACGTGTTCAATTTCGGCCACCACAGCCGCGACTTCACCTACATCGACGACATCGTCGAGGGCGTGGTCCGCACGCTGGACCACGTGGCCCGGCCCGACCCGGGCTACGACGCCGAGCGGCCCAGCCCCGGCACCTCGTCGGCGCCGTACCGGGTCTACAACATCGGCAACGACCAGCCGGTGCAGCTGCTGCGCTTCATCGAGCTGCTGGAAGGGAACCTCGGCCGCACGGTGGAAAAGAACCTGCTGCCGATGCAGCCCGGCGACGTGCCCGACACCTGGGCCGACGTCTCGGCGCTGCGCCGCGACGTGGGCTACGCGCCCGATACGCCCATCGAGGAAGGCGTGGCGCGCTTCGTGGCCTGGTACCGGGGGTATTACGGGAAGCGAGTGGAGAGGCAATGAAGCAAGGGGCGCCCGGAACCGCCCTCGCTTCTCACCACCCGCTCCCGCTCTCAGGACCGTCGTTCATGGCCCCAGCCATCCCACACGCGAAACGTCATCCCAGCGCAGGCCGGGATCCAGCGTCGTTAGGGGTTGGGGAGAAGTCACTGGATGACCAGCCCTTCGGCTGTTGAAAAGCGCCTCCTGCTTTCGCAGGAATGACGAGGGGATGGCCGGATCGACGGGCAGGTCGTGAATGGGTGCTCAAAACGGCTTGGCCAGCACCAGGTAGATCACGCCAAGCAGGAACAGCAGCGGCACCTCGTTGAGCCAGCGCAGCGCCCGCGCCGAGGGCAGCGCGCCGCCGCGCTCGCTGCGCTTGAGCAGCCGACCCGCCCACACGAAGTAGACCAGCAGCAAGGCCACCAGGGTCAGCTTGGCGTCGATCCAGTGCAGCCCCGCAGTGACGTTGGGCAGCTTCGCGGGAAGGACCCGCCAGCCCTGCCACAGCGCCAGTCCGAGCAGGAAGGCGATGCCGAACATGTTGTGGCCGAACTTGTACAGCCGGCGCCCCATCAGCTGCAGGCGGGCCTGCACCGCCGGCTCCCCTTGCGCCTCGGCCAGGTTCACCAGGATGCGCGGCAGGTAGAACACCGTGGCCATCCAGGCGATCACGAACAGCAGGTGGAAGGTCTTGATCCACAGGTAGAGCATCGCCGGCATCCGCAGGAGTGGGTGCCGGCGATTCTGGCAGCAAACCGCGCGCGCTCAAACCGCCGCGGCGGCGGTCAGAAGCGCGCCCGCAGGTAGAGCGCCGGGCCGTCGGACTTCAGGTCGAGTCTGGCGGTGGCGTCGTCGTACTTCTTGTTGAGGTGCAGGCGCGAGGCCGAATACTCCAGGGCGAAGCCGACGTTCCGCCACGGGAACCACTCGACGCCCAGCGAGGCGTTCCAGATGTGGCCGTTCAGGTCGCCGCCGTTCTTCTTGACGCCGGACACGTCGGCGTACATGCGCCACTGGTCGTCGAAGGCGTGCCGCCAGCCCAGCGTGAGCATCGGCGCCCACTCGCTGTCGTCGTAGCCGGCCGAGGCGGAAGCGCTCTCGTCGCCCGCGTAGGCGGTGCCGCGGACGCGGAAGTCCACCTTGTAGTAGGCCGCGCCCAGGCCCACGCCGAACACGTCGCTCTCGTGGCCGAACCACCACTTGTAGGAAGCCGAGCCGAAGTCGTAGTTGACCGTGCCCTTGATGTGCGCCCCCACGCCCGTGCCCAGCGCGGGGATCGGCTGGTAATAGTTGCCGGTGCGGTCGCGGTGGATCTGGTAGTAGTCGAAGGAAAAGCCCTGGCTGTCGCCGAGCAGGAAGTCCGCCCGCACGCGCGGGTCGAGGCTGTGCTTCTTCAGCCCGAGGTCGTCCTCGAAATTGAGCTTGCCGTCGAGGCCCTCGTAGGCACCGCGGCCGTGCGCGGACAGGGTGGTGTCGTTGTTGGAATAGTAGCCGCCCAGCCACAGGCTGACGCGGTCGAGCGCGGGCGACTGCTGCGCCGCGGCGGCGGTGCTGGCGATGCCGAGCGTAACGGCGACGGCGACGGCGGAAGGACGGCGGGGGAACGTCGGCATGGGGCGGCCTCGTGGTCGGTTTCTCGAAGTCGCCACTATCGCGGCCACGGAGTCGGCCATCCGTGAACGGCCCGCGCCCGCGCGTGGACGCGCGCTTGACGCACGTGATGCCGGCGTGGGGCCGCAAACGCGAAGGCCACCCGACGGGTGGCCTTCGCAATCGAGCTGGTGGGCGGTACAAGGATCGAACTTGTGACCCCTTCCATGTCAAGGAAGTGCTCTACCGCTGAGCTAACCGCCCCTGCAGAAACCGCGCGGGCCTGCCGCGCGAGCCGCGCAGTATACGCGGGCGCCCGCCGGCCGGCAACTTCCGGTCAGCGCAGGGCCTTCTCGCGCAGCTGGTGGATCTGGTCGCGCAGCCGCGCCGCCTGCTCGAACTCCAGGTTCTGCGCGTGCTTGTACATCTGCGCCTCCAGCCTCCTGATGGCGGCGGCGGCCTGGGCCGGGTCGAGCGCCTCGTAGCCGGCGGCCGCCTCGGCCACCGCCCGGGCGCCCCCGCGTGCGCCCTTGCCGGCGCGCCCGCGCGCGGGCGCCTCGCTGCGCGCGCCCTCCATGATGTCGGCGATGCGCCGCACCACCGTCTGCGGGGTGATGCCGTGGGCCTGGTTCCAGGCGATCTGCTTCTCGCGGCGGCGGTTGGTCTCGTCGATCGCGGCTTGCATCGAGCGGGTCACCTCGTCGGCGTAGAGGATGGCCTTGCCGCGCACGTTGCGCGCCGCGCGGCCGATGGTCTGGATCAGCGAGCCGGTGGAGCGCAGGAAGCCCTCCTTGTCGGCGTCCAGGATCGCCACCAGCGACACCTCGGGCATGTCCAGGCCCTCGCGCAGCAGGTTGATGCCCACCAGCACGTCGAACTCGCCCAGGCGCAGGTCGCGGATGATCTCCGTGCGCTCCACCGTCTCGATGTCCGAGTGCAGGTAGCGCACCTTCACGTCGTGCTCGGCCAGGTAGTCGGTGAGGTTCTCGGCCATGCGCTTGGTCAGCGTGGTGACCAGCACGCGGTCGCCCATCGCGATGCGCTTCTTCGCCTCGCCGAGCAGGTCGTCCACCTGGGTGCGCACCGGGCGCACCTCCACCTCCGGGTCGACCAGGCCGGTCGGGCGCACCACCAGCTCGACCACCGCGTCGCCGGATTTCTGCAGCTCGTACTCCCGCGGCGTGGCGGAGACGTAGATGGTGCGCGGCGCGCGTTGCTCCCATTCCTCGAAGCGCAGCGGGCGGTTGTCCATCGCCGAGGGCAGGCGGAAGCCGAACTCCACCAGCGTCTCCTTGCGCGAGCGGTCGCCCTTGTACATGGCGCCCAGCTGCGGCACGGTGACGTGCGACTCGTCCACCACCAGCAGCGCATCCGGCGGCAGGTAGTCGAACAGGGTCGGCGGCGGCTCGCCGGGCGCGCGCCGGGTGAGGTGGCGCGAGTAGTTCTCGATGCCCTGGCAGTAGCCGACCTCGGCCATCATCTCGATGTCGAAGCGGGTGCGCTGGTCCAGCCGCTGCGCCTCCACCAGCTTGTTGTCGCGGTAGAGCTGCTCCAGCCGCTCGGCCAGCTCCAGCTTGATCGTCTCGATGGCGTTGAGCACGCTCTCGCGCGTGCTGGCGTAGTGCGTGCGCGGGTAGACCGTGTAGCGCTGCACCTTGCGCAGCGTCTCGCCGGTGAGCGGGTCGAACAGCGCCAGGTTCTCGATCTCGCCATCGAACAGCTCGATGCGCAGCGCCTCGGTCTCGTTCTCCGCCGGGAACACGTCGATCACCTCGCCGCGCACGCGGTAGGTGCCGCGGTGCAGCTCCATCTCGTTGCGGGTGTACTGCAGCTCGGTGAGCTGGCGGAGCAGCTGGCGCTGGTCCATGCGCTCGCCGATCGACAGGATCAGGCGCAGGCTGAGGTAGTCCTCCGGATCGCCCAGGCCGTAGATCGCCGAGACGGTGGCCACGATCAGCGCGTCCCGGCGCGAGAGCAGCGCCTTGGTCGCGGCCAGGCGCATCTGCTCGATGTGGTCGTTGATCGAGGCGTCCTTCTCGATGTAGGTATCCGAGGCCACCACGTAGGCCTCGGGCTGGTAGTAGTCGTAGTAGCTGACGAAGTACTCCACCGCGTTGTGCGGGAAGAACTCCTTGAACTCGCCATACAGCTGCGCCGCCAGCGTCTTGTTCGGCGCCAGCACGATGGTCGGGCGCTGGATGCGCTCGATCACGTTGGCGATGGTGAAGGTCTTGCCCGAGCCGGTGACGCCGAGCAGGGTCTGCGCCGCCAGGCCGGCCTCGAAGCCCTCGGTCAGGCGCTCGATCGCCTGCGGCTGGTCGCCGGACGGCTTGTAGGGGGCGACGAGCTGGAAACGGTCGGTCATGTCGGCGGATATGCGGGCACGGGACTGCAGTTTAAATCGCCCTGCTGACACCTCCTGTCAGCAGACACCCACACATCCTCGACGCCTCGGCCGCTCCAGGGCAACCGCGGCGGCGCCTAGCATCCCCGCACCGCACAGGGAGAAGTGCCATGCGCCGGGGATACGGACCGTCCCGCCCGCCACGCGGGCTGACCCTGATCGAACAGCTGATGGCGCTGGCCATCGCCGCCGTGCTGGCCTGCGTGGCCGCGCCGCCGATGCTCTCGCTGGCCGGCCGCTACCGGCGGCAGTCCGCGCAGTCGGACCTGGTCGCCGCGCTCGGCTACGCCCGCGAGGCGGCCGTGCGCCGCCAGCGCCCGGTGCTCGTCTGCCCCAGCCGGGACGGCCGCCAATGCAGCGAGGACACGCGGTGGGAAGGCGGCTGGCTGCTGGGCGAGGACCGCGACCACGACGGCCAGGTCGACGAAGCGCTGCGCGTCGGGCAGGGCTATGCCGGCATCGTCATCCGCAGCACGGCCGGGCGGCGCAGCGTGCGCTTCCGGCCCGACGGCAGCGCCGCGGGCAGCAACCTGACCCTGCTGTTCTGCCCGGCCGGATCGGCGCAGGCCGACTCGCGGGTGATCGTCTCCAACGCGGGCCGGATCCGCACCGAGCGCACGGCGGAAAGCTGCCTGTAGCGCCCATGAAAAAGGCCCCGCATCGCTGCGAGGCCTCGAAGATGGCGCCCGATGTTGGACTCGAACCAACGACCCCCTGATTAACAGTCAAGTGCTCTAACCAGCTGAGCTAATCGGGCGGGGTGAGTTGAATAGTTTGAATAGTGGCTCCTGGCCTGTCAAGCCGACGGCGCCTGCCCCGGCCCGCTCAGGCGCCGGTGAGCACCCGGTAGCAGGGCACGTAGGCCGTGCCGCCCGGCAGCTTCATCCGCTGCTGGTCGACGAAGGCCTGCAGCAGGCTGTCCAGCGCGCGCATGATCGCCGGGTCGCCGTCGATCTCGAACGGGCCGTACTGCTCGATCGCGCGCACGCCCTCCTCCTTCACGTTGCCGGCGACGATGCCGGAGAAGGCGCGCCGCAGGTCGGCGGCCAGCTCGTGGCGTGGGCGGTCGCGGTGGATGGCCAGGCCGCGCATCGCCCCGTGGGTGGGACGGAACGGCAGCTGGAACGCATAGGGAATGTTGAGCGCCCAGTTGAAGAAGAAGGCGTCCTTGTTGTCCAGGCGGTAGTTGCGCACCTTGTCGACGCCCTTGACCATCGACCGCGCCACCGCCGCCGGATCGTCGACGACGATCTGGTAGTGCTGGGCCACCTCGTCGCCCAGGGCCAGCCGCAGGAAGCGGTCGATCTGCTCGAAATACCCCGCCGACTGCGTCGGTCCGGTGAAGATCAGCGGGAACGGCACGCCGGCGTTGTCCGGGTGCAGCAGGATGCCGAGCAGGTAGAGGATCTCCTCCGCCGTGCCCACGCCGCCGGGGAACACGATGATGCCGTGGCCCGTGCGCACGAACGCCTCCAGGCGCTTCTCGATGTCCGGCATGATCACCAGCTGGTTGACGATCGGGTTGGGCGATTCGGCGGCGATGATGCCCGGCTCGGTGATGCCGATGTAGCGGTTGCTGCGCCGGCGCTGCTTGGCGTGCGCGATGGTGGCGCCCTTCATCGGGCCCTTCATCGCCCCCGGACCGCAGCCGGTGCAGATGTCCATGCCGCGCAGGCCGAGCTGGTAGCCCACCTGCTTGGTGTACTCGTACTCGTCGCGCGAGATCGAGTGGCCGCCCCAGCACACTACCAGGTTGGGATCGATCTGCGGTTTGAGGATGCGCGCATTGCGCAGGATCTCGAACACCGCGTGGGTGATGCCCACCGAGTCGTCCAGGTCGAACGTGCCCTGCTGCAGCTGGTTGGACACGTAGACGATGTCGCGCACCACCGCCACCAGCAGCTCGTTGATGCCGCGGATGATCTGGCCGTCGACGAAGGCCTGCGCCGGCGCGTGGCTCAGCTCGATCTTGATGCCGCGGTCCTGCTGCAGCACCTGGATGTCGAAGTCGGGATACTGCTCGAACATCGAGCGCGGATCGTCGCTGATGCTGCCCGAGGTGAGCACCGCCAGCGCGCAGCGGCGCAGCAGCGCGTGCAGACCGGAGCCGCTGGCGTCGCGCAGCCTCGCCACCTCGTTGCGCGAGAGGATGTCCAGGCCGCCGGCGGGCGAGATGCGCGCGCTGACCGTGGCCGCCTTGCCGGCCACGCCGGCGCGAATAGCGTTCATTCGGATGAATCTCCTGCCGCTGACGGTGCCGCTGCCTCATGCAGGGCCGTGGCGGACCGCCTAGCTTCCCGCGCCGGCCGGGCGGGGTCAAGGCAACGAAAAAAAGCCGGCGCCCTTACGGGCGCCGGCCAGAGCGGTCGAAGCCGGGTGGCGGTTTAGAACGTGTACTTCACCGTCAGCAGCACGGACCAGCGCTGCATCAGGTCGTCGTTGTTGTTGATGTACACCGGCACCGCCTGCGGGCTGTAGTTGCCCGCCTTGTTGATGTACGTGCTGCAGGACGTGGTCTTGCCGCCGCAGGTGATGTCGTAGATGTACTTGCCGGTCGCCGGATCGACGCCGTAGAAGTCGGCCAGCGCACGGCCGCCCGGGAACGTCTCGCGCTTCTCGATGCCCCACTTCTTGTTCAGCAGGTTCGTGAAGTTGTAGACGTCGAGCTTGATGACGCCCTTGTTGCCCTTGAAGATGCCCGGGATCTCCTGGCTGAAGCTCAGGTCGATCTGGTTGATCCAGCCCGCGCGGTCGCCGTTGCGGCCGGCGATCTCGCCCTGGCGGTCCTTCAGGTAGTCGTTGTGCTGGATGTAGTCGTAGAACTCCTGGATCAGCTTCGGATCGGTCCCGGGACGGAACTCCACCTCGCCCTGGCGCGGCACGTAGACCAGATCGTTGACGTAGCCGTCGCCGTTGGCGTCGTTGCCGAACGACCAGCTGTACGGCGCCGCGGAATGGCCGTCGTAGAAGATGCTGGCGCTGGTGGCGTAGTCGCCGAAGAAGCGGTGCTGCCAGGTCAGCGAGGCGATCACGCGCTTCGGAATCGAGTAGTTCGACGTGCTGGCGACGTTCTCGTTCGGGTTGGTGACGTAGTTGTAGCGCCAGTTGGAGAGCGCCACGCTGGACGTGCCCGGGTTGACCTCGGTCGAGCGGCTCCAGGTGAAGCCGACCATGCCGGACCAGTCGTCCGAGAACGGCTTCTTCAGCGAGAGCGCCAGGCTGTCCGCCTTGCCGCGGCTGGTGTTGGCCAGGTTGATGACGTCGTTGAAGGCCGGGTTGGCATTGACGCGCGTCACCTGCCCGGTGGCCTTGGGATTCGAATCCGGCAGCTTGTAGTAGCTATAACGGCCGTCCGGCAGCACGCCATTCGGAGCGCCCAGGTTCAGGTGCTGATACCAGATCGCGTCGCGCTGCTTGATGTGCTCGTAGTCGACCGTGGCGATCAGGCCCCACCACGGCAGCTCCTTGTCGAAGCCCAGGGTGAACTTCCAGGCGCTCGGCATGCGGAAGCCGGGCTCCACCGTGTTCACCGTCATCTTGCCCGCGCCGGCCACGCCGTCGTTCTGGTTGTGCGCGTCGGGGCTGAACGGCGTGTTCGCGCTGGAGCAGGACTTCGAGGTGGTGCCGCAGACATACTGCGTCTGCGTCACGCCCGAGTTGGAGAAGATGTTGCCGATCCACACGCCCGGCGGGTTGGCGATGAACAGGCCCGCGCCGCCGCGCAGCTGGGTCATGTGCTCGGTGTCGAAGTTGTAGTTGAACGACATGCGCGGCTGGACCACGCGGTTGCCGTTGATCGTGGTCTGGTTGCTGCGGCCATAGCCGCCCGTCGCCACGCCCTGCGCGTTGACGCCCGCCGGCAGCGCGAAGGTCGCGTTGTAGAGCGGCTTGTCGTCCATCAGCGGGATGTCGACGCGCACGCCGTACTGCACCGACAGGTTGTTGGTGACCTGCCAGGTATCCTGCAGGAACACGCCCCACTGGTTGATCTTGTAGTTCGCCGCCACGTCGCTCAGCGACAGGCCGTCGGCCGGACGGTAGTAGTAGTACTGGTAGTAGTAGCCGTTCAGGAAGTTCTGCAGGCCGGTGTTGCCGTTGCCGTCCTCGAAGGTGTAGCTGCCGAAGGCGTTCTGCAGGAACAGGTTGTAGTACTTGTCGCGCTCGAAGTCGAAGCCGCCCTTGATGGTGTGGTCGCCGGCGTAGTAGGTGCCAGCCCAGGCGAAGTTCAGCGTCTTCACCTTCAGCACGTTGGCCTGGCTGGAGTACTCGGTGCCGAACTCCACCGCCGGACCGCCGTACTGCTCGGGATACACGGTGATGTCGGGCATGTCCACGCCGTTGTACGGGCCGCGGTTCTGGTCGAAGTCGGCATACGAGACGGTGGTGTCGGTGGAGAAGCTGTCCGACCAGTCGTCGTAGAAGTGCAGCGCGTAGCTCTTGTTGTCCACGGCCGTCTTGTACCAGCCGCTGGACAGCACCAGCTTGGTGGTGCTGCCGGTGATGATCGGCTTGGTTTCCTTGGTCTCGCTGTAGGTGAAGCTGGCGCGGTGGTTGTCGGTGATGTTCCAGTCGATCTTGCCCAGGTAGCGCTTGTCCTCCAGGTTGGAGTTGCCGCCGCCCACCGAGCCGAGGTCCTGGGTGATGCCCACCGCCTTGGCCGCGTCGCGGATCTGCTGCACCTGCGCCGAGGTCAGGTCGGCGATCGGGCTGCCCGCGCCGGAATCCTCCGGGCCGTAGGGGCTGCCCGACCCCACCTGCACGCTCTTCTCCACCGCGGCGAAGAAGAACAGCTTGTCCTTGATGATCGGGCCGCCGACCGTGGCGCCGCCGGTCCACTGGCGGTCGAAGCCCTGGTACTTGGCGTCGCTCTGGTTCTTGCCGATCATGTTCTGGTTCTGGAACGCGTAGTACACGGAACCGTGGAAGTCGTTGGTGCCGCTCTTGGTCACCGCGTTCACGGTGGCGCCCAGGCCGCGGCGGGTCGCCACGTCGTAGTTGGCGGTCGAGATGTTGTATTCCTCGATCGTGTCCTGCGAGATCGGCGTGCCCAGGGTCGGCAGGCCGTTCGCGTTCAGGCCGAACGGGTCGTTCGCGCTGACCGAGTCGACGGTGATGTTGTTGTAGCGGCTGTTCTGGCCCACCGCCGAGATCTCGCCGCGCTCGCGGTCGGAGATCACCACGCGCGGGTCGAGGCGCACGATGTTCTGGATCGAGCGGCCCGGGGTCGGGGTCGACTCGATCTCGCGGCGCGACACGTTGGTGGCGATGCCCTTGTTGTCCGGGGTGAACACCTGCGACAACGCGTTGGCCGACACCGTGACGCCTTCCAGGCTCTTGGCCTCGGCCGCCGCCGCGCCCATGGTCAGGTTGACCGCGGTGTCCTGCGCCAGCTGCAGGTAGACGTTGTGCTGCTCGCTCTGCGTCAGGCCCGCCTTGGAGACGGTCACGTCGAACGGGCCGCCCACGCGCAGGCCCTGTGCCGCATAGCGGCCGTTGGCGTCGGTCGCGGTGACCTTGGTGGTGCCCGACGGCTCGTGCACGATCTGCACGGTGGCGCCGGCGACCGGCTGGCCGTTGGCGTCCAGGACGCGACCGCTGATCGAGGAAGAGGTGTCCTGGGCGATGGCGGGCGCCGCGACGGCCAACAATGACGCGATCGCAAACGGCAGGACCTTGGCGCGGATTCGGCTATTCATTCTGAGGTGCCCCCTTGGGCTCGCAACGATGAAAATGGCTAGCAAAAACAACGGCGTAGCCGCTTGGCGCAATCGAGCCAGGCGGCGATCGCAGATGGATTGTTTTCCCCGGTGGATCTTAGGTGTCCGCAACGTCTAGCGACGGGGCTACCCCGTCCGCCAAATAGTTGTTAAACGAACTTTAACGGTATTGTATGACACTTTTGTAACGCTGGCACGTCAAAACATTCATCCGAGTATTGCCGCACCGCAGCGAGCCTCGCAGGCGCTCCCTGGCGGCGCACCGCCCAGCCTCAGGCCGGCGCGGCCTTGCCCAGATAGCGCGCCCGCTTGGCCGGCCTGAGGCTGGCCAGGTCGAGCATGACCAGGCCGTCCACGCAGCCGGAAAAGCCGGGGTCCTCGCCGAAATCGAGGAACTGCACCCCCTCCGGCTCGACCAGGTCCACGTACTGCCGGTAGAGCACCGGCATGCTGACGCCCAGCGCGTCCAGGTGGTGCTTGAGCTTGCCGAGCCCGGCCGCCGGATCGAGGCCGTCCAGCGCCTGCCGCACCAGCCCGACCACCGCCGGCGACACCACGAAGGGCTGGCGCGCCGCCGCCAGGCCCGGCGCGCCGAAATAGTGCTGGTGCGCCGCCGCGATCCACTCGCGCGCCTCGCGCGGCAGGCTCACCGACATGCTCACCGGGCCGAACAGGTAGCGCAGTTCCGGATGCCGCTGCAGGTACAGGCCGATGCCCTGCCACAGCTGGTCCAGCGCGCGCGAGCGCCAGTACGCCGGCGCGATGAAGCTGCGCCCCAGCTCCAGGCCCTGGGTCAGGCGCGACTCCAGCGCGGGCGAATAGTTGAACAGGCTGGAGGTGTACAGCCCGGCCATGCCGCGCTCGGCGATGATCCGGCCGCCGTGGCCGAAGCGGTAGGCGCCGACGATGCGCAGCGCCTTCGGGTCCCACAGCACCAGATGCTCGTAATGCGGATCGTAGGCGTCCAGGTCGCGCCGCGCGCCCGTGCCCTCGCCCACCTTGCGGAAGGTCAGCTCGCGCAGGCGGCCGATCTCGCGCAGCACCGCGCCGTCCACCGGCCCCATGAAAAGGTAGGCCTGCTTGCCGTCGGCCAGGTCGGCCAGCTTCTCGCCCTGCGCCTGCAGCTCGGCGGCGACGCGGTCGGCCGGCTCGGGATGCGCCAGCGGCGCCTGGCCGCCGAAGATCAGCCCGCGGTGCCGGCCGACCCGGTAGACGTGCCGGCGCATCAGCGCCGCCGCGCGCACGGTGGAGCCGCCGCTGCGCTGCGCCAGCTCGTCCACGCCGATCAGCGGTCCCACGCTGAAGCCGATCCGCCGGGTTGCCGGCGAGGCGGCCTCGCGCGGCAGCATCGCCGTGCTGAGCGGCTTGGCCAGCATCGACAGGCCGTAGAACATGGCCGAATTGCGCGCGGCGATGTGCACCGGCAGCACCGGCGCCTTGCTGCGCAGCGCCAGCCGGGCGAAGCCGTCGGACCAGCGCCCGTCGCGCACGCCGCCCGGGCCCATGCGCGAGACCTCGCCGGCGGGGAAGACGATCACCGCCTCGCCGTTGTCCAGCGCGCGGAAGACGTCGCGCAGGCGCGAGGCCGCGCCCTTGCCGAACACGTCCACCGCCAGCAGCAGCCGCTTCAGCTGCGGGATGCCGGCCAGCCAGTCGTTGCCGAGGATGCGCACGTCGCTGCGCACCGAGCCGACCAGGTTCAGCAGGGCCAGCGCGTCCACCATGCCCAGCGGATGGTTGGCGACCACCAGCACCGCGCCTTCGGCCGGGATGTTCTCGCGCTCGCGCAGGTTGAGCTGGCAGCTGATGCCGAGCACGTCCAGCGCGCGCTCGACGAACTCGAAGCCCTCGAACTGGCTGACCTTGGCGAAGACCTCGTTGAAGCCCGCCTCGTCGGCCAGCTTGCCCAGCATGCCGGCCACCGGCCGGCGGATCCTGGGATGTTGCGCGAGCCAGGGCAGACGCTCGGTTAGGGTCCGTTCGACGCTGAGCATGACCGTCGCTCCTCAAGTTTCGCCCATGCTGGAGGGCAAGTATGACAGCCGGGTGATGCGCCGGGGACGCCTGCGGCGTTTCAAACCTCCATGTGCAGGAAGGCCGCCACGCCGCCCATGAACATCTGCACCGACAGCGCGATCAGCAGCATGCCCATCACCCGCTCCAGCGCGGTCAGCACGCTCTCGCCCAGCCAGCGGAACAGGTAGGTGGAGCTGAGCAGGATCACCGAGGTGGCCAGCCAGGCCAGCAGCAGCGCCGTGGCCCAGTCGGCGGTGCGGCCGGGCTGGGTGTTGGTGAGCAGCAGCAGCGCGGCCATCGCCGACGGGCCGGCCACGCCGGGGATCGCCATCGGCACGATGAACGGCTCGCCCTCGCCCGCCTTGCCGAAGATGCCTCCCTCGGCCGGCGGGAACACCATGCGGATGCCGATCAGGAACAGCACGATGCCGCCGGCGATGCTGATCGACTCCTGCCTGAGCTGCAGCAGCCGCAGGATGTGCTGGCCGCCGACCAGGAAGCCCATCAGCACGGCCAGCGCGATCAGGAGCTCGCGCACCAGCACCACGCGCCGGCGCTTGGGCGGCACGTCCTTGAGCAGGCTGAGGAACAGCGGCACGTTGCCCAGCGGGTCCATGATGAGGAACAGCAGGATGCCCGCCGAGAGCGTGGTCATCTGGGTTTCCATCCGTCCCCCCGTCGGTCGTGGCGAAGGCCCATGCGGCGTCAGGCCGGGCGCAGGTCGAGCGCGGCGCCGCGCGCCGCGGCGCCGTCCGGGCCGAGCAGGTAGACCGCCGCCTGCGCCGCCGCGTCCGGCAGCGGCTGGCGCTGGGTGTCCTCGCCGAAATAGGCCTCGCGCCGCAGCGTGGTGCGCATCGGCCCGGGCAGCAGCGCGTGCGCGCGCAGCGGGCCGCGCTCGGTCTCCTGGTGCAGGATCTCCACGTAGCGCTCCAGCGCCGCCTTGGACACGCCGTAGCCGCCCCAGTGCGCGCGGTTGACCAGTTCCGGATCGTCCAGCACGGCGACCACCGCGCTGTCCGGCGCCCGGGTCAGCAGCGGCAGGCAGGCCTGGGTGAGCGCGAACGGCGCGGACACGTTGACGTGCAGCGCGCGCAGCCAGGCGTCCGGCTTGTGCACCGCCAGCGGGGTCAGGCCGCCGAAGCTCGCCGCCGCGTGCACGATGCCGTCCAGCCGGCCCAGGTCGCGCTCGATGCCGTCGGCCAGCGCCTCGTAGTCGCGCGGGGTGGCCGCTTCCAGGTCGAGCGGGTGGATCACCGGCTCGGGCAGGCCCTCGGCCAGCATGGCGTCGTAGAGCTGCTCCAGCTGCCGCTTGCGGCGGCCGCTGATCACCACGGTGGCGCCCGCGCGCGCGGCGGCGCGCGCCGTCGCGGCGCCGAGGCCGCCGTAGGCGCCGGTGACCAGCACCACGCGGGCGGCCAGGGTGTCGGCGGCAGGCGTCCATCCCTGCGGCAGGCGGACCCGCGGCAGCGTCATGCCTGCGCCGCCCCGGCCACGTCGGCCGCCATGCGCGCCAGCTCGCCGGAGGCCTTGAGGTCCTCCACGATGTCGCAGCCGCCGATCAGCTCGCCGTGGATGAACAGCTGCGGGAAGGTCGGCCAGTTGGCGAAATGCGGCAGCGCGGCGCGCACTTCCGGGTCGGCCAGCACGTTCACCGCGTGGAACGTCGCGCCCGCGTCCTTCAGCGCCTGCGCCGCGCGCGCGGAGAAGCCGCACATCGGGAACTGCGGCGTGCCCTTCATGAAGAGCACGATGGGGTGCCCGGCGAGCACCGCCTTGATTCGCTCGTTGACGTCCATAACTCGGAATTGACCACTACAATGCGGAACGGTCAGTAGTGTATCAGCCGAACCGCGGCCGCCCGGCCGCGCGGCATGGTTTTCCTCCCAGCCAAACGCCCAGGAGTGACTCATGGCGATCGAACTTCCCCCGCTGCCCTACGAAAAGAACGCGCTCGAACCGCACATCTCCGCCGAGACGCTGGAATACCACTACGGCAAGCACCACCAGGCCTACGTCACCAACCTCAACAACCTGATCAAGGGCACCGAGTTCGAGGGCGCGGCGCTGGAGGACATCATCAGGAAGTCCTCCGGCGGCGTGTTCAACAACGCCGCGCAGGTCTGGAACCACACCTTCTACTGGCACTCGCTGAGCCCGAACGGCGGCGGCGCGCCGGGCGGCAAGCTGGCCGACGCCATCACCAAGGCGTTCGGCTCGGTCGACAAGTTCAAGGAAGAGTTCAGCAAGTCCGCGGTGGGCAACTTCGGCTCCGGCTGGACCTGGCTGGTGCAGCGGCCGGACGGCTCGCTCGGCATCGTCAACACCTCCAACGCGGCCACGCCGATCACCGGCAGCGACAAGCCGCTGCTGACCTGCGACGTGTGGGAGCACGCCTACTACATCGACTACCGCAACGCCCGCCCGAAGTACATCGAGGCGTTCTGGAACCTGGTCAACTGGGACTTCGCGGCGAAGAACCTGGCCTGAGCCGGCCTGGTGCGGAAACGAAAAGCCCCGGAGCGATCCGGGGGTTTTTCATGGGGCCGCGTGGGCCTGGATGCTCGTGCCATCGATCCTTTGAATGCCAAGTGCCATCGCGGCCGCAGGCCGCTCCCGCAGGATCGCGGCAAGCCTTTGGGAGCGGCCCGCGGCCGCGATGGCCATGCGATTCAGCGGCCGAGCAACGCCAGCGCCGGCGCCGCCTGCGCCCCGCGTCCCAGCGCCGCGGCCAGCGTGCCGGCCCGCGCCGCCAGCGCCGCGGCATCGCCCGCGCACACCGTGGCATGCCCCACCTTGCGGCCGGCGCGCGCCTGCTTGCCGTAGTCGTGCCAGTGCGCGTCGACGGTCCGCAGCACCGGCGCCGCGTCCGGCAGCGCACCGATCCAGTTGAACATCAGCGACAGGCCGCGCGCGGCGGTGTCGCCCAGCGGCAGGCCCAGCACGCTGCGCACGTGGTTCTCGAACTGGCTGGTCACCGCGCCCTCGATGCTCCAGTGGCCGGAGTTGTGCACGCGCGGCGCCATCTCGTTGCCGAGCAGCACGCCGTCCCTCACGAACAGCTCCAGCGCGAACACGCCCACGTAGTCCAGCCGCTCGGCCAGCGTGCGCGCCAGCTCGGTGGCGCGCGCCTGCAGTTCGCCCACGTCCGGCGCCGGCGCCAGGCTCAGGCTGAGCACGCCGTCGCTGTGCCAGTTGCGGGTCAGCGGCCAGGTGCGGAAGTCGCCGTCGCGGCCGCGCACGGCCAGCACCGACAGCTCGCGCTCGAACGGCACGAAGGCTTCCAGGATCAGCCCGTGCTGGCGCGCCGGGGCGCCCAGCTCGGCCCAGGCGGCGTCGGCGTCGGCCGCGCTGCGCAGGCGGAACTGGCCCTTGCCGTCGTAGCCCAGCCGGCGCGTCTTGAGGATCGCCGGCGCGCCGACCTCGGCCAGCGCGCGGTCGAGGTCCTCGCGCGTGTCCACCGCCACGAAGGCGGGCGTGTCCAGGCCGCATGCGCGGAACAGGGTCTTCTCGGCCAGCCGGTCCTGCGCCACCGCCAGCGCGCGCGGGTTGGGGAACACCGCCACCCGCTCGGCCAGCCGCTGCGCGGTCTCGGCCGGCACGTTCTCGAAATCGAAGGTGACCACGTCCACTTCCGCGGCGAAGCGCTCCAGCGCGGCGTAGTCGGTCCAGTCGGCCTGGAGCAGCGGCGCCACCTGGCCGGCGCAGGCGTCGGCGGCGCTGTCCACCACCAGCGTCTTCACGCCCAGCGGCGCGGCGGCCAGCGCCAGCATGCGCGCCAGCTGGCCGCCGCCGAGGATGCCCAGCACGGGTTGGCGCCGGGTGCTCACGCGCGCGGGTCCGGCTGGTCGAGGACGGCCCGGGTCTGCCTCGCGCGGTAGGCGTCCAGCGCGGCGGCGATGGCCGGGTCGTGCAGCGCCAGCACCGCGGCGGCGAGCAGGCCCGCGTTCACGGCGCCGGCGCGGCCGATCGCCAGCGCGCCGACCGGGACGCCGGCCGGCATCTGCGCGATCGAGAGCAGCGAGTCCATGCCGTTGAGCGCCTTGGACTGCACCGGCACGCCGAACACCGGCAGCCGGGTCTTGGCCGCCAGCATGCCCGGCAGGTGCGCCGCGCCGCCGGCGCCGGCGACGATCACCTGGATGCCGCGCCCGGGCGCCTGCTCGGCGTACTCGAACAGCAGGTCGGGCGTGCGGTGCGCGGACACCACCCGCACCTCGTGCGGCACGCCCAGTTCGGCGAGCACGCCGGCGGCGTGCTCCATGGTCTCCCAGTCGGAACGGGAACCCATCACCACGCCCACGCGCGGATCGGCTGCTGAAGTCATGGTCCGGCCATCCCAAAAGGGCTATTGTACGGGCTTCCCCCCGCCGGCACGACCACTTCCGGAACCATGGACAAGCGCCTGCTCGACATCCTCTGCTGCCCGGTGAGCAAGACCCCGGTGCGCCTGCTCGGCAAGAACGAGCTGGACGCGCTCAACGCCGCCATCGACCGTGGCCAGGTCGCCACCGTCGCCGGCGCCACGGTGGAGCGCCGCCTGGCCGAGGGACTGATCACGGTGGACGGCAAGGTGATCTACCGGATCGACGACGGCATCCCGGTGATGCTGCCCGAGGAAGGCATCGGCACCCTGCAGCTGGACGATTTCCCGCGCGCCGCCTGATCCCGGCGGCAAGCGCCCGCCGCGCAAGCCTTTTCCGCCGCCGCCCGGCGCCCGCCGCGGCCCGCCCGCGCATGACAGGAAAGCCGGATTTGGCTATCGTCTGCACTGGACGGCCCGCGCGGCCATTGCGAGCAGACGGCACACTTCAGGGGTGTGGCTATGAAAGAAGCCAGTGAGCCTTCCAAGGTGGTCAGCCTGAGCCAGCGCCTGGATCCCTCCAGCCAGCGCGGCGGGGAGCTGCTGAACGCCGTCCGCGGCATCGCCGGCCGCCGCCTGCAGCAGCTGCTCGACGGCATGTTCGAGCACGTCGACGACGCCCTGTTCGACCTGGCCGAGAAGGCGGAGAACAACGCCGCGCAGATGCACTACTTCGACGGCATGCGCGAGGTGCGCAAGCGCCGCCCGGCGGTCGAGCGCAGCTATCTCGCGCAGGTCTCGCGCGAGCTGGGCGACATCGCCGCCAGCCAGCGCCCGGCGGCCGCCGAGCCCGCCCCGCTGGGCAACATCGAGCTCACCCTGGTGGCGGACAACGAGCTGGAGGAATCGCTTGCCATCACCAGCATGATCAGCAAGAACGAGAGCCGGCTGGCGCGCGACCTGTTCGCGGTGAACCAGCGGCTGTCGGTGATCTGCGGCGGCCTGAAGATCGACGAGGGCAACAACCCGATCGCCCCGGCCGCACTGTCGCAGGCCTTCCGCCAGGCGATGCGCGAGCTCAGCGCCGACATGCGCGTGAAGCTGATCATCTACAAGCTGTTCGACCGCTACGTGCTGTCGGGCCTGGAGGAGCTCTACCAGGAGATCAACGCCGAGCTGATCCGCGCCGGCGTGCTGCCGCAGCTGCGCCACGGCATCGCCCGCGGCGGCCAGCCCGCGCGGCCGGGCGCGGCCGCCGCCGCGGCGGCCCTGGGCGAGCAGGCCGCCGCCGGCGCCGACGACGCGGAGATGGCCGAGAACCTGCTGCAGACCCTGCGCCAGCTGTTCAGCGCGCGCCGCGGCCAGGCGCACGGCGCCGCCGCGATGGCCGACGGCAACGCCGGCGCGGCGATGCAGGCGCCCACCGTCAACGAACTGCTGGGCGCGCTGAGCGTGCTGCAGAGCCAGCTCGCCAGCGGCCCGGCGTTCCCCGCCGGCGCCGTCGACACGGCCGCCCTCGGCCAGGAAGTGGCCGAGCTCAAGGACCACCTGCTCAGCCAGCTCGGCGCCCTGCGCGGCGAGCGCCCCAGCCAGGTCGCCAGCATCGACGAGGACACCATCGACCTGGTCGGCATGCTGTTCGAGTTCATCCTCGAGGACGACAACCTGCCCGCGCCGATGCAGGCGATGCTGGCGCGCCTGCAGATCCCCTACCTCAAGGCCGCGATCCTCGACCGCCGCCTGTTCGCCAACCGCCAGCACCCGGCGCGCCGCCTGCTCGACGGGCTGGCCGAGCTGGCCAAGGGCTGGTCGGCCGAGTCCGACCGCGACCACCGCGTGCACGACAAGGTCAAGGCGATCGTCGAGCAGCTGCTGCACGAGTTCGACGACGACATGGGCATCTTCGAGCGCCTGTGCGGCGAGCTGCAGGAGTTCCAGGAGCTGATCCGCAAGCGCGCCGAGCTGGCCGAGCAGCGCGTGGCCGAATCCACCCGCGGCCGCGAGCGGCTGGAGCAGGCGCGGCGCCGCGCGGCACGCGAGATCCTCGACCGCATCGGCGAGCAGACCCTGCCGCCGCTGATCCACGGCGTGCTGGCGCGCGCCTGGGCCAACTACCTGGTGCTGACCATCCTGCGCCAGGGCGAGGATTCCAGCGAGTTCGCCGACGCCCTGCGCTTCGTCAACGACTTCATCGCCAGCACGCGCCCCGCGCGCGACCCGGAGAGCCAGCGCCAGCTCAGGCAGCTGCTGCCGGGCATCGAGCGCGCGCTGCGCCGCGGCCTGGCCAGCGTGGCCTTCCAGGAAAGCGACATCGAGCGCCTGCTCGGCCAGCTGCACGCCTACTACCGCCAGCAGCTGGGCGAGGCCGTGGAGGAGGCGGCGCCGGAAGAGCCCGCGCCGCTGCCGATCCCCGAAAGCATCCAGCCGATCGTCGAGCAGGAGGCGCCGGCCCTGCGCGCCGAGCGCGAGGCGCCGGTGGTGCCGCCGCCCGACCTCCCGGAGCTGGAGCAGGTGCTGGCGCTCAAGCCGGGCACCTGGCTGGAGTTCTGCCCCACCGGCGAGGCGGTGGAGCGCGCCAAGCTGTCGTGGATCAGCCCGATGAGCGGACGCTACCTGTTCGTCAACCGCCGCGGCCTCAAGGTGGCCGACTACGCGCCGCACGAGCTGGCCGCCGCGCTGGCCGCCGGCAGCGCGCGCATCCTGGCCTCCGAGCCGCTGTTCGACCGGGCGATGGACGCGATCGTCGGCCGGCTCAGCCAGGGCCTGCCGCCCGCGCCGCCGGCCGCATGAGCGGCGGACCCGAGCTGCCACCGGCCGAGGTCATCCAGGCCGACGTGGCGCGCGCCTTCGCGGAGGACCTCGGCGCCGGCGACGCCACCGCCGGGCTGCTGCCGGAGGACGCCCGCGCCGAGGCCACGCTGACCTGCCGCGAGGACGCCGTGCTGGCCGGCACGGCCTGGTTCGACGCCTGCTTCCACGCGCTCGACCCCGCCGTCGGGATCGACTGGAACGCCCGCGACGGCGAGCGCGTCGCCGCCGGCAGCGCGATCTGCCGCCTGCGCGGCCGCGCCCGCGCGCTGGTCAGCGCCGAGCGCTCGGCGCTGAACTTCCTGCAGCTGCTCTCCGGCACCGCCACCGTCACCGCCGCCTACGTGGCCGCGGTGGCGGGCACCGGCGTGCGCCTGCTCGACACCCGCAAGACCGTGCCGGGCCTGCGCCTGGCGCAGAAGTACGCCGTGCGCTGCGGCGGCGGCCACAACCACCGCATCGGCCTGTACGACGCCTTCCTGGTGAAGGAGAACCACATCGCCGCGGCCGGCGGCATCGCCCCGGCGGTGGCCGCCGCGCGGCGCCTGCATCCGGAGCTGCTGCTGGAGGTGGAGGTGGAGGACCTCGACGAGCTGCAGCAGGCGCTCGACGCCGGCGTGGACCGCATCATGCTGGACAACTTCGGCCTGCCGCTGCTGCGCGAGGCGGTGGCGCGGGTCGCCGGCCGGGTGCCGCTGGAGGTCTCCGGCAACGTCGGCCTGGACGGCATCGGCGAGCTGGCGCGCACCGGGGTGGACTTCATCTCGGTCGGCGCGCTGACCAAGCACGTGCGCGCGATCGACCTTTCGCTGCGCCTGCGGCTCGCCTGAGCTTGTTAGCACCGGCCGCCGACCGCACACTGTGCGCATGGGCCAATGGACCGATCTGTCGCTGTTGCTGGCGCTGGGGGCGGTGATCGCCCTCTGGCTGGGGCTGAGCCGCGCGCGCGAGCGCGCGACCGAGGAAGTGCGCCGGCAATGCGTGCGCCACGGGCTGCAGCTGCTGGACGAGACCGTCGGCCTGCGCGCGGTGCGCCTGCGCCGCCTCGGCGGGCGGCTGCGGCTGGAGCGCTGCTACGGCTTCGAGGTGAGCATCGACGGCGACGACCGCGAGTCCGGCCAGCTGTGGATGGCCGGCCGCGGCATGAGCGGCCTCAGCCTGCCCACGGTGCACCTGGAGACCCTGGACGACCGGCCCGCCGGCCACGGCCTGCCGGACAACGTCGTCCCGCTGCGTCCCCGTTCGGGCCAGCGCAGCCTGCACTGAAAGGTTCCCCGCGGCGATTCCCCGCTGCCGTCCGCCCGGAGGCGGGACAGCCAGTCGCGCGCCGGCCCCGACAAGCCGCTGGCGGGGGCGGCGTCGGCGGCCGCATGCGAATCCGGCCAGGCCGGCGGGGCTACTTCACGATGCGCAGGTGCGGCGTGCCGCGGCGCGGCTTGTCGCCGCCGTCGCCGGAAGCCGCGGGCGGCGTGCCGTCGGTGGGCGGCGGCGGGCTGGACGGCGGCGTGCCGTCGTCCTCGGCCGGGAACATCATCCCCTGCCCGTTCTCCTGCGCGTACAGCGCCAGCACGGCGCGCACCGGGATGCGGATGTTGTGGCTCACCCCGGAGAAGCGCGCCTGGAAGCTGATCCACTCGTTGCCGAGGTCGAGGTTGGCGACCGCGCGCATCGCCAGGTTCAGCACCACCTGGCCGTTGCGCACCGCCTGCGGCGGCACCTGCACGCCCTCGACGCCGGCGTCCACCAGCAGGTAGGGCGTGAGGTTGTTGTCGCTGATCCAGTCGTAGATCGCCCGCAGCAGGTACGGGCGATTGGGGGTCATCGCGGGCGCGTCCTGGCTCATCCCGGACGCATGGCCTTTTCTTCGGGGGTGAGGCTGCGCGCGTAGCCCTGGCTGTGGAACAGCCGCTCGCCGTAGTCGACGATCGGCTTGCCCTCGCGGCCCAGGTCCACGCCCAGCCACGGCAGCCGCCAGACCACCGGCGCCACCAGGCAGTCGGTGAGGCTCATCTCCGGGTTGAGGAAGAACTTGGCCGCCTTGAACAGCGGCAGCGAGGACAGCAGCTGCTCGCGCAGGCGCCTGCGCGCCGCGTCGGCCGGCCGGCCGCCGGCGCGGATGGTGTCGACCTCCGGCAGCCAGTCGCGCTCGATGCGCACCGCGGCCAGGCGCAGGCGCGCGCGGGACAGCGGGTCGATCGGCATCAGCGGCGGATGCGGATAGCGCTCGTCGAGGTATTCGCACACCACCGAGGTGTCGTACAGGGTGAGGTCGCGGTCGACCAGGGTCGGCGTGGTGCCGTAGGGGTTGAGGTCGACCAGGTCCTCGGGCGGCTTGCCCGGCTCCACGATCACCCGCTCGTAGCTGACGCCCTTGGCCGCCAGCACCAGCCGCACGCGGTGGCACTGGATGTCGTCGGCCGTGGTGTAGAGGGTAAGTACGGTACGCGAACGCGCGCTTTGGACCATGCAAGGTCTCCCCATCGACTGACCGGACGCGGCGGTTTCCTCGGCCGCCGCGTCACCGGACTGGCCGGATGCCTCAGTGGACGTCCTTCCAGTATTCCTTCTTCAGCATGTAGGCCAGCAGGGTGAAGCCGGCGAGGAACAGCAGCACCCAGATGCCGTACTTCTGGCGCTGCAGCGCCGCCGGCTCGGAGGCGTATTCCAGGAAGCTGGTCAGGTCGCGCGCGGCCTGGTGGTACTGCTCCGGCGTGAGCTTGCCGGGCCGGGACAGCTCCAGCTTCTCCACCTCCTCGCTGCCGGGCTTCTTCACCGCGGTCTGCACGCCCTGCAGCTCCCACAGCGGGAACGGCATCGAGGCGTTGGGGAACACGGTGTTGTTCCAGCCCACCGGGCGGCTCGGGTCGAGGTAGAACGAATTGAGGTAGGCGTAGACCCAGTCGGCGGTCTTGGCGCGCACTTCCAGCGACAGGTCCGGCGGTGCCTTGCCGAAGAACTTCTGCGCGTCGGCCTCGGGCATGTGCGACACCACCGTCTCGCCGAACTTGGCGCCGGTGAAGTTGAGGTTGTCCATCACCTCCTGCTCGCTCAGGCCCAGGTCCTCGGCGATGCGCGAGTAGCGCACGTACTTCAGCGAGTGGCAGCCCACGCAGTAGTTGAAGAACAGCTTGGCGCCGCGCTGCAGCGAGGCCTGGTCGCGCACGCCGGAGCCGGAGGGCGGCAGGCCGCCCTCTTCCGCCTGCGCGGACACGCTGCCGACGACCAGACCGAGCGCCAGCGCAATCGAGAAAATGAACCGCTTAGTCATGCGTCGTCACCCGTTCCGGAACCGGCTTGGTCTTCTCCCAGCCGAGGCGTGTGTAGAACCAGAGGAACACGAAGTAGCCGAAGTAGATCAGCGTCATCAGGCGGCCGAAGGCGTTCTCCCAGAAGGTCACGTCGACGTCGCCGAACCATTCGGGGATCACCTCGGCGGTGACGCCGGCGCCCACCGCGCCGAGCAGGACGAAGGCCAGCACGAACAGGCCCAGCGCCACCTTGAAGCCGGTGCCGCGGTAGCGGATCGACTTCACCTTGCCGGCGTCGATCCACGGCAGCGCGAACAGCAGGGCGATCGCGCCGAACATGCCCAGCACGCCCCAGATCGCCGTGCTGAAGAACGACGGGATCATGCGCAGGATCGCGTAGAACGGCGTGAAGTACCACACCGGCTTGATGTGCGACGGCGTGACCAGGTTGTTGGCCGGGATGAAGTTGTCGTGCTCGAGGAACCAGCCGCCGAAGGTCGGCGCGAAGAAGATGATGAAGGCGGCGATCAGCAGGAAGAAGCCCACGCCGACCAGGTCCTTCACCGTGTAGTACGGGTGGAACGGGATGCCGTCGGCCGGCTTCAGGGCGTCCCAGCGGTTGCCCTTCGGGCCCTTCTTGATCTCCACGCCGTCGGGGTTGTTCGAGCCCACCTCGTGCAGCGCGGCCAGGTGCAGCACCACCAGCAGCAGCAGCACCAGCGGCAGCGCGATCACGTGCAGCGCGAAGAAGCGGTTGAGCGTGGCGTCGGCCGGCAGGTAGTCGCCCATGATCCACTCGACCAGGGTGCTGCCGATCACCGGGATGGTGCCGAACAGCGAGATGATCACCTTGGCGCCCCAGAACGACATGTTGCCCCACGGCAGCACGTAGCCCATGAAGGCCTCGGCCATCAGCACCAGGAAGATCAGCATGCCGAGGATCCACACCAGCTCGCGCGGCTTCTTGTACGAGCCGTACATCAGGCCGCGGAACATGTGCAGGAACACCACCACGAAGAACAGCGAGGCGCCGGTGGAGTGCATGTAGCGGATCAGCCAGCCCCACTCCACGTCGCGCATGATGTACTCGACCGAGCCGAAGGCTTCCGCCGCGCTGGTCTTGTAGTTCATGGTGAGGAAGATGCCGGTCACGATCTGGTTGACCAGGACCAGCAGCGCCAGCGAGCCGAAGTAGTACCAAAGATTGAAGTTCTTCGGCGCGTAGTACTCGGTCATGTGCTTGCGGTAGGTCGGCGCCAGGTTCGGCGCGCGCTCGTTGACCCACTTGCCGATGCGGGTGAATACGTTGGCCATCAGCCCGCCTCCTTCGGATCCACGCCGACCTGGATGGTCTTGTCGTCCACGAAGTGGTACGGCGGGACCAGCAGGTTCTTCGGTGCCGGCACGCCGGCGTACACGCGGCCGGCCATGTCGTAGCGCGACTTGTGGCAGGGGCAGTAGAAGCCGCCCTTCCACTCCGGGTCGAACGGCTCGGGCTTCATCACCGGCACGAAGTCGGGCACGCAGCCCAGGTGGGTGCACAGGCCCACCAGCACGAGCCACTCGGGCTTGATCGAGCGGTACTCGTTCTGCGCGTACTTCGGCTGCTGGTCGGCGGAGCTGCCCTCGGACTTGGCGTCGACCAGGCGGCCGTCCTGGCTCGGCAGCGCGTCGAGCTGCTCCTTGGTGCGGTTGACCACGAACACCGGCAGGCCGCGCCACGGGTAGGTGACCTTCTGACCCGGCTCGATCTTGCTGATGTCGACGGTGACCGGAGCGCCAGCGGCCTTGGCGCGCGCGCTGGGTTCCCACGACTTTATGAAGGGCACGGCCGCCGCGACTACCCCCACGCCACCGACCACGGCCGTGGTCGCTGTGAGGAATCGGCGGCGGCCATGATCGACGACTTCGTTCGCCATCAGGCTCTCCGGTACTTGCAATGCCATTGAGATGCGGGTTTTCGGGTCCCGCAAAAATCGCGTTAGTGTAGCGTCAGGGCCTGCCCCGTACAATCAAACCCACAGGGGAGAACCGCGGCGCGCATGCCGGCCGCCGCCACCCCGCGCCGATCCTCCAAAGCTCCGGGCCACCGACCACCGCCTCCATGAAAGACGCCGCCGGGATTCTCGCTTTCGTCGCCCGATTCGTCGTCGTCGGGCTGGCGGCGGCCTTCGTGATCGGCCTGGTGTGGCCGGGCAGCGGCGAGCGCCTGCGCCAACGGCTCGGGCTGGGTGCCGGCGCCCCGTCCGCGCCGGCCGCCACCGCGGCCGCGCCGCAGATGGGCACCGGCCCGGTGTCCTACGCCGACGCCGTGGCCAAGGCGGCGCCGTCGGTGGTCAACATCTACGCCAACCGCATGGTCACCGAGCAGGCCGTGCGGATGTTCGCCGACCCGCTGCTGCAGCGGCTGCTGGGCGGCGTGCCGGCCGGCCCGGCCTACCGCCGCCCGCGCCAGGTGCTGGGCTCGGGCGTGATCGTGAGCAAGGAAGGCTACGTGCTCACCAACAACCACGTGATCGCCAACGCCGACGACATCCAGGTGCTGCTCTACGACGGCCGCGTCGCCCGCGCCACCCTGGTCGGCGCCGACGAGGAGACCGACCTGGCGGTGCTGAAGATCGACGCCGGCAACCTGCCGGTGATCCGCATGGCCGCGCCCGACTCGGTGCGCGCCGGCGACGTGGCGCTGGCCATCGGCAACCCGCTCGGCCTCAACCAGACGGTGACCATGGGCATCGTCAGCGCGATCGGCCGCCAGCTGAGCAGCAGCAGCCCGGAGGACTTCATCCAGACCGACGCGGCGATCAACCTGGGCAATTCCGGCGGCGCGCTGGTCAACGCGCACGGCGACCTGATCGGCATCAACACGCTGCTGATCGGCAAGGCCGCCAACGCCGAGGGCATCGGCTTCGCCATCCCCGCCGGCAGCGCCAAGAAGGTGCTCGATCAGATCATCGCCACCGGACACGTGGTCCGCGGCTGGCTGGGCGCCGAGTACGGCTTCGTGCCGGTGGCCGCCGACAGCGGCCTGCCCGCCGCCGCACGCGGCGCGCAGATCGGCGACGTCTATCCCGGCGGGCCGGCGGCGCAGGCCGGCCTGCAGCCGCACGACATCCTGCTGCGCGTGGGCGGCCACGACGTGCTCAATCCGACCGACCTGCGCCGGCTGGAAGCCGACCTCGGGCCCGGCAGCAAGGTCGAGGTGTCGGGCCTGCGCAACGGCGCGCCGTTCCACGCCGAGGTCACGATCGCGCAGCGGCCGCCGCTGCAGCAGCCCGCGGCGGACCAGTAGGGGCCGCTCCGTTCTTTCGCCGGCCGGCGGCGCGTCGTCCCGCGGGTCCAGCGGGCAGCAAACAGCAGGTTTTGCAGGACCGCTTTCTTCCTGCCCGGTCTTCGTCGCGCCGGAAGCCCTGGCTACCTTGGAGCCTGTTCAAAACCTTCCGGGGAAGGGCGCCAGGATGGCCAGCGGGATGAAGCGCGCGGGTTATGGAGGGTCGATCGCGGCCGGGGGCCTCTCCCACAAGGCTTGCGAGGCCCCTGTGGGAGCGGCCTCCGGCCGCGATGCCCGGCCCCTTCAGGCTCTTTAGAGACTGCCCCCCGCCACGGCCAGCGAACGCGGCAGCGCGTCGCCGTAGCGCTTGCGCAAGGCGCCCACGCGCTGCACGTAGACCTGCGTCTCGGCGAACGGCGGCACGCCGTTGTAGCGCTGCACCGCCGCGGGTCCGGCATTGTAGGCCGCGGCCGCCAGCCGCTCGTCGCCGTTGAAGGTCCTGAGCAGCTGCGCGAGGTAGCGCGCGCCGCCGCGGATGTTCTGCTCGGGATCGAAGGCGTCCAGCACGCCCATGTCGCTGGCCGTGCCCGGCATCAGCTGCATCAGCCCCTGCGCTCCCTTCAGCGACAGCGCGCGCGGGTTGAAGGCGCTCTCGGCGTGGATCACCGCGCGCAGGAAGGCCTCGTCCACGCCGAACTCGCCGCTGGCCGCGTGCACCGCGCCGGCGTAGGAGGCCAGGTCGAGCCGCACGCGCCCCCAGTCGATCGGCGAGTGCAGGTTGCAGGCCATGCAGGTGGCGATGTAGCTGAACAGCATGGTCACCGTCCTGGCCGGCCCGCTGGGCCGCAGGTTGGTGTACTCCACGCTGCCGTCGCGGTGCACCACCCGGTAGACGGCGCCGCGCAACACCCTGGCGCCACCCTCCTGGCTGGCGAGCGGCGCCGACGGCGGCGGCGCGGCCGACTCGGCGTAGCTCCACTGGCCCGCCTTGCCCGCCGGCGCGGCCGGCGGGGCCTCGATCCGCCGGGCCGAGGTCTCGACCGAGCTCTGCAAACCCGCGAAGCGGACCGTCGCGGCAGGCGGCATCTCCGCGGCGGCCGTCGCCGGGACGCGCTTCGGCTTCGCCTCGCCATGCGCGGCCGCGCGGCGCGGCGGCGCGAAATCCGCCACGCGCCGGCAACCCCGGTAGCCCTCGGTAGTGCCGCTGAACACGGTCTCGCCGCTCGTGCCGACGCAGCGGTACAACGCGCCGCCGTGCGCCGGCGCGAGCCACAGCAGCGCCAGCAGCAGGGCGCAGGCGCCCGCGACCCGGCGCGGGATCGGATGGTCCGGGAAAGCCCCTGCAGGCGAACCGACGCTTCCCCCTTGGCGTGCGGCATGGCGCATGGCGCGCAGTGTCCGTCAGGGCGTGGCCGGGCTCAAGCGCGGGAACGCCGTTTCGTGCGCGGCGGCAAGCACCTGGCCGCCGCGCGGGCCTTCCGGGATCGCGGCCGGAGGCCGCTCCCACAGCCTGGCCGGGGCCACGCCGGCAGGCGCAAGTGCTTGATCCGCCTTGCCGGATCGCTGGCGACCCGGCGCCCGGGCGAGTATACTGCGCGGTTCGGCGAGTTCCGACCCGCGCGCCCCACGAACCACGGTACCGACGTCCATGAGCGGCAAGCTTTTCATCAAGACCCACGGCTGCCAGATGAACGAGTACGACTCGGCCAAGATGGCCGACGTGCTGAAGGCGTCGCACGGCCTGGAACTGACCCAGGACGAGTCCGAGGCGGACGTGATCCTGATCAACACCTGCTCGATCCGCGAGAAGGCGCAGGAAAAGGTGTTCAGCCAGCTCGGCCGCTGGAAGGAGCACAAGCAGGGCAACAGGCAGGTGGTGATCGGCGTGGGCGGCTGCGTGGCCAGCCAGGAGGGCGAGGCGATCATCAAGCGCGCGCCGTTCGTGGACATCGTGTTCGGCCCGCAGACCCTGCACCGCCTGCCCGAGCTGATCGAGGCCAAGCGCGAGACCGGCCGGCCGCAGGTGGACGTGTCCTTCCCGGAGATCGAGAAGTTCGACAAGCTGCCGGAACCGCGCGCCGAGGGCCCCACCGCCTTCGTCTCGATCATGGAGGGCTGCTCCAAGTACTGCTCGTACTGCGTGGTGCCCTACACCCGCGGCACCGAGATCAGCCGCCCGTTCGACGACGTGCTGGTGGAGGTGGCCCGGCTCGCCGAGCAGGGCGTGCGCGAGGTCACCCTGCTCGGCCAGAACGTCAACGCCTACCAGGGGCCGACGCACGACGGCGGCACCGCGGACCTGGCCGTGCTGATCCACGCCATCGCGCAGATCGAGTCGATCGGCCGCATCCGCTTCACCACCTCGCACCCGCTGGAGTTCTCCGACTCGCTGGTCGAGGCCTACGCCAGCGTGCCCAAGCTCGCCAACTTCCTGCACCTGCCGGTGCAGGCCGGCTCCGACCGCATCCTGGCGGCGATGAAGCGCGGCTACACGGTGCTGGAGTTCAAGCAGAAGATCCGCAAGCTGCGCGCCGTGCGCCCGGACATCTGCATCAGCTCGGACTTCATCGTCGGCTTCCCCGGCGAGACCGACGAGGACTTCGAGAAGACCATGAAGCTGATCGACGACGTCGGCTTCGACCAGAGCTTCTCCTTCATCTTCTCCGCCCGCCCCGGCACGCCGGCGGCCAGCCTCGCCGACGACACGCCGGCCGAGGTCAAGCACGCGCGGCTGGCGCGGCTGCAGGCGCGGCTCAACGAGAACGCCCGCCGGATCAACGAGGCGATGGTCGGCACCGTGCAGCGCGTGCTGGTGGAGAAACCCAGCAAGAAGAACCCGAACGAGCTCACCGGCCGCACCGAGAACATGCGCTTCGTGAACTTCCCCGGGCCGGCGCGGCTGATCGGCCGGTTCGTGGACGTGCTGGTCACCGAGGCGATGACCAACTCGCTGCGCGGGCGCGTGGTCGTCGCCGACGACCAGCAGGCGGCCTGAAAGCGCCAGCTCAGTCCAGCCGCTTGCGGAAGCGCAGGATCGCCGCGGCCATCATCACCGCGGTGAACGCCCCCAGCGCGGCCACCTCCCGCCACAGCTCCGCCAGCCCGGCGCCGCGCAGCATGATGCCGCGGATCAGCCGCATGAAGTGCGTGAGCGGCAGCGCCTCCGCCAGCCACCGCACGGGCCCGGGCATGCCCGCGAACGGGAACATGAACCCCGACAGCAGGATCGACGGCAGGAACACGAAGAAGGTCATCTGCATCGCCTGGAACTGCGACTGCGCGCGGGTCGAGATCAGCAGCCCCATGGTGAGGTTGGCGAGGATCAGCAGCCCCGCGGCCAGGTAGACGTCCAGCAGGCTGCCCTGGATCGGCACCGCGAACAGCCCGCGCCCGAGCGCGAGGATCACCGTGGTCTGCACCAGCCCGATGCCGATGTACGGCAGCACCTTGCCGACCATCAGCTCGGCGCTGCTCAGCGGCGTGGCGATCAGCAGCTCCATGTTGCCGCGCTCGCGCTCGCGCACGATGGCGATGCCGGTGAACAGCACCATCGTCATGGTCAGGATCACGCCGATCAGGCCGGGGACGATGTTCACCGCCGAGCGCCGCTGCGGGTTGTAGAAGCTGACGATGCCGATCGGCCCGTCCGCCGGCGTGCTGACCAGCGGCGCGCGCGTGTCCGGCGCCGCGCTGTCGACCGGCACCTGCGCCAGCTGCGCCGCGGCGCTCTGCACCACGTTGTCGCTGCCGTCCACCATGACCTGCGCGACCTGCCGCCCGTCGTGGCGGCGCCGCTCGAAATCCGGCGGTATCGCCACGCCGATGCTGATGCGGCCCTGGCGCAGCATCTCCACCAGCTCCTCCGGCGTGTCGGCATGCGCCGCCGGCGCGATCACGCCGGTCGCCAGCATGTCCATCACCAGCGCGCGCGAGCCGGCCGTGTCCGCCTGGTCCGCGATGCCGGCGTCGAGGCCGCGCAGGTTGGTGTTGATGGCGTAGCCGAACAGCACCAGCTGGATCACGGGAATGCCCACGATCATCGCCAGCGTGATCCGGTCCCGGGCCAGCTGCCGCAGCTCCTTGACCACGATCGCCCACAGCCGGCGCCAGCTCATGCCGCGCGCTCCTCCCGCGGGCGCTGCTGGCGCGTCACGGCGACGAACACGTCCTCCAGGTTGGGTCGCACCGGCCGGATGCGCGCCGCCGGATCGCCGTCCGCCAGGACCCTCTCCAGCCGCGCCAGCGCCGCGCCGCCTTCCGGGCCGCCCGCGCGCATGAGCACGCGCAGCTCGTTGCCCACCTGCGCCACGCCGAGCACCTCCGGCAGCTCCGCCAGCCGGCGCTGCGCGCGCCGCGGCTGCGCGCTGGCCACGACGAACGCGCGCCCCTCGAGCCTGGCGGTCAGCTCGGCCGGCGTGCCGTCCGCCACCAGCACGCCGCGGTCGAGCACCGCCAGGCGGTGGCAGCGCTCGGCCTCGTCCATCAGGTGCGTCGACACCAGCAGGGTGGTGCCGCCGTCCGCCAGCTCGAACAGCTTTTCCCAGAAGTCGCGGCGCGACTCCGGGTCCACGGCGCTGGTGGGCTCGTCGAGGAACAGCAGCTCCGGCTCGTGGATCACCGCGCAGGCCAGGGCGAGCCGCTGCTTCTGCCCGCCGCTCATGGTGCCCGCCAGCTGCTTCTGGCAGTCGCCGAAGTGGTACTGCTCGACCAGCTCGTCGATGCGGCGCGCCGTCCGCGCCTTCGGCACGCCCTGCACGGCGGCCATGAACTCCAGGTTCTCGCGCACCTCCAGGTCGTCGAACAGCGAGAACTTCTGCGTCATGTAGCCGATGCGCCGGCGCAGGGCCTCCGCCTCGCGCGGCACGCTCAGGCCCAGCACGTCGATCTCGCCCTCGCTGGGCGTGAGCAGGCCGCACAGCATGCGGATGGTGGTGGACTTGCCCGAGCCGTTCGGCCCCAGGAAGCCGTAGACGTGGCGCGCCGGCACCGCCAGGTCGACGTGGTCGACCGCCACCAGCTGGCCGAAGCGCTTGGTCAGCCCGCGCGCGCGGATCGCCGTGTCCTGGCCCGCGCCGCTCACGGCCGGGCCTCGGGATAGTCGACGCGCACCGGCAGCCCCACCGGCAGGTCGGCGGCCTCCGGGCCCAGCGCCACTTCGGCCAGGTAGCTCAGGCGCGCCGCGTCCTCGCCCGCCAGCGCGTAGTAGGGCGTGAACACCGGCTCGCTGCGGATCAGGCGCACCTTGCCGAGGTAGCTGCGGTCGCGGCCGTCCACGTGCACGCGCACGGCGTCGCCCACGTGCACCCGGGCGCGCATCGGCTCCTGCAGGTAGACGCGCGCGTACGGCGCGTCGCCCGCCAGCAGCACGACCAGCGGCGCGCCCACCGGGGCCTGGTCGCCCAGCTTGTACGGGAGGCTGTCCACCCGGCCGGCGCGCGGCGCCACCAGGTCGAGCTTGCCCAGCAGGACCCGCTGCGCCTCGGCCTGGGCCTTGGCGGCAGCCAGCGCGGCCTCGCCCTGCGCGATCTGCTCGGGGCGCGTGCCGTGCACCAGCGCGTCCAGCGCCGCCTTGGCGGCGGCCACCTGCCCCTCGGCGCTGCCCGCGGCGGCGCGGGCGCGATCGATGTCGGCGGCCGCCGCATAGTTGTTCTTCCGCAGCGGCAGCAGGCGCCGGTAGTAGGCGCGGGCGTCGCGCGCCTGCGCCTCGGCCGCCGCGAGGTCGGCGCGCGCCTTGGCGATGTCTTCCTGGCGCGGGCCCACGCGCAGTTCGAGCAGCGTCGCCTGCTGCTGGCTCGCCTGCGCCTCCGCGGCCGCGAGCTCGGCCCGGGTGTGCGCGGGGTCCAGCCGGAGCAGCGGCTGGCCCGCGGCCACCGTTTCCCCTTCGCGCACGTCGATGGCGACGACGCGCTCCGCGGCCGGCGCCGGCAGGCTGATGCGGTCGTACTCCAGCGTGCCCAGCGCCTGCGGCGGCGCCTTGCCGCAGCCGGCCAGCGCACCGGCCATCGACAGGCAAGCCGCCAGCCAGGCGACCGGGCGAACGACACGCTTGTTCATGCGGAGACTCCGGACGGACGGGAACCCAGGCCGCCTTCGAGCAGCGCCAAGGTGTGGTCGAGCAGCGCCCCGGGCCCGAGATCGTCGGCCTGGAACACGCGCCGCCAGATCGGCGCCCCCGCGGCGGGGAACAGCGTGAGCCCGACCAGCGACACCACCAGCAGGCGCGGGTCCAGCCCGGGGTTGAGCGCGCCGGCCGCCTTCGCGGCGGCGAACCGCTGCGCCAGCAGTTGCGGCAGGCTGGGCAGCAGGTGGTGGAACAGCACCTCGCGCAGCTCGCCTCCCTCGCACAGCACCTCGCGCACCCACAGCGGGGGCAGCCACGGATGCGCCGCCACCAATGCGCCGATGCCGCGCACGAAGCTGCCCGCCAGCGCCGCGGGCTCGCCGCCGGCCTGCGCCAGGCGCTCGCGCATGGGCGCCAGGGCGGGCAGCAGGCGCTCGTCGATCACCGCCTGCTTCAGCTGCGCCTTGTCGCCGAAGTAGTAGTGCAGCATCGCCGGGGTGACCCCGGCATCCGCGGCGATGGCGCGCAGCGGCGTGGCGCCGATGCCGTCGCGCGCGAACCGGGCGAGCGCCACGTCGAGCAGATGCGCGCGCAGGTCGCGCTCGTCCCGGGCGGGACGGCCGGCCGCGCGGCGCGGCTTGGCGGGGGGCTTGGCGCGGGTCATGGCGCCAAAATTAATTAAACGATTAATTGTTGGCAAGCCACCGGATGCCCGGGTCGATCCCGCGCCTGCACCGGCCCGCCGTTCCCGCGCACGGCGCGGTAGCCCTCGCCCCTTCCGCGCGCTACTCTCGCGCGCCTATGACCGAACTCAACCAGCGCGATTTCGCGCTCGCTCCCGAAGACAACGCCCGCCTCGCCAACCTCTGCGGCCCGTTCGACGAACACCTGCGCCAGATCGAGCTGCGCCTGGGCGTGGAGATCGACCATCGCGGCAACCTGTTCCAGGTGATCGGCGAGGACAGCCCCGCGCGCGCGGCGGAGAAGGTGCTGCGCGCGCTCTACGAAAGCACCGAGAACGAGACGCTCACCGGCGCGCGGGTCAACCTGCACCTGGCCGAGTCGGGCCTCGACAGCCTCGTGGAGGAAGCCGCCGAGGGCGCGCAGGAAGTCGTCATCAAGGTCAAGCGCGGCGTGATCAAGGGCCGCGGCCCGAACCAGGCGCGCTACCTGCACGCCATCACCACGCACGACATCAACTTCGGCGTGGGCCCGGCCGGCACCGGCAAGACCTACCTCGCCGTCGCCAGCGCGGTCGAGGCGCTGGAGGCCAACCGCGTGCAGCGCCTGCTGCTGGTGCGCCCGGCGGTGGAGGCCGGCGAGAAGCTCGGCTTCCTGCCCGGCGACCTGTCGCAGAAGGTCGATCCCTACCTGCGCCCGCTGTACGACGCGCTGTACGAGATGCTCGGCTTCGAGAAGGTGGCCAAGCTGATCGAGCGCAACGTGATCGAGATCGCCCCGCTGGCCTACATGCGCGGGCGCACCCTCAACGACTCCTACGTGATCCTCGACGAGGCGCAGAACACCACCGTCGAGCAGATGAAGATGTTCCTCACCCGCATCGGCTTCGGCTCGGTGGCGGTGATCACCGGCGACGTCAGCCAGGTGGACCTGCCGCGCAACGTGCGCTCGGGCCTGCGCCATGCCATCGAGGTGCTGCGCGGGGTGAACGGCATCAGCTTCACCTTCTTCACCTCGCGCGACGTGGTGCGCCATCCGCTGGTGGCGAAGATCGTGCGCGCCTACGAGGCGTTCGAGGCGGGGAACGGGGAACGGGGAACGGGGAACGCGCAGGGAGCGGCGAGCTGAAGCCCATGGCCCCGCCACGCCCCCCGCGTTCCCCGCCGCGCCGCGGCGCCTCCGGGTTCCCCGTTCCCCGTTCCCCGTTCCCCGCTCCCACGCTGCACGTCCTCTACGGCCCGCCCCGCGCCGGCCTGCCCGCGCCCGCCAGCTTCCGCCGCTGGGTCGAGGCCGCGCTGCGCGGCGCGCGGCGCCGCAAGCCGGCGGAACTGGCCATCCGCATCGTCGGCCTGGCGGAAGGCCGCGCGCTCAACCGCGACTACCGCGGCAAGGACTACGCCACCAACGTGCTCTCCTTCCCGGCGGAACTGCCGCCGGGAATGGCGCTGCCGCTGATCGGCGACCTGGCGATCTGCGCCCCGGTGGTGGCGCGCGAGGCGCGCGAGCAGGGCAAGCGCGAGCGCGACCACTGGGCGCACCTCACCGTGCACGGCGTGCTGCACCTGCTCGGCTACGACCACATCGCGGAAGCCGACGCCGAAGCCATGGAAACGCTGGAAGCCCGCATCCTCGCCGGCCTGGGCATCACCGACCCCTACGCATGAAGCAGCCTGCTCCCTCTCCACTCCGGGGAGAGGGTTGGGGTGAGGGGCCACCCTAGCCCCAGTCCAATCACTGCGGGTTTTTCGATCAAGAGCCATTGAACTCCATCGCAAGCCCCGCCCCCTCACCCTGCCCTCTCCCCGGGGGGGAGAGGGATCGAGGCCCTCGTTCCTGGAGAGACGGCACAGGCCGCCGCCTGCCGCTTGAGCCCTGAATCGTCACGATTTTTCGGCTAGACTGGATTTTCCGCCCGCACCCGGGCAGAACCCGCAAGCGTAATGAACGACGACCCTGGCAGTACCAACGGCCCGGCGCACCGATCCTGGTGGGACCGACTGGGCCACATGTTTTCCGGCGAGCCTCGCAACCGCGACGAACTGATCGAGGAACTGCGCGCCGCCCAGGCCAACGGCCTGCTCTCGAACGACACGCTGGCCATGGTCGAGGGGGCGATCAGGGTCACCGAGCTGGACGTCGACGACGTGATGGTGCCGCGCGCGCAGATCGTGATGATCTCCGCCGAGGCGGCCCTGCCCGACATCCTCGCCACCGTGGTGGAGTCCGGCCACTCCCGCTTCCCGGTGCACGGCGAGGACAAGGACGAGATCCTCGGCATCCTGCTCGCCAAGGACCTGCTCAAGTTCATCGGCAACGACGAGCCCTTCGACATCCGGACGATCCTGCGCCCGGCGGTGCTGATCCCCGAGTCGATGCGCCTCAACGTGCTGCTGGCCGAGTTCCGCCGCAGCCGCAACCACATGGCGCTGGTGGTGGACGAGTACGGCGGCGTGGCCGGCCTCATCACCATCGAGGACGTGCTCGAGCAGATCGTCGGCGAGATCGACGACGAGCACGACGACGAGGAAGAGCCCGCGCTGATGCACGCCCGCGCGCAGGGCGAGTGGGTGGTCAGCGCGCTCACGCCGATCGCCGACTTCAACGAGGAGACCGGCGCGGCCTTCTCCGACGAGGAGTTCGACACGGTGGGCGGCATGGTCACCGCCGAGTTCGGCCACCTGCCGGAGGTGGGCGAGGAAACCGCCATCGGCGGCTTCCTGTTCCACGTCACCGAGGCCGACGACCGCCGCGTGCAGGAATTCCGCGTGAGCCGGCTGCATGGCGAGTCCTGAGCGGTTTTCCCTTCTCCCGCCGGGAGAAGGTGGCCCGCAGGGCCGGATGAGGGTCCGATCGGGCAGGTCCGCGAGCGGCCCGGCCGCCCGCTTCCTCCGGGAGAAACGTCCGCTCCCGCTCGCCTGGCTCTGCCTGCTGCTCCTGGCCCTGCTCGCCGGCGCGCCCGCCCGCGCCGGCGTCGCCGACGCGCCCGGCGAGGACCTGGAAGTGGCGCTGGTCACCTACGGCCCCGGCGACACCTACTGGGAGCGCTTCGGCCACGACGCCATCGAGCTGCGCGACCGCCGCAGCGGCGAGGCGGTGAACTTCAACTACGGCGTGTTCGACTTCGACGAGCGCGGCTTCCTGCTCAACTTCGCCCGCGGCCGCATGCACTACCTGATGGATGCGGCGCCCACCGACGAGGACGAGTCCTACTACCGCGGCGCCGGCCGCTCGATCGTCCGCCAGCGGCTCGCGCTCGCGCCCGCGCAGGCGGCGGCCCTGCGCGACTTCCTGCTGTGGAACCTGCGCCCGGAAAACGCGCGCTACGACTACGACTACTACGTCGACAACTGCACCACCCGCGTGCGCGACGCGCTCGACCGCGCGCTGGGCGGCGCGCTCAAGGCGCAACTCGCGGCGCGCCCGGCCGGCATGACCTACCGCCAGCAGACCGACCGCCTGATGCGCGCGCAGCCCTGGCTGATGCTGCTGCTCGACCTGGGCCTCGGCCCCTATGCCGACCAGCCGCTGCACGCCTGGCAGGAGAGCTTCCTGCCGATGGTGCTGCAGCGCGAGCTGCGCGCGGTGCGCGTCCCGGACGGCCAAGGCGGCACGCAACCGCTGGTGGCGGCGGAACGGGAGCTCTCGCCCAACCGGCTCGACGCCCCGCCCGCCGCCGCCCCCGACCTGCGCCCGCCGCTGGCGCTGGCCGGCCTGGCCCTGGCCGCGCTGCTGCTGGCCTGCCGGCGCTACTGGCCGGCCGGCTTCGCCGTGCTCGGCACCGCCTACCTGCTGGCGGCCGGCCTGGTCGGCCTGCTGCTGCTCGTCCTGTGGACCCTGACCACCCACCACTCGGCCTGGGCCAACGCCAACGCGCTGCTGTTCAGCCCGCTCGCCTTCCTGCTGCTGCGCGCCCCCTGGCGCCTGCGCCGCGGCCCGCCCCCCTCGCGCCTGGCGCAGAACGCCATGCTGCTGCAGCTGCTCGCCGCACTGGCCGCCGTGCTGCTGCACCTGCTGCCCGGCACCGTGCAGCAGAACCAGCCCTGGCTGATGTTCGCCCTGCCCTGCTGGCTGGCGCTGGCGTGGTCGATGCGGCATCCAAGGATGCCGGCTTCGCGATGAGCGGGAGGCGACTTCTCTTCGCCAAGGCCAGGGAAGCGCGAAAGAGCGAATTCCCATCCACCACGGCACGGAGGAAGCGGCGAGTTCGGGCATCGCGGAGAGAGAGCGGATCTTGATTGCCCCCTCTCCCCGGGCCGGGCATGATGCGCCGATGGAGTCCCCGAACCCGCCACTCTCCGCGCAGCCCGTCGCCCGGCAGGACATGGTGGTCAACTGCGTCGCCTACCGCCACGACGGCACGCGCATCGGCGACATCACGCTGGATGCCATCAGCGAAGTGCTGAAGGAGCCGGACACCTTCGTCTGGGTCGGACTGCACGAACCGGACGAGCCGCTGCTGCTGAAGCTGCAGGAGGAGTTCGACCTGCACGACCTGGCGATCGAGGACGCCCACAAGGCGCACCAGCGCACCAAGATCGAGACCTACGGCAACTCGCTGTTCCTGGTGGTGCAGACCGCGCAGCTGGTCGGCGGCGAGCTGGCCTTCGGCGAGACGCACATCTTCCTCGGCCAGCGCTACCTGGTGACCGTGCGCCACGGCGCCTCGCTGTCCTATGCGCCGGCGCGGCGCGCCTGCGAGCACGCGCCCGAGCTGATGAGCAACGGCCCGAGCTACGGCCTGTACGGCGTGCTGGACTTCATCGTGGACAACCTGCTGCCGATCGTGCGCGACTTCCGCGAGGAGCTGCACCAGCTGGAGACGGACGTCTTCGCCGAGACCTTCAAGCGCAGCACGGTCAAGCGCCTGTACGACATGCAGCGCGACCTGATGACGCTGCGCCTGGCGGTGGCGCCGCTGCAGGACATCATCAGCCAGCTGGTGCGGCTGCACCCGCAGCTGATCCCCGACGAGCTGCGCGCCTACTTCCGCGACGTGTACGACCACGTGTTCCGCGTCAACGAGTCGATCGGCGCAATGCGCGAGATGCTGGCCGCCGCGATCAACGTGAACCTGGCGCTGGTCACCTTCGGCCAGAACGAGGTGATGAAGCGCCTGGCCGGCTACGCCGCCATGCTGGCCGCACCCACGCTGATCACCAGCTGGTACGGCATGAACTTCCACCACATGCCGGAGCTGGACAAGCCGTGGGCCTACCCGGCGATGATCGCCCTGGTGGTCGGCGTGGTCGCCGGCATCTACGTCTGGCTGAAGCGCTCGCGCTGGCTCTGACGCCTGCGGCAGGCCCCAAAAAAAAGAACGGCGGCCCGCGGGCCGCCGTTCGGCTTTCGGGTCCGGCGCGTCAGTGCGGTGCCTCCGCGGACGTCCACTGCTTCAGCCACGCATTCACCGTCTCGTGCCACTGCACGCTGTTCTGCGGCTTGAGCACCCAGTGGTTCTCGTCCGGGAAATGCAGCAGCCGGCTGGGAATGCCGCGGCGCTGCAGCGCGGTGAACGCGCCCAGGCCCTGCGTGTCGGGGATGCGGAAGTCGTGGCCGGAATGCACGATCAGCATCGGCACGCGCCAGTTCTTCACGTAGTTCACCGGATTGAAGCGCTCGTAGTTCTCCGGATGCTCGAACTGCGGGCCGCCGTTCTCCTTCTCCTCGAACCACAGCTCCTCGGTGGCGTAGTACATCATGCGCGCGTCGAACACGCCGTCGTGGTCGACCAGGCACTTCCACGGCTGGCTCCACACGCCGGCGATCCAGTAGACCATGTAGCCGCCGTAGCTCGCGCCCAGCGCGCAGGCGCGGTCGCCGTCGAGGAAGGCGTACTTGTCCAGCGCCGCCTGCCAGCCCAGCTTGAGGTCCTGCAGCGGCTTGCCGCCCCAGTCGCCCGAGATGGAATCGGTGAAGGCCTGGCCGTAGCCGGTGGAGCCGTGGAAGTTCACCGTGACCACCGCGAAACCCTGGCCGGCGTAGGTCTGCGGGTTCCAGCGGTAGCTCCAGCCGTTGTCCATCGCGCCCTGCGGGCCGCCGTGGATGATGAAGGCCACCGGGTACTTGTGCCCGCGCCTGAAGCCCACCGGCTTCACCACGTAGCCCTGCACCGGCTCGCCGTTCCAGCCCTTGAAGGTGAAGAACTCGAAGTCGCCCATCCTCGCGTTCTTCAACCGCTCGGCATTGAAGCGGGTGACCTGCTTGAGGCCGCGGCCGGCCGCGTCGGCCAGATAGAGATCGGCCGGCCGCTTGAGGTCGTCGCGCGCCAGCAGCAGCTTGCCGCCGGCCAGCGCATAGCCGCCGACCGTGCCGTCGCCGACCACGCGGGAAACCTTGCCGCTGGCCGCATCGATGGCGAACAGCGGATGCTGGCCCTGGTCGTCGGCGGTGGCGTAGAGCGTCTTGCCGTCGGCCGAAACCGAAAGGCTGCCGGCCGAACGGTCCCACTGCGGATCGACTTCGCGCTTCGCGCCGCTGGCCAGGTCCAGCGCCATGATGGCGAAACGGTCCGCCTCGAAGCCCGGTTCCCGCATGGCCAGGTAATAAAGCGTCCTGCCGTCCGGCGAGGGCACCGGATTGGCGTCCCAGGCCAGGTTGTCGGCGGTCAGGTTCCGCGGCGCCGCCGAGCCGTCGGCGGGCACCTCGTAGATGTCGAAATTGGTCGACCACGGCTCGCTGGTGCCGGCGATGCGCACGTCGAAATAGACCGTCTGCCCGTCCTGCGAGAAGGAGAACTCGCTCTCGTCACCGAACGGCTTGCTCGGGATGTCACCGTCGATGCCCTTGCTGAGCAGGGTCGGTTCGACGGGCAACTGGCCGTCGGCGCCGAACTCGGCCACGTAGAGCTGGTTGCGGCGGCCGTCCGCCCAGGTGTCCCAGTGGCGCACGAACAGCTTGTCGTACACCGTGCCGGTGGCCTTGGTCTTCTCGCGGCCGTCCAGCCGCTCCTTGGTGCAGGCCAGGTCCGCGCAGTCGGTGAACACCTCGTAGGAAAGCAGCACGCGCCTGCCGTCGGGCGAGAGCTTGTAGCCGCCCAGGTCCAGCGGCGCGTGCGTCACCTGCACCGGCGCCGCGTGCGCGCCGAGATCCAGTCCGCTCTTGCCGGACGCCAGGTCCAGCCGCCACAGCTGCGCCGTGCCGCCGGCCGGCGCCACGTAATAGAGGCTGCGGCCGTCGGCCGACCAGCGCGCCGAACCGCCCTTCTCCACCAGCTTCACCGGCTGCCCGCCCCTGGCCAGGTCGAGCACGTAGACCGCGTTGACGCCCTTGTTGGCCTCGTAGTCCGTGCTGCGCACGCTGAAGGCGGCATAGCGGCCGTCGGGCGAGAGCTGCGGGTCGCCGACGCGGTCGAGCATGACTAGGTCGCGGACGGTGAAGGGCCGGGAGCCCCTCGTTTGGCTGCCGGCAGCGTAGGCGACCACGGGGACCATCAAAGCCCACAGCCAGACTGCTTGGAAAGACCGCATCATGTTTGTCCTTCTGGTCACGTCAAATGGCCGGTGACGGTATGGCGCATCGTCCTCAAGTGCAAGTGTGGCATCTCGCAGTCCATGCCCAGAACGGGTAAGGTGTTCACTGGAGAAAGGGGAAATTTACGTCAATGCCAAATCCGCCATTGCAGGTGTCGGGCGACGGAAGTAGCGGTCGCTACTCCAACCACGAATGGGGTCTGGCCCTTATCGTCATGGCGCTGTGCGCCTTGATCATTCGATATTGCTATCTCACCAACGCCATGGTGGATCACCCCATACGTGGCGACGCAACACAGTATTACTCCTATGCCTGGAACTTGCTACACCATGGCACGTTCTCCATGGCTTTACCTGGCGCCAAAACGGTTACGGCGGACAGTTTCCGGGACCCGGGCTATCCTGTATTTCTCGCTGCATGGATGGAAGCCTGTCAATCTCCGCGGACTTGGTATTGGGTCGTTCTAACGAGCCAAAGCCTATTGGGCGTACTCACCGTGATAATGCTGGTACAGATCGCGCGCAACTGGCTCCCTGACAGGTGGCTCTTTGCCGCGGGTTTGCTAATGGCCGTCTGGCCGCACAGCATAACCATCAACGGCTATCTTTTGAGCGAAACATTGTTCAGCTTTCTGTGCGCAGCCGCCCTGGTCCTGTTTGTCAGCGCTCAACGACGATCCAGCATCAATTGGATGATCGCTTCGGGATTGGCGTTCAGCCTCGCAGCACTCACCAATGCAACCCTGCTGCCCTTCGCTCCCTTGCTGGCGCTCTACGCGGCAATTCGCCACCGTGTGTCAGCTCGAATGGCGATCGCCTTGGCTGCATCCGCATTGCTCATTCCTGCATGCTGGAATATACGCAATGCGCAATTATTAGACGGCGCCTCATCCAACGGACGCGCATTGACCAACCTGATCCAGGGTTCATGGCCCGAGTATCATGACAGCTACAGAAAGGCGCTGCGGGGAATGCCGGAAGGAGTACGGATCTCGCAGGCCATCCAGAACGAAGTCGACTTGACGCTCGCACATCCCGTAGATGGCCTACGCCTGATGAAGGCACGCATCGCCGGCGAGCCACTGCGCTACTTCGCATGGTATCTGAGCAAACCCTTTCTCTTCTGGGACTGGAGCATTCGTATTGGACAGGGGGACATCTATATTTATCCCACCTACTCCTCGCCCTTTTTGCAAAACCCTCTGTTGCGCGCCCTGGCATCGCTCTGCCGAGCCGCCAATCCCATGCTTCTAATACTGATGCTCATCGGTTGTGTTGGCCAACTCGTATCCAAGGATCCCCATCCAACGGGGGAAGCGGCGGCGCTGCTTGTTCTCTACGCAACCGCCGTCTATTCCCTGCTACAGGCTGAGCCGCGCTACGCGATTCCCTACCGCGGCCTGGAGATCCTTTTGGCCGCATCCGCCCTCTGGAGGCTTGTCCAAGTGACCACCAGATGGCGTGATGGTCGAAGCTCGTCATGACCCCTGACAAGAACGTCGTTGCGCGCATGGTGCACCTGAGGGTCAAGCGCAGGACGTAAATTGTCAGTTGTTGACACTTTGCGTCATAGGACGCCCTGGCGACGGATCAAAGTCACAGCAAGCGCACAGCGCCCATGCCTTGCGCTTGTGGCCATTCGTGATGACGTGCACAATCAAAAAGCCCGACGATATGCGGCAATATCCGGGCGGCAGCCATGGCATACATGCTGCTTGCGTAGCCGCGAGCTTCCTGGTCGTTCCTGGCCGCGCACGTGGGGTCTGATCCCGCTTAGGGGGATTCGGGACCGGAGCTCAGGGGGCAGCACATCGGTTAGCTAACCAGCAAGAGGAACCACCATGAAGAAGAACGTGCAGAAAGGTTTTACCCTGATCGAACTGATGATCGTGGTCGCGATCATCGCCATTTTGGCAGCCATCGCCATTCCCCAGTACCAGGACTACACCAAGCGCGCCAAGGTTTCGGAGGGCCTCGTGCTCGCCGATGCCGCTAAGCTGGCAGTGACCGAAACGTATCAGACCAAGGGCACTTGGCCGACCCAAAATTCTGATGCGGGTTATCAGACCGGTAAAAGCACCTACGTCACATCCGTCGCCATTGGTCAGAACGGCGCGGTGACTGTCACGTACCAGCATATTGGTGACGGCATTGACAACAATACTGTCATTCTGACCCCGACCTCGGGTGGCGCCAATGGCGGCTCGATCCAGTGGTCCTGCAATGGCGGTTCTGGATGGGGCGCGGCTGGCAGCGTCAAGGCCAAGTACGTGCCTGCTACCTGCCGCCAGTCCTCATAAGCCGACTGCATGTCCTATGAAGCGAAAAGCCCCGTCGATCGGGGCTTTTCTTTTTTTGTCCGGCTTCTGAGGATGACGCAGGATGAGTCGATGTAAGCCCCGCCATCTTGGCATTCTGGCAATTATTGTCCTAGTGACGGCCCTAGCATACTGGCCCGGCCTGCATGGCCCCTATCTATTGGATGACATCGGCAACCTGTCGCCTCTCAAGCGCTGGCTGGACGACCAGCTGGGCTGGCGCGGGGTAGTCTTCGACAACCGATCCGGCCTTTTGGGACGTCCGGTGAGCATGGCCACATTCATGCTGGACGCAGTCCGCACCGGAAACATGCAGTCCTTCACATTCAAGCCTACCAATTTAATCATCCATTTGTTGTGCGGACTCTCCCTATGGGGGCTCCTGCGTCGGTTGTTACCGCGGGATCCCGCCACCAGGCGGTACACCGAGGCTGTTGCTCTGTTCCTGACAGCCCTTTGGCTGCTGGCTCCGCTTCAACTGAGTACCGTGTTGTACACCGTGCAGCGCATGGCCCAGTTGGCTGCACTGTTCGTGCTGCTGACCCTGCTCGTTTACATGGTGGCCCGCGAACGGCTTGCTCGTAATGAACTCAACGGCCATCTGCTGCTGTGGCTTGCTGTTCCGGCGATCACGGCAGTCGCCGCGCTTTCCAAGGAAAACGGCGTACTCGCCTTGCCCATGGCAATGGCCCTGGAATTGACGCTCTTCCGGCCCTCCGACGGATCCGCGCGTCCCCTGAGCGTCAAGCTCTTCTTCGCCCTGTCGGTTCTTCTCCCCGCGCTGCTTGCAGCGATCTGGCTCGGTGTGCACCCGTCCTTTATCACCGATGGCTACATGCTGCGCGATTTCACGCTTCGGGAACGCCTGCTGACCGAGCCGCGTATCCTCTGGTCCTATGTGCAAACCCTGCTGTTCCCCGTTGGACGGAATATGGGGATCTACCACGACAATTACCCCATCTCGAGCAGCATCATTCAACCGTGGAGCACGCTTACCGCAATGCTTGGATGGATCTTGGTGTGTGCGGCTGCTTGGCTCCTGCGCCGCCGCATGCCGATGTTCTCCGCGGGCGTAGCCATGTTCCTTGTCGGGCATTCCATGGAATCGAGTTTTATTGCGCTTGAACCCTATTTCGAACACCGCAATTATCTTCCGTCGGTAGGTGTCTGGCTGGCATTGGCCGGTCTGTTCGCTGGCACATTGGCAATTGTCGGACCGTTGCGTCCACAAGCGACACGTAGCATTGCATTGCTCGCTTCACTATTGCCGTTGCTTTATGCATTTGGCACCTGGGTACACGCTGGCGCCTGGTCATCGGATGACCTGTTCTATGCCATGCAGGAAAGATACAACCCTACCTCACCGCGTCTGCAGTCGGACCTGACCGTCCGCGCCATGCTGCGAGGGCAGTTGGAGGAGGCCCTGGAACATATTTCGATCGGCGAATCTCACAGCCCCAATTCTGAATTGGCTACCGCTACACTCTGGCGCATCCTTGCTTACTGCGAAACCGGCCACGCACCCCCGGATGCGCTCTACGCCGAGCTGGGCTCACGAGCCCATGGCCCCATCAGCAATTTTGCGATGAACGCCTGGGAATTACTGGCATCGCGAGTGGAACGGGGTTGCCCGGGACTCAAGTTGAGCAAGCTCACTGATATGGGCCAGGCATGGCTGCGGCAATCTCCTCTTGCAGCCGGGATGCAGAATTCCTGGCGTACGAAATACAATCTTGCCCGTATGCTGGCTGCGGACGGCCATCTCGCCGAAGCCGAGCACGTGAATTATCAAGCCTGGATGGAAAGCGGCTTCAATAATGGCATTGGCGTCTTCCAGTTTCAGATCAGCGCTTCGCTAGGTCATGTTGATGTATGTCGCGTTGTGCTGAAGCATTTGGAACTAGCAGCGGGGGGAAACGATTACCGCCTCAATCAAGCCGTTGACACCTTTCGCCAAGCCCTACGAGAAGGACAGATCCGCCCCTCGACGTGATTTTTCCAACGTCTGAACGAATCTATGCCAATGCCATCGCGTCCTCTCCCGGAGTTCATTCCGTGACCATTGCATCGTGGCTCCGTGCCCCTCGGCTACCGGCAATAGGTGTTGCGAGTGCCATGTTCCTATGCGCATTGGTCTATTGGCCAGGCTTGCACGGCGGATGGCTATTCGATGACTACCCCAACATTGTTGACAATCCTGGCGTGCAGCCGTCGGACCTGAGCATACCGTCCCTTGCTCGTGCGGCCTTCTCATCGCCGGCGAGTGAATTCAGGCGCCCATTGGCCTCGCTGAGCTTCGCCGTGAATTATCTGATATCGGGCCTTGATCCTGTTAGCTGGAAGCTGTTTAACCTGACCATTCACCTGCTCAACGGATGGCTGGTCTTCATCCTGGCGCGCGACTTGATGCGCCTGGCTGCGGCGAGTGAATTGCAAAGAAATCGCTTGGGCCTCGCCGCCGCGCTGGTTGCTGCCGGCTGGATGCTGCTGCCTATCAATCTCACCGCCGTACTCTATGTAGTGCAGCGGATGGAGAGTTTGGCCAATCTTTTCGTTCTGGGGGGCCTGATCGGCTACATCGCAGGTCGTCGGCGCATGCTCCAAGGAAGGTATTTTTCCGGCCTCGTCCTGATCGCTGCATCCATCGTGCTATGCGCTGGTCTGGGCCTTCTGGCCAAAGAAACCGCGGTTATGCTGCCGCTCTACGCGGCCCTAGTGGAATGGATCATATTTCGCTTTCGCAAGGCGGATGGTGGACACGACCGTCTTGTGATGGCGGTCTTCGTGGTGGCGCTTGTCCTGCCTTTGGTCGCCGGCATTGCGTGGCTGCTACCTCAAGTCCTCGGGGCGTCTGCCTGGGCGTCTCGCGATTTTACGCTGCGTACACGTCTGCTCAGTGAGGCGCGCATCGTAGTCGACTATATCGGCTGGACGCTATTGCCTACGCCCAGCGCGCTCAGCTTCTACCACGACGATTTCAGCATCTCCACGGGCCTGTTCACTCCTTGGTCAACGGCGTCCTGCATGGTCGCCCTGCTCCTGCTCGCCATGCTTGGCATTTGTATGCGTCAGCGGCATCCCCTGCTGTCACTCGGCCTGCTGCTGTTTTTCGGCTGCCATCTGCTGACCGCAACCATTCTTCCCCTTGAGTTGGTCTACGAGCATCGCAACTACTTCGCGAGCTTCGGGTTGCTGCTGGCGGTTGTGCCGCCGCTCAGCGGACTGTGGGCATCCGTCAAGCCGTCCGTGTTGCTGGCCGGGCGCACATTGCTGGTCGGGTTGCTCGTGCTCTGGACCTGGCTGACAGCCGTCACGGCCGTTGCTTGGGGCAATCCACTACGACTGGCGGAAGATCTGGCCATTCGCGCACCCGATTCCCCGCGCGCCCAGTACGAATTGGGTCGTACCTACATCATCTATTCTCACTATGATCCAGCCTCGCCCTTCGCCAAGCTTGCCTATGCGCCGCTGGAGAAGGCGGCCGCCATGCCCAAGTCGTCCATCCTCCCGCAGCAGGCGCTGATATTCATGAACTCGCGCATGAAGCTGCCATTGAAGGACGAGTGGTGGGCCAGCTTGATCGCCAAGCTGAAAATACGAAAGCCAGGTGTGCAAGACGAAAGTTCGCTTGAAGCGCTTGCCCAATGTGCCCGGCAAGGGAACTGCGACCTGCCGCAGAACCGAATGGTAGAAGCCTTCCTCACCGCGCTTTCCCATCGCCCGGCCAATGCGCGCCTGCTGGCTACGTACGGCGACTATGCATGGAGCGTACTGCGGGACGAGCCGTTGGGATTGAGCATGCTCCGCGCTGCCGTTCAAGCCTCCCCGGGCGAGCCTGCGTATCACATCACGCTGGCGCGCATGCTAGTGGCGCGAGGGCTCTTTGTGGAAGCTCGGACACAGTTGCAGGCTTTGAACGATCTTAACATTGGTGGCCGGCTCGACAGCAGTATCGCCAGTCTGCGCGCCTCATTGGCTACTGGCAGCAGCACGCCAACATTGCCTAGGTTTTGACCATGCGATGCGCCTTTATCTGCGGGAACGCCGGTCGCAACGCGACAGACGCGCCAGCGCTGCAGTTCGTTACATTATCCCTCATGACCATTGGACCAAGTGGAAGCAGGCTGGATCGCCACTCGGCGAAGGAATAGCCTAGGCAGGTGCTGCTCTGCATGACTCGTCGTGTGCCAACTCAACTCCTCAATGTCTGCTCATGGGTTTGGTTGGACGAGCATTCGCTGCGCGTGGCGCGTCATGAAAACTCTCTCTCGGCCGGCTCAGACAGCCGTCTTCATGCCATCATGGATACCCTGACATCTAAGATGTCTCCACCCTTGCATGCTTAAAGGCCCCATCGCGAGAGGGACATTCCGCACCAGCGCCGTGCTGAGCCTGCGTCTGTTTGTGCAGGCGGGCACGCTGCTGCTGGTTGCGCGCCTGCTCGGGCCCAGCGATTACGGTGCATTCGCAGGCGTTTCGTCGCTGGCCGTAATCCTTGGAACACTCTCGACGTTCGGTCTGCACCTGGTGTTGCTGGGGGAGATGTCGCGCGATCCAGCCCGTCGCGCGCACGTGCTGGCCCGCGCCATACCTGCCACACTCGCCTGCGGCACGCTGTTGCTGGCAGTGTTCCTATTGGTATGCCTCGGCGCATTGCAGGAGGCTCGGATGCCGTTGCAGGTGCTGCTGGCTATCGGCATCACCGAGATCCTGCTGCAACCCTTGTTCAACTTGCCCGCCTCGGAACTGCTGGCGCACGGCCGCGCCGCGCGCTCCCAGATGGTGGCCCTATTTCCGCTGATGCTGCGCCTTGTGGCGGTAACGGGTGTCTTTCTCCTGACCCCCGCGAAGCCGCTCGCGGTCTACGGATTCGCCTATATCGCAGCGTCGCTCACGGCTCTTGCCATCGTGTCTTTCGTAATGCCGGAGCCTTGGCCTGCACCGAGGGTCTGGCGCTGGCCGACCAGGGCCGAATGGCGCGAGGCCGCGGGCTATGCCGCACTGAACGTAACCGCCCTCAGCCCGGCCGAATTGGACAAGACTCTCGCCGCCAAACTGCTGCCTCTGCCTGTTACCGGCGTGTACGCTGCCGGCCAGCGCGTGATCGGAGCGGCTACCCTGCCAGTAGTCGCGATGCTGCTGTCCGCCCTACCCCGTCTGTTCCGAGAGGGCCATGATGGACATGGCCGGACGAGGCGCCTGCTGCACTGGATCTTCGCGGCGACGATCGGATATAGCCTTGCATTGTCCTGCGCGCTATGGCTGTGTACACCCATATTCGCGTGGCTGTTCGGTCACAGATATGCAGGTATCGACCACATGCTGCATTGGCTGGTGCCTTCCATTCCTGGCATGGCTGTGCGTACCGCCGCGGGCAGCGCGCTGATGGCTTTAGGCAAGCCGTGGATGCGGGTCGGTTTCGAGATTGCCGGCCTCGCCGCGCTCGCCGTCGCGTCAGTACTGCTTACTGGGCACTTTGGCGCCATCGGCATGCCGCTGGCGTTGGCGTGCTCGGAATGGACGATGGCGACGGCTGGCGTTCTGATGCTATTCACATCGACAAGGGGAATTGGTTCCAATGCAGCCTGCCATTGAGGACGATTATATCGATTGGAAAGGCTGGAATTCCTCCACCTTCGGCACCTATTCGCGCGAAGAGCGTATTCAATTCGCGGCGGAAATCCGTCGTACCGAAATCATGCTGAATCAACAAACGAAGGTGCTGGAAATAGGCTTCGGCAACGGCTCCTTCGCAGGCTGGATACGAGAGCACACCCGGCATTATGTAGGGATAGAAGCCAACAGGATGCTGATCGAGCGTGCCAACGCGGCCGGCTTCGAGGCATACTCGTCCCAAGAGAAAATGGATGTCATCGCCGGTGGCCGGACGTTTGACCTGATCGTTGCATTCGACGTAATCGAGCACATGGCGTTGGAGGACATCATCGGCACGCTGCGAACCTGGAAGGAACGTCTCTCGGACAGTGGCCGTATTCTGATCCGGGTCCCGAGCGGGGACAGTCCTTTTTCGGGCCGCGTAATGTATGGCGACATAACCCACAAGACGTTGCTGGCCACCACCGCTTTGCGGCAGATCGCGTCCCTGACGGGCCTGGACCTCGTGGCGACTTATCCGCCGGCGCTACCTGTTTTCGGACTCGGGTTGAAAAAAGCCGCCGAGCGGGCCGTGGTAGCCACAGCCCGCAAAATGCTCACTTTCCTGGTCAATGCGACCTTCCACGGCAACCGGCATGGTGTCGTCACCAGCAATCTGGTCGCAATCCTCAAGGCAAAAAACACGGGTTAATTATCGCCCCGATATGCTGGATCCGGACGCAGCGAGCCTGCGGAATATCGATCCCATCACCTCTGCCGCTTCCGGCCAGTTGTGTTCAACCTGCCTGGGGGTTGGCCGCGGCAGGGAGAGCGCGGTGCGTATGCCGGCGGCGATGCCTTGTGGACTCGTATCGGTATAGACCGCATCATCGCCGCCTGCCTCCCGCAGTTCCGGCGAGTCGGTGGTGACTACGCGGCAACCGCGCGCTCGCGCCTCGATGACAGGCATCCCAAAACCCTCATAAATCGAAGGAAATACCAGCGCTTCCGCGTTCGCATATAGAACCGCCAACAACTCGTCATCGACGAAACCGAGCGGCTTGATCCATTCGTGCTTGCGCTCGATGAGCCGCCCCCCGCGATTCCATGCTTCCGGGCCCGCCATGACCAGCTGGTGATCAAGCAGATACCCCGCAGCCCGCAACTGCTCCATCGCTGCCACCGCACCTGCAAGATTCTTTCGTGGTGCACGAGTGCCCACCGTGAGCAGATAGGGCTTGCGTACTCCCGCACGACGCATGAGTCGCGACGACGTGTCGTCGTCGGGTACCGCCGTCGTGCCGGCAACCGCTGGATAAGCGATTGCATCCGGTCGCCGTCCGAGCAGCTCGAGCATGCGGCGCGCGGTGCCTAGCGAAATGGCGACATTGGCGTCCGCCGCGAGAATATCGTTGTTCATCCAACGACGATGCGCATAACGGGTGACTGGCGGAAGCGTTTCGGGCACGAGAACATGATTGAAATCATGCACGGTAAGGACGCAGGGAACACGCGTACCTTTCGGTATGAATGTATTTGGCGACCAGAACACATCCACCGGATGGCGTGCAATCAACGTGCCAAGCCGCAAATGCATCCACTGTGTGACCGGAAGCCGGGTCCAGAAAGGATGCCTGTCACTGATGATGCTCCATCGCGAGGATGGCGGCCTGATCGAAGTATCACGGTAGGCATACAACACGAAATACGCATCGGGCATCGCCTCATCCAGCGCGGACAAAACGCCAGCGGCGTATCTTCCAGCTCCTGTCATGCCGTCGCGAATGCGACTGACGTCGATTCCAACCGTCACCACTACCTTTCACTCCTTCCGAACTTTGAGATCGCGTCGCGGTAGACTCCACAATAGGCATCGAGGGCCACGTCTTTCGAAAATGCATCTCGCGCGCGCACAACGGCGTTTGCCGACATTCTTCGCCACAGCGCTGGATCCGCTAGCCGTCTGATGGCCCGCGCGAACGCGGCCACATCGTCTTGGGGACACAGCACCCCAGTCACACCATCCTCCACGACTTCGGGCAACGACGAGCCACGCGTCGCGACCACTGGCAATCCGCAGGCCATGGCTTCCGCGGCTACCAGCCCGAACCCTTCGCTGCGTGAGGGAAAAAGGAAGACATCGGCCCGTTGCATGGCAGCCACCACCTGATCGCCAGACAGGCGACCCATATCGATCATGTTGGGGGGAATAGCGGCCTTATCTCTCTCCACCATGGACCCACGGGTGCAATACAGCACGAAACCATCCCCCAACTCACGCATGATTGGAGCAAGAAGGTCGACACCCTTCCGCGCCATCCAGCTGCCCACATACAACAACCGGAGTGGATGATGAGGCGAGATCCTGTCTCCTGCAGGACGGAAGCGCACGGTATCGATGCCATTACGGATGACCTGTAGCGGGATGTCGCACAGCGTCTGCCGCGCCATATCTGCCGCAAAGCTGCTGACGGCCACAACCCTCTGTGCTCGACGCATGACGCGTCGCTCGATGGGCGCTATCCAATGGCCATGATAGGTCGCGCGCCACCATCCCTTGTACGGCCGCAGCGCCGGATCGTGTACGGCATGGTGCAGTGTCGCCACGACGGGTACCCCGCGAGGAATGAAGCGCGGGTGCAACCATGTATTGACGTGTACCACGTTCGCCCACTCAGGCAGCTTGGGTCTACGCACTGTCCAAGGCAGGAACTCCGCCCGCTGAGGCAGCCAACTGATCTCGGCGCGGATGCCCTTCGCATTTAGGGCCTCGCACAGGCGGCGGGTAAATACGTCTGTGCCGGTGCCAGCGCGGACAGCGGGGAACCAGACAGCCGGTTCGCTTCTCATGACCCGTGGGGCTCCAGCCGACCGAGCGTATTGGTAATGGCGGGCATCCAGATCAGAACGCACTCAATCCTCACCGTCGTTTACAGGCTGATGCGGTTCCAGCACAGCATGAGTGTCACGCAGCTAGATCTAGCGGAGCTATACGCCGCGCGGAGAACTCACCGAGTACCTCTGGCGAACATCAAATTGCAGAGAGCCTCGCAAATCTTGCGACCGAATTGGCTCCAGTCATAAGCCTGTGCGTGACGCCAGACCTGCTCACGCGGAAGCGGACATTCCAGCAAATCGATGATGGCCTCTGCAAATGCCTCGGGCTGATCAGGCGCCACCAATCGTCCAGACACGCCATCGGCGACCGCGTCCACTATGCCGCCTGTAGCGTAAGCAACGGTTGGAACTCCAAGGGCGGCCGCCTCGACGGCCACCATGCCGAAACCCTCCGGATCATTCGGGATGGTACGAACCGGAAACACATGCAGATCGGATCCCAGATAAACATTCGTCAACCGCTCGCGGTTCACAATCACGCCGAGGAAACGCAAATGGTCGGCGACGCCGGCCCGCCGGGCCGCATCCCTTATCATCTCGGGTGTTTGCGCCTTGGCATGAAGGGCATCTTTCGGCACATCGCCTACCACCAGGAGCATCACCTCCGGATATCTACGGACGATCAAGGGCAGCACTTCGCCAACGAACTCGCATAACCCCTTCCTGCTGGAAAGGCGCCCCACGGACAATAGTATCTTTGCGTTCCTCAAGCCATAGAAGACGTCGGCCACATTCTTTGTCGAAGGATCCGGTAACGGGCTTGGCACGGCGACTCCGGGATGCACGATCGCGATACGCGTAGCTGGAATGCCCTGCGCAATAGCCATGCCTCTGGTCGCACTGCTGTTTGCAAACACAAGGTCCATGCGGCGCAGGAGAGGCAGCCAGAGCAGGCGATAAAGCGGGTGGCCCAAAGCGATGTCCAAGCCGTGCAGATAAACGACCGCTTTCGCGCCGACCAGCCGGGCCGACAGCCAGGTCATGGGGGCCATCAACCCGCTCCCTCCGAAAACGACGTCAGGTCGAAACCGCCTCGCAACACGCACCGCGCAGCGCATTGCAACGAGCAGAAAGCGCCATAGCGGCCGCAAAGGCACCTCGCAGACGTTCGTGGCCGAGGGGGCACATGCCGTCGCGCCTTCCGGCCCTATGACCACAATTTCGGCTGACGCACGCAGTTGGTCGATCAGGTGCCAGTTCAACTGCTCCATGCCGCCGACTAGGGGAGGGAGATTCCGGGTGATCAGCTGCACCCGCAGCTTGCGCGCATTATCCATCCCGCCGATACATCAATGCTGTGACCTGCTCCGACACCAAGCCGATCAGGAATACGATCACTGCCGCACTCCATAGCAAGGTGCTCATATTGGTGAGCCGGTTCTCGCGCACGAACGTCCACGCGTAGTTCGCACACCCGAGCACAAAGAACAGTGCACTCGCCGGCGCAAACAGCTTCAACGGCGAATACAGCGTGGCGATCTTGAAGATGATCAGCAGGAAGCGCAGCCCGTCGCGCAATGGCCTGATGTGGCTCCTGCCGATGCGCTGCGCCGCCTTGATCGGCACGTAGGCTACCGGGTAGGCGCTGCGGAAGAAGGCCATGGTGCTGGTGGTGGGGTAGCTGAAGCCGTTGGGCAGCAGGTAGAGGAATTCGCGGAACTTGTCCGCGCGCACGGCACGGAAGCCGGAGGTCAGGTCGGCTACCACGTGGCCGGTCATGCGGGTGGCCAGCCAGTTGTAGAGCGTGTTGGCCACTCCGCGCCCCACTCCGGCCTGGCTGTCCCAGTCGCGGGCGCCGACCGCCATGTCGTAGCCTTCGTCCAGCTTGGCGAGCAGGCGCGCGATGTCGGCCGGGTCGTGCTGGCCATCGCCGTCCATGAACACCAGCACGTCGCCGCTCGCGGCGCGCGCGCCGCGCTTGATCGCGGCGCCGTTGCCCATCGAATACGGCGAGGACAGGCAGGTCACGCCGGCGGCCTGGCACAGTGCCCGGGTATCGTCGGCGGAGCCGTCGTCGACCACGATGATCTCCGCGTCGGGCCGCGCGGCGCACAGGCGCGGCAGCAGGCCGGCCAGGGCGGCGCCCTCGTTCTTGGCGGGCAGGATGATGCTGAGGCGGTTCAAGGCGACTCCCCCGAGTGTGGCTGGGGATCATAGCGCGGCGGGCGAAGGGGCTGGGTGGACCGGGTGGGCAGATTCGGGAGCGGGCTTTGCCGCACTCCGCTGGCTGTCCGTGGACGCCCGGAAAGGGCAATGGATCCCCGCTTGCGCGGGAATGACGCCCTCCAATGCTTTGGCGCACGGCAGAGCCCATGCCTGCTCTCGCAAGAATGGAGTCCACTGGCCGACGCCGGCCGGAACGCAGGTTGGCGAAACGCGCTTTCAACGACGGATCAGCCCGCGCACGGCATCGATCACGCGCTCGGCGTCGGCATCGGTCATGCCGGGCGACAGCGGCAGGCTCACCGTCTGCCGCCCCAGGCGCATGGCGTGTGGCCACTGCTCCGGGCGCCAGCCGAAGCGCTGCTGGTAGTAGGGATGCTCGGGAATCGAAAGGTAGTGCACGCCGGTGCCGATGCGCGACGCGTTCATGCCGTCCAGGAACGCGTCGCGGGCGATGCCGCAGCGCGCCTGGTCGACCATCACGGTATAGAGGTGGTGACCGTGGCGCGTGTCCGGCTCGGGCGCGGCCGGCAGCGTCAGCGGCAGGTCGGCGAAGGCCTCGTCGTAGCGCCGCCACAGCTCGCGACGGCGGCGCCAGTTGGCTTCCACGCGCGCCAGCTGGTGCAGGCCGATCGCCGCCTGCAGGTCCATCATGTTGTACTTGAAGCCGCACTCCACCACCTGGTAGTGCCGGTAGCCCTGGTCGCCGAAGCGGTGCCAGGCGTCCTTGCTCATGCCGTGCAGGGCCAGGATGCGCGCGCGCGCCACGTGCTCCTCGTCACGCCCCAGGATCATGCCTCCCTCGCCGGTCACCACGTTCTTGGTGACGTAGAAGCTGTAGCAGCCGAAGTCGCCGAAGGTGCCGGCCGGCCGGCCGCGGAATTCGGTTTCCACGGCGTGGGCGCAGTCTTCGATCACCACCAGGCCGTGCCTGTCGGCGGTCGCCATGATGCGGTCCATCGCGCAGGGGCGTCCCGCGAAATGCACCGGCAGGATCGCCCGCGTGCGCGGGGTGATGGCCGCCTCGATGGCGTCCGGGTCGATGTTCTGGGTCAGCGGGTCGACGTCGGCCAGCACCGGGGTCAGCCCGGCGTGCAGGATGGCGTTGACGGTGGCGCAGAAGGTCAGCGGCGTGGTGATCACCTCGCTGCCCGGCTCCAGCCCGGCCGCCACCATGCTCACGTGCAGGGCGGCGGTGCAGGAGTTCACCGCCGCCACCTGCGAGGGCCGCACCCCGCGCCAGGCGGCGAAGTCCCGCTCGAAGCGCGCCACGCGCGGGCCCGTGCCGAGCCAGCCGGAACGCAGGCAGGCCTCGACCTCGGCGATCTCCTCCTCGCCGATGGCCGGGGCGCCGAAGACGAGGAAGGGAGGTGCGGCTGGGGTCGTCATGCGGGAATCCGGGCAAAAGGCGTTTTCTATCCAACCTCGGGGGCGGCGTCCATCCCGCCCTGCGGGTGCGCCGGAAGGTGACGGCGGTCGCCCCTTGCCCTCGCATGCGAGGGTGACCAGGCCGGCCATCTGGGGTAAATTCCCGTCCAATCAGGGGGCTGGGTCGGATTCCGCACATGTCATCGCAACCGCAACCATCGTTGGCCGGGCTGTCCGGCATGGCGCGCCGGCTCGTGTCCGAGGGAGTCCTGCCGGAGCTGGACGTGCGCAAGGCGGTCGCCGAGTCGGCCCAGCAGAAGGTCTCGCTGACCACCTGGCTGCTCGACCACAACCTGGTGGAAAGCCCCCGGCTCACCCAGATCGCTTCCGCCGAGTTCGGCATGCCGATGATGGACGTGGGCGCGCTGGCGCCGGCCAACATGCCGCTCAACCTGATCAGCGAGGAGCTGATCAACAAGCACAAGGCGCTGCCGCTGTTCAAGCGCGGCAAGCGGCTGTACGTGGGCATCGCCGACCCGATGCAGTCGCACGCGCTGGACGAGATCAAGTTCCACTCCAACTGCATGGTGGAGCCGATCCTGGTGGAACGCGGCCAGCTGCTGCGCACCATCGACAACGCGCTGGCCAACATGAACGCCGCCGTGCCCGACATGGGCGGCGACGAGCTGGGCGACCTGGCGCTGGAGGTCGGCGACGACGAGGCCGAGGCCACCGGCATCGACGCCACCGGCGGCGACGACGCGCCGGTGGTGAAGTTCGTCAACAAGATCCTGGTGGACGCGATCAAGCGCGGCGCCTCGGACATCCACTTCGAGCCGTTCGAGACGCAATACCGCGTGCGCCTGCGCATGGACGGCATGCTGCGCGCGGTGGCCAGCCCGCCGATGAAGCTGGCCAGCCGCATCGCCTCGCGCCTGAAGGTGATGAGCGGCCTGGACATCGCCGAGCGGCGCGTGCCGCAGGACGGCCGCATCAAGCTCAACCTGTCGAAGAACCGCGCGGTGGACTTCCGCGTCAGCACGCTGCCCACGCTGTTCGGCGAGAAGATCGTGCTGCGCATCCTGGACGGCTCGGCGGCCAAGCTGGGCATCGACGCGCTGGGCTACGAGGACGACCAGAAGCAGCTGTACCTGGAAGCCATCCACAAGCCCTACGGCATGGTGCTGGTCACCGGCCCCACCGGCTCGGGCAAGACGGTGTCGCTGTACACCGCGCTCAACATCCTCAATACCCCGGAACGCAACATCTCCACGGTGGAGGACCCGGTCGAGATCCGCGTCGAGGGCATCAACCAGGTGCAGCAGAACGTGAAGCGCGGCATGACCTTCAGCGCCGCACTGCGCTCGTTCCTGCGCCAGGACCCGGACGTGATCATGGTGGGCGAGATCCGCGACCTGGAAACCGCCGAGATCGCCATCAAGGCGGCGCAGACCGGCCACATGGTGCTCTCCACCCTGCACACCAACGATGCGCCGCAGACCATCGCGCGCCTGATGAACATGGGCATCGCGCCCTACAACATCACCTCCTCGGTGACCCTGGTGATCGCCCAGCGCCTGGCACGGCGCCTGTGCAACCATTGCAAGCGGCCCGCGCAGCTGCCCGAGCACGCGCTGCTGGCCGCCGGCTTCACCAAGGAAGAGATCGGCGCCGGGCTCACCGTCTACGAGGCGGTCGGCTGCGACCAGTGCAACGAGGGCTACAAGGGCCGCGTGGGCATCTACCAGGTGATGCCGATGCTGGAGGAGATCCAGAAGATCGTGCTGCAGGGCGGCAACGCGCTGCAGATCGCCGAGGTGGCGCGCCAGGCCGGCATCAACGACCTGCGCGCCTCCGCCCTGCTCAAGGTGAAGAAGGGCGTGACCAGCCTGGCCGAGATCGACCGCGTCACCAAGGACTGAAGGCGGCCCCGGACGGGCCTTTTTTGGGATCGCCGTAGCGCCGGACTTGCGCCCGGCGCCACGGATTGGGTCCATGAAAATGTCGTAAGCTGCGGATATTCGCGCCGTCCCCAGGGGGCGGCCGCCGCGAACCAGAGGGGGAGATGCGCATGGCCACGGCTACCGCAACCGCAAAGAACGCCCGCGCGCTCGGCGCCCAGCGCGCCCAGGTCAGCCAGCTGACCGTCTACGACTGGGTCGCGCTGGACAAGCGCGGCAAGCGGATGAAGGGCGAGATGCCGGCGAAGAACGCCTCGCTGGTGAAGGCCGAACTGCGCCGCCAGGGCATGAACCCGCAGACCGTGCGCGAGCGCGGCAAGCCGCTGTTCGGCGCCGCCGGCAGCACGGTCAAGCCGCGCGACGTGGCGATCTTCAGCCGCCAGATCGCCACCATGATGGCCTCCGGCGTGCCGATGGTGCAGGCCTTCGACATCATCGCCGGCGGCCAGAGGAACGTCCGCTTCAAGAACATGCTCACCGACGTGAAGCAGGGCATCGAGGGCGGCTCGGCGCTGCACGAGGCGCTGGGCAAGTACCCGGTGCAGTTCGACGAGCTCTACCGCAACCTGGTGCGCGCCGGCGAGTCGGCGGGCGTGCTGGACACGGTGCTGGACACGGTGGCCACCTACAAGGAGAAGATGGAGGCCATCAAGAGCAAGATCAAAAAGGCCCTGTTCTATCCGACCATGGTGCTGGCGGTGGCGCTGCTGGTGAGCATGGTCATGCTGCTGTTCGTGGTGCCGGTGTTCGCCCAGACCTTCAAGGACGCCGGCGCCGAGCTGCCCGCCCCCACCCAGATCGTGATCTCCGCCTCGGAGTTCATGAAGAGCTACTGGTGGGTGGTGATCGGCCTGATCGTCGGCGGCATCGTGGCGATCGTGATGGCCAAGAAGCGCTCGGACAAGTTCGCCCACTTCCTCGACCGCGTGTCGCTCAAGCTGCCGGTGATCGGCAACATCCTGCGCCAGTCGGCGATCGCCCGCTTCGCGCGCACCCTGGGCGTCACCTTCCGCGCCGGCGTGCCGCTGGTGGAGGCGATGGACGCGGTCGCCGGCGCCACCGGCAGCGTGGTCTACGGCGACGCGGTGCGGCAGATGCGCGACGACGTGGCGGTCGGCCACCAGCTGCAGCTGGCGATGCGCCAGACCGGCCTGTTCCCCAACATGGTGGTGCAGATGACCGCGATCGGCGAGGAGTCCGGCGCGCTGGACAACATGCTGTTCAAGGTGGCCGAGTTCTACGAGGAAGAGGTCAACAACGCGGTCGATACCCTGTCCACCCTGCTCGAGCCGCTGATCATGGTGATCCTCGGCGTGCTGGTGGGCGGCATGGTGGTGTCGCTGTACCTGCCGATCTTCAAGCTGGCCGGTACCGTGTAAGCTTGTCCGCCACGGGCGCCCCTTCCGTTCCGGAGGGGCGCCGACGACCGGGAGGTCCCCGGGAAAACCGCCGCGCCACCGTCATTCCCGCGCAAGCGGGAATCCATACCGCAGTTCCCGCGTCCGCCCGGGACGGCGGGGCGGCCGGCGGCCTTCCGCAGGGCCTCCCGCCACCGAGCCGGAAAACCGCATGCCCGACCTGCCCCTGTGGACCTGGACCTGCCTCGCCGCCGTACTCGGCCTGCTGGTGGGCAGCTTCCTCAACGTGGTGATCCTGCGCCTGCCCGCGCGCATGGAGGCGGACTGGCGCCGCGAGGCCCGCGAGGCGCTGGAGCTGGAGGCCGTCGACGAGCCGCGGCCGCCCGGCATCGTGCGCGAACCCTCGCACTGCCCGCACTGCCGGCATCCGCTGGCGGCGGCCGACAACATCCCGCTGTTCGGCTGGCTGCTGCTGCGCGGGCGCTGCCGCTACTGCCAGGCACCGATCTCGATCCAGTACCCGCTGGTGGAGCTGCTGACCGGCGTGCTCAGCGCCGTGGTCGTATGGAAATTCGGCCCGACCTGGCCGGCGCTGGCGGGGCTGGCGTTCACCTGGCTGCTGGTCGCGCTGGCCGGCATCGATTTCCGCACCCAGCTGCTGCCCGACCAGCTCACCTATCCCCTGCTGTGGCTGGGCCTGCTGCTCTCGCTGCTGCCGATGTTCGTGGCGCCCGCGCCGGCGATCCTCGCCGCCGCCCTCGGCTACCTCAGCCTGTGGAGCGTGTACTGGCTCTTCAAGCTGCTGACCGGCAAGGAAGGCATGGGCTACGGCGACTTCAAGCTGCTCGCCGCGCTGGGCGCCTGGATGGGGCCGGGCGCGCTGCTGCCGGTGGTGCTGCTCTCCTCGCTGATCGGCGCCCTGGTCGGCGGCGGCCTGATCCTGCTGCGCCGCCATCAGCGCGAGGTGCCGATGCCCTTCGGCCCGTTCATCGCCGCGGCCGGCTGGGTGTGGTTCGTGGCCGGCGACGCCCTGTGGCAGGGCTATGCGCAGTTGACCGGCCTGCGATGAACGCGGTCCCGCGCCCCTACGTGGTCGCCCTCACCGGCGGCGTCGCCGCCGGCAAGAGCGCGGTGGCCCGGCGCTTCGAGCTGCTGGGCATGCACGTCTACGACGCCGACCAGGCCGCCCGCGCCGTGGTCGAGCCGGGCAGCGAAGGGCTGGCCGCCGTCGTGGCGGCCTTCGGGGCGGACGTGCTCACCGCGGACGGGCGGCTGGACCGCCCGGCGATGCGCCAGCGCATCTTCGCCGATCCGGCAGCGCGGCGGCGGCTGGAGGCCATCGTCCACCCGCGCGTGCGCGCCTGGCTGCACGAACGCGCGCTGGCCGACGACGGCCCCTACTGCCTGCTGGCGATCCCGCTGCTGGCGGAGAACATCGCGCATTACCGCTGGGTCGACCGCGTACTGGTGGTGGATGCGCCCGAGGCGCTGCAGCTGCAGCGGCTGGTCCGGCGCGACGGCATCGACGCCGACCTGGCGCGGCGCATGATCGCGCAGCAGGCCACCCGCGCCGCGCGGCGGGCGCTGGCCGACGACGTGATCGAGAACCACGGCGACGAGACCATGCTGGACCTCGCCGTGGCCGACCTGCACGGGAAATACCTCGCGCTGGCGGCCGAGAAGCGCCGGGCGGTCGGAAGCGCCGACCGCGCCTGAAGGCTCCGGGGCCCTGGCCCTTTTCCGAGCAAGAGCAAGCGAGAGCATGGATCGAGGCCTTGGGCGGCCCCGCACCAGGTCGATCGCGGCCGGAGGCCGCGATGTCCGACCCTCACCATCCCGCGCCGTCGTGAACCGACGTTCACGCCTATGCTCTCCCTTGGCCCGCATGCAGACGGCCCCCGGCGCGGGGGACTCGGAGACCTTGAACAGGCTGCTCCTACGAGGCGAGCGGGAAGCCATCCTGGAGTCACCGGCGCGCCGTCAATCAGCCCAGAAACCGCGGATCCCCGCCACGCCCTGCCCCGCCATGTCGCGCGCGCGCGCGGCATCCGCCGGCACCATGCCGCCCAGGGCATAGACCGGCAGCGCGGCGGCCTCGGCGGCGGCCCGGAAGCGCTCCCATCCCAGCGGCGGCTGGCCGGGATGGCTGGCGGTGGCGGCCACCGGCGACAGCGTGGCGAAATCGGCGCCCAGCCGCGCGGCCAGCGCCAGCCCGGCCTCGTCGTGGCAACTGGCGCCGACCGGCTGTCTCCATGGCAGCGGACGCGCATCCAGTTCGCGCAGCTGTGCCGCCTTGAGGTGCACGCCGATGCCGAGCCGGCGCGCCCCCTCGATGTCCGCGTTCAGCAGCAGGCGCGCCCCATACTCCTGCGCCATCGGCAGCAGTTCAGCGGCCAGTTCGCGCACCCGCGCCAGCGGCCAGCGCGGCAGGCGCAGCTGCAGCATGCGCGCCCCGCCCAGGATCGCGCGGCGCAGGCAGGCCAGCGCCTCGACTTCCAGGGAAGGCTCGAGGTCGGACGGCGTGATCGGATAATGGGGCGGCAGACGCAGCGCCTGCAGGATCGGCCGGTCGGCAGGCGCCAGCGCCGCCGGGTCGATTTCGTCGGGAAGCCGCCACCGCAGCGCCTGCCCGTCCAGCGGAGCGGGCTCGCCGTCCCAGGCGCGTACCGTCCAGGCATCGAGCAGCAGCTCGCGGGACTCGTGGCGCCAGGGGACGCGGATCAGCGGGCCCGCCTCGCGCAGCGCGACGCCCAGCTCCTCGCGCAGCTCGCGCGCCAGCGCGTCCCGCGGCGTCTCGCCGGGCTCGAGCTTGCCGCCGGGAAACTCCCAAGCCCCGGCCAGCTGCTTGCCCGGCGGGCGCTGGGCCAGCAACACCCGCCCCCCCGCGTCGAGCAGCACGCCTGCCATCACGTGCAGCGGCATGCCCATGGCGAGGCGCGCTCAGACGTTGCGGATGTACTCGACCATGTCGAAATCGTAGGCGTGCTCGGCGTCCGCCTTGTGGTGCGTGCGCGCCACCTCGGTCCACTCGTCGAAATGCACGCCGGGGAAGAAGGTGTCGGCGCCGTCGGTCGCGGTGTTGACCCAGGTGAGATACATCCGCCGCGCCGCCGGCAGCGCCTCGCGGTAGACCTCGCCGCCGCCGATCACCATCAGGCCGGTGCCGTCCGCGCGCGCCTGCGCCTCGGCCAGCGAGCGCACGGTCACCTGGCCGGGGAACGGCGCCTCGTGCCGGCGCGACAGCACCAGGTTGTGGCGGTCCGGCAGCGCGCGGCCGATCGCCACCGCGGTGTTGTAGCCCATCAGCACGTACTTGCCGAGGGTGAGCTGCTTGAACCAGCGCAGGTCGTCCGGCAGGTGCCAGGGCAGCTGCCCCTTGCGGCCGATGGCGAAGTTCTCGTCGAGTGCGGCAACCAGCGAAATGGCCATGCAAGCTCCGGATGTGCACGAGGTCGGGGTGAGGAATGGCGCATGCAGGCCCCGGTGGAACTGGCATGCTAGCCGCACATTGTAGCGAGGAACGCCGTCATGATGATGATTCCCGGGCTGGCCGCGACAGTGCTGGCCGCCGTGCCGGCCGCGCCCGCGCCCGCGCAGGTCCTGCCCACCGCCTACGAGGCCGGCCACTTCTACGCGGCTCCCGAGACCGTCGACGGCCAGCGCCTCAGGCTCGTCGTCGACACCGGCGGCGGCGGCGCCGCCGGCATGTACTGGCTGCGGGAGGACGTGGCCGAGCGGCTGCGCCTGCAGCCCGCCGCGTGCCGCATCGGCGGCGCGTCGCTGGCCGTGGCGCGCCTTCCGGCCTACCGCCCAGGCCGGGGCCTGCCGCCGCCGGGCCCCGGCCCCTGCGGTCCGGCGGTGATGATCCAGACCGGAACGGACGGCATCTCGGGCGACGGGCAGCTCGGCGCCGGCTACCTGCCCGGCCGCGTGTGGACCTTCGACTACCCCGCCCGGCGGCTCGTGCTCGAAGGCGGCGGCTGGCGGCCCGATCCGGCCGCGCACGCGACCCGGCTCGGCTTTCCCCACGACGGCGCCGGGCGGCAGGCCTCGGGTTTCGCGCGCATCGTCATCCGCGTCGACGGCCGGCCGCTGGACATGCTGCTCGACACCGGCGCCACCGCGCACCCCACCGCCGCGGGCAGGCAGGCCAGCGGCACGCCGGTGACCGCGCAGGGCTACGGCGTCACCAGCTACATCGCCACCAGCGTGCTGGAACGCTGGCACAAGGCGCACCCGGACTGGCGCGTGGTGAACGACGGCGACGACCTGCGCCCCAGGCGTCCCACCCGCCTGATCGAGGTGCCACGGGTGGAGATCGCCGGCTGGTCGGTCGGCCCGGTCTGGTTCACCGAGCAGCCGGACGCCGCCTACCGCCAGTTCATGGCGCAGTGGATGGACAAGCCCACCGACGGCGCGGTCGGCGGCAACGTGTTCCGGCATTTCTCGATGACGCTGGACTACCCGCGCGAGACCGCCTACTTCCGCTGCGTGGAGGGCTGCGCCGCCGCTACACCGCCACCGGGGCCTTGATCGCCGGGTGCGGGGCGTAGCCCTCGACCGCGACGTCCTCGTAGCGGAAATCCTCCAGCGCGCGCACGCCGGGATTGAGCACCAGCCTGGGCAGCGGGCGCGGCTCGCGGGCGAGCTGCAGCCGCGCCTGTTCGAGATGATTGCTGTACAGGTGCGCGTCGCCCAGCGTGTGCACGAAGTCGCCCACGCCCAGGCCCGTCACCTGCGCCACCATGTGGGTGAGCAGCGCGTAGCTGGCGATGTTGAACGGCACGCCGAGGAAGACGTCGCCCGAGCGCTGGTACAGCTGGCAGGACAGCTTGCCGTCCGCCACGTAGAACTGGAACAGCGTGTGGCAGGGCATCAGCGCCATCTTCGGCAGCTCGCCCACGTTCCAGGCGCTGACGATAAGCCGGCGCGAATCGGGGTTGCGGCGGATCTCCTCCACCACCCAGCGGATCTGGTCCACCGCGCGGCCGTCGGCGGTGGGCCAGGCGCGCCACTGCCGGCCGTAGACCGGACCGAGGTCGCCGTCGGCGTCGGCCCATTCGTCCCAGATGCTGACGCCGTGCTCCTTCAGGTAGGCGATGTTGGTGTCGCCCTTCAGGAACCAGATCAGCTCGTGCACGATCGACTTCAGGTGCAGCTTCTTGGTGGTGACCAGCGGGAAGCCCTCGTTGAGGTCGAAGCGCATCTGCCAGCCGAACACGCTGCGCGTGCCGGTGCCGGTGCGGTCGGTCTTCACGGTGCCGTGGTCGAGCACGTGGCGGAGCAGGTCGAGGTAGGCGCGCATGGCGCCAAGGATAGCCGATGGGTGCGCGCCGGTTCCGGAACGGGCGGCGGCCCATGACAAGGGTCACTGCACATCCGCCCGGACGGCGGCCTAGACTGCGGCTTTCCCCCCAAGGAGTCGGCGATCATGGCGCAGTGGTATTTCAGCTACGGCAGCAGTTCGGAACGCATCGGCCCGCTCGACGACGAGGCCGCGCGCGCGCAGGCGCGCAGCCGCCCCGACGGCTACTGCTGGCGCGAGGGCTTCGCCGAGTGGCGGCCGATCCGCAGCGTCGCCGAGCTGGGCGGCGGCGCACCCGCCGTGGCGCCGCCGCCGGCGCCGTCCGGCCCGCGCAGCGGCGCCGACGAGATCGACTACCGCATCGTCGGCCACGAGATGCAGTTCGTCGAGATCGAGCTGGACCCGGGCGAGAGCGCGGTCGCCGAGGCCGGCGCGCTGATGTACAAGGAAGCGGCGGTGCAGATGGACACCGTGTTCGGCGACGGCTCCACCAGCGGCCAGGGCGGCGGCCTGATGGACAAGCTGCTGTCCGCCGGCAAGCGCGTGATCACCGGCGAGAGCCTGTTCACCACCCTGTTCACCCATACCGGCCAGGGCAAGGCCAAGGTGGCCTTCGCCGCGCCCTACCCCGGCACGGTGATGGCGATGAAGCTGTCCGAGCACGGCGGCCGGCTGATCTGCCAGAAGGACTCCTTCCTGGCCGGCGCACGCGGCGTGCGGCTGGGCATCTTCTTCCAGCGCAAGATCCTCACCGGCCTGTTCGGCGGCGAGGGCTTCATCATGCAGAAGCTGGAAGGCGACGGCTGGGTGTTCGTGCACGCCGGCGGCACCGTGGTGCAGCGCGAGCTGAAGGCTGGCGAGCGGCTGGACGTGGACACCGGCTGCGTGGTGGCCTTCCACGACACCGTGGACATGGACGTGCGCCCGGTCGGCGGCATCAAGAGCATGCTGTTCGGCGGCGAGGGCGTGTTCCTCGCCACGCTGACCGGCCCCGGCACGGTGTGGCTGCAGTCGCTGCCGTTCTCGCGCCTGGCCGGGCGCATGCTGGCCGCGGCGCCGCAGGGCGGCGGGCAGCGGCGCGGCGAGGGTTCCATCCTCGGCGGGCTGGGCGACCTGATCGGGGGAGACCGCAACTTCTAGCCGTGGAACGGGGAACGCGAACGCGGCGAAGCTCAGCCCGTTCCCCGTTCCCCGTTCCCCGTTCCCGCTTCCAGCACGGGCGCCCGCCGCGACATCACGATCAGCACCAGCCCGACCACGATCAGCGGCAGCGAGAGGATCTGCCCCATCGTCAGCCAGCCGAAGGCCAGGTAGCCCAGCTGCGGGTCCGGCAGGCGCACGAACTCCACCGCGAAGCGGAAGCAGCCGTACAGCAGCCCGAACAGGCCCGAGACCAGGTAGCGCGGCCGCGGCTTCAGCGACACCAGCCACAGCACCGTGAACATCGCCACGCCCTCCAGCAGCATCTCGTACAGCTGCGAGGGCTGGCGCGGCACGCCGCCGTACTGCTGCAGCGCGGCCAGCCATTCGGGATGCGCCTGCGCCCACGCCACGTCGTCGGTCTTCGCGTTGGGAAAGATCATCGCCCACGGCAGCGTGCTGGGCTTGCCCCACAGCTCGCCGTTGATGAAGTTGCCCAGCCGTCCCAGGCCCAGCCCGATCGGCACCAGCGGCGCCACGAAATCCACCGTGTCGAAGAAATGGACGCGGTGGCGCCGCGACCACCACCAGCCCGCGGCCAGCACGCCGAGCAGGCCGCCGTGGAAGCTCATGCCGCCGTCCCACACCTTGAACAGCGCCAGCGGCTCGCGCACCACCCAGTGCAGGTCGGTGTAGAACAGCATGTAGCCCAGCCGGCCGCCGACGATCACGCCCATCATCACGTAGAAGGCCAGGTCGCCCAGCGCGTCGCGGCTCACCGGCAGGCGCCCGCGCCGGCGGCGGTACTCGGCCAGCATCCAGCCGCCGAGGAAGCCGAGCAGGTACATCAGGCCGTACCAGTGGACCTGGACGGGGCCGAGCTGGAAGGCGACGGATTTGATGGCGACGACGGGATACACCATGGACTTAACCGCAGCGGATAAGACCCCAAGTGTATCGCGCGCCCAACGCCCCCGAAGCAAGGTTTCGCCTTGTCGATTCGCTGGCTAGAATGCCGGGTGGCCCGGCCATACTAAAAACCGGTCGATGGCCGATGCGGGCCGGAATCAACCGGCCCGGTCCAATCAGGGGTAACTAAGGGGGAATTTCTGGATGTCGCCTATCTTAAAACGGGCGTTGTTGCCCGCTGCATTCCTGCTACCGTCCGCGAATGTGACCGGCACCGACCTCATCCCTGCCGAGACATTTGCCCATCACCCGGAACTGAGCATGGTCAGGCTGTCTCCTGACGGCCAGCATATCGCACTGCGTGCCGATCTGGACAACGGAAAAACGCACGCATTGATGATCTACGCGCTGAATGACATGGCGCATCCCTTCATGCTGCGCATGCCCACGAACGAACTGCCCAACAACATAGTATGGGTAAGCAACAAGCGGCTCATCGTGGAGAAGGCCCGCCGGTTCGGTGCGTTCGACGCTCCAATGGCAACGGGCGAGATCATCACCACGGACATCGACGGCAAGCACCAGGACTACCTCTACGGCTACGACGCCGCCAAGCAGAGCAGCCGCGGCTATACCCGCAGCGACGATCAGGGATCCGGTTTCTACGATGGTCAGCCGGATATGCCGAACGACCATTTCTACATGCGCACCTATCCCTGGCAATCGAACCGCAGCAGCTTCCTTTACGACGTCGACTCCGTCCGCAACACACGGCACCTGATTGGCGACATCAACCTCGATGGCATGAGCTTCCTGGTGGGCCCGGACGGTACGGCGCGCTTCGCCTACGGCCGTGACGACAACTGGGACTTCGTCATGTTCCGCAGGATGAATGGCCAATGGACTCCTGTCCGTGCGACGCAGAGCAGCGGCTCCTTTATCCCGTGGGGGTATGCGCCGGACAAAACCAGGATTTACGCCTCTTACAGTGTCGCCGGCGAACCGGCTTCGCTGGTCGAGCAGGACGAGGATGGCGGGAACCGCAGGATCCTAGCCAAGGACGGCTTCGGCGAAATCGAGAGGGTGCAGTGGACCGCCAAACCGGAGGTACCGTTCGCCTATATCACCAGCACCGGCTACCCGAAGGTCCAATACATCGATCCGAACCTGCCCACCGCAAAACTTCACATGGCACTCAGCCTGAAGTTTCCAGGCGAGTTCGTCGATTTCATCAACTTCAGCCAGGACGGTGGCCTGCTGCTGTTCAAGGTGAGCAGTGACCGCGACCCTGGCGTCTTTTACCTGATCGACACGCGTACCTACAAGGTAAGCAAGCTGTTCTCGGTCATGCCCGAAATCGATCCCGCGAAGATGGCCTCGAGGCGACCGATCCGCTTCGCTGCCAGCGACGGGAAGGAACTCGAAGGCTATCTCACCCTGCCCCCTGGACGTCCCGAAAGCGACCTACCGATGGTCCTGCTTCCACACGGCGGACCGATCGACGTACGCGACGATTGGTTCTACGTCGGGGAGGATTCCGACAACACGGATGCCCAGTTCCTCGCCAACCGTGGCTACGCCGTGCTACAGGTCAACTATCGCGGCTCGTCCGGACGTGGTTACGGGTTCAAGGAGGATGGCTACCTCAAATGGGGTACGCGCATCCAGCAGGATCTGATCGATGGCGTGAAATGGGCGATCGACCAGAAAATCGCCGATCCCAAGCGGATCTGCGTCTACGGCGGCAGCTTCGGCGGCTACTCGGCCATGATGACCGTGATCCGCGCTCCCGGCATGTTCAAGTGCGCCGTGGGTTTTGCCGGCATCTACGACCTCCAGATGATGTACAGCAAGGGCGACATCAAGAGCCGGAAGTCGGGCCGCAGCTACCTGACCACAGTGATCGGCAAGAATGATGCCGATCTCGCGGCCAACTCGCCAGACAAGTTGGCCGACAAGATCGACGTCCCCGTGCTGTTGGTCCATGGCGAGGAAGACCAGCGCGCACCGATCGAGCAGTTCAAGGCCATGCGTGATGCGCTGGACGCCGCCCACAAACCCTATCAAACCCTGGTCAAGCCGGGTGAGGGCCATGGCTTCTACGACGAGAAGAACACCGTAGAGTTCTATAACACCTTGCAGGCGTTCCTGGAAAAACATATCGGCAAGGGCGCCTGAGGCGCCGCTTCACGAACGACGGAACGGCCGCCCACCGAGGCGGCCGTTCCGCTTCGCGGGGGCGTCAAAGCAGCACCGGCCGGTCCGGCAGCTCGTCGGGGTTGTCGCGGCCTTCCGCGGGAAAATGCCGCGCGAGCAGGGCGTGCACGGCGCCGATGCCTTCCAGGCAGCCCTCGCGCCAGCGGTCCTGCGCGAACGCGCCGCCCATGCGCGCCGCGATCTCGTCCCACGCCGCCTGCCCGACCTTCCGCGCGATGCCGCGGTCGGCCACGATCTCGATGCGGTGCTCGGCCATCAGCACGTAGAGCAGCACGCCGGTGTTGTGCTCGGTGTCCCACACGCGCAGCTGGGCGAACACCTGCTCCGCGCGCTGCCGCGCGCTCGTCCCCGCCAGCACGGCCGCGGGCGCCAGCCGCGATTCGACCGCCAGGCGCACCTCGCCCAGGTGGGTCCGCTCGCCGGCGGCGATCGCCCGCGCGATCTCGTCGAGCGTGCCGGGCGGGAAGCGCCGCCCCAGCTGGAACCAGCCGGCGAAGAGGTTGCGCAGCAGGCGTCCGGGCCGTGCCATCACCAGCTCCCCGAGGAACCGCCGCCGCCGAAGCTGCCGCCACCGCCGCTGAAGCCGCCGCCGCCGAATCCCCCGCCGCTGCCGCCGCCCCAGCCGCCGCCGCCACCGAAACCGCCCCAGCCACCCCAGCCGCCACCGCCGATCGAACGGCCTGCGCCGGCCGGCAGCAACATCAGCGCGCCGCCGATGAGCGCGCCGAGCACGGCGCCGCCCAGCGAGGCGAGCAGCAGCCACAGCAGGCCGCCCGTGAGCGCCGCACCCAGCGGCGTGCGCACCAGGGCCGGGATGCGGCCGAGCAGGCTGCGCAGGAAGAAGGCCGCGAACACGCCGATCAGCAGGGCATGCCCGAAATCGATGCCGCGATGCGGCCGCTCGCCGCCATCCACCGGCGGCGGCAGGCTCTCGCCGTCGATGAGCTGGGCGAGCGCGCCGACGGCGTCGCTGATGCCGCCGTAGTAGTCGTTGCCGCGGAATTTCGGCGCGATGTACTCGCGGATGATGCGCGCCGTGGCGGCGTCGGGAATGGCGCCCTCCAGGCCGTAGCCGACCTCGATGCGCACGCGCCGGTCGTCCTTGGCGACCAGCAGCAGCACGCCGTCGTCGCTGCCCTTGCGGCCCACCTTGTTCGCCTCGGCCACCGCCAGCGAATAGCTCTCGATGTCGTCCGGCTGCGTGCTGCCCACCATCAGCACCACCAGCTGGGCACCCTTGCGCCGCTCCAGGTCGACCAGCTTCGCGTCGAGCTGGTCGACCTGCGACGGGGTCAGCGTGCCGGTGAGGTCGGTGACGTGGCGCGCGAGCCTGGGCACGTCGGCCGCGCGCAGCAGCGCGGGCGACAGCAGCGCCATCGCCAGCAGCCACAGCAGGCGCAGGCCGCGCCGGCGGATCATCGCCGAGCCCGCGCGCTCAGTGCGCCGAGGCCGCCGGCGCCGGCGCGCCGGTGCCGAAGTCCACCGTCGGCGCGGTGGAGATCGCCTTCTCGTTCTCCACGCTGAAGTTCGGCTTCACCTGGTAGCCGAACATCTTGGCGGTGAGGTTGTTGGGGAAGGAGCGGATCAGCGTGTTGTAGGCCTGCACCGCCTGCACGTAGCGGTTGCGCGCCACGGTGATGCGGTTCTCGGTGCCTTCCAGCTGCGCCTGCAGGTTCTGGAACAGGCCGTCGGCCTTGAGGTTGGGGTAGTTCTCGCTCACCGCCATCAGCCGCGACAGCGCGCTGGACAGCTCGCCCTGCGCCTGCTGGAACTGGGCCAGCTTCTGCGCGTCGTTGACGGTGTCGGCGCTCACCTGGATGGTGCCGACCTTGGCGCGCGCGTTGGTGACCTCGGTGAGCACGCGCTCCTCGTGCTG